>Ga0080006_1199530_pt1 | contig 28006 bp, 28 predicted proteins | sample RS3BMetagenome_FD_69209 | JGI IMG/M metagenome (GOLD analysis project Ga0080006, IMG submission 69209) | Ferric oxide microbial mat and aquatic microbial communities from Rainbow Spring, Yellowstone National Park, USA - RS3B (SPADES... ...
CTCTTAGGAGGTTCGGCGCCCGGCTGTTGTCTGTCGGTCTGTGTCATTTAGCATGATCGGAACCCTGTCTATCCGTCCCACATACCGTTGGCGCTTACACTTTTGCCATGCCAGAGGACTTCGGAATCTCCACCCTCCGCACAGGCTTTGGCCGGTAGGTTCCCGCGAGAAGCTCTTCGCGGATGCGCGGCCATTCGGTCCGGCACTGGTCGCGCAATTGCGCCACCGTGATCCGGTCAACGCCCGGTGCCCCCGCGTTCTTCTCCACCCGCTTCAGGGCGGCCAGCATGTTGGTGCGCGCCACGACCTCTTCCATCAGGTGATCGGTACCGCTCTCGCGAGGTGACAGTCCGCTTTGTGCCGGCGACGGGCTCGGCCCTCCTAGCGGCCCTTGCAGCTTCACCGCTTTCTCCGCCAGGTAGGCCCCATACGGGGTGTTCTGCCTTCTGTGTCCGTCGCGCGAACGCACCGGCTTCACCTCCCGCTTGACGTTCAGCCCTTCCCGGTCGAGGTACCCCGGCCGGTACTATGGCTTCTGCTGACTTCTGCCGGTTCAGCCGGACCTTGCAGCCCGGGTTACCGCCGTCGGCGGCGTATCCGGCAGATCTCCCCGGGTAAGACCGACGACCTTCGCCCCGCACCCGCCCCATCTACTGCACCGCCCTTGGCAGCCACGGGTTTCGCTGTGGTTGGCCAGCTCACCCAAGCGCTACAGCCTCCGTATGGGGTTCGTGTTCCTCGGGTCGTGGCTTTGCCTCCGGCTTCCTCCGGACCCCGCCTCGCGGCGGGCGCCCTTGCCTTTGGCTAACGGGCTTCGCTGCCTTGCCCGTAGCGGACTTTCACCGCCAAGTCAGTCGGCCATGCCGGGCGCACCATGCCAAACGGGCCGGGGGAGTTCCCCCGGCCCGTTCGTGGCGTACGAGATGCTCTACAGCTTGACGCTCGGCGCCTTGAGGCCCTTCTGGACCGCGAAGTTGTCCCACATGCCCAGGGCCGCGTGGCCCGGGTAGGCGCAGATGATCCGGTACTTGCCGGCCTTGTTGGCGACGAAGTGGAAGTTCGAGCTGCTGCCGGGCGCCGTGCCGGCGACGGGGCTTTGCGTCTGTGCGCCCTTGAACGCCGGTGTGGGGTTCTGGCTGTTCATGTTCTCCTTCACCGGCTCGACAACCATGCTGTGCGGCAGGCCGCCCACGTTCTTGAACTGGACGTCGACCGTCCAGCCGAGCGGCACGGTGACCGTCATCTTGCCGTTGGCGAAGCCGTCGAAGTTCATGCCCGAATTGGTGGCGCCGAGCCCCGCCTGGACGATGAAGATGACGGTCTTCTTCTTGGCATTCACCTTCAGCCACTTGCTGGTGGCCGGTTTGACCACCTTGTGCGTCACCTTCACCTTGTGGTGCGCAGCGTGGTGGACCGCCGGGTGGGCCCAAACGCCCGCGCCGGTGCCTGCCACGAGGGCGGCGGCGACGAGTCCGGCCAGCGTCTTGTGTACGTTCACCGATAAACCTCCTCACGATTCCTGGGGCATTCGCCCCCACCACGTCGTTCGAAACGTGCAGGGCGCAATTGGGGGTAGACAGGTAAAGTGGGCAGGGAGGCGCGGCGGCCCGCCCGCCCGCCCGTCGAGGTCGCGACTAGGCCTTGACTGAGGCGCTCTTGATGCCGGGCTTGACCATGAGCACGTCCCACATGCCCAGAGCGGCGTGGCCCGGGTAGGCGCAGATGATCCGGTACTTCCCGGCCTTGTTGGCAACAAAGTGGAAGTTGGCGCCGCTGCCGGGCGCCGTGCCCGCGACGGGGCTGGGCGACTGCGCGCCCTTGAACGCCGGCAGCGGGTTCTGGCTGTTCATGTTCTCCTTGAACGGCTCGAACACGACACTGTGCGGCAGGCCGCCGACGTTCTTGAACACGACGTCGACCGTCCAGCCCGTCGGCACCGTGACCGTCATCTGGCCGTTGGCGTAGCCGTCAAAGTTCATGCCCGAGTTTCCGGCGCCCTGGCCTGCGTTCACGGTGAACACTACGGTCTTCTTGGCCGCGATCGTCTTCACGACGCTGGGAGCGGCGGGGCGCGCGTGCGGTTTGGGCTTGGGGTGGGCGAACGCTCCGGCGCCGGCCGCCAGAACGACGCTCGCCGCAACGATTCCGGAAGCCAGATGGCGAAGGTTCACCTCAGTCGTCCCCTTTCGGATGACCGCGCGATGCGGCAAAGAAAACGGCCGCGTGGGTCACGGCGCGGGTGCGCGGGCGCCGCCGCGGCCGCGACGCCGCGGTTCGTGCCCGGCCCACCCACCGAGACATAAATCTACTCCAGGTCGTCCACCTCCGCAACGAATCTGACCGGGGCGCCGGACGCGCACGGACGCGCCTCGCCCCGTTCGGTACACTGGCGCGGGAGGCTGTGCGTGCAGGCCGCTTTGTCCGTGGCGCTCTTGGCGGTGGTTCTGGTTCTCGTGGTCTGGCAGCCGCGCGGCCTGTCGATCGGCTGGCCCGCCGCGGTCGGCGCCGGGGCCGCCCTCGCGCTCGGAATCGTCCGCCTGCGCGACGTGCTCCAGGTCGCCGGCGTGGTCTGGGACGCGACCCTCGCGTTCGTCGGCATCATCGTCGTGGCCACCGTCCTCGACGAGCTCGGCCTCTTCCGCTGGGCCGCCCTGCACGCTGCCCGCGCCGCCCGGGGCAGCGGACCGCGTATGCTCGTCCTGGCCATTGCCCTCGGCGCCGTCGTGAGCGCGCTCTTTGCCAACGACGGCGCCGCCCTCATCCTGACGCCGATCGTCTACGAGCAGGCGCGGGCGCTCGGCCTGCCGCGCCCGGCGCTCGTCGCCCTCGTCATGGGCGGCGGGCTTGTCGCCGACACCACCTCGATCCCGCTCGTCCTTTCGAATCTCGTGAACATCCTGACGGCCGACTACTTCCATCTGGGCTTCGTGTCGTACGCGGTCCGCATGGTGCCGGTCGACCTCGTCGCGGCGGGCGCAACGCTGGCGGTGGTCTACCTCGCCTACCGGCGGGTGATCCCGGCGACGGTGGCGACCCAGGGACTGCCCGATCCCGCAACGGCGATCCGCGATCCGGTGGCGGTGCGCCGCGTCCGCTGGGTACTCGCCCTGCTCGCCGCCGGCTACCTGCTCAGCGAGCCGCTGCACCTGCCGATCTCGGTCGTCACATCGGTCGCCGCTGCCCTCCTCCTGGCCGTCACCTGGCGCAGCCCGGCCGTCGGCGTCGTGCGCGCCGTGCGTGAGGCGCCGTGGCGGATCGTCGTGTTCTCCATGGGCATGTACGTCATCGTCTACGGTCTTCGCAACGCCGGCCTGACGGGCGCGGTGGCGGGCATCCTGCGCGCGGCCGCCGGCCACGGCGCGCTCGTCGGCATCCTCGCCAGCGGCGGCGTCGCCGCGGTCCTGTCGTCGGCGCTGAACAACCTGCCGGCGGTCCTGCTCACCGCGCTCTCGGTGCACGGCGCACACCTCGCGCCGCCGGCGACGCGCGCGCTCGCCTACGCGGGCGTGGTCGGCGCCGACCTCGGCACCAAGTTCACGCCGATCGGCTCGCTCGCCACGCTGCTCTGGCTCCATGTCCTGGAGCGGCGTGGGCTGCGCATCTCCTGGGGGTACTTCATGCGCATGGGCGTTCTCCTCGCGACGCCGGTGCTGGCCGCCACGCTGGTCGCCCTATGGGCGTGGCTGCTGGTCACGCGTTGACGGGTTGCGGGGGCGATGGTACGTTCGGTCCATTCGGGAACGGAACGTGCCAGACATCGACATGGCGTCGACTGCCGGGAGGGGTGGAGGTGGAGGTGGCGGCAACTCATCGAGCGCCCGCGGTGGCCGACCGCCTGCAGCGCCCGCTGCGCGATCTGCGGATCTCGCTCACCGACCGGTGCAACTTTCGCTGCCGGTACTGCATGCCGCGCGAGGTGTTCGGCCCCAGCTTCGCCTTCATGCCCCGCCAGGAGATGCTCTCCTTTGAGGAGATCGAGCGCCTCGCCCGCCTGTTTGTCGGTATGGGGGTCGACAAGCTGCGCCTGACGGGCGGGGAGCCGCTGCTGCGCGGCCGCGTCGAGCAATTGGTCGGGAAGCTGGCCGCGATCGAGGGCGTGCAGGACGTCGCCCTGACGACGAACGGCTCCCTGCTCACGCCCGCCCGGGCAAAGGCCCTGGGGCAGGCCGGCCTGCGGCGGGTGACGGTCAGCCTGGACGCCCTCGACGACGCCACCTTCATGACCCTGAACGACGCCGGCATGCCGGTCGAGCGCGTGCTCGGCGCGGTGGACGCCGCGAGCGCGGCCGGCCTCGCGCCGGTCAAGGTCAATTGCGTCGTCAAGCGCGGCGTCAACGACCATGCCATCGTCGACCTCGCGGGCCACTTCCGCCACACGGGCCACAGCGTCCGCTTCATCGAGTACATGGACGTGGGCAACACCAACGGCTGGCGCCTCGACGACGTCGTGCCGGCGCGCGAGATCATCGAACGCATCCACGCCCGCTGGCCGCTCGAGGCCGTGCCGGGGCTGCGGCCGGGCGAGGTGGCGCGCCGTTTTCGCTACGTCGACGGGGCGGGCGAGATCGGCGTGATCGCCTCGGTCACGATGCCGTTCTGCAGCGGCTGCTCGCGGGCACGCCTGTCCGCCGACGGCAAGCTGTACACGTGCCTGTTCGGCGAGGACGGCCTCGACCTGCGCGGACCCATGCGCGACGGTGCCGACGACGCGGCCCTCGGGGACCTGGTCGCCGCCACCTGGCAGGCGCGCACGGACAACTACTCGGTGGAGCGGACGGCGGGCACGCCGGTACGGACCAAGGTCGAGATGTCCCGGATCGGCGGCTAGCCGCCCGCCTCCACCTCGATCTCGCTCACGGCGCTCGACGGCTCGAGCACCTCGGTGCTCTGCGCCACCGCGCGTCCGACAACTTCGGCTTGGGCCAGATCGCCGGGCGGGTAGAGCACCACGGTGTCGCCCGACGTGGACGGCACGGGTCCGCTTTGGGCGTTGATCCCCGCCGCCTTGAGCCTGGCCAGGAGGGTCGGGTTGCCGGTCATGGCCTTCACCGTCGACGGCGCCGGCAGGGGCGGCAGGCCGGTCGACGCGTTCTGCGCACCGTAGGGCGCCAGCTGGCGCTCGATCTCCTGGCTCGAGATGACGTCGTAGTAGGCGCCATCGATCTGCCCCTCGCGGTTGACGCCCGGCAGGGCGGTCGTCGGCAGCTGCATGGAGTCGGCGAGCGAGCCCAGGGTGAGATGGACGAACTTGGCGTGCAGAGCGGTCGCCGCCAGGGCCGCCAGCTGCGCCTGGTTCAGGTTGGTGGCGGCGTCGGCCTGCCAGATCGACAGGAGGCGGCCGATCTCGCCAGGCGACAGGTGCGTCAAGACCTGCTTCTTGAGCGCGCCCATGATCCCGTAGGCGGCGCTCATGCGCTGGAAGTCGTTCACCCGGTAGCCGTTGCCTGCCTGGTTCTGACGCACGCGGATGTAGGCCAGCACGTCCGCCCCGTTCAGGTGCTGCAGGCCGGCCTTGAACACCGCATGGCTATGGATCGGGTCATAGATCGGGTATTGGATGTCGATCTCGAGCCCGCCCACCGCGTTGATCGCCGCCGCGAACCCCTGGAAGTCGGCCACCACGTACCCCTGCACCGGCATGCCGACGAGCCGGCTCGCGGTCTGCATGGCCAGCTGCGGACCGCCCATGTAGAAGGCGGACTTGATCTTGGGCACGGGGTCGTTCCACTGCGGGTAGGCGACGAGCGTGTCGCGCGGGATCGAGATGAACACGACCTCGTGCTTGACCGGATCGACGTGGACCAGGAACAGGATGTCGCCCTGTCCCTGAGCCAGCGGCGACGTGGCGCCGCGGGCGTTGTTGCCGATGAGCAGGATGTTGGTCGGCTCGGTGCCGAGAACGGCGGTGGCGATCGACGGACCAAGACCCTCGCCTGGCGTCCGCTTGGTCAGCACCTCGGCCGCGCCGGCAGCGATGACGAGGACGATGAACGCCAGCGCAGCCGCCAGGACACGCGGCCCGTAGCGGCCCGAGCGTCGCCGCCGGCCACCGCCCGTACCGGGGCCGGTCCCCGGAGCGGGCGACGGCACGACCTCGGGCACGACCTCGGGCACCCCTTCGGGCGTGCCCGGAGCGCCGGGTTCGGACATCATCCGGTCCCTCCGTTCCTCGTGCGGGCAAGCCTACGCATCAGTTTCGTACACTACCACTCGTCTGTGGGGGCGGGCAGCCTTCCGGCCCGTGCCCGGTCAAGTTGGCGGCTCGCGGCCCGTCGGGACGCGTACCACACGCAAACGCACCGCCCGGCCACCGGGGCCGGGCGGTGCGTTTGCGTGTCGTCAGGAGGGCGACGCCGCGTCGGTGTCGATGACCTCGTCACCGCCCTCCGGCGGGCTGCCCTCGGCGCCGGGCGGGGCCGACGCGTCGGCCTTCGCCGCCGCCTGGTACACCTCGGTGCCGAACGCCATGAGCGCCTCCTCAAGGCGCTCGCCGGCCGCCTTGAAGGTCGCCTCACGCTCGTCGTCGGGATTGTCTCCCAGGGCGCCCAGGGCGTCCTTGGCCTCCTTGACCGCCTGCTCCAGGCGCTCGCGGGTGGCCGCCTCGACCTTGTCGCCACTGTCCTTGAGCGAGCGCTCGGCCGCGACGATCTGGCCATCGACCTGGTTTCGCAGCTCGGCCCGCTCGCGCTGGCGCTGGTCCTCCTCGGCGTGCGTCTGGGCGTCGCGTACCATCCGGTCGACCTCGTCCTTGGCGAGCTGGGTCGAGCCGCTAATCGTGACCCGCTGCTCCTTTGCGGTGCCGCGATCCTTGGCGCTGACGTTGAGGATGCCGTTCGCGTCGATGTCGAACGTCACCTCGATCTGGGGAATCCCCCGCGGCGCCGCGGCGATGCCCTCGAGAAGGAAGCGGCCGAGCAGCTTGTTGTCCTTGGCCAGCGCCCGCTCCCCCTGAAGCACAACGACCTCGACCGTGGTCTGGCCGTCCCCCGCGGTCGTAAACACCTTCGACTGGCGGGTGGGAATGGTCGTGTTGCGCTCGATGAGCGGCGTCGACTGGCCGCCCAGGGTCTCGATCCCCAGGGTGAGCGGCGTCACGTCCAGGAGCACGACCCCGCGCACGTCTCCGCCGAGGACGCCGCCCTGGACGGCTGCGCCGACCGCCACCACCTCGTCCGGGTTGACACCCTCGTGCGGGTCCTTGCCCGTCAGGCGGCGGATCAGCTCCTTCACCGCGGGCATGCGCGTCGACCCGCCGACCAGGACGACCTGGTCGATGTCCGACTCCTTCATCCCCGCGTCGGCGAGCGCCTGGCGGAACGGCGCCACGGTGCGCTCGGTCAGGTCGCGCGTGATCTCCTCGAAGCGGGCCCGGGTGAGGCGGAGTTCGAGGTGCTTGGGGCCCGTCTGGTCGGCCGTGATGAACGGCAGGGAAAGCGTCGTCTCGGTCGCCCCGGACAGCTCGATCTTGGCCTTCTCCGCCGCCTCGATCAGGCGCTGCAGGGCCTGCCGGTCCTTGCGCAGATCGATGCCGTTGTCGCGCTGGAACTCGTCCGCCGCCCAGCCGACGATGCGCTGGTCGTAGTCGTCGCCGCCCAGGTGCGTGTCCCCCGACGTCGACTTCACCTCGAAGACGCCATCCCCGACATCGAGGACCGACACGTCGAACGTGCCGCCACCCAGGTCGTACACCAGGATGGTCTCGTTCTTGCCCTTGTCGAGGCCGTACGCCAGCGCCGCCGCCGTCGGCTCGTTGATGATCCGCATCACCTCGAGCCCGGCGATCCGGCCGGCGTCCTTGGTCGCCTGCCGCTGGGCGTCGTTGAAGTACGCGGGCACGGTGATCACCGCCTGGGTGACCTCCTCGCCCAGGTAGCGCTCGGCGTCGCTCTTGAGCTTGTGCAGGACGGCGGCGGAGATCTCCTCGGGCGCCATCTCCTTGCCGATCGCCGGCAGGGCGAAGCGGACCCCGCCCGACGCCCCCTCCTTCACCTGGTAGGGGACGCGCGACCGCTCGGTGGCCACCTCGTCGAACCGCCGGCCGACGAACCGCTTGGCCGAGAAGATCGTGTTCTCGGGGTTGAGCACGCCCTGACGGCGCGCGATTGTGCCCACCAGACGCTCGCCTGCCTTGGTGTAGGCGACGACGGACGGCGTGGTGCGGCCGCCCTCGGCGCTGGTGATGACGGTGGGTTGTCCTCCCTCCATCACGGCCACCACGGAGTTGGTGGTGCCCAGGTCGATGCCGACAATCTTGCCCACGCAGGTCAGTCCTTTCTCGCATTCCGCGCCACCGGCGACCGGGTGCGCCCGGTCGCAGCACAACCAGTATAGGAAGGCCCAGCCAAACCGTCAATGACGGTCAGAGACCTCCCCGCGGGCGACGACGACAGGCACCTGGGCCACGATCCGGCCGCCAGCCTGCAGCACGGCGCTGCCCACGGTGCGACCCGGGCGGGCGCCCGCCGGCAGGCGCGTCGGCGTCCATACCGCCGTGTGCGCGCCGGCCGCGTACCGCGCCGGCACCACCGCGCGCAAGGGTGCCGCCAGGGCCAGGGGGCGTCGCGCGACGCCCGACCCGCCGGGCAGGTCGCCGAGCGGCGCGCGTGCCCCGCCTGCCACCGGCGCGAAGGCACGAAAGCCCCAGCGCAGGAGGGCGGCGGACTCGCCCCAGCGGTCGGGGCTGCGCAGGACCACGGCGAGCAGCGCAAATCCCCCCCGGGTGGCCGAGGACACCAGGCACTTGCCGGCGGCGTCGGTGGTGCCCGTCTTCACCCCGTCGGCGCCCGGCAGGACCTCGAGCAGCCGGTTGGTGTTGCGCATGTCGAACACCCGTCCGTCGGCGTCCTCGACCCGCGCCTCGGGCGTGGCCACCAGGGCCCGGAACGTCGGCAGGGACAAGGCGGCCCGGGCGATCCGGGCGAGGTCGTAGGCGGTCGTGTAGTGGTGCGGGTCGGACAGGCCGTGCGGGTTCTCGAAGTGGCTTGCGCGCGCGCCGAGCGCCCGCGCGACCCGGTTCATGTGAAGGGCGAACGCCTCCACCGAGCCGTCTGTCGCCTCGGCCAGGGCGGTGGCGGCGTCGTTGCCCGACCGCATGAGCAGGCCCGTGAGAAGGGCGCGCACGGCGATCCGCTCGCCGGTGCGGATGTGCATGCGCGATCCGACCGTGCCCGCGGCCCGCCGGCTGACGGTCACCACCCGGTCGAGGTCGCCGCGGCGGATCACGATGTACGCCGTGAGGATCTTGGTCGTCGACGCGGGCGGCCGGCGTACGTAGCCGGCGTGCTCGTACAGGACCTGGCCGCTTACCGGGTCGAGCAGGACCGCCGCGGCGCTGCCGACCCACGCCGGCGGCGGCGGCACGTCCCGGCCGACCCGCCAGCGCGGCACGACCGGGGTCTGCCAAGGCCCCTCGGCCACCTCCCTCGCCCGGCTCCGCCCCGCCGTCGTGCCTGCCCAGCCGACCGCCAGCACGACCGCGAGCACCAGCGACGACGCGCGCCGCAGGCGCCTCCAACGCACCCGTCCACCCCCTCGCCCGCTAGCGTGCCCAAGGGGGGACGCACAGCGGCCGGGGGCGGACGTGGTCCGCTCCCGGCCGTGTGGGGCCGCGGCTACTTGTCGTAGAACGCGGCGTTCTTCTGGATGTAGGCGCTGAGCTCGTCGGGCACGGCGTCACCGGGGTAGATGGCGTTCACCGGGCACTCCGGCTCGCACGCACCACAGTCGATGCACACGTTGGGGTCGATAAACAGCTGGTCCGTGCCGGCGAAGCCTCCCTCGTCCGGCCCCGGGTGGATGCAGTCCACCGGGCAGACGGACACGCACGAGGCATCCTTCGTGCCAATGCATGCTTCGGTGATCACGTACGCCACCAGAATCCTCCCCGTTCTCGTCGCCCCGGCCTGGCCCGGGCGGTTCTGGAACGACCGCGAGGGCGTCCGGGAGCGGTGTTCGCCAGTGCGCGAACGCGCACCTTCCGCGGATCAGGGCTCGATCGTGAGGTCCCAGACAAGGCCGCCCGTCCAGGGGCCGATGGCCTGCCCGTTCAGGCTGCCGCTGGCATAGGCCGAGGCGCCGATGCGGACGTGCAGGGTCTGGCTCGATGTCAGGGTGACCGATTGGCCGGGCTGGTACGTGTGGCTCACGATGTACGCCTTCGACGTGCCCTCGGTCGTGCCGACCCAGCAGGGGCGGGTGAAGTGCAGGACCAGGGTGATCGCGTGCCCCGAGGCGTGGTACCTGACCTTGGCCGCCGCCTGGTCAAGCGTGACGGTCGTGTAGCCGTGCGTGGGCGGGGGCGCGCTGTTGCCGCGGCCGGTCGACGATGGCGCCTTGGCGCCCTTGCCCGTGCCCTTGGCGCCCTGTCCGCCGGCCGCGCCCCCGTGCCCGCGCCCCTGGCCGCTCGTGCGGGCGGGCGGCGCCGCGGTCGGAGCAGCGCCGCGGTGGACCAGGTTGTACACGATCCCGGCCAGGAGCAGCGCCACCACGATCGAGGCGATAAACGCCCACGTCGGCGACGCCCACTGGCGGCGCGAGGCGCGGGGTTCCAGCTCGGACAGGCGCCGCGCCGACCGGCGCGCGCCCTCGTCGCCCGTCCGGCCGGTGCCGCCGGCGGCGCGTCCGCGCGCGCGCGGACGGTATGCCGGAGCGCTCGGCGGCGGCGGCGCCTCGGCGGGTGGCGACAACCGGACCGGCGGCGGCGCGGTCATGCCCTCCGGGAACGCCTCGGCGATCATCTCCTCCGGGGGAAGGCCGAGGTGCTGGGCATAGCTGCGCAGGAACAGGCGGGCCCAGAAGTCGCCCGGGAAGGCGCTGTAGTCCCCCGTCTCGAGGGCCGCCAGGTAGCTCGGGCGGATGCGCGTCGCCTCGGCGACCTCCTCGAGCGAGCGGCCGAACGCCTCGCGGCACTCGCGTAGCGCCCGGCCCACCTGCTGTGGCCCGGTCGCGCCCGCACGCGTCGTTCCGTCCGCCATCGCCTACCCCCCCGCTAGGGCGTGAGTCGGTTGTACGTCCGTGGGAAGGGGATCGCCTCCCGGATGTGCGCCAGACCCGCGATCCAGGCGACCGTGCGCTCGATGCCGAGGCCGAAACCGCTGTGCGGCACGCCACCATACCGGCGCAGGTCCATGTACCAATCGTACTGCGCCGGGTCGAGACCATGCGCCGCCAGTCGTCCGGCGAGGACGGCCGGGTCGTGGATGCGCTGGCTGCCGCCGATGATCTCGCCGTACCCCTCGGACGCCAGGAGGTCGGCGGCCAGGACGCGTTCCGGCCGTCCCGGCACCGGCTCCATGTAGAACGGCTTGATCGAGGTCGGGAAGTGGTAGACGAACACCGGCCTGTCGAACTGGTTCGACAGCGCGGTCTCGTGCGGGGCGCCGAAGTCCTCGTCCGGCCCCAGCTCCAGGCCGGCGTCGCGCACGCGCTGGGCGGCCTCGTCGTAGGTCAGACGCGGGAACGGCGGCGCGATCCGTTCCAGGGCCGTGACGTCACGCTCGAGGGTGGCGAGGTCCGGGCGGTTGTCCTCGAGCACGGCCTGCACCATCGCCGTGACCAGGCGCTCCTCGAGCGAGAGCAGCTCGTCGAGGCCGCAAAACGCCACCTCCGGCTCGAGCATCCAGAATTCGAGCAGGTGGCGACGCGTCTTCGACCGCTCGGCGCGGAACGTGGGGCCGAGCGTGTACACCTTGCCCAGCGCCATCGCCGCCGCCTCCGCGTACAGCTGGCCGCTCTGGGTGAGGTACGCCTTCTCGCCGAAGTACTCGGTCGAGAACAGCTGGGTCGTGTTCTCCGCCGCCGTGCCCATGAGAATCGGCGCGTCCACCTTGAGAAACCCCTGTGCGCGCAGGAACCGCTCGGCCGCGGCGATCACCGTGTCGCGCACGCGCAGGACGGCGGCCGGACGCGCGTGGCGCAGCCACAGGTGGCGGTGGTCCATGAGGTACTCGATACCGTGCTCCTTGGGCGTGATCGGGTAGCCGTCGGCGCGGGCAAGGACCTCCAGCGCATCGACCTGGACCTCGTATCCGCCTGGAGCCTTGGCCTCCGCGCGTACGGTGCCGGCGAGGCGCAGGGCGCTCTCCTGGCCAAGCCCCTCCAGCGCCTCGAACGCCTGGGGCGCGGCATCCTGGCGGACCACCGCCTGGGCGACCGCGCTCCCGTCGCGCACGACCAGGAAGGCCAGCGCGCCGTGCCCGCGCCGGTGCGACAGCCAGCCGTTCACGGTCACCCGTTCGCCCGCGTGGGCGCCGAGGTCCCGAAGCCGTACAACGGGCACCGTCACCGTGCTCACGACGCCGGCCTGCCGGCGCCCAGGCCGCGGGCGATGACGAGGCGCTGGATCTCGCTCGTGCCCTCGCCGATCTCGAGCAGTTTCGCGTCCCGCAGGAAGCGCTCGACCGGGTAGTCGGCCATGTAGCCGTTGCCGCCGTGGATCTGGACGGCTTCGTTGGCGCAGCGGAACGCCGCCTCGGTGGCGTACAGCTTGGCCATCGCGGCCACCTGTCCGTAGTCCAGGCCCTGGTCCTTCAGCCACGCCGCCTTGAGCGTCGCGGTGCGGGCCAGCTCGACCGCGGTCGCCATGTCGGCGAGCTTGAACTGGACGGCCTGGAACGCGCCGATCGGCCGGCCGAACTGCTGGCGCTCCCGGGCGTACGCGAGCGACGCGTCGAGGGCCGCCTGGGCGATGCCGACGCCGAGGGCGGCGATCGAGATGCGACCGCCGTCGAGCACGGCGAGAAACTGGGCAAAGCCCCGGCCGCGCTCGCCGAGCACCGCATCCGGGCCGACCTCGACCCCCTCGAGCACGATCTCTGCCGTCTCGGAGGCGCGCATGCCCATCTTCTCGTACGGCGTGGAGGTGGAAAGTCCGGGCGTGTCGCGCTCGACGATGAGCGTCGAGATGCTGCCGTCCTCCTCACGCGCCGTGACGACGATCGCAGCGGCGCTGTGCCCGTTCGTGATAAACCGCTTGCGCCCGTCGAGGACGAACCCGGACCCCCGGGCGCGCACACGCGTGCGGGTCGCGCCGGCGTCGGAGCCGGCGTCCGGCTCGGTCAGGCCGAACGCGATGAGGGACCTGCCCTGCCCTGCCGGCACCTGGTAGCGCGCCTTCTGCGCCTGCGTGCCGAACAGGTGCAGCGCTCCCTGCCCAAGCGAGATGGCCGCCACATAGGACAGCGCGGTCGAGGCGCACACCCGGGCGATCTCTTCGGCGGACAGGACATACGCGATCGTGCCGGCGCCGGTCCCGCCCTCCTCCTCCGGGTAGGGCAGGCCCATCAGGCCGAGCTCCCCGGCGTGCGCGAACACGGCGGGATCGAACGTCCCCTCCCGGTCCCGGGCGCCCGCGCCCGGCGCCAGCTCTCGGGCGGCAAAGTCGCGGGCGGTCTCCTGGATCAGACGGTCCGCGCCATCCAGCGCAAAGTCCGTGGCGGTCCCCTCCTCCCGCCGCCCGGACGGTCGCCCGCCGCGGCGGCGTGCTCGACACAGTGCGGGGGGCCGGGCGCTGCCCGGCCCCCCGCCCCTTCGCTAGGCCTCGTGCTCGTCCATGAACTGGGCGATGAAGCCCTTCGCGGGCGGTGGCAGCGCCAGCGTACGGGGCGGCGGCGTGACCGCGACCGCCGCCATCAAGGCGACGATGAAGACGACGATGAACGCCAGGATGACCTCGCCAAGGTCGGTGCTGGCGTACAGCACCCGCAGGAGCAGGATGACCGCGGTCACCGCGGCAAGCATGAGCACGAGCATGACCGGGAACGCCGGGTTGCGCCGGGTACCGAAGTAGAAGACGCGCAGCCAGCGGCCGGGCGCCGTGTAGTCGAGGAACGTTGGGGTAAACCCGAGGCCCAGCAGGAACACCACGACGGTGCCCGCGATCTTCAGCGTGAGCAAGGCCTGCCTCCTCGCCACCGGAACAGGGGCGGCGTTGTACGTCGCACTGGCAACGAGTGTAGCATATCGCCTGTCGACCGGACGATCCCGCAGGGGAGGCGGCATCGCGTGACGCCCGTGCTTGACGCCCTCGCCCTGTCCGCCGGCGCCGCCGCGGCCGTCAACCCGTGCGGCGTCGGGCTGCTGCCCACGTACCTGGCCTTCCTCCTCGGCCGTCCCGCGCCCGAGGCGTGGCCGCTCGCCGCCGGCGAGGGGCTGGTCGCGGGTCTGGCCATGACGGTGGGCCTGCTGGTGCCGTTCGCCCTGCTGGCCGCCACGTTCGGCGCCGTCGCCGGCTGGCTCGGGCCCCGCCTGCCGGCGCTGGGCGCGGGCCTGGGCGTTGCCGTGGCGCTGTGGGGCGTTGCCCTCCTCGTCGCGCCCGAAGCGGCGCAGGTGCGCCTCGCCGTGCCCGTCCTGCGCACGGGCGGCCGGGGCGTCCTGGGGGTCGTGGCGTACGGCGCCGTGTTCGGTCTCGCCTCGCTCGGCTGCACCTTCCCCGTCTTCCTGTCGCTTCTTCTCCAGTCGGGCGCGGCCGGCGGCGCGCTCGCCGGTGCCGGTGTCGTCCTCGTCTACGCCCTCGGCATGGGCCTCGTCGTCACTGCGCTCGCCGTCCTGGCACGCACTGCCGCCACCACGGCCAGACGGCTGACCGCACGGGCGGCCAGCCTGTCCCCCCGCCTGGTGGGGCTGGTCGTCCTCGCCTCCGGCGCGTTCGTCGTCCTGTACTGGACGACGGGGCTCGTCGCGTCCTAGCCCCGGCCGGCGTGGGCCGCGACGGCCGCCTCGAGCGACGCCAGCGAGAGGACGCCGGTGTGGCGCCACACGGCCTTGCCGGCGCGGTCGAGCAGGATGAGCGTGGGCAGATCCGTCACGCCATACCGGTCGCTGACGGACCCGGTCGCATCGAGCGCCACCGGAAACGGCAGCTTGTGGCCCACGGCGTAGCCGCGCACGTACGCGGTCGACGGCTCGGCCAGGCGCAGATCCACGGCCACCACCGGCGGCAAGCCTCTTGCGGGCGCGGCGCGCGCGTACGCGGCGAGCGTGGCCATGTCGAGGTTGCATGCGTGGCACCAGGTGGCGAAGAAGTCGAGCAGGCGCGGACCGCCCAGGCGCACCCGGCCCGCGGCGCCACCGGGCTCGATCGACGCCAGTTCGGCGCCCGCGGCGGCGCTGCGTACCGTCCGGACCGCACCGGTCAGGACAAGGCTCAGGTCGGTCGCCAGGGGGCGCGCCTCCCCGGCCGCCGTGGACGCCCCGCCGAGCGGATACAGGTAGGCCTCCCGGCCCGTCGGCGAGAGCACGTACACCGCCCTCGTGTGCACATCGGGCCGGCCGGCGGGCACCCGTGTGACGGTGATGGCGTACCCGCGCCACACCCGCGCCAGCGCCGCCGGCGAACCGGTGAGAAACCACCACCGGCCCGTCATGCCGTGCCGGACGGACCAGGACCGGACCGCCGCCGGCGAGGTGTCGGTCGGGTTCGCGTCGACCGCGACCAGGGCGACGCGCGACCGTTCGGTCGCCGGCAGGAGGGCTTGCGCCTCGAGCAGGGCCTGGGCGGTCACCGCATCGGCGCCGTTGTTGGCGGGGTCGATGAAGGCCAGCACCACCGCCCGGCCGCGCAGCCCGGCGAGGCTTCGCGGCCGGCCGGCCGCGTCGCGAAGGTCGAGGGCCGGCGCCGGCGTGCCGGCGAGGGCGGCGGTGCCCTTGGCCGGGGGGTTCTTCGTCGGCACAACCTGGACGGCCGCGTCGATGCGGCTCGCCGCCCCTGCCGCGGTCAGAACGCCGACCGGCTGGGGCCGGCCACGGACAACGGTCCACACGCCCAGGCCCACCGCCCACGCGGCGGCGAGCACCCACAGCCCCAGACGCAACCGGCGCATCCCACACCCCCCGGCGGGTTCTCAGCCGGCGCCGACGATCGTCCGCACGACGTTGGCCGTCGGGCCCGGATGGTAGACGACGTACAGGAGCAGGAACACGACCAGCCCCGTACCGGCGGCCACGAGCCACATCCACGCCGTCCACGGGGCGATGCGGCGGTGCCGGTCGAACGTCTTGCGCAGGGCCAGGCGCAGCGTGACGACGCCGAGGATCGCGGCCACCGTGGCCAGGAGCACGTGGACCTGGAGAAAGACCAGGTAGAAGGGCGCGAGCGCCTTGGGGCCGCCGAAGTTCGTGTCCCCGTAGACAAGGCTCTTCACCACGTAGCTGACGAAGAAGCCGATCGCCAGGAAGACGGTGAGGAGCATGGTGCGGTGGTGGCGCTCGATGTCCCGGTGCCGGATGCGGTACCAGCCGACGAGCAGGGACGCCGCGCTCGACAGCATGAATGCCTCGTTCAGATAGCCCAGCAGGTCGGATCCGGTCACCGATGCTCGCCTCCGCTCGCCCACCGCGGTATGCCCGCGACGCCGGCGGCCGCCCACCGGGCGGTCGCGATGCCCGCTCCAACCAACGCATCGCCGCGCCCGATACCCGGGGGCGCGGCGACTTCGCCCTACTTGACCTGGGTGAGCAGGTAGGTAGCCACCGCCTGGGCCTGCGTCGGCGTCAGGCCGAGGTTCGGCATGATCGCGGACGACCAGACCTTCTGCGGGTCAGACACCCAGGAGATCAGCCACGCCTGTTGGGTAGGATGCCCACCGGGGACCATCTTGGCCACCGTCTTGCCGGCCATGACCTCGTCGAGGTTCGGACCGATCGCCCCGCCCTTGCCGCCGATCACGTGACAGGCCTCGCACTTGGCCGTGATGATGGGCTTGGCCAGGGCGACCAGCTGCGCCGTGGACATCTTCGTCGCGCCACCGGCCTGCGTGGTGCCGGTGGAACTCTTCCCGCTCGACGACGACGTGGAGGAGCTCGACGTCGAGGAGCTGGACGTGGTCAGGTTCGGTCCCGGCACGCCGGGCGACAGCGACTCGACGACCCCATACAGGCCTACGCCGACAACCAGCGCCAGGGCCATGCCGAAGCCGAAGAACAGGCTGTACAGCCGCCGGCCGAGGTTGAGATGCATGAACAGCACCGTCTGCAGGGCGACCTGGGCCGCGGCCATGACGAGCACGATCGGTAGGAGGTACGGACGCAGCAGGGCGCTCGTCCAGACCAGGATGAAGGCGATGATCGTGAGCACCACGGAGGAGGCGCCGACCAGGTAGTACATGCGCATCGAGCCGGCGCGGTGACCGCCGGTCGGTGGCTCGTGTGCGGGCCCGTGTGCCATCGCTGCCTAAGCCGCCTTTCCCAGTAGATAGACGACCGAGAAGATGACGATCCAGACCACGTCGACGAAGTGCCAGTACAGACCCATGACGCCCACCTTGGTGGCGCTCTCGGCCGAGAAGGTCTTCTTGTACGAGTAGAAGATGAGCGACGTGATCCAGAACACGCCGAACAGCACGTGCATCGCGTGGAATCCGACGAGGGTGTAGAACGCCGACCCGAAGGGGCTGGTCTGCAACGTCAGGCCCTTGTCCCAGAAGCCCTTGAACTCGTACGCGGTCTCGACCTCGAACACGAGCCCGAGCAGGATCGTCACGACCAGCCACTGGCGCATGGCCGCGTACCGGCCGCCCAGCGTGTGGACGTAGGCGATCACCATCGTGAAGCTCGACGCCAGCAGCGCGATCGTGCCGATGAAGGTCAGGCGCAGGTCGAAGATGCTCTGGGGCGACGGCCCGCCGTTGGTCTGGTTGTGGAGGAGGATGTATGTGCCGATGAGCGAGGCGAACAGGATGCACTCGGCCGACAGGAAGATCCAGAAGCCGAGCGTCGAGTTGTCGAGGGACTGCGGCGCGGACGCGTCCGCCGCACCATGCCCGGAGGGCGCCAGGTCCGCCATCTAGTGGGCTCCTCCCTCGAGGGCCATGGTTTCGAGCTCGGGCGCGATGCGCATGTATTCCCCCGGATCGGGCGAGAACATGCTCCGGTGCATCGTGTACACGGCCACCGCGCCGGCCACGATCGCCACGTACAGGTTGCGGTACAAGAGCGCGTACCCGAGCGCGGTGATGCACGCGGCCATGAGGAGCGGCAGCGCCGTCGGCTGGGGCATGTGCACGGTTCCGTCGGGTGCGTGCTCGTGCACCCCGGGCGCCGCCGGGATGCGGCCGTCCCCGTGGGTCTTCTCGACCCATAGCGGGTCGCGCCCGCGTACGAGCGGGATATGGGAGAAGTTGTAGGGCGCGACCGGGCTGGGCAGCCCCCACTCGAGGGTGCGCGCATCCCACGGATCGGCTACGGCCTTCGGGCCGGACGCGAGCGACACGATGACGTTGGCGACCAGGATCGCGAAGCCCGTGCCGAGGATGAAGGCGCCGGTCGTGGCGACCTCGTTCCAGGTCGTGAAGCCCAGGCCCGGCGCGTACGTGTAGATGCGTCGCGGCATGCCGATCAGGCCGAGGAAGTGCATCGGGAAGAAGGTCACGTTGAAGCCGATGTTGACCAGCCAGAACGAGACCTTGCCGACCGTCTCGTTCAGCATCCGGCCGGTGATCTTCGGAAACCAGTAATACAGGCCGGCGAGAATGCCGAACAGCGACCCGCCGATCATCACGTAGTGGAAGTGCGCGACGACGAAGTAGGAGTCGTTGAACTGCAGGTCGGCCGGTGCCATGGCGAGCATGACGCCGCTCATGCCGCCGATGGTGAACGTGACCAGGAAGGAGACCACCCACATCATCGGCACGGAGAAGCGGATATGTCCGCCCCACATCGTGGCGAGCCAGTTGAAGATCTTCACCCCGGTCGGCACCGCGATCATCATCGTGGTCAGGGCGAAAATCGAGTTCACCCATGGCCCGTAGCCCAGTGTGAACATGTGGTGGACCCAGACCATGAACGACAGGAAGCCGATCGACACGGTCGCGAGGACCATCGTCGAGTAGCCGAAGAGCGGCTTGCGCGAGAACGTCGAGACGACCTCGGAGATGATCCCGAAGGTGGGCAAGACGAGGATGTACACCTCGGGATGGCCGAACACCCAGAACAGGTTCGCCCACAGGAGCGGCTGGCCGCCGGAGGCGACGGCGAAGAACTGGGTGCCGATGATCCGGTCGAACATGAGGAAGAACAGGTTCACGGTCAGGGCCGGGAAGGCGAGGATGACGAGGACCGAGGTCACGAGCACGGTCCAGACGAACAGCGGCAGGCGCATGAGGCTCATGCCCGGCGCCCGCATGTTGAGGATCGTGACGAGGAAGTTGACGCCGGTCGCGAGCGTGCCGATACCGGCGATCTGCAGGCCGATGGCGTAGAAGTCGATGCCCAGTCCCGGGTTGTACAGCGACGTCGAGATCGGCGCGTAGCTGAACCAGCCGGCGTCCGGCGCGCCGCCCAGGAACCAGCTCGAGTTGAGGAACAGGCCGCCGGCCAGGAACAGCCAGAAGCTCAGGGCGTTCAGGCGCGGATAGGCTACGTCACGCGCCCCGATCATGAGCGGGACGACGGCGTTGAAGAACGCGATGAAGAGCGGCATGACGGCGAGGAAGATCATCGTCGTGCCGTGCATCGTGAACAGCTGGTTGAAGGTCTCCGCGCTCACGAAGTGGTTGTTCGGATGGAACAGCTGGATCCGCATGAGGAGCGCCTCGGAGCCGCCCGTCAGGAAGAACAGGCCCGAAGCCATGAAGTAGAGGTGGGCGATCCGCTTGTGGTCGACGACGTTAAGCCAGGACCACAGGCCCTTGCCCGCCTCGTAGGGTTCCACCACATGCGGCTGTGCCTCGGGCTTCGAAATCGCAGCCAATGGAATCCCCCTCGCTGGGTGCCGCCGGGCGCGGCGGCACCGCCGTTACTTGAGGCTTTCGAGGTAGGCCACGAGGGCCTTGATCTTGCCCGGCGACAGGTGCAGGTTCGGCATCAGCGCACCGGGCTTGACGCCGGGCGGGTTGTGCAGCCACGCGGCGAGGTTGGCCGGCGTGTTGGGCAGGATGTTGCCTGCGATCATCGGCCGGTTGGCCAGGCCCGTCAGGTTCGGACCGATGACGCCGACCGTGTAGTTGGTGCCGGTGATCGAGTGGCACGCGTCACAGCCCGCCGTGGCGAAGTCGGTGTAGCCCTGCTTGGCCAGACCGCTCGTCGGCACGCTGGCCGGGTGCTTCATCGCGTTCAGCCAGGCGTTGAACTGCGCCGGCGACTGGGCGTCGACGACGATCCGCATGTCGGCGTGGCCGGTGCCGCAGAACTCCGCGCACTGGCCGGTGTAGATGCCCGGCTTCGAGGCCTCGATCCACATGTAGTTGGTCCGGCCCGGCACCGAGTCGATCTTGCCGCCCAGGCGTGGCACCCACCACGCGTGCATGACGTCGGCGGACTGCAGTTCCAGGTCGATCTTCTCGCCGACCGGGATGTGCAGCTCGTTGGCCGTCGTCACACCGAGGTTCGTGTACTGGTAGGCGAACCAATACTGGTGGCCGACGACGTCGACCACGACGGCCTTGGACGGCGGCGCGAGATCGGCCAGGGCGAAGGAGCCGGAAACCGTCACCACACCGAGGATGGCCAGGAGCAGGATCGGCACGATCGTCCACACGATCTCGAGCAGGGTGTTGCCCTCGACCTGGGGCGGAACCTCCTTCTCCTGCCCGCGGCGCTCGCGGAACCGGATCACGGTGAACACGAGAACGCCGGCAACCACGATGAAGATTCCGGCCATGATCCAAAAGCTCAGTTCGATGTACGAGAGCTGCAGCGCCGCGACGGGGCCGGCCGGATTGAACTCGCTCTCGGGCGTACCGGCCGCCAGGGCCGTCGCTCCGCCGGCGAGGAGCATACCGGCAGCCAGTCCGGGCGCCCACCACCGCGACCGCAGCCATCGACGAAGGTCCAACGCGGATCCGCCTCCGATGGAAGTTATGACACCGCCCGCAGGCGGTCAAGCACGCGAGTGCGGCTACGGCTTCCTAGTCTACCACCAAACATGGCCCACCCTTCGGGGTCTGCCAGCTTGAGCAACTTCTCACACCCGGCTGGAAATCCTGCTACGACCGCCTGGCGCCTCATCCCGAGGCGGTAGCCGACACCTCCCTGGCATCCGTCCGCATGGTCGCGAACAGGATCAGGCCGACCGCGCTCGCCAGGGCGACGGTCAGGAACATGCCGGTGAACCCGTGGTAGGCCTCGGCTACCGTGAGGAGCACCGGCCCGGCGGCGAGCCCGACCGAGCGGAACACGGCCACCATGGACAGGGCCTCGCCGGCTTGGCTGTCGGCGTACAGCGAGATGGCGATGCGGTTGATCGGCGCCCCCATCGTGAACGCAGTGGCCAGTCCGAACGCCACCATGGCCACGATGAAGACCGCCACGTGGAGCGGGTGCGTGGCGAGGAGGAGGCCGCCGGCTACGCCCGCCGCCAGGCCCACCATGAGCACCCGGCGAGCGCCCACCCGGTCGACCAGGATGCCGCCCACGCCGGCCAGGACCGCGCCGGACAAAGCCGCCGGCATCAGGGCCAGTCCGGACGCGAACACGCCGGCGCCCAGTTCGCGCTGGGCGAGGTCGGGGACGAACACGGCCGCCGACATGTCCAGGCCGATGAGCGCCGCGCCGGCGATCAGGACGCCGCCGGAGGCGTGCAGGAACGGTCGCGGATCGAGAAACGGCCGCCGCGCCCGCCGCTGGCGCCAGGCGAACACGCCCGCCGCGACGAACGCCGCGGCGAGGCATACGAGCCTCGCCTCGCCGCGTGCTGCCAGGGCCAGGAGGGCGCCGCCGAGGAGTGCGGCAAACGCGGCGCCGCCGGCCACGTCCGGCATCTGCCTGCCGGAGGCCGAGGCGGCCGGAAGGCGCAGCGACAGGACGAGCACCAGGGCCGCGACGACGACGTTCAGCCAGAAGATCGAGGGCCAGCCGTAGAACTGGGCCAGGGCCCCGCCCACGTTCGGCCCGATGATGCTGGCCAGGCCGAACACGGCGCCGAACAGGCCCAGCGCCATGCCCCTGCGCTCGGGCGGGAAGGCCTGGACCCCCTCGGCCTGAGCGTTGGGGTAGACGACGCCCGCGCCCACGCCCTGGACGACGCGCGCGAGCACGAAGACGAGGAACGTCGGGGCCAGCGCCGCCATCACCGAGGCCGCGCCGAACAGGACGATGCCGAGGCGGAACGTCCCCCGGCGGCCAAGGCGATCGCCCACGGCCCCGGCCAGGACGGTCGACCCCGCGTACGCCACGGTGTAGGCGGTCACCGTCCAGGCGGTCCAGGCGAGCGTCGTGTGGAACCCGCGGGCGATGAGCGGCAGGGCCGGACCGATGACGTTCACGTCCAGGGCGCCGACGAAGATGCCGAGCAGGTAGATGCCGAGGCCGGCCGACAGCGCCCGCCCGAACGCGCCGTCGCCGCCCGGCCGGCGGCCGGCGGCGCGGCTCACGCGGACACCTGCGCCGTCGACGCGGCCGGCGTGACGGTGAGCACGCACATGTACGAGACGACGGCAAACAGGATGGTGACCAGGCCCACGTGGATCAGGGTCGAGACGAGCGAGTCACGACTGAGCACGAGGTACGCGCCGCTCGCCGCCATGACGAAGATGAGGCCGAGGGCGACATGGCCCATGCGGTACAGCACCCGGCGTGTCGCCTTGACCGCCCGCAGGGTGCGCACGAGGCCCGCGTAGACGACGAGGATGCCGATGGCCGCCAGGCGGTGGATGGCGTCGATCAGCCACAGCCCGGTGGCGTGCGGCGGGATGAGTTCGCCCGCCCGGCACAGGGGCCATCCCGGGCACGCCGACCAGGCCTGGGTTTGGGCCACGTAGGCGCCCCAGTAGATGACGGCGTACAGGACGACGAGGGCAAGCCACACGTAGCGCGTCACGCCGGGCGGCAGGGCCGCCGCCGGCGCTGACGAGGGCGCCTGCCACAGCAGCATGGTCAGGCAGGCGACGGCACCGAACGAGGTGAGCGCGATGCCCAGGTGGACCGCCACCACGGCGTCCGGTTCGGGCGCGAGGACGGCCAGCGCGCCGACGGCCGACTCGACGACGAGAAACCCCAGGCCGACGGCCGCGAGCGCGCGGATCGCGCCGGAGCGGCGCCGTTCCAGCCAGGCCCAGACCGCCAGGACGGCCACGAGCACGCCGACGAAGGCGCTCGCCACCCGGTGGGTCCACTCGATGATCGAGGTCAGCGTGGGGGCCGGAAAGAATCGGCCGTCGCACAACGGAAACGAACGGCCGCAACCGAGGGCCGACCCGGTCGCCGTATCCAGGAAGCCGAGGACGACCACGCCATACAGACAGACCAAGGTAACGAGGGCAAACCATTTCAGCGGCGCCGAGGGCGGCCGGTCGGCCGGGGGTGGCAGCATGGCGCGCGCGCCGGCGGGAACGCTCCGGACCGACAAGACGGCACCTCCGGTGCGATTGTACCGCGGTCGCATCGCGACCCGGCCAAGGTTATCCCCAGGTGTGGACAAGCCTGTTCCTAACTGGAAGTTTCAGGAACCAGCACGGGTGTCGTTCCCGCCGGGACGCAGGATCCCACGCGCGGCTCGGCGCGCCGGCGCGCGACCAGCCACATCGGTACCACGATCGCCAGGATGAGCGGCGTCGCGAGCTGCGTCAGGGTGGTGAAACCGATGCCGTAGATGGGGCTTTGCAGGTGCACCAGGTAGAGGGGGTTGTCGCGCACGGTCTCCTCGATCCCGGCCCGGAGGAGGGTGTGGTAGAAGAGAAACGACCACCACTGGTCGCCGGCGACAAGGCCCGGACGGCGGTCGCGGGCGAAGTACCGCACGAGCAGGGCCACACCGATGGCGGCGCCGATCAGCTGGGCCGGCCACCGCCCGAACCAGAACGCGGTCATCCGGCCCAGCACCTCGTGGTTAAAGATGTTGCCGACGCGCACGAGGGCGTAGCCGAAGGCCGTCGCCGGCACCACCAAGTCGAGAAGCGGATTGAGCCGGATGCCGTGGCGACGGGCGTACAGCCCTGCGGCGCCCAGGCCGCCGGCCAGCGCGCCGTGCCAGGACAGACCGCCCTGGTAGACACGGAGGATCTGCAGGGGGTCGCTGACGACCCAGGCCGGATCGTTGGCCAGGACGAACATCAGCCGCGCCCCGACGATGCCCCCCACCACCGTCCACAGGGCCAGATCGACGACCCCGTCCTCCCGGCCCAGGCCGCGCCGCCCCGCCTCGCGCACGAAGTACCAGCCGCCGCCGAGGATCGACAGGGCCATGAACACGCTGTACCAGTGGATCGCAAGCGGCCCGACGACGAAGGCGTAGGGACTCAGGGACGGCAGGTACACGGGCCGTCCACCCCCCCGGCGCCTAGCGTCGCTGCCTGCGCATCAGGTACCAGGCAACGCCCAGCACGAGGATCACGACGATGAAGGACGTGCTGCGCTGCAAGGGCGAGCCGGTGACGGTCTTGAACGAGCGCGTCGCGGTCAGGGTCGGCGAGCCGCCCTTGCCGGTAAACGTCGCCACCGCCGTATACGAGCCGGTCGTCGGCAGGTCGAGAAGACCCTCCCAGAGGGCCTGGCCACCGCCGGTCACGCGGCTCAGGACCGCCGTCGCGGGCGGCCGCGAGGGACCGCGCATGACGACCTTCACCGTCGCGCCGGCCACGCCCAGCCGCGCCGGCGTCACCTCGGCGACGAACTCCGCCCGCGTGCCGGCGACCGGCTGGTGCGGCTCGACGATCAGGAGCAGACGCGGCGCCGACGCGGCCGCCGCCACCGACGCACCCGCGGCGACCGACAAGGGCGGGGCCAACACCAGCGCGGCCGCGAGGCACCGCGCGAGTGCGGCCCGCACCCGCGGCTTGTCCCATGCCAACGGCACCGCCACCACCTTCCGCACCGTCCGCTCGGTACGGAAGGATCATACGGTCGGCCCCAGGCGCTGGCAAGCGAACGCTAGCGGCGAGGCGCGTCGTCGTCCTCGTCGAGGTACGGCGCCGCGTGGCCGACCCGGCTCCGCCCGGCCATCGAGGGCCGCCCCCAGACCGATGCGATCTGGTCGATCAGCTCGGGTGCCAGATCGACCAGGCGGTCGACGGTCGGGTTGGCGTCGACCGGCAGGAGGCGGATGTCGCCGCCGCGCACCACGAGGAAGCCGACCGGCTGCACGCTCACGCCGGCGCCGCTGCCGCCGCCGAACGGCCCGTCGCCCGCGGGCTGGCGCTGCCCGTACTCGCCGCCGCCCGCCGCAAAGCCGAAGCTCACGCGCGACACCGGGATGATGACGCCGCCGTCGCCGGTCTGGACCGCGTCGCCGACCACGGTGTTGACGTCGACCATCTGCTTGATCGACTCGAGGGCGGTGTGCATCAGGCCCTCGATCGGATGGTCCGCCATGTTTCTCCCCCTTACGCCTTGTCGCTCCCCTCAGGATGCGCCCCGCTCGGCGGCTCATACGCGCCGGCGGGCCAGGCCGGGGGCGACGCGGCGTCGCGCGCGCCCGCGCAGGGCGATCGCCGGTCGCGGGATCGGCGCCGACTGCGGCGGCTGGACGCGGCTGGCGGCGCTAGCCGTCGTCGCCGAAGCCGCGGTGGTGGCGCTCGGCGTCGCCGCCGCCGGCAGGCGACGTTGCCGCACCGGCCGCCGGCGCCGGCGCGGCCGTGACGCTGCCGCTGACCGCCGACCCGTTGAGCGACCAGTTCACGGTCAGGGACAGTGCGGGGCCGGACCCGTCAATGGGCGTAAGACGCGCCGTCAGCGCCTGCCCGCTGGCGCCGGTGAGCGTCCCGACGTACTGCGCCCCCCCATCCGCGCCGTACAGGGTCACCTGGCTTCGCTGCACCGCGATCGTGCCGCCGTCCGTGGGCACGCCAGCGAGCAGGATCTGCAGGTCGCCCCTGGCCGCGCCGGTCAGGTGGCCGCGGATCGTCGCCTGCGCGGCCTGGAAGCTCCCGCCGGTGGTGAGCGTGCCGCGGAACGTGGCCGTGAAGCGCCTGGGCAGCGGCGGGGCGGCGATCGGGGTGCGGCGGGTCGCCAGGACGATGCGCGCGCCCGAGCCCTTCCCGTCGTTGGCGACCCGGTTCCAGCCGGGACGCAGCGGACCGCCCGCAGCCCAGACGGCGAGCACGGCCGCGGCGGCGATGCCCAGGCCGGCCACGACGGGTCGCGGGCGGGCCCTGGTGCCGGCGGGAACGACAAGTCGCCAGGTTGTCAGGCCCAGGACCGCAAGCGCCGACGCGCCGTACATCGCGGTCGCCCACCCCGTGCGCGTGTCGCTTCCCGTGCCCAGACCGTGCACGGTGGCGAAGGCGAACACCAGGAAGGCGACGCCATGGAACGCCCGCCACAGCCTGTACCCGATCCTGGGCCGCAGCCACGTGCTGAGCAGGACCGCGACGAGAAGATCGAACGCCACGATGCCGAACGCCATCCAGAGCGGCCGGTAGTGGCTGGCCAGGGGAACGAGGAGCTCCGGCAGGCGAAACTGCATGAACGGGTCGAGCCAGCTGGCGATGCCGTGGACAACCCCGAACGCCATGGCCAGGAGGGCCAGGTGGTTGTGCATGTCGTTCGTGACGAGCCGGGGCCACCGCTTCGACTGCCAGCGCAGGCTGAGCAGCAGGCCGAGCACGACCGTGACCGTGACGAGCATGTAGGCGGTGAACCCGCTCGCGCGCGCGGCGTCCCACGTGACCTGCGACCACAGGGTGTTCATCGCGTCACCTCCTGCTTCGCGCGGGGCCAGGCGCCCAGGGCCTCGGTCCCGCCGTCCGGTCGCTGGACCAGCGCCGCCAGCCCGCGCTCTCGGGCCCACGGGCCGCGCGCCTCGTCGTCAAGAAGGAACAGCGCCTTGGCGGCGACCTCGGCCTCGCGGCAGGTGGCCGCCCCCACGCTCACGGCCCAGGCGCTCGACCGCGCCGGCTCGGCGGTGCGGGGGTCGATGAGGTGGTGGGCCGGCCGTCCCGCCCGCTGCCAGCGCCGGCGCGCGACCCCCGAGGTGGCGAGCGCGCCGCGCACGAGCGGCACGGCGTAGGTCGCCGTCGGGGTCGGCACCGCGATCGTCCACGCACGCTCGCCCGGCGGCAGGCCGGTCACCCGCAGGTCGCCGCCCGCCTCGACGAGCGCCGCGTCGACGCCCGCCGCGGCCAGCGCGTCGATCGCCGCGTCGACCGCCATGCCCTTGGCGATACCGCCCAGATCGATGCCCACGCCCGGCGCGAGCGCGATCGTGCGGTGGACGGGATGAAGCAAGACCGCGCGCCAGCCCTCCCGCAACGGGTGCGGCCCGGGCATGGGCCCGCCGGGAACGTCGGCGGGCAGCTCGTCGAACGAGCGGTCGTAGCCGGCGGCCACCAGGGCGTGCAGGATCGTCGGATCGTACAGGCCGCCGGTCGCCTCGGCCGCCGCCACGGCCGTGGCCACCACGTCGAACAGGAGGGCGCTGGCGGCGAACGGGCGGCCGGCCGAGCGGTTGAGACGGCTCAGCTCGCTGTCCGCACGGAACCGGCTCAGCGCCGCCTCCCAGTGCGCAAACAGGCGCCAGACGCCGCCCGCCAGGTCCGCCCGGCCGTCCGGAAGCACGACCGCGAGTTCGGTCCCCATGGCGCGCGCTGTCTGACGGACCATGCCCTGCGGCGCCAGCATCAGCTCACCGCGGTGCTCGCCGCCGGCGGCGCGACGGCGCCCGCGCCGCCCGATCCCTGGCCGAACGAGACGCCGCCGTTGCTGCCAAAGAACGTCCTGGCCGACTGCGACGAACCGAACGGCGGCACGCTCGACGCGCTGCCCGCGGCCGATGCGCCGTGCGAGGTCACGCCGATGACGTGGCCGGCGGCCAGCGCCGCGAACGCGCCGAACGCCGCCACGCTGCCCGCGAAGGACCAGGACTTGAGGCGGCGGACGCGTGCCGCCGCGTCCTCCCGCGCCGCGGCCGGCGCCTCGCTTCGCGCCTGGACGTCCACCACATCGTCCACCTCCGCTTTCACACCGCTCTGGTGGCATCGTCCCATGCCGAGCCGAGCGCGTGCTTGGAGCGGGCTTAGACTGAAGTTCCAGGGAGCAGACAGCGCGGAGAGCCCGCCGCCGTAGAGATGGCGGGCCTTTTGTAGCGGGGCGTGTAGACAGTACTTCTGTTGACGGATGAGGCAATGATGCTATAATACTG
>Ga0080006_1150071_pt1 | contig 28005 bp, 16 predicted proteins | sample RS3BMetagenome_FD_69209 | JGI IMG/M metagenome (GOLD analysis project Ga0080006, IMG submission 69209) | Ferric oxide microbial mat and aquatic microbial communities from Rainbow Spring, Yellowstone National Park, USA - RS3B (SPADES... ...
AAATGGAGAAGAGAATAGTCCCTCTTGGGAAAATCTTAGCACTGGAATTTTTTAACCCTTCTTCTGTTATTTTTTCCTCCGTATCTAAAACTAATCCATCCTCAGGTATATCTGAAATTTTTACCCAAGGAATATCACCATTCCAATATTCTTTAATTGATCTCTTAGGAGTCCCCCCAGCAGAAATTTTAGATATCTCTCCTAGTTTTATCCATTCCCATCCTTTCTCTTCAGCTTTACTGAAAACTTTGTTTAAAGCAGCTTGCATTATTCTTTCAGCTTCTTCTCTAGCTAGCTTCCTAAGTCTCTTAGCCTCTTCAGCTCTGCTAATAAGCTGCTCTAAACGTGAAACTATACGTTTTTGTTCTTCGAGAGGTGGAAGAGGAACTTGGAGATTTTCTAAATCTTTCTTTTTTATCGCTTCAAAAGTGCTACCCTTTCCTAACCATTTATTTTCAATGCTTCTTAAGTAGTAAAACAAAAAGAAATTACTGAGGACATGACTTTTTGGCCTTATAGCTGCTAAACCTCTTCCTATGCAGGATCTTTCTTTGCAAAAGTTCACAGGACCTACAGGAGCCCTTACTGAAATTAAAACATCTCCAGCTTCGGCTATTTTATTTGGTTCACTACACCATACCTGAGGAGTTGGATAAAGAACGCCAAAATCCGCTTTACCCTGATAGAATGGTAATCCTTTTCCTTCTTTATTGTAAGTAATTGAAGGTGGAGATTGACCCATTACGATTTCAGCAATATTCCCTAATCTTACCCATTTCCAGCCTTGAGGTAAATTATAGGGACCTTGAATTTCTTCTCTACCTGCCTCCACGTTATTTATATCTTCCTTTATGAAAGCATCCAGTTTTGCTTGTTTATTCACGATCTTCACCAAGAATGTTCCGAAACTCCTCAAGAATTTCTAAAATTTGTCTTTCTTTCTCAAGAATACTCTCCACAAGTTCTTCTGGTTCCACGTATAATGATTCTTGTTTCTTATTCGGGTTTCTTGCAGTTAAGTCATAATCTTTTTCTTTAATTTCTTCAATGGGAACTATCCACGAGTTTTCTGAAACTTCCTTATTTTTCCATTTTTCATAGCAATCGATTAAATGTTCATCCTTTACAGGATTTGCTTTTGTATAGTTTTCTCTATTTGGTGGAATAAGCTCATAATACCATATTTCCTTTGTAGGTCCTGTCTTATCGAAAAATACTAGGTTTGCTTTGGGGCCTGTTCCTCCTTTAGGAGCTATGTGGGCAAAAGTGCCAGGAGGTAAGCTTATTATTGTATGGACATTAAACTCTTTCAGTAACTCCATCTTCACTCTTTTATAGGCTCCGCCTCTAAATAAAACACCTTCTGGCAAAACTATTCCACACCTCCCACCTTTCTTAAGCTTTCTCATGCAATATTGTAATGCTGCAAGTTCTGTAGAGCTTGTTGGTACTTGCAAGTTATCCCTTAAATGTTCAGCTACACTCCCACCAAATGGTGGATTAGTAAGGATTACATCAAATCTTTGACTTGGAGTTCCGCTAACATCCTCTTCAAATGTATCTTTTCTTACAATGTTTGGTAATAATATGCCGTGGAGAATGCAATTCATAGTTCCTATGAGGTATGGTATTGCCTTCAACTCTTGACCATAAAATGTCTTTTCCAACAATATTCTGTATTCTTCTGTTGTTAATTTTCTTTGCTCCTTCATGTGTTTGAAGGATTCAACTAGGAATCCGCATGAGCCACAAAGCGGATCAAAAACAGTTTCACCTATTCTTGGATTTACTATCTTGACCATAAGCCTTACTAAAGGTCTTGGCGTGTAATACTCTCCAGCTGCTCCACCTTCTCTACCATCATCATTAGAAGCTCTTCATAAAGTTGAGAAAGAGTGTGAGAATCTTCTGGATTTGTGAAGTCTATATCGTTAAGCATTGAGATAACTTCTTTTAAGTTGAAAGGATCTCTCATTTGTTGCCTGATTTCAGCAAAAACTGTTGCTATTAAGTTCCTTTCTCTTGATCCTTTAAGTTCTCTTAAGTAAGGCAAAAGATCTCTTTCTATAAAATTCTTTAAGTCCTCAGCTCTCATATCTTTTCTAGCCCAGCTTGACCAACTAAACTTAGGATCTATAATAGGCTCATACTCTCTTTCTTCAAACTCAGCCTCAAGCTTGTAATTCTTTTCCAAATCTTCGAAGATTTTAAGAAAAATGAGCCATGATAATTGCTCCATATAGCCTAGAATGGTTAATCCATCTCTCCTCATTATTTCGCAAACATGCTCGATCTTGTTTGCAAGCTCCCTTCTCTCCATTATCTAATCCCTCCAAACTCTGGATATAATCCCATTTCAATCTCGTAAATAGCTTCTTTGAGAGCATCTAGTCCGCTAAAGATCTCAATGATGCCCTTCAAAGCTCCCATTTTATCGAATGGTGGTGTTCTAAATACTCTTGGATCAGTAATTTCATCTATTCCTGCGATCCTATACCTATCAACTAACTCGAAAATAACTTCTCTTGCATTACTTCCATATTTTTCGATAAATTCCTTCCGTAAATCTAATAGTGTTCTTGCTCTTTCATCCCTGGTTATAATTGGAGCGTTGAAGAGAATGTGCGCAATTAAGTCAAATTCGTCAGCATCAGGGTTTTTGAGAACTTTCGATAGTATGCTTAAGTTTATACCTGCTTGCTGTAAATCTTCCTTAAACTTAGCTCTTTTATTTTTATCTTTCCAAATCTCCTTAAGTTGATTTAAGGAGGTAATCCTCTTAATTAATCCATTTTTACAATACTCTACATACTCTGCCTCAAGCAGCTCGCTTCCAAGAGCATTAACTTTAACAAGTCCTTCTTCAGCTATGTATACTTCAACATTTTCAGCTTTAATCAATTCTTTCTTTTCCCTAAGCTCCCTCTCCAAGCTTATCGCAACACATTGATCTGGTGCTGGAAAAGTGGGTATTGCAGTCTCCTTTTTCTTATATCCGCTTGCACTTACGTCAACTTTAATGCTTCCTCTTGGCACATCTTTAAGGATAATCGAGCCTTGCTCATCTGTCCTTAACGTTACCGGTTTGCTTGGAGCCAGGAGAGCTACAATAGATGCTTTAGGTATGCCTTTTCCTGTTTCAGAGTCAACAATTTTACAGCTCAAATACCAATCTGATGGTCCTTCAGGTCTAGAGGGAGGAGGCAGATCCCATTCATCAAATAACCTTGTAGCGTTTGTATAATCGATTATTCTGAACGTAAACTTTCTTGAAATGTCATCTATTCTCGCTCCTCTCCCTATTATTTGATGGAAAATTACCTTTGAATCTATATGTTTTAGAAAGACTATGTTTCTGACCGGAGGTATATCAACTCCAGTGCTAAGAAGATCAACAGTTGTTGTTATAACTGGAAAATCTTTTTCAGAATCCTTAAACTCTTTTAATACCTCATGAGCATAAGGTTCATCAGTCACAACCCTAACAGCATAATTGCTTATCCCAAATATTGGGCCGAAATGATTATTCAGTTCCTTAGCTACTTCTGCAGCATGTGATTGAGAAACGCAGAAGACGGCTGTTTTCCCTTTTGGTCCTGTGCTCTCTAGAATTCTCGCTAGGTGTTCGCATATCTTCTTTGTTCTATCAGGAAGAGTTATTTCACGTTCAAATTCCTCTACAGTATAATAATCTTTAAGCTCAACGCCTTTCGGAACTTCTATTTTTGCACCTTGACTTCTTACTTCAACTATGTTTAGAACGCCGGCCTTATCTATATTGGTAAATGCCCTTATGATCTCGCATGGTGCTAGAAAGCCATCCTCAATTCCTTGACGCATTGGATAATCATAAACAGGCTCGCCAAAATAAGCGTAAGTATCTACGTTATCGTCTCTCTTCGGAGTGGCTGTTAAACCTAAATGAATAGCATTGGAGAAGTATTTTAGAATATCATGCCATCTCTTCCATCCAGACCTATGACATTCATCGATTATTACCATGTCAAAAAAGCTTGGGTCAAACTGCTCATAAATTCTTTTTCCGTCCTTTTCACTGTAAAGGGTTTGATATGTAACGAAGTATATGTCTTTATGCTTTGGTATGCTTTCAGCACCTGCTAACTCTTCCCTTGCAGCACCAAAAGGGAAAAACATGTCATGTGCTTGCCTTCTTAAAAAGATTCTATCAACCAAGTAAAGTATCCTCCTTATCCTCTTCGTTTTATAAAGCTTCCAAGCTGTCTGAAAAGCTACATAGGTTTTACCACTACCAGTAGCCATTGTAAGCAACAACCTCTTCTTACCTTTTAGAATAGCTTCAATAGCACTTCTTACGGCAACCTCTTGATAATACCTTAAAGGCTTATCTGGGAGTGGATAGTATGGATAGAGTAGAGGACTTTCCTTTATTTCAACAACTCCCTTAAGCTCCTTTCCCTCAACATATCGTCTCCACAATTCATCAGGTGAGGGAAAATTCTCTAACGTGACTTGTTGTTTTCGGAAATCGTCATACTCCTCAACTTTATGTCCATTTGTTGAATATGCAAACCTCACTCCTAATCTTTCCATGTACTCTTTGGCTTGCTGCATTCCAGCAAGATGAGATTTATCCTCTGCTTCTGCCTCAACAACAGCTATGGGTATTCCATCTTTGTCGGGATAACATAGAATGTAATCTGGTTTTCTAACTGGGAGACGATCACCACTCTCATTTATAATCATGCCTTTAGTTATGGCCTTATCTCTCACGATCATCTTTTCCATCCATCCACTTCGCTGAAGTTTCGGATCAATCAGTTTTGCTCTAGTATCAGCTTCATTTAGCATATTTATTCATCTTCTTTACTCTTTACATTAAAATAGACTTTGGCGGGTCCAATTCTCTTCGACCTAACATATCCTTGATTTTCCAAAGCTTTTAAATATCCCGCAAGAAAAGTCCTGTTGATCTTCAGCTCCTTCGCCAGCTGCTGGATCTGTTGCCCCGGATCTCCCTCCAATAGCCTGAGTATCCTCTCAGTTAGCTCTGCGTACTCTTTAGACATGACAATTCAATTATGCAGAGGCAGGCTTATAAGTTTTTACGATTCTGTAAACATTTCTGTCCACAATAAGCCTTTCCATTTTTTCTCTATCTCCTTAGCAGTTCTTCCGCAATTAGGGCACTTCTCAGAAAGCAAAATAATTCCTTCGCCCACTCTTCTCCAAGAAGTTTTGTTTCCAGCAGCAGCGCTCTGGCTTCTCTTAGCAGCCTTATAGCTTGGCCTGTAAATTACTTCAAGGTTTTCCTTGTCGCAGAATGGATACGGATAAATTTTGATACTACAATAAATTTTTATAGTAACAAAATATTTTAATATGAAATTTATTCTAATCCTAATTTAAAACTATTTGTAAATTAAAAATAAATAAAAAACTAAAGCTTTTTTATAGTTTTATAAACAATTACTTATTATATATATTTTTCAAATTGATAGACACAAAAACTAAAAATGATTAAAGCAGACTTGACTATGCATTAAGTAGAAAGTTAACTTAATAACATATAAAGATTTAAGTAAAGAGCTTGGATAAACTCCACACCAACAACAATATAAGTATAGGCACTAGTAAAACCAAGAAACAAGATAGAAAGATAAATCAAACAGCTTTGCATGAACATAATTAATTTCAGAGCTTGCTTTCTTTAGGAGCATTATTCAGGATTTCTTAAATCTGATTGGTTCGTAGGAAATAAATAATCGTTAGTTCATGATTTGCATTTTAGATAATATTCATCAATCACAATATGAATAAAAAATTAGTAATTTATATTTCATTACTATGAAATATAAAATATATGATTTCGTAAAAAGAAATAGACTATTCATAGAAATTTAAGTATTATAGTATAGATAATTGCTTCATTGATCATTTCATTAAAATATAATGAAATTTATATAATTTGAAATTTATATAATTTATAAAAATTATATCATTATATGAGTAGAACTAAAACAGTTAGTCGAAATTTAGCTATAGTCCTTGCAACAGTAATTGCAATTTTATCAGCGTCTTTAATTGGAACAATAGCTTATTATTTAAATATAAACGGAAACCTATCAAGCGAACTTTCTTCATCAAAACAGGGAATTAGTGTTTTACAATCAAAAAACGCTGAATTGAACTAGGAGATTAACTCATTACAGTCAAATATAACGCTATTGAACCAACAGATTAATACTTTACAGTAAAAAATAAATCAACAGAACCAATTAATCAGTTCTCTACAATCGCAAAATGCAAAATTGCAACAGAAGATTAATTCATTACAGTCACAAATCGCAGAATTAAATCAGGAGATTAGTACTCTCACGAATATAGTCAATTTGCAAGAACAAACAACGTTAGTATATCAGCAAACAATAAGCCAACCTGCACTTTCTTATACTTACTGGAATTTTCAACTACAATATGCTGGATACATTGTTGTTTACGTTTATTCTTCAACAACAACCAATACTTATGTTGAAGTGGTATGGAACTACAATGGAATAAACTATGATCAAAGCGTTAGCGTAGGTAAAAGCGGCAGCATCGCATTTTCTGTTTTACCTACAACAGTTCAAGTGAGAGTTGGAAACACTAATATTTTCAATGGAGCTACCGAAACTGTTTCAATCGTGTATGTTTATTAGCTTTATTATTCAAGCTATTTTTTTAAAATACTTTTAATATATTGAGAAAAGTGAAAAAATTTATCGGTTTAAAATTCTACTTCAAAAAAGTTTACCTATATATCAGTAAATCTCGTTTTTGAAGTAGAGGAGCTGATTTTTTTTATATACCTAGATCTTGCTGATTGAATATATTGTTGAAAAATATGGTTCAGAAAAAATGCTTATCCAAATCTATAAAAGATTTGAAGCGATTATTCCTTGCTTCATGGTCTAATAGAATTTAGATATTAGCTTTCATGGTTTACGGTTTCAGGTTACGCGCTAACATGCCTCTTAATTGCTTTGCTATTCATAACGATGGTTTTATGTATAAATTCACATTAAATTTTTAATAACATTTTTAGTATTATTATGATATAACTTTCATGACCTTTTCGCTGCTAGAGATCAATCGTACCCTTCTTTATAGACAAAGTTTGCTTGAACGTGAACCCTATATTTCTGCTAGTAAATGGGTTTTACGATTAGCTGGACTTAATGCACAGTATTCATCTTGTCCATACTTGAGTTTGTTAGCTAGGTGCAAGGATTTTGATGAAAAATCTTCTGATGACTCCTTGCTAAGCGGCGAATTGATTCGTGCAAGCCTTATACGTGGAACTCTTCATATCGTTACAAGAGATCAGTTTTATGAATGGAAAGAAGCTTTGCTTCCGGCTTTAAAGCGGGTAGTGAATTCTTTCTTTACAGATATACTTGAGCGTATTAAAATAAATAAGCTTGCTAAGATTACAAAACATGCTCTTATTGAGAGAAAGCTAAGTAGAAGAGAGCTTGGATTGGTTTTATCTAAATTCTTTCCAAAAGAAAAGCCTGAAAGTTTGGCCTTTGCAGCTAGGCTTTTGTTGTCATTGGTCCAGATACCAGAGAAGATCCGCTTTATTTATCCAAAGGTTCCGTGATATAGTTGGTTTGGCGAAGTCAAGGAAAATGGAGCTGGACTTAAGTCGCTTGTTTACTCTTATTTGTCAGCCTTTGGCCCAGCTACAATTTCTGATTTTATGTCTTGGTCAGGACTTCCTCGCAGTGATGATTTAATTAATGCTTTTAAAGAACCAAACATAATTTCATATCCAATTGGAAATGGAAAAGTTATTTTCGATGTGAAAAATGGCATAATAACGAATGAAGATTTAACATCATGTCCTTTATTCTATCGAAAGCCATGTTAGAGCATGGTTAATTTGGAACAAGATTGGATGATTTTATCTTGATATTATAAAAGTAGAGTAAATGAAAATTTGTGACCTTGTTTACTATATTTTATTTTAGTAGTTGAAGTTTACTAAAGATCATCGCTATCAAAAGATTTTTATTACCAGATATTATCTAAAGAGAAATTAGATTCTTTAAACAATATATATCATTTAATGTCATGGTCTCCGAAGATCTAATAAAAGTATTTATACCAATATATCATTAATATTATAAATTATTTTATTAGATTAATTAAAATTGGCATATCTTTTTTTAAATTTATAAAATTGAAATTACTTAATCTTCTTTCGAGTAAGGAAAAAATACTGCTTAATACAATTTCCCTTCTATCTTTACCAAATTTTCTATATACATCATTTATTATCGAACTGATTTCAATGTAATTACTAGCTTTATATGTCTTTTTTAGCAGTCTAGAAAAATATTCTAATATAATGCTATCAATAAAGAAAGTTTGAAGATGATTTCTTTTACATTTTGAAAAATAAGAATGAGCTAAAGGTAATGAAATTTCCATACATACCGTATAATCTCTTGTTTCAAGTAATGATTTAATATTAAATGAAACTTTTAGCCCTGTTGAAATAGCAAATAAGCTTAATAAAAATATATGTCTTAAAATATAGTTTGTATCATTTTCTTTATCTTCTTTATCTATTGGCGATGGAATAACTAAATAATTAGGTCCAACTCTCGTATATATTGCCGGAAGTGACAAATCAGTAAAAGACAATGATGCAATTTTATCAAATATTAAATCATAAATTTGATTTTCGTTTTCAACTGAAAGTATTTGAAATAGAATTTTTTCATAATCATCAATTAAGTAGAAAACCATATTTGTAATTATCGTTAATATTTCAGGATGAAGACTTGGTAAAGGTTCAATAGTTATGAAAGAATAAGAGGTTCCTACAATTTTTTTTATTAACGCTTCTAAAATGCAAGCATAACATACTTTTAATGTACCTAAATTTTTACCTGCCTCATAAATATTCGTAAATACTCGAACCTGTTCTGGCTCAAAAATAGCTTTTATAGCTTCTTTTAATTTTGTACGTCTTCCACACATAACACACTTCTCCTCCACTATATTTTCTGGCAAGCGAGTCTCGGTATAATTTAGTAAGTCACTTTCAAAAAATTCTACTATAAATTCTTTTAACATATTAATTAAATCGTTCTTATTTTTTTCTAATACATTTATATCAATTGGTTCCACTAATTTTTTGCATATTTCTATGAGTAATTCATCACCTTTAAGTTTACCATCTTTACTCCTAGCATCTATTAATTTGACTTTAGCATCCAGAATATTTTTTAAATAATCTTGATTGGTAAGTAAATTGGCATTTATTAATTCTTGTATGTTTCTATTAAGTATATCCATAAATATTTCATAATAAGCACCCATTTTAGGTAATTTTGATACATCTACATTAAATTTATTAATTAAGTCAATTGGAATATTTAATTGATAGAACGCGTAAGCTAGCCTTTTAGCTAAACGTTCTATCTTCTTAATAGTATCTTTGTCGTTTTTTGCCCCGTGCATTGTTCTTCCTTTTATTTCATATAATGCATCTGGTAATGATTCTTTAGTTATGAAATATTCTACTAACGGCATTGCACCTACATTTGTATAAGGTTTTTTTGAATTGCTTGTTTTATTAATAAGGCCTAGATCTTTACCGACCAACAATTTGTTATCAGACTTATCTAAATAGACAACATTTTTTATTTCATCCCATAATTCTTCTAACAATCTATCCATATTGATATAAAGGTTTTCAGTGTTCTTCTTCGATCCTAATATTATGCCATTATAAAATACTACTAATGGAACATATTTTTCTTGTTCTAATAATTTGAGAATTTTATTAATGAATAACGTAGAAAGAAGAGGATGATTGTATGAATAAAATTTTATATACGAAAATTTGATACGAGACAATATGTATTTTAGGGCATCATTATACACTTTATGTTCCGTTTCACCTATTCTTAAACTTTGGATAGCTTCATCTATATTACTATATGATGCTAATAAGTCAGCAGTTCTAATAATATATATAATAGGCATAAATTTATGAGAAAAATTTCCTAAGGGTAAAGAAGGCGTATCATGGTATAATATCAATGCAGTTATCAGTTTCTTTTCTTCATTATTTAATGAAGGAGCTACTTCGTTTAAAATCTCATTAATATCTACTTGATATTTGTATTTGTTAATATCATGTAATAAAGCTCCATAAAACACCATATCTTCATTAAAATTAGAGATTTCATTCTTAAGCAGAGTAAATAAATACTTAGATATAAGAGCTGAGGTCAGGGAATGTATAAGTAATGAAGCATCTACCTTATATTTGCCTAATTCAAGTTGAAATTTTTTATTCGATAAATAAGAAAAAACCCAAAAAAGCTTAAATTTATCCTCAGGTTTTTTCAATTCATAAATTTTTTTAAAAAGTTCTTTATCATCAGTAAATGTAACCTTAAGATTATTAAAATCTTCAGTTTTCTCATAATCGTTCATCCCTTTCTTATTTAATAGCCCTCTAATATATAGTTCATAGATAAAACTTAATATATTATTTTTATCTATATTTAGATCCTGTTTTAAAGCAGCTAGATTAATTATATCATGCTGTTTTTTGATAAATTCTAGAATCTTAATTCGATAATCATCCATAACAATAATAATTTTTTTTGATATATAAATTTCATATGAGAATTAGGAACTGTTTTTGTGTTTAATAAATTATTAGGATATTCTCTTTTAATAGGAACAAATTATTATTAGACACATTATTTTAAATAGTAAGCTTTAATTTAAAATGCTTGTTTAATAATAGTTGAAATGTTTAATAAAATGATGAATGTCTTGAATAAATTATTTATAAATTTATTAGATTATTTTTCATTAAAATGAAAAATTATGCTCTTAGGAATATATATGATTTTAAAAACTGAGGCATTATTTCATAATAAAAGAAAAAAAGCTTTTTAAGTGATAAATACATTAATTTTTATGAGTGAAAATTTAGAAACCTTAAATAAATTCGTTCAAATTCTAACTGAATATCATTATGTAGATAAGCCATATAGCGCATCAAAATATGCCTTTGTGTCTCCATTTGATACATTGAGAAAAACAATTTTTAAGTGTTTAAGTAGTGGTTTAGACAAAGAAGAAACGATCAAGCTTACATTGGATCATGTAATTGTTGATATTGAAAGAAGTAGAAATTTTAACTTAAATAAATCAGATATTGAGAAAATACAGAATGATATACTTCCATTTGTGGAGTATATTTATAACTTATCTATTCGCAGAGGAAAAAGTTTGGCTAAAGTTGTTGAAATTACAAATTATTTAAGAGATTTCATTTATGTGGAAGTTAAAAAAAATAAGATAAGCAGATTAGAACAAAAGAGGAGTTGAACATGTCTTATAGTAATTTATTTCAAAATATAGATACTTGGTTAATATCAAAAGATAATGTTAATTTACTCCCTAAGCAAAAATGGATCCAGGCCATTGTTCTTTATGAAGTTCAAGATTACAGTATTTTTAGGACTGAAGGGGGAGAAGAATTAAATACAGAAGAAATTCTAATAGATAATGAAAAAATATCTTTTCCCGTTCTTCTAGGAAGAAAATTAAAAGCTGCACAAAGAAGAACAGGGCATTCTTTATTACGAAATTATATTCAAGATTATGAGTGTAGCTTTGAGACAACGGAAGGTGGTGTTACAGGTTTATGTAAAGAATGTGCAGAATGCTTTTTAAGAGGTGCTGCTGGTGGAGAAAAAGATTATAATATTCAATCTAGAGTTTATTATTCGGCTTATTATTGTGTAGAACCTGAAAACATAATAACATCTTTGATTACAAGAAATGCTATAGATGATAAAGTTAAAGTTACTGGAGCTGCACTAACTTCCAATCAGGTAGTTAAACCTTTTGCGCATTTTCCTGCTATATTCTCATTATACAGTGTAACAAAAGAGGAATTGATATATTTCTTGAAAACGGTGAATAGAGCTAGAAGAATAGGAGCTCGTATAACAGAAGGCGGATATTTAAAGCCATACTCAGTTGCATTGATAGGCTACAAATTTGAATTGGTTTCACCTTTAAAATTATCATTATACATATATAAAAAAATAAAAGATAAAATAACTTTAGTATCAACAGAAGAAATTGTAAAATATGCGCAGGATTTTGTAAATGATATAGTGCAAAAATATAAATCTGTAAACGTATATACTTTAGATTTTTTAAATGAAGCGGAAAATGTAAACGATAGTGAATTAGTAAATGATTTAAACAGTATAGTAAAAACATACCTTAATCAAGTACAAGAAGTTAATAAATAATATTCAATATAAAATACATGAATAAATGAAGTTATTTAAAATAGTTTTAGATTTTCATACATACGGTTTTACAGCTTCATATGAAAGAGGTTATGATATAGGTAATATCGCTTACCCATCACCTTATATACATAATTATTCATTAATCTATGGCTTTAATAGTATGGGTACAGAATACATTATATACAAAAATCAAAAATTATATCAATTTGTAGACAATAAGATAAAAAAAGGAGAACCTATATATTCGTTACCTGCAACATCAAATAATTTTAAATTAAGAGCTTTTTTTTATTCTACTAAGTCAGAAAGTATGGTAGAGAGGAAAAAAAAACCTCAAAAAGTTTACCCATCTTCAGGTAAATACTTTTATTTTGCTCCTTTATCTATGTTTGAAACCTACGTTGTAGCCGAAAATTCAATGGATATACCTCCTATTATAAGATTTGGTAAAAAAAGAGAGGGTTTATTATATGTAAAAGAGAAAAAAGAGTGCGAATATGATGTAATTAATGGTAAGTATCAAGTAAGTTTTCCTTTTAATCCGCATGATATTTCTGGCGCTGCAAATATTATATCTAAAAAGGTATTATTTAAAATTAAAGGAGATAAATCATATAGTAATATGGACGCATTAGAAGTTGCGATAGGTGAAGTTGAGGGTAATTGTATTTTTGAAAAAAACACCTCTAGGTATTTACTGTTGCCAAAATCGTATATCAATAAATTATGAATGAAACATGTAATAAAAACTTTGATGAATTCTCCGTACATATAAAACCTTTATATGTTAAATTAAGCAAAAATACAATCTATAATGTCTTTAACCGTGGGCGTAAAGATATATATCTAAGAGAATTCCAATATGAATTTTTTAAGAATCTACAATCTGATAAAAAGTTAATTATAATCAATTCGCCAACAGGGTCGGGTAAAACTTTATGCAGTATACTAGCAAGTAAATTTTACAATAACATTATATGTTTATATCCAACTAAGGAATTAATATATGATCAGGCGGCAAGTATTTACTTTATGCTTAAATATTTTCTTGATATAACGCCTGCAATTTTTCCATCCATAAATGACTATCCTGAATTAGTAAGCAAATTAACTTTCTCAGGTAAATTAAACGAAAACGATTTCAATAATAATTTTGATGACGAATATTGCATAACAATACTTAATTCAGATATATTTGAAGCAATTCGTAATAAATTGAAAGAAAAATCTCATAGAGAAGGATTTAAACATATATTAAAGAACTCGGAGAATTTCCAAAAAAAGTTTTTCATTATGAGTTATGACTTAATAAATCTCCTTGTTAAAGGAGAATATTCTTATAGTAAAACAGTTTCTTATGAAGAAATTTTAAATAGAATTGTAGAGAATAGCAATTTTGTTTTTCTTGATGAATTTCATGTTTGGGAAGGATTATCTTTATCAAGTGCAATAGTACTATTGTGCTATTTTCTTTCAACCATAGGTAAAATAACTATATCTTCAGCTACATTCCATCCCGATGTACTTAATAAGATAAAGGTTATAGCTGGAGATGACATAATAGAAATTCAAGGATATCAACCAACAATTGAAACAGGCAAAGATTCTTTGCTACAAGAAGGAAATAAAATGACTCAAATTAAATGTAGGACTATACTTACTTTAATCAATGGCGGAGATAATCTTTATAGCGTTCAAGATAATTTTACTTATATAGTTAAAGAATTAATGAATAAAGGAAAAATAGTATGTTCTAACCAAAATCCTTTTTTAGTTATTGTTGATAGAATCATTGATTCGCTAGCTATCTATGATATTTTCAAAAAGTTTAATTGTAATCCTATTTTAAAAACAGGATTTTCTAAACCAAAATTATCAAATTATTTTAATACCATAATTGGTAATTATTCATTTGAATTAGGAGTTGATATAAAAAATATAACACATGGTCTAATTTTTGGTAAAAATTCTTCTTCGATTATACAAAGAATAGGAAGAATAGGAAGAAATGAAAATGAGAATATAACCTCTAATATCATATTAGTTGTAGATAAAGCAAGATATGAGTTATTAACAAATAAATTGAGTAGCAAATTGGAATTAAGCTACGATGAACTTATCAAAATTATAAATGAATATTACACTGAAAAAGATCCCTTAATCGAGTTTGCGTTATCTACCTCAGCTGTCATAAAGCATATTCATTTTATCGATTTCTTAAATAATATTTTAAATAGGCATAAGGGTTTAGAAAATGCAGATATTTACATAAAGATAAAAGATATAATTACTAAAATAAATAACGTATTTGATCAAATTACAATAAACGAAGCAAAGAAAGTATATAACTATATATTTAATTATCTTGATGACAATATTAATTTTACTTTAGCATCATTCAAAAATGAAGTACCTAAGGCAAAAGTTATTGTAAAAGATGAAGAATTAGCCAATATTATTGGAAATGAGACAATAGATAATTATTCTCTTAAATATATATTTGAAAATTTTGAATTTGATCATATAAATAATGGAACTATTTATGTAATTAGACATAGACATAAAAAGAAAAAAATATATTTTATTAAGAAATATATTAAATGTATTAGAAAATTGAATAACAAATTTAATTATTGTAATAAATTAAGTGAATACTTTACAGATAATTTTAAAGGTAAATTTATAGATGCTCTTGATAAAGATTTACTTTTTTATTTAACATTGAATGTAAATATTGATAAAAATATAATATATTTTTACAATATATATGAGGTATCATCCTCTAATAATGGTAATATAATAGGGTATATAGGCTTAGGTGATGATGCGTTATTATTGCATTATTTAGATAAACATTAGCGCAATATTTTATTTTATAATAATTTTATTTTATAAATAAGGTTTGCAATGATTTTTAAATCCACAATTTAGACATTTAGGAACTGGTTGGTCTATTTCAGGTTCGCTCTCTTTCTTAATTAAATTCCAAATTTCAGAAATAATTAGCATAACCCTTTTCTTATCGTTAAACATTATTGGCAAAGTGTAAACCTTCTTTTCGTTAATGTAATATAATACACCTCTTTTTACTGTTGTGCTATATTTTTCGTCAATCAACAAAGAAATAGAAACCAACTGAATCTTATGGTCAAATTTAATCCTTTTTAGCTCATGCGATGACCATTTCAACTCAACAGGTATGTATTCATCGAACTTAGTAACTATGATATAATCTATTTTTGCTTTTAACTTCAACCTTTTACTCTCCAATATTGCTTCTCTAATCAATTTCTTTGCTTTAAACATAGGCACTAAAGTTGAAACAATGGATTCTTCATGAACTTCTTTACCATATTCCATCGATTCAGTATGCCTTTCTTGTAAATGAAGAACATTTTCAAAGTAAATTATTTTAGGACAATAGGCAAAATGCTTTACATGTGTAGATGTTATAAATTCTTCTTCGCTCATGTTATCACAACAGTTTCACCATCATAGTTAATCTCAACACCGATGACTTCTCGATTTCTAAATATTGTTTCTGTAAGAACATAGATCTGTATGTTAACCTTTTCATCCTTAACCAATCTTTTTAATCCTGCTATTACTTCACTTCTTTGACTTGAAGTAATTTTACCTGCAAATGCGCTCTTTTGTATTCTCTTTAGACCTTGCCTTTTTAACAAATGTGCGACCTTATTCCTCAAATCATCATCTGTTATATCATAAATAACTAACGTGATATTATCAGTTACCACTTGCTTAAATAAGGCTTGTATTCTATTCCCTCTTTGATTGAGCTAGCTAACTTTCTTGCTTGAGAAACAATTAGCGTTGGATGTGAAGGATTAGCGTTTATCATGTAACTTAACACATAGCTCCAAATTTCTTTAACTGCTTCTTCATCATTCTTAAGCTTTAGTATTTTCTCATTTTCATTCCTAGCCAATCCAATTAATGGTCTATCGACACTTATTGCCCTAAATTCTTCCATCAAATCTAGAACAAGAGAAGGTCTTGTTCCTCGAGAAATATGATAGAATCCTAAGTAGGGATTAAGTCCTGCAAGGAAAACAGCTCTCCAAACTTCTTTTCTCAAGGCAGCGTAGCCAATGTTTAATGCAATGTTAAAAGCGTCTTCATCTTGTTTTTCTAAAGGAGGATTGCTTCTTGTATATCTATGCTTAAATCCTATTTCTTTTGGCAAAAGCTTAGACACTGCTTCCCAATAAGTTTTTGCAGCATGAGATTCAATTGAAAGCAAGTCTTTTAAATCTTTAGCCTTCTCAATTTCTTCAATTCTTTGCTTAAGTAATTCGCAGCTATCACTTAAATCAATATCCTTTTCAAATCTCTGAAATCTTCTTGAATATTCCATTAAAACTTGCCTTTGGTTGTAAATTTTTCCGTAAGTAAATTTCTTAGCATACATTATCTTATTTTTATGATAGGCTTTAAGCTGCATTAACCAAGTTTTCATCAATGTTCCATAACTATATGGCAATATTCTTGCAATAGGCTTAGATTTATCGAAGAAAACCATATCGATTCCAAATTCTGTTGCTAAAGCAATCGAAGCTACTGAAAGTGAAGAACCTTTTACATCGAAAATTATAGAATCCAATTCAGTGGCAGGAACCTCCACCTTGCCTTTTTCATTCTTTACCAAAAATATTCCTCCTTTTACAGAAAGGAAAGTGCCATAATCTTCAATTAGCAATACTTTCTTTGGCATTTTTACAAAAATATAGATATGGGCACCTATAATCACATTCTTCTGGTAATCCAGGGTCAATCTCATTTGAAATTATTTTTATTACATCATCCCTTTCTTCAATGAACTTTTCTCTTAACAAATCTGAAATAATAACAATTTTATCGTAAACTTTAAAATTTTCAAAACCTTCATCAAATATAACGTTTATTAAGAGGCCTGCATCTATAGGAGAATTATAAATACTTTCAAAAATTATTGAATAACTTGCTAGACCAAGTTCTGCAGTACTTTTTAATTCGCCTGTTTTAATTTCAATTAGTAAATTGGGTGGAACAAAACCATCTATCCTTACAGTCTTATTAAAACCAAGCATAGAGCCATCTAAGGGGAATTCTGTAATTACCGGAGAAATTATTCCTGCAATGCTATCATGAGTCAGATATTTAGACTGTATGCTTGCTTTATCAAAGTTGCTTGCAAAGCTATGAGCAGCGTAGTTCCATAGCAAATCTACTATTTTCTTAGAATTCTCTCCTAATAATACATGCTTCTCTGCTTCTTTTATAGCTAAAGATTTCTTTTCCATGAATTTTTCATAGAAATCTTGACCATTTTTCGGGTTCATAGAATAAATTATTGATTTTGAAGTCTGGTAAGCTAAAGAGTATAACTTATGTGTTAAAGAACCAACGAGTAAATCTTTAGTTTCTTTGCTCTTTACTTTTAGTATGTATTTAACATAAGCAAAACGATGGGTTTTACAATCTATCCCAGCTAAATCTGATACATTTATCAATTTATTAGAAGGTGACAAAAGAGGAGCGTTTTTCCAGTTCCAACCTCTTAATTCTTCTTCTATGTTTACATTTAGTTGCTTAATTCGTTGGATGATCTGTAATATTTCCGAAAGTGAGAAAAACATGCAAATATTATGAAAAATTTCTTATAAATTTTTCTATTTTCAGGAATATCCTGTTTGGATTTTAATTTCGTCAGCATACTGATGATACAACATGAAAAATTATAAAATTTTTTCGAATGACTTTCAGGAAATTTTCACGGAAGCAAAAGCTTAAATTTTTGCGCAAATATTTAAGTCTTGTCTTAAACTCAGAAGAGGATTGAAAGCAGCGGGAGGAGTTTGGACCAGAAAGCCATTAATAGCTTCTTAAACTCAGAAGAGGATTGAAAGTATGATTCTTGATATACTGCTTCAATTTGAAAAGCCTTAAACTCAGAAGAGGATTGAAAGAGTATTATATTAAGGTCATCGTCACTCACTTCAACTTAAACTCAGAAGAGGATTGAAAGCAATAAAATCAGGAGGAGCAATATAAGTTAAATCATGAACCTTAAACTCAGAAGAGGATTGAAAGTCATTAAGAAAAGATTTAGAAGAGAAACTAAATTATACTTAAACTCAGAAGAGGATTGAAAGATGTCTGATCCAATAGTTTGAGCACCTTTTCCTAACTTAAACTCAGAAGAGGATTGAAAGATTAGCAGGAAGCTGTAAATTTAATGCTCCTAAGGGGCCGCTTAAACTCAGAAGAGGATTGAAAGTTATAGGTGTATTTGTTACAGCTCTGGCAACAACAGCTCCTTAAACTCAGAAGAGGATTGAAAGATATTACTAGACAATGATTTGAACTTTGAAATAATCTTAAACTCAGAAGAGGATTGAAAGCAGTGCTCTATTTTATTTAGTTTATTTAAGAACTCAACTTAAACTCAGAAGAGGATTGAAAGTTTGCAACAAATCGTCACTCATTTTTCAGTAACCACTTAAACTCAGAAGAGGATTGAAAGTTTCCAACTGGTATAGGCTTGCAATTACGCCAGTATATCTTAAACTCAGAAGAGGATTGAAAGTGAGATAATCCGCTAACGTAACCTCCTGCAGCTACTAACTTAAACTCAGAAGAGGATTGAAAGAAATTAGTACGCTGTTTTTAACGAAAGTAGCTTGTGCACTTAAACTCAGAAGAGGATTGAAAGTGGAGCAATAACTACTGCAATACCTGCTATTCTATCGCTTAAACTCAGAAGAGGATTGAAAGTTTACATATTTTTCACCACAATCCTGACAAATTACACCTTAAACTCAGAAGAGGATTGAAAGTATATGTCCACCTAAACTTTTGCCATTTATAAAACTTTTTCTTAAACTCAGAAGAGGATTGAAAGGTATAAGGTCCTTTGCAAATTATAAAGACTTCCTTTTTCCTTAAACTCAGAAGAGGATTGAAAGGAAAGTAAGTATATGGGGTGCTCATTTTATCACCGCTGGCTTAAACTCAGAAGAGGATTGAAAGAGTTTGTAGTAATATACCACTAGACCAAAAACCAGGGCTTAAACTCAGAAGAGGATTGAAAGGCTGGTTTCTTAAGCTTCTCCAGCTCTTGTTTTAGCCTTAAACTCAGAAGAGGATTGAAAGAGTAACACAGCAACCCATGATGAATATGCCTTTTGCCTTCTTAAACTCAGAAGAGGATTGAAAGTCAAATGCCTCTATACGTGGCAGAGTGGTATAAGCACTTAAACTCAGAAGAGGATTGAAAGATTGTTTGTTAATAATTTTATTCGTTATGAGTTGCTAAACCTTAAACTCAGAAGAGGATTGAAAGATAACTGTACCTAACACAAACTACGCTGTATATGTCTTAAACTCAGAAGAGGATTGAAAGAACCATATAATAAAAATATAAAAAAAAGTTTAAATTAGCTCTTAAACTCAGAAGAGGATTGAAAGCGCTCCTTTGTTAGGTGCAATTGTGATTAAATATGCTTAAACTCAGAAGAGGATTGAAAGATTTATTTAATGTGAAGAATACGTAGTTGCTTGCATCTTAAACTCAGAAGAGGATTGAAAGCTTTATCTTTAATTATTTCTCTTACTATCCCTGTATCCTTAAACTCAGAAGAGGATTGAAAGTAGATAGAATGAGAATCATCAATCTGCTTTCTAAGATTCTTAAACTCAGAAGAGGATTGAAAGTTTAGATGTATTTTCTCAAGGTCAGTATCGAATACTTAAACTCAGAAGAGGATTGAAAGAGATTCGGCCAAGCTATACGGTATTGCAGTTCCTAACTTAAACTCAGAAGAGGATTGAAAGACTGGCCTAGTCCATGCCATCGAATCACAGCTATCTATTCTTAAACTCAGAAGAGGATTGAAAGTTGCTATAAACCAACTAAACAGCACAGCTTATTGGTTGCCTTAAACTCAGAAGAGGATTGAAAGAATATCGGTTTCAAATTCATCTAGATTAATTATCTTTTTCTTAAACTCAGAAGAGGATTGAAAGAACTTACTGAAACCTTTTACTGTTATCTTCTTAACAACAGCTTAAACTCAGAAGAGGATTGAAAGCTATTTCCTTTAATGTTTCTTCAACAATCTCATGACTTCTTAAACTCAGAAGAGGATTGAAAGTAATTTAGAAGTGTTAGAAATGTATAGGTACTGTCCACTCTTAAACTCAGAAGAGGATTGAAAGGTCTTTATCGATGAGATTACAAAATTAAAGCAACAGTTAGCTTAAACTCAGAAGAGGATTGAAAGGAGGTATGATATATACTATTTATTTAATTATCAACTTAAACTCAGAAGAGGATTGAAAGGTAGTAATAATGTATTTACCTAGAAGAATTTTTAGCCCTTAAACTCAGAAGAGGATTGAAAGATTCTATCATTTACTTCATCATACTCTTGTATTGTGCTTCTTAAACTCAGAAGAGGATTGAAAGAGCTCTGGACTTGATGATGCTCTTTCGGAAGTTGTCTTAAACTCAGAAGAGGATTGAAAGTAACCCTTGGCGTTCTCCTTCTTGCTCTTATAACTCTTGCCTTAAACTCAGAAGAGGATTGAAAGTTGATTTAAACGTACCTTTGGATTTCGAGGAAAGAATACTTAAACTCAGAAGAGGATTGAAAGCGATTTGTTTTTCAAGTTCTTGAATTTGCTTTTCAAGCTTAAACTCAGAAGAGGATTGAAAGTGAAGAACTTTGGTTAAATTTGTTCCGCTATCAGCTCTTACTTAAACTCAGAAGAGGATTGAAAGTTCTACGGGCGCCATTGGGAAAGAAATAGGAAAATTCCTTAAACTCAGAAGAGGATTGAAAGTTTTTCTCTGGAAAAGCAAAAATACCCGCAACTACATCTTAAACTCAGAAGAGGATTGAAAGTGTAATATGCAAGCGTCTGAGAACGCAAGAGGGTCATCTTAAACTCAGAAGAGGATTGAAAGATAGTTTTTATTATTGACTTTGTTTTATAGCTATTTCTCTTAAACTCAGAAGAGGATTGAAAGAAAACAACATGTCGTCTAGTGTTAATATTACAGACTTAAACTCAGAAGAGGATTGAAAGTGAACTTCAGGGTTGAATAGAAATTCGTCGTGAGAAATCTTAAACTCAGAAGAGGATTGAAAGTCTTTCACGAAATAATATTGTAAAGCGTTATTTGGAAACTTAAACTCAGAAGAGGATTGAAAGAAATATTCCTTCAAATGAAGAAAATCAAGATATTGTTCCCTTAAACTCAGAAGAGGATTGAAAGACTATTATTTTTGGTAATTTTCTAAAGTCTTGAATCTTAAACTCAGAAGAGGATTGAAAGGTAAAAGTATATACAACGACAAGTAATGGTAATATCTTAAACTCAGAAGAGGATTGAAAGGAAAGTTTAAGGGAGGACGAATATTTAATGCTTCATCAACTTAAACTCAGAAGAGGATTGAAAGGCTATTGAGTCATTAACAAGCACTAAAAAGCTTCTTGACTTAAACTCAGAAGAGGATTGAAAGACTAAGAAATCATCAGTCTTTCTAAAAACTTGCCTAATCTTAAACTCAGAAGAGGATTGAAAGAGTTGATTTCTGAGATGCATATAACGGTTATGTAAATTTCTTAAACTCAGAAGAGGATTGAAAGTCTTCGCTGAGTTTACTAGCCACGTATGCAAAGAATTTTGCTTAAACTCAGAAGAGGATTGAAAGCGTAATGAATCATGCTTGGTATCAAAGTCTGATTGAGCATCTTAAACTCAGAAGAGGATTGAAAGTAGAGAGAGATGTTAGCTTTATGACGGTGAGACTAACTTCTTAAACTCAGAAGAGGATTGAAAGGGGATAATCCACTGCGTACGTGCTCTAGTCTTCCTTGCCTTAAACTCAGAAGAGGATTGAAAGAAGATACAGTCTTAAGGGTAATTGAAGCTTACTTTGCTTAAACTCAGAAGAGGATTGAAAGCAAAACTATTTGTGCATATATTTCCGTGATAATTATTACTTAAACTCAGAAGAGGATTGAAAGTTTAATTCCCAAGCAATTTAGGCAATATGCAAGGAACTTAAACTCAGAAGAGGATTGAAAGGTATTATGCCTGTATTACTTGGCATTTTCGGATTGGCATCCCTTAAACTCAGAAGAGGATTGAAAGTCAAAATCGAAAGGCATGAAGCAAGAAAAACTACAGCACGCTTAAACTCAGAAGAGGATTGAAAGTTAATGTTTTCCTTACGATAAACTTGAATGATATCCTCTTAAACTCAGAAGAGGATTGAAAGTTTTAACATGCTTAGCTCCATGCTCCTCGCACTTCACTTCTTAAACTCAGAAGAGGATTGAAAGTAGAATTATCGCTTTAGCTTCGCTATACATTGTTGCTTAAACTCAGAAGAGGATTGAAAGTAGAATAACCACAATGGATAAGCTGACCCCGTAACAACCTTAAACTCAGAAGAGGATTGAAAGAATGCTAGGCTTTTTTTGGAATCTTTCTCCAGCTTTCCACTTAAACTCAGAAGAGGATTGAAAGGCAATTGCTACAGTGTTAATCGTAGGCGGGTTAGCGCTCTTAAACTCAGAAGAGGATTGAAAGCGGTGTAGATGTATATGGTTATGCAAAAGCTAGTAATACTCTTAAACTCAGAAGAGGATTGAAAGAGCAAATAACAGAAAGAAAATCCTTGATAGTGATGTTAACTTAAACTCAGAAGAGGATTGAAAGCCATAAATCTTCAAGCGGAATACTGTTTGGTAATGGACCTCTTAAACTCAGAAGAGGATTGAAAGTTTAATTTTTAAAGGTTTAGTTATAATTGAATTATACTCTTAAACTCAGAAGAGGATTGAAAGGAGTAAAGTTGTTAGCTGTAAGCAAAGCAAGCTACACACTTAAACTCAGAAGAGGATTGAAAGATTATGCGGTAAACACAAATGCAAAAACATTTTGGAACTTAAACTCAGAAGAGGATTGAAAGTAAGCTTCTAGAATACGATCCAATAATCATGTTTGGTTTCTTAAACTCAGAAGAGGATTGAAAGTTACAGAGTTTGATGTTCTTGATGCGATTGAGAAAAACTTAAACTCAGAAGAGGATTGAAAGGAGATGATTTCATAAGTTCTAGCTTTGCTTAACCCCTTAAACTCAGAAGAGGATTGAAAGATGTATGGGAATAGATAATTAGGATATTTTCTTTCCATGCTTAAACTCAGAAGAGGATTGAAAGTTTTCGTTTCAAACGTATAAGCAATCACATCTCCTACCTCTTAAACTCAGAAGAGGATTGAAAGTACTGAGTAGGTAATTTTTCTTCAAGCCTATCAAGCTTAAACTCAGAAGAGGATTGAAAGTTATCCCATGTTAGTAATATCTTTTTCCTTTTAGCTCCGCTTAAACTCAGAAGAGGATTGAAAGGTTGCAATTTGCCATCTTTCGCTCATAGCTTTCTCATAGCTTAAACTCAGAAGAGGATTGAAAGTTAATTCCTCTAGCTAACTCGTAGTTTACTGAGAAATCTTAAACTCAGAAGAGGATTGAAAGAAGGCTACCGTTGGAATTACAAGCTCAAGCTTTTCTTGGCTTAAACTCAGAAGAGGATTGAAAGTATTACATCCTCAACAGGTGTAACCTGCTGAGGCTCTCTCCTTAAACTCAGAAGAGGATTGAAAGAGTGTTATAAACAGATTACCAACCCACATTGTAATTTCTTAAACTCAGAAGAGGATTGAAAGAGAACATTATTAAATACAAACATAGCTGTAGTAAAACTTAAACTCAGAAGAGGATTGAAAGAACGATTCTAAGAATGAATCCTAATGTAGTCGAAGCTTAAACTCAGAAGAGGATTGAAAGTATATGTGGATTGATATAACAGGTTCTGGCAAATACCTTAAACTCAGAAGAGGATTGAAAGATTAAAGGTTATGTTAATAAGCAAATCTTTAACCAATCTTAAACTCAGAAGAGGATTGAAAGTAATAGTAATCGTAAAGCTCTACCAACTCAGAATTATCTTAAACTCAGAAGAGGATTGAAAGATGATAAGCTGAAGAACTGTGCAAGTTTTATTGAATCTTACTTAAACTCAGAAGAGGATTGAAAGAGTAATCCTTATAATACTTTACGCTTGTTTTAAATCTTAAACTCAGAAGAGGATTGAAAGGGAATAATCTATTTAAACTCATCTAAACACAAGCAACTCTTAAACTCAGAAGAGGATTGAAAGGTCTTGATACTAAAATATTGGAACTTTGGAAAATTGACTTAAACTCAGAAGAGGATTGAAAGAAGGGATGTTTAATCAATATACGCTTACCGGTATAGCCTTCTTAAACTCAGAAGAGGATTGAAAGAAGTCTGCCATATGCTCACATTGTTTAAACAATTATAAACTTAAACTCAGAAGAGGATTGAAAGGGATCCTAAGCTATTTATTAACAATTTTATTCGTTACTTAAACTCAGAAGAGGATTGAAAGTTATATTATCTTTAACCATTTCTCGTATTTTTCCATGCTTAAACTCAGAAGAGGATTGAAAGTTTCCCTGGAAACATATTCTACAATAGTATTCTGTATCTTAAACTCAGAAGAGGATTGAAAGTTTGGTAATTATAATCGGCCAGACTGTAGTTTTCTTCTTCTTAAACTCAGAAGAGGATTGAAAGTGCTGTAAAGGTAAGTTTATACTTTATACCCATAATTACTTAAACTCAGAAGAGGATTGAAAGTTATTTCCTGTATTTTATTGCTATCTATCATCTCGCCTTAAACTCAGAAGAGGATTGAAAGAAAGAAGAATAAACCTTTTTATCACCTTGCCACACTACCCTTAAACTCAGAAGAGGATTGAAAGTTTTCTCACTCATGTTTGGTCAACATATATTCAAAATTCGCTTAAACTCAGAAGAGGATTGAAAGATGGTTAGGTTGGTTGAGAAATGGCGGTCTTGTCAATCCTCTTAAACTCAGAAGAGGATTGAAAGGCAACCATTTCTTCAAATTTGGCTAATGAAATACACTTAAACTCAGAAGAGGATTGAAAGCTACTTGCACTTGTTCCTTGTGCTACTAATGTTGTCTTACTCTTAAACTCAGAAGAGGATTGAAAGATACTATGAAACATATGCCTATTATTAAATACTACGTAAACTTAAACTCAGAAGAGGATTGAAAGTGCCAGTGAGAGGAGAGTAGTGAGGCTCTTTAGGTAGCTCTTAAACTCAGAAGAGGATTGAAAGTTTTTTATAATAAAACAAAAACACAATCTCAAAAACCTTCCTTAAACTCAGAAGAGGATTGAAAGTACATGTTTTTGTAAATCTGCTATATCATTCTCTAATTGCTTAAACTCAGAAGAGGATTGAAAGGTAAAAACGAATACCTTGCTTTCGTTTCTGTATAATTCCTTAAACTCAGAAGAGGATTGAAAGACTACTTTCACCAATTACAGGATAAATTGCATTTAAACACTTAAACTCAGAAGAGGATTGAAAGCAAATCCTTTTGCTATAACCATGATTCGTCTAAATGCACTTAAACTCAGAAGAGGATTGAAAGTGGAAAATACTTTACGGTATTTCTAAAAAAGAGATTGATCTTAAACTCAGAAGAGGATTGAAAGAGTTAAAGTTCCTAATGTAACAACCCCGAGATATTTTTGCCTTAAACTCAGAAGAGGATTGAAAGTTTACTTTAAAGCCCAAATAACTGATTTCAGCATCTTAAACTCAGAAGAGGATTGAAAGTTCATAGCGTTTATATTACCCATATCGTTAAAGTATTGTCTTAAACTCAGAAGAGGATTGAAAGTTCACTACCAAGCTCAGAATATTTATCAACCCTCCTTAAACTCAGAAGAGGATTGAAAGGGTTGAATAGGCGGATTATTATAAATAATATAGTAACTTAAACTCAGAAGAGGATTGAAAGAATATCACGAACAGATTATTAATCCACATTGTAATTTGGCTTAAACTCAGAAGAGGATTGAAAGCAGACAGGGATGCGTGCAAGGGGAGCACTGATACCCCCAGCTTAAACTCAGAAGAGGATTGAAAGTCAATCTCTTTAAATTCTCTTTCCATAAACTTATACTTAAACTCAGAAGAGGATTGAAAGAAGGCAAATGTGGGTAACTCACAAAAAAATTGATACTTAAACTCAGAAGAGGATTGAAAGATTGTAACGTTGAAAAGACAAAAAGCTCAAACACCCTTAAACTCAGAAGAGGATTGAAAGAAAAGCTCATCTTCAACTATATAATACACTAATAGTACCTTAAACTCAGAAGAGGATTGAAAGAGCGGATAAGGGAAATTATTAACTATAATAGTAGTGTTCTTAAACTCAGAAGAGGATTGAAAGTAATGTTTGGTAACTCTTTCAGAATCCCAAGAACTTTCTTAAACTCAGAAGAGGATTGAAAGATATATTTCCGTAATTATTATTACATCTCCGCTAGCTCCACTTAAACTCAGAAGAGGATTGAAAGATAATCGTAATATGCCGAGACCTCCTCTTCTAAACCTTAAACTCAGAAGAGGATTGAAAGATTTGTTTAGTTTTTCGAATGAGCCTGATTTAACACTCTTAAACTCAGAAGAGGATTGAAAGACGGTAATAACCACAATTTGGGCAATATGGTTCATCCGCTTAAACTCAGAAGAGGATTGAAAGAAGGAAACATCTATTTCTAGTATGAAGCTGTGGTCTAGGAACTTAAACTCAGAAGAGGATTGAAAGCATATGCTTTTTGTTTAAAAGTTTATATATTTAGTGAATTATTAGTTGTTATATGTCTAAAGAAATTGAAGAAATGAAAAATTCTCTTATTTCTATGCCTGAAGAAATGAAAAATCTATGGAAAGAGCTAAAGGATAAGTGGAGAACCTACGAGGAAGCGATGAGGGAAAATAACATAGAGGGCATGGAGAGAAACAAAAAAGAAATTGGGATCTTGCTATGGAAATTAGGCATTCTTTCACCTGTAGAGGCTGGCATAAGGAAGAAAGACATCATTCCGCCTAAAACGCCTAAAAGGGTCCACAGAAAGCAAAATAGGTAATTATCTACTAGATCACTAGTTCCTAGGGCTTACTATGAGCTATTTCGTTAGCAATGGCCCGAGTTTAACAGCGATCAGAGAGGGCTGTAAGACAGCACTGGACGAATCGGAAAAAAACTCTAATTTACCCGAAATCGTGTCTAGCCTTCACCCGAAAGTGGGTTGCGTTATCTTAGACCTAAATGGAGAAATAATTAGCAAGGCATACACACGCGAGGAGGAAGAACTTCATGCTGAGGTAATTGCAATCAAGAGAATGAAAGAAAATAATAAACAGGGGCACACATTAATTACAACCTTGGAACCTTGTTCTTCCAGAGATCCCAAAAAGCACGGTAATGAACTCCCTTGTGCAAAGAAAATCGTAAGAGCGGGAATAAAGCAAGTCGTAATCGGATCACTTGACTCAAATATTGGAGTTAAAGGAAGAGGGGTTTACATCCTAAGTACCCGAAAGGTTTACTGCACGATGTTTCCACATGACCTTTATCTGGAAGTACTCAAAAGCAACGAGAAGTATATTAAGATGCATGAAAACAGAATTCCTTATTGGTATTATTTTGATATAGATAAACAACAAAGACCTCCACCTATCGAGCA
>Ga0080006_1229271_pt1 | contig 27978 bp, 31 predicted proteins | sample RS3BMetagenome_FD_69209 | JGI IMG/M metagenome (GOLD analysis project Ga0080006, IMG submission 69209) | Ferric oxide microbial mat and aquatic microbial communities from Rainbow Spring, Yellowstone National Park, USA - RS3B (SPADES... ...
ATCTTGTTTTCTGAGGTCGAGGGCTAGTTGCCTCAACTCCGTGAGGGTTAATCCCTTCCCATCCCTTTGATGGAAGTACTTGTCTGCCCATCGTAGGGTATTGTAGACCTCACAAGCCACTTCCAATTGGGCCTTTAACGCCCCCAGCGTTCGTCGATCGGTGTATGCTCTAAACCTAAACCCCACGATGGGCATTAACATTGTTCCTCGTTAGCTCATATATAAATATATGGGGCCATCCCCTTAACCCCCGTTAAGACAAATATCCTCCTTCCCAGATAGCATCTACACTTTATGCATTAGGCAAAAATGGTTAAAGATTGATTGTGATTAGCAACTGTATGTAGTCAACTTTCCTCGTAATACATGGATCTATCGGAAACATGGACATCATATCGAGAAGCATGTAGTTTTTTAACTATGAACTCAAAGGCAGCCATGGGCTTTGTATGTTCCCCACAGGTATATACATCAACAGTGGCGTATCCGTGCTCGGGCCATGTATGTATAGATATATGGCTCTCCGCAACTATTGCAACAGCGGATACGCCACCGCTTGATCCGAATTTATGGTAAAAAGCAGATATTACCGTTGCATTAGCTACTTCGGCAGCCTCCTTTACCAGTTGAAGTAGAAAAACCTCATCGCTTAGCAATGATTCATCGCAACCATATAAATTACCATATATATGTATGCCGTACACCGCGGCCGCATCCTTTTCTCCCGTCGACGTTTGGATATATGTTGTGGCTGTCATTTCTCCCCAATTATCAGGGATTTTTGAGAAACGTGATCAAGAAGTGTTTAAAAGCTTTATCCTAAAAAATCCATCTCCTTATATAGGATTCCCCAGCCTTATATTGCATTCCCTGATTCCTAGCATTATTATTGATAATAAAGCGGGATGAGCGGTGATGGGGGTGCTGGAATTTGCTTAATTAAATTTAGTGATGCCCACTAGTTTAAATAAGCTGGACAATGCTTAGCTAGTGCTTAAATGCATTAAGTGTGGATATGAGACTTCCGGCGATGAATATAGATGTCCACGTTGTGGATTACCGCTTATGGTCGTGAAGGAGGGGCTTAAGTATAGGATAAGGAAGGGAGCTAGCGGCGTATGGAGGTATAGCGATATGCTTCCGCGAATTAATGGGGATTTCTTCTCATTAGGGGAGGGGTACACGCCTATACGTCGCATGGGTAAATCCTTGCTTAAGCTGGAGGATAGAAATCCGAGTGGATCCTATATGGATAGAGGAACGGCTGTCTGGATAAGCATCAAAAAACCGCGGGAAGTATTTCTAAAGATGAGTGGGGATTTCTCGAGATCGATTTCCCTATATGCTACCAAGATGAGAAGTAAGGTTGTGGTTTCCGTGGGTAAATCGGATGATGCAAGCGATATAGAGTTCTATGCAAGGCTGGGCTGTGATCTATGTATAGAATGCGTTAAAGAACCAACTGTGCGATACGGTGATCCCTACATGATTGAGGGATTCAAAACCATTGCCATGGAGGTAATGGAGCAATTAGGCGACGTGAGGGGGTTAGTCGTTCCGGTGGAAAGCGGCATATTGCTCTTCTCTATTTGGCTCGGATTTAAGGAATTATTGAGCATTGGCGCAATAAGCGAGGTGCCCGCAATGATTGGTGCAAGAATAATGGAAAATGGAGAAACAAGGGCGGAGAACCCCATCATCGAGTTCTTAGCATCACAGGAAGTGATGTTTATGGATGTGGATCCACAAGATGCATTAAGCGCAACAATTCAATTAACTAAAGCCGGGATTTATCCAAGACCTATATCTGCTGCAGCGTATGTAGCTGCATCCAAAATTGAAAATAACTATGTCGCTATTCTTACGGGTTCCCCCCTCATTATGAGGAAACACGTCGGTGGCGGTTCATTAACTAGCTTGCAGAGGGAACTACTTGAAGTGGTTGAGTCCATGGGAAGAGCGACGGCATATCAAGTATGGAGACAATTAGGTGGGTCTGCATCCCTTCAAGGCATTTATAGGGCCTTGAATAGTTTAGCCGCTAGGGGATTATTATTGAGGACCGTGAGTGTTAGAGGAAAAAGACGAGTGATTTATTTCTCTGTGAATAGGGACTAACCGCGTCACTCCCCGTTAGCTCCCTTGCTGGTTACCCCGTATTTTTTCTTCCATTCCTCAAATATGGCGCGTTCCTCCGGCGTTAATTGTCTCTCTATTCTGAACCATTTATCCTTATGCTTAGCCTCCTCTGGTGCTTCGCTTGATTTCCAGATGCAATTAACTGGGCATACTGGTATGCATGAAAAATCATCGACACACCAATCCCAGATCAATCTTGCCTTTCCATTCTCATCTAGTTCCCAAGCATTGGTTGGACACACCGATACGCATGCGCCACATCCAATGCATATGTCCTGGTCATCTATCACCCTAATGTATTGAGATAATTCTTGCGGAGTCTTGGGTATTTCCTTCGCCATAATTATATCACTACTTTAAACGGAGCCCGCCTTAAATGTCTTTCGGATGCGATTTCCTTTGCCATAATTATATCACTAAATCAGATAGAGATAACGTTTTTCATTGATACCTACCTTGGGCATTCATTATTTATAGTAACATTACTGTGAACTATCCCCTGATGGGCGAAGCTTTCCCCTTAATCCCAACTTTATAAAATACCTGACTTCCCTTGGCACTAAAGGGGCGAGCTTATCGTTCTTTCATCATCATTAATTAATGCCATGAGGCAAGCCCCTCTGATCTTTTTGGGAAAGACAATGGAAGTTGTGTTTGTTTTATCATTATCATAGTTAATTATTTAAATAATAATGCAAATAAGGGTTATCTTAATGGATTATGTAGATAGGGTAATGATTCTGAACGGGATAAGGGCGTTGGGATTCTCCATAGTATGGCCATACATAGGCCTAATATTATATAGATTCCATACACCTCTATGGCTGATTGGCATCTATTACGTAGCGCAGGCCATTGTTGGAGCGATCGCTCAAGTGATTGGGGGAACATTAACCGATTACTTGGGGCGTGTTAAAACAATGAGCATTGGGATAATTGGTGGTGGATTCGCGCTTTTTGGCGCTTATTTATCAAGTAATTCCGTTATGTTAATGGGATTCCTCCTTTCACAATCAATGCTCACTTCCCTATATGCAGTGGCGAGTTCCACCCTAATAGGAGACATTAAGAGCGGCGTTGCGGATCTTGTTAAGGCGTATAGCAGAGTTAGGGTCGGGGCTAATGCCGGTTGGGCATTGGGTCCCTTCATAGGTGGATTGGCGATTCAATACATAGGCTATAAGTCGCTTTTCCTATTAACTGCGGTAATATCTCTAATAGCGATTCCTCTGGTAATGGGCATACAGGACATTAGGATACGTAATAGAATAACCTTAGCAAATATTAATTCTGTGTTCGCTAAATTCCTCGCGCCAACTTTCCTATTATTCATGGTTATGGGATTGCTCGGATTCGCATTGACTATTTACTATAATGAAGTTCGAGGAATACCCACATCCAACATAGGTATAGTGTTCGGGTTGAATGGGTTGCTCGTCGTGATGCTTCAAGAGCGTATTGGTCGATATATCTGACCTCCTCCCCGCCTTGAGGGCGGGGGTTCCCCGAGGTCTTGAGGGTTACGCCCCTTTAATGGGCGCTACTCTGTTGTGATCCACTACGAAAGATAGGGGCTTCTTTATTGCTGAGATCGTTATGCCGGTAGCCTTCTTCAAGATATTCAACGCGCCGTTTAGATCCGAATGAAGCTTATGCCCCTTAGGACAATTAACTACTCCCCTTGGATCCCTAGTGACTTCCACATCGTGATAAGCACAGTACTTGGACGTATTATACTCGACGACCTCAAACACACGAATACCATACTCCTGGGCCTTCAGTTCAATGATATTCATCAACTCGCGATAAGACCACAAGTTCACGGTGAACTTGTTACCCTTATCCTGCGCGATGTTGAAGGGATACCCCAAGTAGATGGTTGAGACGCCTTGTTCGTGAAGCGCCTTGAGTAAATGGGAGGCAAAGTTCCTATACAGGTGAAGTAGTCTCTTGGTTAGTTTCTTGAAAAGCCTCCTCCCCTCCCTATTAAGCTCATCATACGCCTCGTATTCGCCCAAGTTTTTCGCCTTATCCGCCGAGGATTGTACCTCACTTATCTTGTTTTGTAGGTAGAAGTAATCCTCCTTTGCCCTAACCCCCTTATAGAGCAACCACGTACCATCATCGACCACCACGCTCGCCAAAACATTGATGCCCAAGTCAATGGATGCTGCTTTATTACCCTTGGGCGATTTAACTTGTATTGATTTCCTCTCCCCCCTCACGACGTGCTTACTCTTTCTTCCCGTTTTGGTTACCTCGACACCAACCTCCACGGGAATGGAGGCATACCAAGCATTCCTAACCTCATCATAGTAGATCTCCAACCTACCTTGTTTCCCATGCCACCTCAGCCCGCCGGCAAAATCGATTTTGAGGCCGAAGTCCTTGAGGACTAGTTTCTGTTCATCCACTACATACCTATCTTGCCTAATGACTAGGAGGAGCTTCCTCCTTCCAGTTTCCCCATCCTTCCAGTAACGCGGCGGCGAAACACGATCCATGTGGGGCGGCAATTTTCCTTCCTTCTTTAGCTTTAGGATGGAGAAGAATGAACTCCACGCCTCATTATTCTTCTGCATGATTGCTTGGGCATTAACCCCCAGTTCTTCCTTATACTTCTCGTAGCATTTATCCCAAGTCCCCTCGAAGTCCACCCTCCCTCCATGGAAGAATTGCTGCCTCCTCTCATAATTCAACTCATTGAATAGCTTGGCGGAGATGTCGGCTAGTCTCCTCAGCTTCCTTTCCTGGAAGCCGTTTGGTAGGAGGCGAACCAAGTTAGTCCTCCTATTCTTGAATTCGATTTCTTTGATGTCCTCTCCCGGTATTGCGGGGGAAGTCGGCCCCCGCCCCCCATTCCCAAGAAATTGACCGGAAGAGGGCATCTTGAGGAGGAATAGTAAGAGGTTTTTAAGCTTTTACCCCGCCCCTGAAGGGCGAGGTTTGTCGTTCGTTTTATCAAGGCAATCCCCAGTTAAGTGGTTAATATATGGCTCCCTAATATATTATGCATCATATAGCGCCGTGGCCCTCATAGATAATTTCTATTGGGCCCTGGCCGATATTGTTGCGGTAACCATGGGCGAGATGATTGTGTCCCCTCTTGTGCAAGCACTAGCTATGAATATGGCGGAGGAGGACCGGCGAGGGCAATACATGGGTCTCTTTAATCTAGCCACAAGCATGGGCAGAAGCATTGGATCCGTGCTAGCCAGCGAATCGATGCAATTCTACCTATATAAACCATTGATCTTATGGCAAATACTCTCATTTCCGGCAACGTTGGCGGCGGTTCTTTATTGGGCAGTATTGAGGCGCAAGCCAATAAAGGCAACTGCTAAGCAATAATTTAAATGGCAAGAAATACGACGCTCGTGCCACGAGAGGAAGAGAGGATCAAGCAATTACTGCGGCATTATGGCATTAGGCCAAGTAGAAGACGTAGTCAAAACTTCATGATTAGCGATCATTACTTAAGCAAAATAGCTGGTCTAGCAAGAGGCGCCGAAGCCATTCTAGAGATAGGGACAGGGCTCGGCAGCTTAACTGATAAATTGATTAAAGTTACTGATAAGGTAATTACTTGTGATGTGGATCCCAGAATAGCGGCAATATACCCCGATATATCTAAGTCATGGACTAATGCGGACTTCATAATGTGCGACGGAGGATTGCCCCCCATTAGATCCATCGATTACATTGTATCTAACCTGCCTTACGGCGAATCAAGTAGACTCATATTAGGGCTATTGATTGGATTGAAATTCAATAAGGCAATACTTACCCTCCAGAAAGAAGTGGCGGAGCGATTAATTGCAGCGCCGGGGTCAGAAAACTACGGTAGATTAAGCATAATAGTTCAATGCCTTGCCGATGCCAAATTAATCGAAGAGGTGCCGCCCAACGCATTCTTTCCGAGACCTAAAGTATATTCCGCAATAATTCAACTAAGCAAGAAACCTCCCTGCACTGATGCATCTCTGTTGGAGAAGTTCACAGCTAAGGTATTTACTCAACCAAATAAAATGCTGAGGAAAGTAATCAATCAATTCTATGGTGAGGAAGCGGCTAGTTTAATTAATATTAATAAGAGGGTGTATCAATTATCGCCCATGGATGCGGCAAGCATTATAAATATGCTGAGGCCATACATTAAATGATCATCCACTAAGAGGGAATGGATCTAGACCTTTAGGAAGGGGCTAAATCTATCTTAAGTCCATTTAGCGCGACAATTGATCTGGGGAATCTAGGAACTGCGCATGACATGAATCTATTCCAATAATCCATGCCATATCTATAGCTCACGTGAGTCAATGCTAATAAATTCACCCCCGCCTTCACCGCATCATTAACTGCATCGATGCATGTCGAGTGCCCCAACTTATGCACCTCATTCATGTCCATATCATCTAGATAAGTCGAGTCATGAATGAGAACGTCGGCGGATCTAGAAATTGCGATCACATTATCGCCGGGAGCCGTATCGCCAGTATAAACTACTTTTATATATGGATTACCAACGTTATCCACTACATCCTGGGGAGTGATTAACCTATTTCCAACCCTAACGCTCTCGCCCATGTGAAGCCGACGCCATAAATGAACGGGGACGCCTAATTCCTTGGCCTTCCTTGGATTAAATTTACCCACAGGCTTCTTAAATAATAAAGAATAGGCATTATCTAATAAGTTATGGTAGGCAGTTATATAGTGAATCTCAAATTTTTCACTGCCAATTATGACTCGTTCCTGGCTTGATTCATGAAGCTCAATCACGTTAAGAAAGGGCAAATCAGGTAACCAATCCCTTATCGGGGCTGGACCAATAATGGTTAACTGAGTCACCCTGTTAAGTAATTGCATTGTAGCAATTAATCCAAGTAATCCATTGAAATGATCCGCATGCAGATGGGAAATCAATATATGGGTTAATCTAAGCGGACTTACACCTACCTCTTGAAGCCGGAGTTGAACGCCCTCTCCAGCATCCATTAATATATTGAGCCCTTCATGAGTTACCAATATGCCTGGCAACGACCTCCACACGCTCGGTATGGCAGCTCCTGAACCCAGAAATGTTATAACTACCATTACGTGAACCCAGAGTTCGAGACACCTATAAATTTACTTTATTTATCGAAACACAGCGAAGCGATCCCTCATAATCCCTAGGAGACTTCAGTTAGTAGGGGGTGGTTTATGTTTTAATTGTACATAAAAAAACTCCCTGATCCCCTTCTCGCCGTGAATAATGGGGTTGTATAATTCATCTTTTAACACCAGAGACCCCGTCCATAAGGGCGGGGTAATTTACTTGACAACTAAGACCGGTCGTTTACAGTACCTAACTATTCTCTCGGATACTGATCCTAACAAGAACCTAGTTACTCCCTTTAGTCCCCTGGAACCCATTATTATAATATCCACGCCAAGCCTATCCGCGGCACTCATTATTTTATCGGCAGCATCGCCGCGCTCCAATATCGGTTCCGCCTCCACTCCCTCCATTGATGCCTTCTTCACCGATGAATCAAGAAGTTCCTTAGCGTTCTTAAGCAGTGAATCCATCATTTCAGGATACACCGGCGGGTAATTCATGGCTAAAATGTATTTCTGTTCCTCTATTACATGAACCAAGTATAGTTTTGAACCAAAGCGTTTAGCCATATCTATCCCAATGCCGAGGGCCTTCTCCGATTGTGGAGAACCATCAATTGCAATCAATATTTTCTTAAACATAGCCTAATTACCATATGGAGATTTAAATATTTTTCATTCAAGACATAATTGAGAATAGTTTTCGGGAAAAACCTTACAAATAGACGGGTATCCCCATGGGAATCACATGAATTTGGACAAATATTAATGCCGGCATTTAAGCATATAGATAATTAGTGCCATTGAGTAATCGAGTACCTAAATAATAAACTTTATAAAACTTATAAATCAAGGATGGGCATGACTCATCTGGAATGGGGGACCCTTCCGGAATCAAAATGAGCGCCCTAATCACCGATAAAATAAGTGAGCGAGCGGTGAGTTCCTTAAAGGAGCACGGTTTCGCCGTCGATTATAGGCCCGGCATAAGTAAGGAGGAAATGATGAATATAATTGATAAGTATGATGTATTGATAGTTAGGAGTAGAACCAAGGTTACCGCAGATGTAATAGATAGGGGAAAGCGATTAAGGATAATCGCAAGGGCTGGGGTTGGGCTGGATAATATAGATACTAATTATGCGGTTAATCGCGGGATAATGATAATCAATTCCCCAAAGGCAGCGACGTACTCCGCGGCCGAATTAGCAATTGGTCTAATGATTGGAGTGGCAAGGCGAATAAACTTGTTTAATTATGATTTAAAAAATGGAAAGTGGAGTAAGGGATCCTATGAAGGAATGGAATTAAGGGGAAAAAGCCTAGGAATAATAGGCTTCGGCAGAATTGGGAGGGCAGTGGCCGGAGTAGGCAAAGCGTTGGGAATGAATGTTAATGCAACCGATGTAATAAATATCGAGAAGGAGGCTAATGAGCTTGGCGTCAAGCATATGGGACTCGAGGAGCTACTCATGAAGAGCGACGTGATTACCATACATGTATCGCTCACCAAAAACACGTTTCACTTGATTAACGATAAAGCGCTTAGTTTAATGAAAAATGATTCAATACTAGTAAACACCAGCAGAGGAGAGGTTATAGATACCAAGGCATTGATGAATTACCTCGATAAATTATGGGGAGTTGGACTAGATGTATTAGAACATGAACCGCCCCGAGAAGATTGGGAAAACGAGTTAGTGAAGCACCCAAAGGTGCTAGTGACGCCACATATAGGCGCCGAGACCAGGGAGGCGCAGGAACGCATGGTGGACGAATTGATTGGAAACATATTGGAAGCAACTAGGCAGGTGATCCAATGAAGTACCTAACTCCAGGGCCAGTGCAGCTTCCAATTGATGTGCTTAAGGCGATCTCGGCCCAACCAATGTTCCATAGAACCGATGAATTCAGGGAACTATTCAAAACAGTCACGGGTAAATTACTGGAGGTAAGCAATGCCAAGAACGTGGCGGTGATCCCAGGAACGGGCACAACGGCCGTGGATGCCATGGTATATAGTTTCCTGGATCCAGGCGATAAGGTGCTTGCATTAATAACAGGCGAGTTCTCCGAGAGGCTTGCGGAATCCGCGGAAACAAGGGGGGCACACGTTATGAAAATTGAGGGACCATTAGGCGGCGTCCCAGATCTAAATAATATAAGAGAAGTCATTGAGGAGGAGAAGCCTAAAGCAATTCTAGCCGTGCACAATGAGACAAGCACTGGAGTCGCCAATAGGTTACTAAATGAAGTTGCCGACTTAGCCCATAAAAACAATGCCATGATTCTAATCGACAGCGTATCCGGAATGCCGGCTGAGCCCATTGATGCATCCAGATTCGATGTAGTGGCCACCGCTAGCCACAAGGCTCTAATGGCGCCTCCGGGGGCAGCAATAGTGTTTTTTAATGATGCTAAGATGGGTAGTGCGCCGAGGCCTCCCGCGATTGATGTAGCTAAATTCGTTAAGAGCATGGGCAAGCTCGAAACGCCTTACACGCCTCCAATCCCGATAATGTATGCATTAAACGTGTCGCTGGATATCATACTGGATATGGGGCTGGAGAAGTATGTTGGGATCCACATGGAGAAAATGAATTATCTATATAATGAATTAATCGGGATTGGCTTCAGGGAGGTTCCTCAGCCCTTCTTCAGAAGCAATACTGTCGCTGCACTTTACTCACCCATAGAGCCACAGATAATAATCAAAAAGCTAAGGGAAACTGGGTACACCATATCTGGAGGCATGTGGAAAATACGGGATAAATCCATCAGAATTGGAGTTATGGGGGATGTAGCATTAAGTGACTTGAAGATCGTTGCTGATGCCCTAAGAAAAATAATTCAACAAAATAAATGAATTACTCCATTCCCTGTGGATAGGGCATCCCCGCCTCACGGCTATTGATTTCCTGCTCCCCAGGAATTACTACGCACTCCCCCAAAGCGAAGGGAGCGCATAGGAGGGGTTTCCCGTACAAGGTCTCGGGGTATAAACGGCTTTAGGTTTTCAGGGTAATTACTTCTCAAGTTAGCGATTTTCAGGATCATTGATGCATAATGTATCGACGATGCGATACCTTTAAAATAGTGGTGAGTTTTCTATGCCATAATGGCTAAAAGAATTAGTAATTATGAGGATATAAGTAATGCGGAGGCATTGGCTATACTTAGATCCATTATCGCTAATTATGGACCATCGCCCAAGTTGGATGCCGTATTGGAGTACCTAAGCAAGTTTTCTAAGGTATCGAACGAGGATGCCAAGAATATGATTAAGGAATTGGAGGAGAAATTTGGAATAACTAAGATAACTGCAATTCAGTTAGTTAATATCCTGCCGAAGAGCATTGATGAGATTAAATCAATAATAAGCAGCGAGAAGGGGGAGTTCAAGAATGAGGAGCTGCAGGAGATGCTAAATATATTGCAGAAGCACTCCAGCAATCAAGGTTGATTCATCCATGGATAAGAGGGAAGAATATGCGTATGTATTGGATGTAGTTCCCCCAGAGCAAATACTAGCCAAGGAACCAGCAATAGCTAGGCGGGGCTTTCCGCGTAATGAGGTATATTTACAAGTTATCGGCGATGAGTATTTCACATTAATGGAAGTCACATTAAAGCCTCAAGTAATGGCCGAGGTGGGCGAGCGGATATATATAGGATCAGGCACGAGGGATAAGGTAAATAAGATAGTGAAGCGATTAAAGTATGATGAGTTAACGCATGAGGCCAAGGCCAATTTGGAGGATATCATTCAAAAAATAGTTATGGAGAAGGAGTCGAAGTTCATAGAGTTCTTCAATACGGCTGGGCCATTAACGCTCAAGCTTCACTCGCTTGAATTGTTGAAGGGCATAGGTAAGAAAACCCTTTGGCAGCTTCTGGAGGAGCGGCGCAGAAAGAAGTTCAGCAATTATCAAGATATACGGGATCGGGTTGGCATAGATCCCGTTAAGTTAATAGTGGAGAGGATCTTAAAGGAATTGCGGGAGGAGGATAAGTACTTCTTATTTACCGCCGCTCCCCCCGAGTAGGCCTTAGAAATACCACTACTTCCTCCACGTTAAATAACCTCTTTGCTGTCCTTATTAGCTCCACGTCATCACTCAATAGACCCGTCCTACCTTTTTTGACTGACTTTATCGCTGCCAGTATTGATAAGTCGGCCTTACTGAGGCGTGTATTGTGTGAAGCCGATTGCATGTGTTTTATGTCCTCATCATTTACGTCAATTACTTTAATGCGTAATTGATCCAGCATGGCTATGGATTCATCCCTTAATTCATTGACGACCATATTGGTGGTAACTAATTCCGACGCAAGTGAGGCTAATATCAATGGATTCCTCACGTGGAAGAAGCCGCTTGCGTCGATTACTAGAACATCGAAAGGCGACGCTGCATTCTCTCGTATAGATTGAATGCCCTTGTCCTTACTATCCTTATCTTTCTGTGCCATGGCTTGATCGCCGCCTCAACTGCCTCGCCGAAATTCTCTCCATCGCATAATATATATGCTTTTTCCGTGCTAACTATCCTAATCATTGAATCAAATGGGTGAACCACTTTATATACCCCAATTGAGAATGGGGCCAATGGAATTATTAATTTGGCATCAACTCGTGGATCCAGTAGGGGGCCGCCTGCAGCGAATGAGTAAGCCGTTGATCCCGTTGATGTAGATACTATTATGCCATCCATGCGTCCCCGCAGTATTTCTAAGTTATCCTCCAACACAGTGACCGTTAATAATCTACCCATGTTAACATTTCTCATAACTACCTCATTTAGGGCAAAGCATGACTTACCCCCGCCTAAATCAGCGCTTAATGCTTTACGTTCCTCAATGATATAATTACCTGAAGCCACGTTTTCAAGAGCGGAAGCGGCTTCATCAAGTAATACATCGCTGAGAAAATTAACCCGGCCGGCCCCGATGTGGATTATGGGTAAATCCATGTCCGGATAATCATGTATGAACCTCAGCAATGTGCCATCGCCGCCTATCACTAGAGCCATATCTGGAGAGCCGCGGAGCGGTGAAATGCCTAACTCCACTTCATGTTGTCTAATGGCCGCTAATTCGATCTTATTTATCTTTGAAATGATTCCTATGAGTCGGGAAACATCATGCAATGTATTTACATAGACGGCTAATTTCATGGATAGGTAAGGCACGCTAATTATTTAAATTATGCCACGGGAGTTGGGGCAAGCATTAAAGCAATGAAGGCGAGGCGCGCTCTTCAACATGTAATTAGGAGAGCAATTTCCGTAATAATCATATTGATATTATTGATTATTTCAATTATTGAGAGAGGCGAGGCGGCCCTCATCTTGTCATTAATTGTTGGCTTAACAATTATTTACGTAATTACCCAAGATTATAGATCATACCTTGAGTCGCTTTTTCCATTAGTGATATATATGATAATTTACGCGTTGTTGAGCGGAGTCATCAATTCTTTTCAATTTTCAATAGCAATTCAATTATCCATAATATTCTCCATATATATGGCCTACATCCTAATAAAAGCCTCCATAAATACCAAGGCTAGGCGAGGCAAATGATTAATGAGAAAAACCACACTATTCCCTCGAGGATCACATCTTAATGACAAAGAAGAGTGACAAGCCTCGCCTCTTCTAGGGGCGGGGTAAGGTTTTTAAGCTACTGTTTTCTACTTCTGTGGTATGCCTGTTACTGAGCCGATTAGGGTTGGGAGGGATACCAAGGAGGAGTTGAGGAGGCTGAAGATCCACCCTAGGGAGACCTACGACGACGTGATCAAGAGGCTCATCGAGGAGCATAAGAGGTGTAGGCATGAGAAGGACTAATGTGGTTAAGTTGATGGTGGATGGGGAAATATGAGAAGCTGAGGGAACTAGCTGTGATAACTGCCAAGTGCTGGAATGAAGTTAACTGGTTGAGGATGCAGCAGTTTAAGAAGGGGGCAAGGATAGACTTCGCCGAGACGGAAAAGGAGGCGTATGAGAAGTATAAGCACGCATTAAGGGTTAATGCGCAGCAAGTTGCTAGGAAGAACGCCGAGGACTGGAGAAGCTTCTCCCTAATTAGGGAGAAGAAGGAGGGGGAGTTGCCAAGCGGTTCAAGCCAAGGCCTCCGGGCTACTGGAGGGATGAGGAAGGGAAATATAAATTAATGATCTTCATTAGGAACGATCGTTATGAAGTTAACGAAAGCGAAAGAACAATATACCTAAAGGACTTTAAACTCCCTCTTAGGTTTAAAGGGAAACTAAAATGGCGCGGGAAACAGGGTAGGTTAGAGATTATTCATGATGAGGCTAGGAGGAGTTGGTATGCCCACATCCCAATGGAGGTTGAAAATGAGGAGAAAGTTAAAGGTAACGCGAGGGCTGGGGTGGATTTGGGGATCGTTAATTTAGCCACTGTCTATGTTGAGGATGGTGCGTGGTTCCTATTCAAGGGCGGCGGCGTCCTCTCCCAATACGAGTATTATGGTAAGAGGATAAGCAGGGTTCAGAAGCTTCTAGCTAGGCATAGGCAGAGGACGAGCAGGAGGCTCAAGTCACTCTACGATAGGAGGAAAAAGTTCCTGAAACATGCTTTAAATAGCATGGTTAGGAAGATAATGGGGGAGCTAATTGCTAGGGATGTGGGTGAGGTTGTTGTTGGTTACCCGAAGGGCATTGCTAGGGGGCGTGGTAATAAGCTTACATCAAACTTCTGGAGCTATAACTACACTATTAGGCGCTTCGAGGAGGTTGGGGAGGAATTGGGAATGAATGTGGTTAAGGTGGATGAGTCTTACTCCTCTAAGGATTGCTCCTTGTGCGGGGATGCCCATGAAGGTGGGCGTGTTAAGCGTGGCCTCTATAAGTGTCCCCGCATTGGGGTGGTCATTAATGCGGACTTGAATGGTGCAAGGAATATCTCATATATCCCCGAGTCCTTGGGATCCATGGATGGGGGGCTCTCCGTGGTGAGGGATAGGGGTAATGGGTTGAAGACTCAGCCCGTGGTCTATCGCTGGACGAATGGAGCGGGGTGGGTGAACCACACCCACCAGCTGTGAAGTGGTGAGGATGAAGGCGATGAACCACGAACCAATGAACCGCCCTAGGGGAACCTCCACCCTTTAGGGCGGGGAGGAGGTCAGTACGGTGCCTCTCCTGGCTAAATACTTCTTTAACTACAGCAACACCGAGATAGGGATACTCGCCGCGTTAATGTCCCTAGGCACATTCCTAGCCACCATCCTAGTGAATGCGAGGCTGGATGCAATTAAGCGGAGGAGAGCATTCATGGCCTCATCCATAGGCTACGCCATTGTTCTCCCCCTCTTTTACTTGGCTAATCCCATCTCGCTATGGGCATTATCGGCCGCGGCTGGAGTGGTTCTCGGCAATATAATGCCCAACATAATAACCTCCGCCGGGCTCCTGCCCGACCGTAGAGCCAGGGAGAGGCTTTTATCCATATACACGTTGTCGCTCAGCGTTAGCCTAGTGGTTGGACCCGCCATTGAGGCATTAATACTTAAACAATTCAGCATTAGATCATCATTCCTATTCTTTGCGCCCATGGGCATAGCGGTGGCCGCATTATCCCCCCTCATAGCGTTTCCCCAAGGTGAGGAGAGGAGAGGGGGGCGAGTCAAGGTGTTATCGAATCCCGGATTTAAGACGGCCACGTATAACATATTGGCGTATAACATACCATTCTCGACGCTCACCGCGTTTGGCGGAATATACGCCGTGTCCCAGTTCCACGCCTCTTACTCGACGGCCACGGGCCTCTTCTCCCTCTTCTTCACGACATCGCTCCTGGCTAGGCTTTACTTATCCATAAGGCCGGTCAATAAGGTGTGGATTCCAATGGCGACCTCGGTCTCCATGACTGTCCTGGGCCTCATCCTAATGACCATAGCTAGGAGCGTGGATGAGTTGGCCGGTGCCCTCCTGGTGCTGGGCGTCCCGCATGGATTGACCTATCCCTTATCCCTCATCTCCATAACGAGGACCTTTAGGCCGGAGGAGCGGAATGCGGCTAATAGCCAATTCTTCGCCGTAATGATGCTTATAGGCATAGCTACGCCCACCCTCATGGGCCTCGTGGCGGACGTTATTGGGCTTAGGTATGTTTTCGGCGTGTTGGTGATATCGGTTCTGGCACTGCTCTTCATGATTAGGCGCAACGTGGAGGCCGTGGATAAGGCTGCCCAATTAATTCAATGAATCCATGCCAGCTGGATTAAACGGATAAGCATATTAATTCAGGGGTAAACTGGTTTTGGACTGAATGAATAGGGAGGAAGCATTATTGGTCTCTTCGTCCTCTATCTCCGGGATTGCTTGGGGAGCCAATACAATAGTTGTGCCCATATACTTAACGCAATTAGGGCTTCCCCCCTTCTATGTTGGCCTACTTCTCTCGGCATCAATAGTGTTCTCCTCAAGCCTTGGATTCATATTCTCGGTTTTGGCGGATGCCCACGGCAGGAAGCGGTTTGCCATGATTAGTAGGGCCATATCCGCCCTGGCGTTCCTGCTCCTATTCATGAGGATCCCCTACGCCTATGCTTTCTCCTCATCCTGGGGAGGCGGGGGACTCGTGAACGCAATGCTGGCGGAGAAAACAAGTAATGTGGAGAACGACTTAAGCCTGATAAACTCGTTATCAATAGTGTCATCACTAATAGGCGCATTGCTTCCCCTTGCCTTGCCCATACGGCTGATTTTCCTAGTGGATTCAAGCGTCGCGCTTGCTTCCCTCCTCCTAATATCAATGATTCACGAGAGGTATAGGGGCACTGGGAGAGCGTTCTTTAGGTTAAGCGTTACCATGGGTAAGTTCTCCACGGAGGCGATAATCGGGTTAGGGGCGGGGATTGTGATTCCCCTCATGTCTTTATGGTTCAACCTCAAATTCAATGTTTCCGCTAGGCAGATGAGCCCGGTCTTCGCCTTATCGGACCTAACTCTGGCATTAACGGTTCTCGCGGCGCCTCGTTTAGCTGCTAGGGTAGGTATGGTGAGGGCCATCGTGTTGACCCATGTCGCGGCCATAATTCTATTGGTGGTGCTGCCCTTCTCGCCCAGCTTCGCCATTGCCAGCACGGTGTTCGTGGTTAGGAATGCCTTAATGAATATGGGGAACCCCTTGCTGAGCTCAATGATACTTAGATTAATGCCGGAGAATCAGAGGGCCAGCGCCACCAGTTTCATTAATTTATTGAGTTCAATACCTAGGGCTGCCGGGCCATCAATAGGGGGGTACTTATTTGGGGAGGGGAACCTCTATTACCCATTCTTCATAACTGCCGGACTATATAGCGCGGCCACTGCCTTGTTCTACGTGTTCTTCAGGAATGCCAGGCTTGAATCGGTTAAGGTTTAAGGGGCGGCCCGTTGTTTCTCGTTTTTACTAAACCGATATCGGTAAATTTTTTAAGCAGTTAATTTTCTCCCCAGCATGGATAGAGATATATTGCTCATATTATTGTCCAGAATGCTTAGAAGCACGGCGGCTGGGGCACTAGGCATAGCCACTGGGCTCTACCTATATAATGTGCTTCACTTATCCCTCACATTAATAGGCATATTCTTCGGCGTAGGCGCATTCACTGCACCAGCCTTATCCCTATACTTCGGGAGGCTTGGGGACAAGTATGGAAGAAAGAAGATCCTAATGCTGGCCACGGCCATGCTGCCCGCCGCGACCGCCATCCTACTATTTACCCGCAATTACTTCCTGCTGCTCATTGCCGCAGCAATGGGGGGCTTCGGCACGGCCGGGGCACTGGCCAGCGGAAGCGTTGGCGCAGTGGTTGCGCCAATGATGACCGCGATGCTGGCCGATAAAACGAGGGATGATAATAGGACAACCATTTACTCCCTGCTGAATGTGGCTTCAGGACTCGCGGGCGCGGTGGGCGTATTAATTGTTCACTTGGGGTACATGGAGGCATTCATGATTTCCCTCATCCTATCAACAATATCCCTCGCAGCGATAGCCCCCATTAGGGATAATTATAGGGGAACCAAATCAACCGAGAAGAAGGGGGGCGGCTCCAGGGATAGGAGAATCATGAAGATGTTTGCCGCCGTGGGGGTACTGAACGGGACGGGGCAGGGGCTCGTGACTCCATTCCTCCCAATACTGTTCGAGGTGCTCTTTAAAGCAACAAGGGGGGAAGTAAGCAATATATTTTTCCTGGGGGGAGTAATGGCCGCATTAATGTCGCTCGCCACGCCGAGCCTCACGCGGCGCATGGGCTTCGTTAATGCCGTGATAATCACCAGAACCATATCGACCATAGCGCTAATTGCGTTGCCATTCATAAGTCTCCTCCCAATCACGATCAATGAGGCATTCATGGCTGCCGTTCTATCCTACCTAGTATTCGTTATGTTCAGGGTAGCGTCGCTGCCGGCCCAGCAATCCCTAATGATGGGCCTAGTCAGCAGGGAAGCGAGATCCACAACTGCTGGAGTTAATCAGGCGGCGAGGTTATTCCCATCGGCCGTGGCCACGACCGCGTCAGGAGCCATGCTGGATTACTTGCCTATACCAGTTCCCTTCGCCTTGGCTCTACTGGTTAATGTGGCGAACATATATCTATATAAGCGATTCTTTGGATCCATGGCCTTTGACGGCAGAACCATAAGCGCTGCGCTTGAGTAGGTATTAAATGCTCCAGCCCTCCCTGGATAACTCGTCCCTAACATCGCTGAGCCTGAATATGGGTCCATCCACGCACACGTAATGCTTACCTATATTGCAATGCCCACAGAAGCCGACGCCGCACTCCATGTGCCTCTCCAGCGAGAGATATACATCGTGGGCCTCCATGCCCATATTAATGAGGGCCCGAACCGCGTTAATCATCATTATCTCCGGCCCTATTATGAGGGCGGCCATTCCCCGCCGCAGCTCCACCTTGTCTAGGAGCGCCGTGACCAACCCCACGTTTCCCCTCCATGATGCGTCGCCCCTATCCACGGTGACCAGCACGTTGGCTTTGCGCGGCCACTCCTCCAGCACTAGGTCCTTATATATTATATCGCTTGGGCTCCTGGCGCCGTAGAGGAGCGTTATGTTTTTCCTGCCCAAGTACTTATCCATGAAGAACCTTATGGGGGGTATTCCTATTCCCCCCGTTATTATCAGGTAATCATCGTAATTGCCGGGCCATGAGTTGCCATAGGGTCCCCGGGTCCCCACGAAGTCGCCCGTACTTAAGCCAAATAATTTACCCGTGGTTCTCCCCACTCTCTTGAATGTTATTAGGGCCTCGCCGGCGAGGGATATCGGTACCTCGCCATCAATGGTGGATACCATTATGAATTGTCCAGGCAAGGCGCGGGGAAATCCCCTGTCCAAGGCAAGGGTCACGGTTTCCGGAGCCTCCTCTCGCCTAGCAATTATTCTGCTCCTCACCGGCAACAGCGTCTCCAATCTTCTCGGTGATTCCATCACATTAATCCCCCCTCGAGAAGTGATTAATCACATTCCTTATATCTATATCAACGGGGCACGCAGTGGTGCATCTCCCGCAACCAGTGCAGAGCGCGTAGCCGTAGCGATCCTTATGATAGCTCAATTTATGGTAGAAGCGCTGCCGCATCCGTGAGTCAAGGGATTGCCTAGGGTTGCCTCCGGCCATCCTCGTGAAGCCAGCCCAGAGGCAACTGTCCTCCTGTCTACTCCAGTCCCTGTAATCCATTGAGTAGCAGAAGCATGTGGGGCAGGCCAGCGTGCATGCCCCGCACTCAATGCATTTATTGGCTAACTCGCTCCAAATCGAGTCGCTCCACTTTAACTCGTAATTCATGGACACGCGGGACTGCTCCTCATACACGCCCCTCACGGCGTTAATGGCTTTGCTCAACAATTCCTTATCGGCAGGAACCATGTAATCAATGGGTAAATCATCATTCATCTCAACGAAGTACTTATCCCCAACATCGGTTAACTGCATTGAGTAGCCCGACTCAAGGCGTGGCCCTTGAAGGCTTGCGCAGAATGCCTTAGACGAGCAGGAATGGGTGCACGCAATATTGATTAGCTTAATGCTTTTCCGCTTCCTTAAGTAAATGGCATCCGCGAATGGCCCCCTCAGCCTCACGTCGTCAAGCATGGCAACCGCAGCCACCTCACAGGAACGCGTGAAGTAAATAGTGGAGGGGAACTCATCCTTGAGGCTGAATATGTTTTCCCTCCCCATGAATGGCTTATTAAAGAAGGCGGGCACCGCGTCCCGAAACTCCGAGCCACTGCTTAGGTACCCGTACACAAGCGAGCCGCCCTCCATCTTTGGAGCAATGACTCGAAAGCCGAGGCCCAGTAATGAATCAATATACTTAGGCAAATCACCCTTACTCAATAAATAATGCCTCATTAGTTCTGCTTAATGAAGCGGTTTAATTTAAGCATTAACTCATATAGGCCTATTATTAATCCATTTAAATTAATATTTATTAGGGGGAATTAATAATTACGGCGTGGGAACGGCAAGAACCATTTGCCCCTATTGCGGCGTGGGGTGCGGCATCATTGTTCAGGACCTTGGGGATGGCATCAAGGTAATTCCCGACCCGAGTCATCCCGTGAATAAGGGAACGCTCTGCGTGAAGGGCTGGAAGGGGCTTGACTTCGCCACGTCCCCCAATAGATTAACCAAGCCCCTCCTACGCACGGAGACGGGATTCATGCCCATAACTTGGGGCGAGGCCATTAAGCTGGCTGCGGAGGAGTTAAGCAGGGTGAGGAGGGAGCATGGGCCCGACGCGGTGGCATTCATTAGTTCAGCTAAGGCAACTAATGAGGAGAATTACTTAATGCAGAAATTGGCGAGGGCCTTCGGCACCAATAATGTTGATCACTGCGCCAGGAGCTGCCACTCCACCACAATTGAGGGATTAATTAGGACCTTGGGGGCCGGCGCAATGACATCCAGCATAGATGACCTTGATTCCGCCAACGTCGTCTTCGTGATTGGGTCAAACACCACGGAGCAGCATCCAATAATAGGGGCGCGCATAATTAGGAATAAGGAACGCGGGCTGAGGCTAGTAGTGGCTGACCCAAGGGAAACCAAGCTGGCCAGCATCGCCGATGTTTGGCTTCGGCACAGGCCAGGCACTGACATTGCCCTCCTGAATTCCCTGGCTCACGTGGTGATAGAGGAGCGGCTCTATGATGAATCAATGCTGGATAAGGTCAATGGATTCCAAGAATACGCGAAGCTGGTTGAGGAGTATAGCCCCGAGAAAATGAGGGACGTGACTGGAGTGGATCCAGCGCTGGTTAGGCGGGCGGCGGAGCTAATGGCCGGAGGCAAATTAATGATCCTATACGCCATGGGCATAACGCAGCACGAGCACGGCACAGAGAACGTGATGGCGGTGGCGGATCTAGCGCTGATCCTAGGCGCCGTTGGGAGGGAGGGGACGGGCGTGGCGCCATTGAGGGGCCACAGCAATGTGCAGGGCTCCAGCGATATGGCGGCGTTACCGGACTTCCTGCCTGGATACGTGAGGGTTTGGGATAAGGCGAGGAAGAGATTCGAGGATGCTTGGGGATTCGAGGTGAAGAGCGAGCCCGGGCTGTACTTGACGGAGATGTTTGAGGCGGGGATTAGGGGGAGAGTTAAGGCGTTCTACATAATGGGCGAGAATCCGGCCATAACTGAGGCATGCGCAGCTGATGTGCCTAGGGCGCTGGATACGGCTGAGTTCGTGATGGTGCAGGACCTATTCCTAACGGAGACCGCTAAGCACGCCACGCTGGTTTTGCCAGCGGCTTCCTTCCTTGAGAAGGAGGGAACAATAACGAACACGGAGAGGAGGATTCAATTAATAAGGAAGGCCAGAGAGCCGCCTGGCGAGGCTCGCCCCGATTGGGAGATAATAATCATGGTGGCTAATGCCCTTGGCCTGAGGGGATTCCAGCATAAATCCCCAAGGGAGGTAATGAGCGAGGTAAGCGGGTTAGTGCCTCAATACGCTGGGGTCACTTACGAGGCGCTGGAGCCATATGGATTACAGTGGCCAGTGCCATCGCGTGGGCACCCCGGCACGAAGAGGCTCTACACCAATGGATTCCCGAGGGGAAAGGCTGATCTAGTGCCTGTTGAGTGGAGTCCCCCGAGCGAGTGGATAAGCAATGATTATCCCTTCATATTGACGACTGGGAGAAGCTACTATCATTGGCACTCGGGAGTATTGACTCGGGAATCCGCCATACTCTCAAGGGAGTACCCCGAGCCCTTAATAGAGGTCAATAATGACGATGCTGAGAAGCTCGGAGTGAGGAATGGGGACTGGATTAGGGTTGAGTCGAGGCGGGGATCCATAATTGCCAAGGCACTCGTGACCAATAAGGTGCCGAGGGGAGTCGTCTTCTCGACTTTCCACTTTGTGGAGGCCATAGTGAATGAATTAATCGGCGTGGAGCACGTGGATAAATACGCGAAAATGCCTGAATACAAGGTGACGCCGGTCAAGGTAAGCAAAGCCACGCATTAACAGTAATGGCGTACTCTAAGGCTCAGTAAAAGATTAAACTAAGGAGGCGGTAAAGCTGCGATTGCAGCCGCCCTCTCCGATCCAAGACATCCTCTCCCGAAGAGTGGGGAGTAACGTAGTGGTTGAGATCACTGCATTCACCAAACCTATAGCTTTGGAGACTAAGAATAGGACTAAGCTCCCTCGCCACGTGAGGGGGAGGACCACCTTAATAGTGGAGAGGGGAAGCGCGCAAGCAGGGCTTTTGATAGATTGGTTAAGGTTAGAAATTCCAAGGGGGACACTTTCAGGGGAGCGGAACCTGAGGGGATGCGGTTTTCCTAAGGCTCTCAGATGCGAGGCGCAAAGGTGGGCCTATGGCATGCTGAGAAATAGGTCCGTCAAAGTGGAATAGAGTGGCGCATGTATCTAGCATGTCCGCATTGGGCTTTGCAGTCTTCGTTCTTAGGGCAAATAGGACCTTCAAAGGAGCCCTGGATCACACAGGATCATTAGGCCCTATTTAAATCTCTAATACAGCTATATAATTATTTGTGTTGATTGGCGTATCATGGCTCAGTTTTTATTTAATTATATTATGCAGTGTACTGCATAAGATTTACAATGAACTTGTGCAGTATACTGCATAAGTTTATAAAAAGTCAGGGGGGTTATATATTATGAGCGAAATAAAACAAGTACTAGTAGACCAGAAAGCTAGATTAGAAAGGAAATTTGAAAAAGAGAGGATTATAGAGAGAGGTATTCCGGATCTGAAAAAATATCTTTCACAGCCAAACGTGTTGGCAATACTTGGAGTTAGGAGGAGTGGAAAATCAACATTGGCTGAAACATTATTAAGAGGAGAAAATTTTGGGTATATAAACTTCGACGACGATAGGCTGGCGGGAATCAAAGTTGAGGATTTACATAAAGTGGAAAAGGCTCTTTATGAGTTATTTGGCGAAGTGGAGTACTTACTTTTTGACGAGATTCATAACGTGGAAGGCTGGGAACTATTCGTAAGCAGGTTAAGGGAGGAAGACAAAAAGATAATAGTAACTGGAAGTAATTCGAAAATGCTTTCTGGTGAACTAGCAACTGCATTGACTGGAAGACATGTAAACTTTACTTTATTTCCTTTCTCTTTTTCCGAGTATCTGCGGTTTAAAGGAGTTAGAATAGAAAAAGTTAAGAATACATTTACTACCTCCTCGGAGGGAGTAATCAAGGGAGAATTAGAGAATTACATGAAAGAGGGTGGGTTTCCAGAAGTATTAAAAATTTCAGAGGATCTCATTTTCTCAATATTTTCAGATATAGTTTATAAGGATATTGTACAGAGGCTAAGAATAAAGAGAATCGAATTATTTAAAGCCTTTGTTGTAAATATTATAAAGTACTACTCTAACGAAGTTTCATTGTCTAGATTATCTAAAACATTAAAGCTTAGCAACAATACGGTTGAAGATTGGTTTAACGGACTTGTTAACGCTTATGTGATAATAACCTCTGAAAGATTTACTAATAAGCCTAGAGAGGGAATGACCTCGCCAAAGAAAATTTACGTAATAGATACCGGTTTTATATCTTCAATTGCTCTGGATGATTCAAAAGGTAGAATAATGGAAAATCTAGTTGCATTACAGCTGTCTAGAATGGGGGAAAAACTGTTTTACGCAAAGGGCAATAATTATGAAATAGATTTTTTAATAAAAGACAAGGCAATACAGGTTACTTATGCCTCAGGAAGGGATGAAATACCCAAGAGAGAAATTGAGGGGTTAAATAAGGTAAAAACTAAGGAAAAGATCGTAATAACTTGGGATTATGAGGACAAAGTAGGAGAAATAAAATTCATACCTATATGGAAATTTTTACTAAATAGTTAGGCAAGTAACTGATTGATGGTTAACTTAGCTGACCTCCTCCCCGCCTTTAGGGCGAGGGTTCCCCGAGGTCTAGAGGGTTACGCCCCTTTCATGGGCGCTACCCGGTCATCCCCACCAGCCGGTATTGTGGGGGTACGTCGGCCCCCACTCCCAAAGAATTGACCGGCCAAGAACCCCATCCTCAGAGATTTCTAAGCTTTACCCAGGCCCTGAAGGGCCGAGGTTTGCCGTTCGTTTTATCAATTGTGGGTTCGCGGTGAGGTACAAGTAACAGTACCGCTGGATATTTACTACGGGCACATGGTTGGGCACAGGCAGAACAACGGCAGGCTCTTTGGTGGTGTTGATGTTAATACCGATAGAATTAATCTAGCGATTATTTAACAATGATGGCAAACTCATAGGCCACAGGACGTTTTGGTTTCAGCGAGGTGACTCACGTGGTTTTCCCAGGCACAGTGCCTGGAGTGTCGTAGGCATGAGAGTCCATGAGTTGCTTGATTACGCCTACAACAACGGCGTTAAGACCTTGTTCTTGGAGGATCCAGAGGTTCTCGGTAGGTTAAGGCTAGTGTGGGCTAGGAATGACAGTAAGAAACATGAGAACTACCCATAAAGTCTCGATTTTCAGAAGCACAATCATCGAGAAAATAGCCATGAAGGCACCGCTGTACGGCATGGAAGTTAGTTACGTAAACCCAAGGGAACAACGAACTCTAAGGAACACGAAGAAGCCATGAGGAGGTACGGACTAGACAGACACACAGCATCAACACCTAATAGCCCTGAGGGGCCTAGAGGCATTAAATGGGAATAAGCGTCACAAATAATCATAAAAACAAAACAGCCCAGGCTTCATTGGCTTTGCCGGTAATTTCATGGGACTCGGTGAAGGATGCACCGCAAAGCTAGTCAACGTTGAATTCCGGCTATCCTTTGTTTTAATGATGGAATATTAGATGGTTTCACAACCTAGGAATGAGAAATGCTTTTTAAGGTAAATTAAATCTCCCTGAAGGCCTCTATACCAGCCTCCTCGTTAAATTTAACATAAAATTTAAACTCTTTATCTCCATTTTTCGCAACACAGGTTCTTCCAGTGTAGTAGTTTCCATTTATTATAAGTTCATCTATTTTACCCCACCCCGTTCTTCTCTTGGCCTCATTCATCATATTTACAAACTCCAACGCGCAATAATTACAGCAGAAGAATAGCCTTTCCCCATCCACCTCCACATAATAATCCCCCCATGTGGCTCCACATAAGGCACATCCTTTTTCCTTAGTTCCAGCCTCTTTTCCATTCACAATTATCTTCATCACCCGAACACCTCCTTTACTAAACTAGGTTCTATTTCAAAAGCCCTCTCCAATCTAGATAGTAGATATTTTGAGAATGCATCAAAGGATTTAAGGACTGTGACCTGAACATCCTCCTTTATTCCGAATTCCTCAGCATACTTCTCAACCATGTTTAACGCCTCCCCTGCATGATAGATATCAGCCTCATACCCCTCCCTTAGGAAATCCTTAACTTCCTGGGGGTATTTATCTGAATTCAGAATTGAAGGATTGAAATACGGTAATTTTGCCCCGTATTTAACTAAGCTACGATCCGCAACTAATTCCAAGCTATGCATCGCAGCCATGGTCTCAACCCAACTCTTATTTTCAGCTATTTTTCTCCAAGCTATTATCGCACCCTGGGTTCCAGGTAATGGTGGGGTTGCTAATATTTCCTCTCTTTTCATTCCTAGGGCCTCCCCCATCCTTAATAATAATTCGTAATGGGAAGGCCGCCCATTATATCCTAGGAACTCCGTCGCAATGTTCTCTAATTCGTATTTTATCACATCATCCCTATCCGACCTAAAGACTATTGACGAGAGCATTCTAACCCAGTTCTTAAGGAAGTGTTGATGTTCTATTACATAGCCTAATAACACACCTCTCGTGGGATTTTGCATAGCAACTATAAAGGGGTGAGGGTTATTACCGTAAAACTTTTCGATGAACCTCATCCTTATCCACATGGCTAAGCCCTCAGGGGTTAAGAAGAATTCCCCCAGTGACTTGGCCAACTCATGCAAATCCATTCTACACGTGGATATGTTCCTGTTTAGCCACATGATATGGGATGGGTCACTCTTAACATTAGCCATTTCGTTCATGTGCATGGCTAAGCCCTCCCAGGTGGGTAGCTTAATTTCACATGAGGGGCAAACCGGCATGGCTATGACACCCATAAATACTATTAAACCCTTCCTCGACTATGAAGCATTTACGAACATCATCCACAACATTTAGGTATTATTATTCAATGCTCATCAACCAACCCAACCGCGGGTTTTTTAATTAGGCTTTAATTAGGCCTAGGTTACTGGATTGGGTAACCCAACTGGGTATGCAGGGCAAGTCATGTTAGTATGCATGGTGTGGGGGATTGATTGCGTGGGATTGAAGGCTGGGGTGGTAGCCGGGCCCGGATTCGAACCGGGGTCGATGGGTTCAGAGCCCCATTAATGTAACTCAAAGGTACTTGGACTCAATGAGGCTCCGTAATGAATGAGGAGCCTACCATGGGATTGTTAATGGAGTCTAGGGTAACTAACTTGGAGTTACGGTCTAAGCCTTGGAATTATTCTAATCCACAAGTAACCCACTAAAGCCTCTTAACCAGTCTCTGTAGGCATTCCATCCTAACACCACCGAAGGTTGGGACCGATGCGAATTCAGGCATTGAGAATATTGATCTTGTTGTGTCCTTAACCGAAGTCATGACGCAGGGGTAGTGGTGAGGAGCCACATCCCCAATCTCCTTGCCGGCAAGCGCCTTGGCTGCAATAGCACTGCACAGGAAGTACCTAGCAATACCGTTTGTCCCTACGCTTTCATTTCACTCATTTTATATTCACTCACGATCGAGTACAGGGACTTAGCCCTCGGCCACCTGCCCGACTTCAAGGTAGGCGGGTCATGGATCCCCGTCGAGCCCAACGGCACGAGGCTCCCACCCTTTTGGGCAGAGCCCACATCGGCATGGGAGTTCATCAATAAAAAGCGTATAAGAATATGATTTCTGTTAATATGAAAAAGGATTCAGCCCTCGGCGTCCTGTGCCGCCCCCGCCCGAAGTCGCAAAGATACCCCCAGTCAGTTATCAGGTTATTCAGTACTGGAAGTCATTAATACGACTATTGAGCACAGTAGCCCTGCATCAAGCTCCTTAACATTAACCCCACCTTTGATTAAGGCTTCCGTGACACCTAGGAAGATCCCCCGTCAACGGCTCCAAGTATGGTTGGTGTATAACATACCTGCGAGAGGTTGGCTTGCAACCTGAGGCAGTGGCGTAACCCATGTGGACAGCCGACTCAAGACCCCTCCTGGCGTATTCAGGGTGCCCCCATCAAAGGCCTCCATAAGCCTCGCTACTTCCGATGCCTCAACCGCCTCACTAACTGTGAATGCCCTAACATCCACCCATCAAACAAGTCATCCCTATATAGGAACCAGGGCATCTCCATCTTAGAGCGCATTAATTCCTTAGCCTTAATAAGCATGCGCTGCTTAACTGGCGTAAGGAGTTTTGGCTTGGTAATTGAGAGGTAAGAGAAATGTAAACCATGGTGAAGCGAATGCGTTGGATACCTCGCGATGGACATTACTCTCCATTGACTTTGCGTTCATGGAGAAGGCATTTAGTTGCGAATTAATGATGTGGTATGAAGCTGTTGCGATGTCTTTTTAACCCTTTACTAATATTTATTCTCCTTTAGGTATTCGCCTGGGCTTAGTATGTGCCAATCCCTAATCCTCTGCCTATACTCCAGGGCTAGCCTTGCCACTCAAGCTCATCCTCATCGAACCTCATGTTTGGGAATAGGATTTTTCAGGAACCCACTCTTCTCTTAACAGCCTTCTCCCCTAATTTCGAACTCGTTTGAGAACTCAATACTTGCTGACCTCGCCCATGAGGGATGCCTTCCTCATCGTGTGTATGGCCTCCGAGAAGTAGTCTGAGGCTATGCCATACCCCTTGGCCAGGCGTATCTTTGACTGGGATCTTGGGTAGTTCCCACCCAGGTAGTAAGCCGTGAACCCTGTCAATAAAGGCTGAGCCTCTCATTGGTTCGGGGAGCACGTAGGTTAAGTCCACGGGTAAGTAGCTCTCCTCAACCGTCTTATCCCTCTCAACCTCCACATTACCCATGAAGACCAGCGATGCATCTGATGTAGCCTTCTTATCGCCCCTCTCATACTGCCCGCTCTCCATGAAATCCTTAAGCTTCCCCATAACCTCATCGGGATTCGGGAACCTAACCTTACTGACCTCAT
>Ga0080006_1265189_pt1 | contig 27969 bp, 23 predicted proteins | sample RS3BMetagenome_FD_69209 | JGI IMG/M metagenome (GOLD analysis project Ga0080006, IMG submission 69209) | Ferric oxide microbial mat and aquatic microbial communities from Rainbow Spring, Yellowstone National Park, USA - RS3B (SPADES... ...
CGTCTGGGGCCTGCTCCCCCGGGAGGGCGACGACGGGGCGCGGGTGCTCATGCGCCGCCGCCCTGACCTCGTCGCCGAAGTCGCCTGCGAGGGGAACCCGGCCGACGTCGACACACCCGAGGACCTCCGCCGGGCGGAGGCCGGCACCTGACCCGCCGCGGCAGCCGGCTCACTCGATGGCCTGGTGGGGCGGCCCCGGGCAAAATCGTATACGTTTTAGCTAGAAATCACATACGATTTTGTGTACGCTGAGACCTCGTTGGCCGCGCTGGGCCCGGGGGCTCGATCCGGTTAGGGGAGGGATGCGCAGATGACCCGCCGTCGATCCGTCGCAACACCGGACCTCGGGGCCTCGGCCCGTGATCGGGCCCCGGCATCGCTGTGGGAACGATCGCGGACCGTCGGCGCCGCCCTTGGGCTGGCGGTGACCGGCCTGGTGGGCCTCCAGATCGGTTCCTCTCCCCCGGCCCAGGCGGCCAGCGGCGGCCGCCATGCGCCGATCACCGTCGGCATCATCTGCAGCTGCACCGGCGGGCTGGCGTCGAGCAACGCCGGCGGACCTCCCGTCTACCAAGCGTGGGCCCGTGACGTGAACTCGCACGGCGGGATCAACGGCCACAAGGTCGACGTGATCGTGAAAGACGACGCACTCAACGTCGGCACCGCCCTGGCAGAGGCGACCTCGCTCATCAAGCAAGACCATGTGGTGGCGCTCGTCGATGCCTCCGCCGTCGACGAGTCGTTCGCCACCTATGCCCAGCAGCAGCACGTGCCGATCGTCGGTGGTGACGCCGCCAGCATCGAGTTCTTCACCAATCCGAACTTCTTCCCGGCCGGCGAGACCGAGGACGGGTTCCTCGCCACGTACGCCTACGCCGCCAAGAAGGTCGGGGCGAAGAACATCGGCAACTTCTATTGCGCCGAGTCGGCCTCCTGCCAGGCGGCGATCCCCATCCTCAAGCAGGCCGCCACCTCGCTCGGGCTCAAGGTCGGCTATGTGGCCGAGATCTCGGCCTCGTCGCCCAACTACACCGCCCAGTGCCTGGCAGCCAAGGATGCCGGCATCAGCGGCCTGCTGATCGGCGAGGGGGTGTCGACCGACCTGGTGGTGGCGGCGGACTGCACCCAGCAGGGCTACTACCCGTACTACCTCGAGGGCGACGGTGCCGTGGCCAAGTCCTTCACGACGGCACCCGGGTTCGACCGCCACTTCATCGGGTTCGAGCAAGACATCCCCTTCTTCACTCATAGCAACAGCGGCATCGAGGTGATGGACAAGACCCTGGCCCGTTACGCGGACTCGGTACTCCGGTCTCCCAACTACGGCGAGCAGGAAGTCGAGATGTGGGTCTCGGGGCTGCTGCTCGAGGCGGCGGTCAAGGCCGGCAAGGCCGGCGAGCACGGGCCGGTGACCACCGACCAGCTCTACAAGGGCCTCTACGCCCTGCACGGCACGACGCTGGGCGGGATGGCACCGCCGCTGTCGTACAAGGCAGGCCACACCCACGGGATCGAGTGCTGGTTCTGGATCGGCATCAAGAACCACAGGTTCGTCACTCCCTACTCGACGTCGCCGGTCTGTCCATCTTCCTCTTGAGGGCACCGGCTTCCTCTCGGGGGCACCGGCACAGGGTGCTCCGGGAGGCGGTGCCACTCCGGCCGTCGCCACGGTTGCCGTCGGCCCGGACGCTGTGATGTAGTCGGAGCTGGTCGACCGGCCTGCACAAGGGGCGAAGGGGCGGCGACGGCAAGCAGCAGGGGTTGGGGGTCGTCGTGTCAGGGATCTCGGTGATCGCCGGAGGGGCCGGCTGACGGTGGAGTTCGCCCTCAGCGAGGACCAGCTGCGAATCCGGGACGATCTCCGCAGCTACTTCGGCGCACTGATGACGCCCGAGCTGCGCCAGGCGCTGCGCGCGGAGCAGGAGGACGAGGGCGGCGGCGACGCCTACAAGCAGACCGTGCGGCGCATGGGGCAGGACGGCTGGCTCGGGGTGGGGTTCCCTGTCGAGTACGGCGGCCGCGGCTGGGGGCCGATCGAGCAGTACCTCTTCTTCGAGGAGGCGCAGCTTGCCGAGGCGCCGATCCCGTTGCTGGCTCTCAACACCGTCGGCCCGGCGATCATGGAGTTCGGGAGCCCGGCGCAGAAGCAGGCGGTGATCCCGGCGATCCTGCGAGGCGAGTTCCACGCCTGCATCGGGTACTCCGAGCCGAACGCCGGGACCGACCTGGCGGCGCTCAGCACCCGGGCCGAGCGCGACGGGGACGAGTGGGTGATCAACGGCCAGAAGCAGTGGACCACCCAGGCGAACTTCGCCGACTACGTCTGGCTGGCCTGTCGCACCGACCCGCAGGCGCCCCGGCACCAGGGCATCAGCATCTTCCTCGTCCCGATGGACACCCCCGGCATCAAGGTCGTCCCGATCCCGACCCTGGTCGGCCGGACCAATGCCACGTTCTACGACGACGTGCGGGTCCCCCACACGAGCCTGGTCGGCGAAGTCAACGGCGGCTGGAAGCTCATCACCACCCAGCTCAACTTCGAGCGCAGCACCATCGTCTCGTCGGCCCCGGGCACCCACACCCTGGCGCAGGTCGAAGAGTGGGCCCGCCGGACCCGGCGCGCCGACGGCACCCGGGTGATCGACGAGCCCTGGGTGCAGGCCAACCTGGCCAGGGTGCGGGTCAAGCTGCACGCCCTGCGCATCCTCAACTGGCGGGTGGCCTGGAGCATCGAGCACAAGACCTTCGACTACGCCGCCGCCTCGGCGGTCAAGGTCTTCGGCACCGAGCTCTACGTCGAGGCCTACCACCTGCTGATGGAGGTGACCGGCGAGTCGGGGTACCTGGTGGAGGGACCGGGGTCGGAGCTCTTGGACGGGCTCGTGGAACGGATGACCCGCCGCGCCGTGCTCACGACCTTCGGCGGCGGTGTCAACGAGATCCAGCGGGACATCATCGCCATGGCCGGCCTCGGGATGCCCCGGTCGCCCCGGTAGACGTCGATGGACTTCGCCTACACCGCCGAGCAGGAGGCGCTGCGCCAGCTGGCCGAGGACGTCCTCTCGAGCGCCGACGACGCGGCGCGGTTGCAGGAGGTCGAGCGCGATCCGACCTGGTTCGACCGGCCGCTGTGGCGCCGGCTGGGCCAGTCCGATCTGCTGGCGGTCACCACCCCGACCGGGGTCGGCGGGCTGGGGCTCGGGTTCCTCGAGGCCTGCCTGGTGGTCGAGCAGGCCGGCCGGACCCTGGCCCACGTCCCTTTGCTTCCGACCCTGGTGGGTGCCGGCGCGGTGGCCCGGTTCGGGACCGCCGACCACCTCACGCTGCTCCGCCCGCTGGTCGACGGTGAGGGGATCCTCACCACGGCGGTGCGACTGGCCAGGGATCAGGCGCCGACCTCGAGGTCGGAGGGCGGCCGCTGGGTGCTCGACGGCGAGCTCGGTTTCGTGCCCTACGCCCACGTGGCCGATCGGGTGGTGACGGTCGCCGGACCGGCCGGGGCGGAGGGGCTGTTCGTGGTCGACCCCCGGGCCGACGGGGTCACCGTCGAGCGCCAGCGGACGATGAGCGGCGACCCGCAGTTCGTGCTCCGCTTCGCCGGCACGCCGGCCGAGGCGCTGGTGGCGCCGGGGCCCGGCGGATCGGTCGCCGCCCGGTGGCTGCGGGAGCGCCTGCAGGTGGCGTACTGCGCCCTCGAGCTCGGGATCGTCGAGACTGCGCTGGCGATGACCGCCGCCTACACCTCGGGCCGCCAGCAGTTCGGACGCCCGATCGCCACCTTCCAGGGAGTGGCCCATCGGATGGCCGACGCCTACATCGACGTGCTGGCCATGCGTTGGACGACCCTCGAGGCGGCGGCGGCGCTCGGGGACGACCAGGAAGCCGCCGAGGCCGTGGCCACCGCCAAGTGGTGGGCGTGCGAGGGCGGCCACCGGGTGGTCTCGGCCGCCCAGCACTGCCACGGCGGTGTGGGCGTCGACATGTCCTACCCCCTCTACCGCTACTTCCTGTGGTCAAAGGAGGTGGAGGTGGCTCTCGGCGGGGCGGCCGAGCAGCTGGCGGAGGTGGGCCGGCGCCTCGCCGGGCCGCCCGAGCGGACCGAGCCGGCGTGACCGGCGCCGGCGCGACCGCCACCGGCGACGCGTGAGCGACCAGGGGGCCTTCCGACCGCTGGTCGGCCTGCGGGTGGTGGAGCTCACCGACGGGATCGCCGGGGCCCACTGCGCCAAGCTCTTCGTCGACGCCGGGGCCGACGTCGTGCGGCTCGAGGCTGGCGCCTCGCCGCTGCGGACCTGGTCGTGGTCGGGCTCGACCGGGCGCGACGGGAACCCCGACGGCGCCCTCTTCCGCCATCTCCACGAGGGCAAGGAGGTGCGGGCGAGCGTCGGCGAGGCGCCGCCGGCGGGCGCTTTGCTCGAGGCCTGCCGCGGTGCCGATCTGGTGGTCCTCGAACGGCCGGTCGGCCGGTCGCTGGCCGAGGCGGTGGCGGCGGCCCGCCGGGCGAACCCGGCACTCTCGTCCCTCTGGATCAGCCCCCTCGGGACCGGCGGCCCCGACGACGCCGACTGTCCCAACGAGTTCCTGTGCCAGGCCCGGATGGGCTCGACCTTCGGCCACGGCCTGCCCGGCCGGGTGCCGCTGGCGGTGGGCGGCCAGCTGGGGTCGTGGGCAGCCGGCGTCTACGCGGCGGCCGCCGGGCTGGCCGCCTGCCTGCAGGCCCGGCGCAGCGGCCTCGGCGCCGAGCTGGACCTCTCGGTGCTCGAGTGCCTCGCCCTCACCCTGGTGACCTACCCGACGGTCGGGCTGGCGTTGCCCGGCGGCTACCGCAGCCGCGGGGTCGGCATGATGCTGCCCGCCGTCGAGCCCTGTGCCGACGGGTACGTCGGCCTCTTCACAGTGACCGCCGAGCAGTTCTCCGCCTTCTTGCACATGATCGAGCGCCCGGATTTGGCGGACGACCCGCGGATGGCCAGCTACGAGGGCCGGGCCGAGCGGATGGACGAGCTCGTGGCGGCCACCCACGCCTGGACGGGTGCGCACACGGTGGAGGAGGTCATCGCTCGGGCGGTCCTGTTCCGGGTCCCGGCGGCGCCGATCGGCAACGGGCAGACCCTTCCGGGGCTGGCCCAGACCACCGCACGGGGCGTCTTCGAACGGAGCCCGACCACCGGCCTGCTGCGGGCGAGGCCGCCGCTGCGCTGGCACCTGCCCCCGGGCGAGCGGCCGGCCGGCGGCCCGCTGACGCCGCCGCCCGACGAGCCCCGGCCGGACCTCGACTTCCTCCCCCTCGAGGGGGTGCGGGTGTTCGACCTCAGCGCCTTCTGGGCCGGCCCGTTCGGGACGATGTTCCTCGGGTCGATGGGGGCCGAGGTGCTCAAGATCGAGTCCGTCCAGCGGCCCGACCCGATCCGCTTCAACACCCGGACCTCGCCAGAGGCAGCGCAGTGGTACGAGCAGGGGTTCCTCTTCCACGGCGCCAACCTCGACAAGTCGGGCGTCACCTTGAACCTGGCCGACCCGGTGGGCCGGGAGCTGGCTCTGCGTCTGCTCTCCCACTGCGACGTGCTGATCGAGAACTTCACCCCGCGGGTGCTCGAGCAGTTCGGCTGGACCTTCGAGACCCTGCGGGCGGCGCGTCCAGAGCTGATCTGCCTGCGGATGCCCGCCTTCGGCCTCGACGGGCCGTGGCGCGACCGGCCGGGGTTCGCCCCCAACGTCGAGCAGGCCTCGGGAATGGCCTGGGTCACCGGCTACCCCGACGGGCCGCCGATGGTCCCCGGCGGCTCCTGCGACCCGATCGCCGGGATGTACGCCGCCTTCGCCGTCATGGGGGCGCTCCTCCACCGCCCGCGCCAGCGTGGCGCCCAGATGATCGAGCTGCCGATGATCGAGATGGGGGCGTCGCTGGTCGCCGAGCAGGTGCTCGAGTGGGACTCCTACCACTCGCTGGTGGTCCGCCAGGGGAACCGCCACCCCGGTGCCGCCCCGCAGGGCGTCTACCCGTGCCGGGGGGACGAGCAGTGGGTGGCGATCTCGGTGGAGCAGGAGGGACAGTGGCGCTCCCTGGCCGGGTTGCTCGCCGTCGACCCGGGCGACGGGCGCTTCGCCGACCACCGGTCGCGGGCCGCGCACCACGACGAGCTCGACCGGCTGCTCGAGGACTGGTGCGGTGGTCGCTCGGTCGAGCAGGCCTGTGCCGAGCTCGGCGGCGCCGGCGTGCCCTGCGCCGAGGTGCGGCCGCACTACGAGATCGACGCCGATCCCCAGATGGTGGCCCGGGGCTTCTGGCAGCCCCTCGAGCACCCGGTGGTCGGCACCGTCTCCTTCCCGGGATGGCCGTTCACCACTGCGGCCCGGCGTTCGCCCTGGCACCGCCGGGCAGCGCCGCTGCTCGGACAGGACACCGAACGGGTGCTGCGCCAGGTGCTCGACGTCGGGAAAGAGGAGCTGGCCGACCTGGAGCGGACGGCGGTGATCGGTTCCACCCCACGAGGGCTGTAGCGGGGGTCGGGCGCTCCGCCGCCTCACCGCCCTGGCCGACGCCTGGCGCCGGGCGGCCGAGGACGACGACGCCCCGGTGGCCCCGGTGGCCCGGTCGCCGGAACGGTAAACGTATACTATTTTGCGATGGCCGGAGCCCCGACCGCCGGGCGGGCCGTCTCCTTCGGGCGGCGGATCGCCGACCTGGCCGCGGCGCACCCCGACGCGCCGGCGCTGGTCTTCGCCCCTCGACAGGGCCCCGAGCGGGTGGTCAGCTGGAGGGAGCTCGACTCGCTGGGCAACCGCCTCGCCCGGCTGCTGGCCGGCCACGGCGCCGGCGCCGGCGCCGTGGTGGCGGTCGCGCTGACCAACTCGGTGGAGCACTTGGCGGCGGCGATCGGGGCGTGGCGGCTCGGCGCCTGCGTGCTCCCGCTGCGCTGGGACCTCCCGGCGTGGGAGCGGGACCGGCTCCTCGAGGTGGCGGCGCCGGACCTGGTAGTGGGTGACTGGCCGCTCGGCGACCGGGGCATCCCGACGATCCCTCGTGCGGCGATCGACGACGCCACCGACCCGGCCGACCCTCGGCTGCCGGACGGCCCGCTGCCCGACGCGGTGGCGGACCCGGCGATGGCCATCGCCAGCTCGGGCTCGACCGGGTTCCCCAAGATCATCGTCTCCCCGGGGCCGGGCGTCTACGACGCCGCCCGGCCGGCCTACGCCACGAGCCAGCAGATGGGCGCCGGGCGCGGGCAGGTGCAGCTGGTCCCGGCACCGCTCTACCACACGAACGGCTTCCGGATCGCCCACGGCTCGCTGCACCGGGACGAGCTGCTGGTGCTGATGGAGCACTTCGACGCGCAACAGGCGGTATCGCTGATCGAGCGCCATCGGGTGACGACGACGACGATGGCGCCGGTGATGCTCCTGCGCATCGCCCGGCTGCCCGGCGTCGAGCGGCGCGACCTCTCGAGCCTCCGCTCGGTGCTGCAGGGCGCGGCCTCCTGCCCCCCCTGGCTGGTCCGGTGGTGGATCGACCGGATCGGACCCGAGCGCTTCTTCGTCTCCTACGGCTCCACCGAGCGGGTCGGCGTCGCCTTCTTGAAGGGCACCGAGTGGCTCGAGCATCCCGGCAGCGTCGGGCGCGGGCTCGACACCGACATCCGCATCCTCGACGACGCCGGGCGGGACCTCGCCGCCGGCGAGATCGGGCACGTCTACCTGCGCAGCCGCGACGCCGACGGGCCCTCCTACCGCTATCGGGGCGCCGAACCGGCGCCGACGACCGACGACGGCTTCACGACGGTCGGCGACCTCGGCTGGCTCGACGAGGACGGCTACCTCTACATCGCCGATCGACGGCTCGACCTCATCGTCACCGGCGGTGTCAACGTGTACCCCTCGGAGGTGGAGGCGGCGCTGGTGGAGCACCCCGGGGTCGCCGACGCGGCGGTCGTCGGGGTGCCCGACGAGGAGTGGGGCCAGCGGCTCCACGCCGTCGTCGAGCCGTCGGACCGCGCCCGAGCACCCACCGACGACGTGCTGCGGGACCACTGCCGGGCGCGCCTCGCACCCCACAAGGTCCCGAAGACCTTCGAGGTGGTCGACGCCCTCCCGCGGACGGCGGCCGGGAAGCTGAACCGGTCGATGCTCGCCGGCGAGCGCGCCCCCGACCGCCGATGAAGTTCGGCTTGGCGATGTTCGGCGTCAGCCCCCGCCACTACGTGGAGGTGGCACGGAGCGCCGAGGAGGTCGGCTTCGAGTCGATCTGGGTGCCCGAGCACCTCGTCCTGCCGACCGCCATGTCGCCGGCCTATCCGTACAGCACCGACGGACTGCCGCCGGTGGCGAGCACCACCCCGATGTTCGACCCCTGGGTCCTGCTCGGGGCCGTGGCGGCCACCACCACCACCCTGCGGCTCGCCACCTACGTCTACATCCTCCCCCTGCGGCACCCCTTCGTGACCGCCCGGTCGCTGGTCACCCTCGACCGGGTGTCCGGCGGCCGGGTCACCCTCGGCGCCGGTGCCGGCTGGCTGCCCGAGGAGTTCAGCGCCGCCGGCCAGAGCTTCGGCGACCGCGGTCGGCGGATGGAGGAGACGATCCCGCTGCTGCGGCGCCTCTGGTCCGAGCCGGCGGTCGAGCACCACGGGGAGTTCTTCGACTTCGACTCGGTCGCCTTCGAGCCCAAGCCCCTGCAGCGACCGTCCATCCCGATCGAACTGGGCGGCCACAGCCGTCCGGCGCTGCGGCGCGCCGGGCGGCTGGGCGACGGCTGGGTCGAGGTCGGGTCGGGCGACGCCGAGACCTTCACAGCCCGGCTGCGGGTGGTCCTCGAGGCCAGAGCGGAGTCCGGGCACGACCGGGCGCCGTTCGAGGTGTCGACCGGGCTCGCGACCGACGTCGACCGCGTCCACCGCTACGAGGACCTCGGGGCCACCCGGGCCATCGTGGGCCCCACCAGCGCGGCCCGGCCCGGCACCGACCGGACGCGCCTCGGCAAGGACGACGTGGTGGCGTGGTGCCACTGGTTCGGCGAGACCGTGATGGGGCGAGCCGGCTGACCGGACCGTCCTGGCCCCCGGCCCGGCCACCCCCGGCAGCCCGGCCGTCGCTGGCGTCCGGGACGCACCCCCTGGTTTACTGGCCACGTGCCCCGTCCTCCCCGAGGAAGATCCCCTCGGGGGGGCGGTGGTCCATCCCGCAACGGCGGCCGGCCGTCGTCTGGCGCGGCCGCTGCGCGCTCGTCGCACTCGGTGGTCGGCACCCCGGCGGAGGAGGTCGTCCCGATCGACGGCGCATCAACCCCGGCCCGGGTGCCCAAGCTGGCCGAGCGGGTCGCCCAGCAGATCGAGCAGGACATCATCGCCCGTGGGTGGCCGGTCGGCGAGCAGCTCGGCACCGAGGCGACGCTGGCCGAGTCCCTGGGGGTGAGCCGCGGCGTCATCCGCGAAGCGGTGCGGATCCTCGAGCACCACATGGCGGTGGCACCGCGCCGGGGCCTCGGGGGCGGGGTCGTGGTGACCCGTCCCGACATCGCCGCCGTCATCCCGGTGATCGACCTGTACCTCGACTCGGTGGGGGTGTCACCGGCGACGCTGCTCGAGGCCCGCTCGGCCATCGAGCTGTCGGCGGTGTCGCTCACCGCCGAGCGCATCACTGCCGAGGGCCAGGAGCGGCTGCACGCCGCCCTGATGCGCGAGCAGAGCGAGATGGCCGATCCCCACCGCTACGTGCTCAGCCACGACCTGCACATCCTCATCGCCGAGCTGTCGGGGAACGCCGCCCTGCGGCTGTTCGTGAGCGTGCTCACCCGGCTGACGAGCGACCACTCCCAGCAGCACCTCGCCGCCGTGCGGCACGCCGACCTCTCGGCGATCGGCCAGGACATCTCGAAGGCCCATGTCAAGATCGTCGACGCCATCGTGAAGGGCAACGCCCCGCTGGCACAGCGCCGGATGCTCACCCACCTGCAGGCGGTCACCGGCTGGCTCGTCTGATCGGCGACGGCGCCCGCTCGCAGCGGCGCCCCGTGCCGCCGGCCGCCGGTCGACGGCCCACACCGGCACGGCAGTGGGCATTAATCGCATACGATTAGCGGCCGAGGTGGTGAGGCGCCCGGCGGGGCGGCACGCGGACCGGAAGGGAGGTGACGATGGACCTGGGCCTGCGCGACCGCGTGGCGATCGTCACCGGGGGAAGCCAGGGCCTCGGTCGGGCCATCGCCCTGGGGCTCGCGGCCGAGGGGGCCCGACTGATGATCTGTGCCCGGCGCCGGGCCGTGCTCGAGGAGGCGGCCAAGGCGATCGCCGACCTCGGGACCGAGGCCGAGACGCTCGCCGTCGACGTGACGGAGCCGTCGAGCGCCGCCACGATGGTCCAGGCCGCCCTCGAGCGGTTCGGGCGGATCGACATCGTGGTCAACAACGCCGGCAAGGGCTCGCCGCGACCGCTGGCCGAGCAGACCGACGACGACTGGCGAGCGAGCTTCGAGCTCAACCTGCTCAGCGCGGTGCGCCTCTCGCTCGCCGCCCTGCCGCACCTCCGCCAGCAGCGGTGGGGACGGATCGTCAACGTCTCCTCGAGGGTGGGCCGCGAACCCGACCCTTACTTCGCCCCGTACGCGGCGGCCAAGGCCGGCCTGATCAACTTCACCAAGAGCATGGGGAACGCCTTCTCGGGGGATGGCGTCCTCACCAACTGCATCATCCCGGGCCTCATCCGGGGCGAGGCCGTGGACCAGGCGGCGGTCACGAGCGCCGAGTCGACGGCCAGCACGACCGACGACGTCATGGCGAAGATCCTCCGGCGCCGGCCCATTCCCGCCGGTAGGCTCGGCGAGCCGGAGGACGTCGCCGGGCTGGCCGTCTTCCTCGCCTCGGACGCCGCCTCGTGGATCACCGGCGCCAGTTTCACCGTCGACGGCGGGATCACCCGCAGCGCGACCTAGCAGCGACGCACGACCCGCCCGGTGGAGAGACCCGACCGACTCGCACCATGCCTCTCGACCTCAAGACCCTCGTCGCCCCCTCGCACACCGCCCTGGTCACCCAGGAGTGCCAGGAGGGCGTGCTCGGAGAGCGCTCCACGCTGCCGGCGCTGGCCGAGGCCGCCCGCCAGGCGAGGCTGGTGGAGCGGATCGACGCGCTGGCCACCGCCGCCCGGGCGGCCGGGGTCGCCGTGCTCCACTGCCTGATCGCCCGGCGGCCGGACAACCGGGGCTCGAACGCCAACGCCAGGCTCTTCGTCGCCGCCGGGCGATCGTCGCAGCGGATGGTGCACGGCAGCCCGGCGGCCGGCCTGGTCTCGGGGATCGGCCAGGAGGAGTCCGACGTCGTGCTGACCAGGATGCAGGGGTTGTCCCCGATGACCGGCACCGAGCTCGACCCGGTGTTGCGCCACCTCGGCTGCACCACCATCGTGGGTGTCGGCGTCTCGGTGAACGTCGCCATCACCAACTTCGCCTTCGACGCCGTCAACCGCGGCTACCAGTTCGTCATCCCCCGCGACGCGGTGACCGGCGTCCCCGCCGAGTACGCCAAGCAGGTGCTCGACAACACCCTGTCGCTGGTGGCCACCGTGACCGACACCGAGGCGCTGCTCGAGGCCTGGCGCGCCGGGTGAGTCGCGTGCGTCGCCGGTCACAGCCCCATCCGGGCGGCGACCCGCCGGCGGTGGAGCTGGGTGCTCCCGAGCGACAGCTCGAAGGCCTTGGCGCGGCGGGTGAACAACTGCAGGTCGTGCTCCATCGAGAAGCCGATCGCACCGTGCACCTGGTGGGCATGGGCGAAGACCTGCCGCAGCGCCACGTTGGCGTAGGCCTTGGCGATCGCCAGCTCGCTGTGGTCGGGGCCGCCCTGGTGGCGGTCGAGGGCCCACGCCGCCTGCAGGGCGAGCAGCCGGAGGGCGTCGGCGTCGGCCCGCATCTCGGCGCAGCGGTGGGCGACCGCCTGGAAGGAGCCGATCGGGCGGCCGGACCGCTGGCGACTGGTGGGGTGGGCCACGCTCATCTCGACCGCCGCCGCCGCCAACCCCGCCGCATACGCCAGGCTCCCGGCGGTGGCGTAGGCGAGCGATCGCTCGAGCACCGATCTCGCCGCCTCCCCCCGGGCGACCACCTCGTCGTCCTGCACCGCGACGTCGAGGGCGACCCGGTAGAGCGGGTCGCCGCCGAGCACCCGCTGGCGGGCGAGCGTCACACCGGACCGGCCGGCGTCGACGGCCACCAGCGCCATCTCGGCATCGGGGAGGACGGTCGAGACGAGCAGCACCCCGGCGACGGCGGCGAACGGCACCAGGTGCTTGGCGCCGACCAGCTGCCAGCGGTGACGGCGGCGCTCGAGGGTGGCGGTGGGAGGGGACCACTCGTCGTCCCCGGACGCCTCGAGGTGGGCGAAGGCGCCGATGGTCGTGCCGGCGGCCATCGCCGGCAGCAACCGGCGCTCTAGTGAGCCGCCGCACCAGCTGAGCGGGAGGCCGACCGAGGCGGTCGAGGGAACCAGGGGCGAGCTGCAGGCCGTCCGCCCGAGCTGCTCGGCCACCAACGCCAGCTCGAGCGCCCCCTGGTCGTCCCCGCCGACCTCGCCGGGGAGCACCAGCCCGGGCCAACCGAGGGCGGCCATGTGCGCCCACAGCGAGCGGTCGTGACCCTCGGGGCTCGCCTCGGCCGCCCTCACGGCGGCCGGGGGGCACTGCTCGCGCAGCAGTCGCTCGGCCGAGGCGACGAGCAGTGCCTGCTCCACGGATGGTCGGAGGTCCATCGCCTACGAAGGTCGGGGCAGGCCGAGGGCGCGGGCGACGACGTTCTTCTGGGTCTCGAGCGTCCCCCCGGCGATCGTGGTGGGGATGTTGCGGACCCACTGGCGCCAGGCAAGGCCGCCGAGCGGGGCGCCGGGGTCGTCGTGGGTCAGCTGGGCGGCCGGCCCGAGCAGCTCCAGGCCGAGGTGACCGACCGCCTGCTCCACCTGGGTGTTGTGGATGCGGGCCACCGCCGCCTCGGCGACCGGGACGACCCCGCTGTCTTGGAGGGCGATCGCCTGGTAGCTCACCAGGCGGGCGGCGGCGCACCGGACCTTCAGGTCCGCCAGCTTGTCGGCCACCACCGGGTCGACGGTCGTCCCCCGCTCGGCCGCCGCCGTCCGCACGTGGTCGACGAGCGCCTCGAGGACGTGCTCGGCCCGGGCATAGCGGGCGATGCCGACCCGTTCGAAGGCGAGCCCGGCGCGCACGATGTCCCAGCCCCCGCCCGCCTCGCCCAGCACGCACTCCACCGGGATCTCGACGTCGTCGAGGAAGACCTCGTTGAGCTCGTGGGGCCCGGCCATGGTCGGGATCGGGCGCACCGTGACGCCGGGGGTGGACATGTCGAGCAAGAAGACAGAGATGCCGGCGTGCTTGGGAGCGCCCGGCTCGCTGCGGGCGAGGAGCAGGCACCACTCGGCCGGGGCGTCGGCATAGCTGGTCCAGATCTTCTGCCCGTTCACCACGAAGCACCCGCCGCGCCGCTCCGCCCGCGTTCGCAGGGCCGCCAGGTCGGAGCCGGCGTCGGGCTCGGAGAACCCCTGGCACCAGATCACCTCCCCCCGGGCCATCGGCGGCAGGAAGCGTCGCTTCTGCTCGTCGCTGCCGAACCGCATGATGAGCGGTCCGATGTAGTTGAGGTTCATGTACTGCGGCCCGCGGGGCTCGTCGTGGGCCCACATCTCCTCGCGCAGCACCGTCTGCTTCCACACGCTGGCCGACGAGCCGCCGTGCTCCTTGGGCCACGACATCGTCAGCCAACCTCGCCCGGCCATCTCGCGGCACAGCGCACGGGTCCGGTCCATCACCTCCGGGTCGTCGACGAACATGCCGCGCCAGTCGGCCGGCAGGTGCTCACCGAGGAAGGCCCGGACCTCCCGCCGGAAGACCTCTTCGTCCTCGCTCATGGAGAAATCCAACGATCCGACCTCACGGTGCGGCAGGCCCTGCTGGCGCCCCCACCAGGGCCACAAATAGTATACGAAATGCCGCTTGCTCGACCGACGATGAGAGGAGGTCGCCGTGGTCGAACCTCTCGACCTGGGCGTGGAACCGCTCGAGAACCTTCTCTACCAACGGCACGAGCACGTGGCGGTGCTCACCCTCGACCGACCCGAGCGCGGGAACTCGATCACCGCCCGCATGCACGCCGGGCTGCGCGCCGTCTGGGAGGAGGTACGACGCGACCCGGAGGTCCGGGTGGTCGTCGTGACCGGGGCAGGAGAGCGGCACTTCTGCACCGGCGCCGACGTCGGCGCCCTGGCCGAACGCGGCACGGTGGCGGCCGGGTCGGGGCGGCTCGCCGAGGAGGTCTTCTACACCGCCCGTCAGGCGCGGGTCTGGAAGCCGATGGTCTGCGCGCTGAACGGGCTGGTGGCGGCGGCAGGGCTCCACTTCGTGGTCGACGCCGACATCGTGGTGGCCTCCCGGACGGCGGCGATCACCGACACCCACGTGAACGTCGGCATGATCGGCGCCGTCGAGAACATCGGCCTGCTGCAGCGGTTGCCGCTCGGTGCCGCACTCCGCCTCACCCTGGTCGGCCGCGACTACCGGATGCCGGCCCAGCGGGCCTACGAGCTGGGTCTGGTGGACGAGCTCGCCGAGCCGGCGGAGCTCCTCACCGTCGCCATGGACCTGGCGCGCTCGATCGCCGCCAATTCCCCGACCGCCGTCTCCCTCTCCCAACAGGCGCTGTGGGGATCGTTGGAGCTGCCCTACTCCGATGCGCTCGAGCGCGGCTGGGAGATGGTGAAGGCGCATCGTGGCCACCCCGACGCCCGCGAGGGCCCACGGGCGTTCGTCGAACGACGGCCGCCGAGCTGGGCGCCGCCCGACCCCGTGCAGTGACGGCGCCCGGTGGCGTCGGCGGCCAACCGTCTCCGTTTGCCATGGACGCGGCGGCGGCCACCCGGATCCTCGAGCACCACCTGGTGGTGGCGCCTCGCCGGGGAACCGGCGGCGGCATGGTCGTCGTTCGCCCGTCGACGGAGGCGGTGCTGCCGCCGCTGGCGCTCTTCTTCGACTACGAAGGGGTCTCGCCCGCCCAGCTCTTCGAGTCCCGCTCGATCATCGAGCTGGCAGCGGTCGAGCTCGCCGCCGACCGGATCTCGGTGCCGGGACGGCGCCGGCTGCAGGAGGCCCTGGTGGCCGAAGAGCAGCAGATGACCGACCCTCACCGCTACCTGGTCAGCCACGAGCTGCACGTGCTGATCGCCGAGCTGTCGGGGAACCCGACGCTTCGCCTCTTCGTGGCCGCCCTCACCAACCTCTCGAGCGCCCATGCGACGCAGTGCTTCGCCGCCGTCGAACGGCAGCGGGCGATCGAGATCGGCGGCGAGATCGCCACGGCCCACCAGCGCATCGTCGAGGCGGTGGCGAACGGCGACGGGGTGCTCGCCCGGCGGCGGATGCTCTCGCACCTCGAGGCGATCACCCCGTGGCTGACCTGACCACCCGGCGGGTGGGACGACCGGTCCCCGGCGCACCCCGCTCGGTGGCGGAGGTCCTCGACGGACCTCTCGGCAGGGTGCCAAGGGCCGAGGCACTGGTGGGGCGCCGTCGCCGCTACACCTACGCCGAGCTCGACGCCGAGGTGAACCGGGCGGCGCACGCGCTGGACGAGCTGGGCGTCGGGCCCGGCGACCGGGTGGCCGCCTGCCTCGGCAACGAGCCGGAGCTGGTGGTGGCGTTCCTCGCCGTCATGCGGCTCGGCGCCGTGTGGGTCGGGGTGAACCGGGTGCTCACGCCCGCCGAGAAGGCGGTCCTCCTCGCCGACGCCGCCGCCTCGGTGCTCTTGGCCGAACCCTCCGTCCGCCACGAGCTGGCGCCCCATGCCGCCGGGCTCCGGGGACTCCACACAGTGGACGTCGTGCTCGCTGGGCGCGGCGACGGCGCCGACGAGCACTGGGACCTCCTCCTCTCGCGCTCGGACCCCTCGCCCCGTTGGCGTGCTCGCCGCGGCGACCTCGATCCCTACGCACCGGCGGCCATCGCCTACACGAGCGGCACCACCGGTGCCCCCAAAGGCGTCGTCCACTCCCAGCACAACCTGGTGACGGTGGGTGCGGCCAACCGGGTGTGGGGCGGATGGAGGGCCGTGGCGCGCCAGGGGGCGGTGCTGCCGCTGACCATCTTGAACGTCGTCGCACTGTGCCCGTTGCTCGTGTTCCAGCTCGACGGCACCTGCGTCTGCGTCGACCGGCGCGACCCCCTCGGGCTCGCCGAGTGGGTCGCCCTCGAGCGCATCGAGAGCTTCTCGTCGGTGCCGACCATCGTGCACGACCTGGTGAACAGCACCGAGCTGCGCGACGAGGACCTGGCGTCGCTCTCGCACATCGGCGCCGGGGGCGGAGCGCTGCCGCCGGCGCTCGCCGGCGCGTACCGGGACCGTTTCGGCCGGCAGGTGCTCGCCGGCTACGGCCTCACCGAGGCCCCGGCCGTCGTCACCACCCAGACGCCCGAGACGGCCGGCCCGTCCGGCGGCGCCGGGCGACCGCTGCCCCACCTCCGGTTGAGCGTGCGCGACGGGCGCGGCGAGCCGGTGGCGGCGGGCGACGAGGGCGAGATCTGGGTCGAGCCGGTGGACGAGGGGCCGCTGGCGGGCGTGTACACGCCGTTCCTCGGCTACTGGGGACGGCCACCCACCGACGAGGTGGTCACCGGGGCGATCCTCCGCACCGGGGACCTCGGCCACGTCGACGACGACGGGACGCTCTTCGTCCACGGGCGCCGCCAGGAGGTCATCGTCAGGGGCGGCTCGAAGATCTCGCCCGCCGAGGTCGAACAGGCCCTGCGAGCCGACCGGCGGGTGGTCGATGCCGCCGTCGCCGGGCGGCCGGACGTCCGGCTCGGCGAGGCGGTCGTCGCCTGGGTGCAGCTTGCGCCCGGCAGTACGGCGACGCCGGCCGAGCTGCTCGCCTCCTGCGCCGGGCGGGTGGCCCGCTACAAGGTCCCCGCCCGCCTGCACCTGGTCGACCGCTTCGAGCGCAACGCCATGGGGAAGATCCGCAAGGCCGCCCTGCCCGATCCGCCCGGGAGCTGACCGGCCCTACGACGGCGCCGAGAGGTCCGGTGTCCGAGCCGGCAGGACGACAGCTGGAGGGCGGCTGCCAGAAGGTCGGCCGTCGCAACGATCCATCGCTACGGTGGGCCCGTCCCCGACCGCAGCCGCCCGGAGCTGGATGCTTCATGCCCACCGACCTGGCCGACCTCGTCGCCCCGGCGCACACCGGCCTCGTGCTCTTCGAGCTCCAGCGCGGGGTCGTCGGCGATCACCACGCAATGGCGGCGCTCGACGCCAGGACCGCCGACCCGGACCTGCTCCCCCGCCTGGCGGCGCTGGCCGGCGCCGCCCGAGCTGCCGGCGTCCGGGTGGTCCACTGCGTCGTGGAGTGGCGTGCCGATCGGGCCGGCACGATCGTGAGCAGCCCGTTGCTCGGCGCCATGACGAAGCGGCCGGACCACGTGCTCGCCGGCAGCCCGTCCGCCGAGATCGTCCCCGAGCTGGCACCCAGGCCGGAGGACCTGATCAGCGTCCGGACCAGCGGGGTGTCGCCGTTCACCGCCACGACCCTCGACCACCTGCTCCGCGCCGAGCACGTGTCGACGGTCGTCGCCGCCGGCGCCGGGCTCACCATCGGCCTGCTCGGCCTGGCGATCGAGGCGGTCGGGCTCGGCTACTCGGTGGTGATCCCGTCGGACGGCTACCTCGACGCCGACCCCGACTACGCCCGGCTGGTCTGGGAGAGAACGCTCCGTCTGCTGGTCACGCCGACGACGACCGCCGAGCTGATCGGCACCTGGCGCGGCGTCATCCGTCGAACACCTGCAGTGCCGGGTGGTCCAGGGCGTAGCGATTGACGAGCCCGGCGACCAACTCCTCCGGCGCCGCCTGGTCGAGGGCGTCGAGGTCCCAACCGCCGGCACGCTCGATCCGGCGTTCGGGCACCGGATCGGTGAAGAGGGCGACGACGTCGCCGGAGACCCACGAGGTGCGGCCGTTGACCTTCGCAGCCGAGCGCGTGCTCCCGTCCAATGCCGCCGCCGGCACCGGTGACGATGGCGACCTTGCCGTCGAGCCGTCCCACCGCCAGTACCTCCCCGCGCCCCAGGGTCGTGGGCCGAAGAGGTCAGCCTAAGGGGTCACGACGAGGCGCTGGCTCCGGTCCCGTTCCCGCAGGCGCTGCCGCTGACCCCGGCGCTGCCGCTGACCCCGGCGCTGCCGCTGCCGCTGCCGCTGCTAATGCCATTGCCGCCCGTGGCCTCCATGGCCGGCCTCTGCGGCGTCGCCGGGGTCCCCTGACCCCCCGATGCCGCCTGGGTCGCCGGCGTCGCCGGGGTCCCCTGACCCCCCGATGCCGCCTGGGTCGCCGACGTCGTCGGGGTCCCCGAGGTTGCGTCGGCGGCGGCCGACGAGACCGACGACGCCACTCCGGCAGCGACGGTGGCGACCGGCTCGGTGGTGCCGGCCGGACCGGCGCCGGATGCGGTCACCGCCTCGGCCGAGACGGATCCCGACACCACGGTCGAGGAGGTCCCCGAGCCGGAGCCCGGACCGACGTCTGCCCCGGAGATCGAGATGCCCAGCGGGTTGGCCGAGGAGGTCGGGCTGGCCGAGGTGGCGGGCGGTGTGGCCGCCGGCGTCTGCAGGCCCTCCGAGTCGGCGACGGTGCCGGCGGGCGCGGCCACGGCGGGGGCTGGGGGGCTGGGGGGCTGGGCGAAGGCCACCGGCGCGGCGACCGCCGCACCGAGCGAGACGGCGGCGACGCCGGACAAGGCCCCCATCGACAGCGTCGGACCCGACAGCGCGCCACCGACCTGGGCGGCTGCCCGAGGGATGAAGGTGAGCAACGGGATCTCGGCCGCCCAGGCCGCCAGCCCCATCCGCCAGTGCAGCTTGCCGAGCGTGACGTTGAGCAGGGCACGTACGACCGCCGGGTCGAACTGGGTGCCGCTGTGGCGAGCGATCTCCTCCCGAGCCTCACTGGCCTTCATCGGTTTCTTGTAGGAACGGACGGCGGTGATCACCTCGAAGGAGTCGGCGACGCTGACGATCCTGGCCGCCAGGGCGATCTGCTGGCCGGCCAGGCCGTTCGGGTAGCCGCTGCCGTCGAAGTTCTCGTGATGCTCGGTGACCGCCTCGACACCGCAGCCGAGGAACGGCCGCAACGCCTCGACCAGCCGGCCGCCGTCGCCGGGGTGCCGTCGCAACACCTCCCATTCGCCGGGCGTGGGGGCACCCGGCTTGTTGAGGACGGCGCTCGGCACGAGGATCTTGCCGATGTCGTGAAGGAACGCCCCCCAACGGACCTCGTTCACCGCTTCCCCGTCGAGCCCCATCTCGACCGCCAGCAGGTCGGCCAGCGCCCTGGTCCGCTCGGAGTGACCCCTCGTGCGCCGATCGTGGTTGTTGAGGGCGACCCCTAGTGTCACCACCTTCTCGGCCAGCGCGGCGGTTCCGATCTCGTGCCCGGCCTCCTGCGCCCACTCCTGCAACCTCCGGACACTCGTGCTGCGCAAGGCGACGGCGAAGCGCGAGGGCACCTTGTCCGGGAAGACAAGGGTCAGCTTCAACAGGGTCACCAGCGGCAGGAACCGTCGCGCCAGCCGCTCGACGGTCACGAAGACCACGACCGAGGCGACCGCGGCGGCGGCCAGGCGGAGGACGACCGAGCCGACACCGCCGCCGCCGACCGACCAGCCGGCCATCACGCCGGCCACGGTCGCGCAAGCAAAGGGAACGGCCACTACGGCGGAGCGGACCACGGCGGCGGCGACCGGCCGCTCGACCCATTGGCGGCGCGGGTCAACCGTTGTTGCCGGCGCTTTCGTCTGCTCCACCTCCGTGAGGCTCATCGCAACCCCTCTGCCACCGAAGCCTGGGACGGTCGGCTCGGGCACTTCCGTACCAGCCGGATCGCCCTGGTTGGACGGTCGGCCTGGTACGCGGGTGCCCGGCAGTATCCGTCGTGCATTCCTCCAAGTCAATGCATTATGGCCGCAATTCTGCTGAACAGAACGAACTCGGTTAGTTCAGCCCGTTCCGGGACTTCTCCGGCGGCCACGATGGCCAGTTGCAATCCGGGTTGACTTCCGCCGACCCATCGCCATCGGAAGGCTGGTGGCCGAGACGGCGGGTGCGCACCGGCGGCGTTTTTTCCTCTCGGGGCGAGCAGTGGTCGGGTTCGCCGCCTCGTTCGCCACCGTCAGAGCGCTCGGTGGACGTCAGCGGGAGGGAGCTGCCGTGTTCGTGGCAGCGCCGCGGCGGCGCGGTGGCACTCGTCGGGTTCGCCGGGTTGGCATGGCCCGGTTCCCCGTGGTGGCGTGGGGACGCCGCGCTGGCGGCGCTGGCCGTCCTGGTGCAACCGGCGGTCGCCTGCAGGCGACGAGTCCTACACGCGGGCCCGGCCGGCCCGGTGGCGCCCGCCGAGCCACAGGACGGCAGCGATCACGATCACCCACAGCACCGGGTGGACGACCAGCCCGAGTATTGCGGCGATGGCGACGATCACGATGGCGACCACGATGTCGAACAGCATGGCCTCTCCGGTACCCGGGGCCCGGCGGCGCCAAACGGTGACCCCTGAGCCCGGGCATCGGGCGTCGCTTGCGCACTTCTCCGTCCGGCCCCGTGTTGCGCCGGACGGCTCGACGCACCGTCACCGGCGAGGCGCGCGCCGCGCGGCTCGGGCGGTCGCCGACGCCGCGGTTCACCGACGGCTCGTCGCACCGGGCCACAGCGGGGCGCGCCCGAAGACGACGCTGCGCAGTCGACCCCCCGCCCGCAACGCCGCCCGGGCGGCGTTGGCCCCGCACGCCCCGTGGACGCCGCCGCCGGGATGGGCCGAGGCCGAGGCCAGGTAGAGACCGGCGATCGGGGTCTCGGGCCGGCCGGTGCCGGGAAGGGGCCGGAAGAGCAGCTGTTGGTGGAGCTGGGCGGTGCCGCCGTTGATGGCGCCCCCGACGAGGTTGGCGTCGAGCGCCTCGAGGCCGCTCGGGCCGAGGACGTGACGGCCGAGGATCCGGGAGCGGAAGCCGGGGGCGCGCTCTTCGACCCGTTCCTCGACCCGGGCGACGAAACCCTCGAGCCACGACGCCTCCGAGTCGTCGACCGACAGCTCGCCGGTGGCGTCGCCGCGCACCTGTCGCGGCACGTGGGTGTACGCCCAGGCGGTCTCGGTCCCCGTTGGCGACCGAGTCGGGTCGCTCACCGATTGCTGGCCGAAGAGGAGGAACGGGCGGGCCGGCAGGTGGCCAATGGCGAGGTGGGCGGAGAACTCGGTGAGGTTGGCGACGTCGTCGGCCACGTGGACGGTGCCGGCTCGCCGAGCGTCCTCGGCCGTCCACGGCACCGGGGCGTCGAGCGCCCAGTCGACCTTCACCGTCGACATGTCCCACTCGAACCGCCCGACGTCGTCGAGCACCGACTCGGGCAGGTGGCGAGGCGCCACCAGGCGGCCGAACAGGGCGGGTGCCGCCACGTCGGCAAGCACGGCGCGACGGGCCCCGACGAGCCGCCCGTCGGCCGTCCGGACACCGACCGCCCGGCCGCCCCGGACGACCACCTCGCGCACCGGCGACCCGCAACGGAGCTCGCCGCCGTACGCCTCGAGCCGGCGGGCGAGGGCGGCGGTGAGCGCACCAGCCCCTCCCTCGGGGACCGGGAAGCCGTGCTCCTGGCCGAGGCAGCACAGGAGCCAACCGAACGCTCCGCTGCCGGCGGTCTCGGGCGCAAGGTCGGTGTGCAGCCCGCAGCCGGCGAGCAGCAGCGCCGCCCCCTCGCCGCCGAACCGCTCCTCGGCCATCCGCCGCACCGGCAGCAGGAGCTGGCGGGCCAAGCCGAGGGCGCCTCGTGGGCCGAGGGTGGCGACCAGGCGACCGGCGGCACGAACGGGTGGGAATGGTCCGAAGACGGCGGCCAGCAGAGGGGCGGCGATCCGGCGCCACTCCTCGATCATCAGCCGCCAGGCGGCACCGTCACCGCCGGCGAATTGCTCGACCGACGCCGCCGTGGCGCCGACGTCGCAGGAGAGCGAGACGCAGCGGCCGTCGGACAGCGGGTTCGCCAGGACGAGCGGGGCTCGACGCCACCGCAGGCCGTGGTCCTCGAGCCTCAGTGCGACGATCGCCGGCGACACCACCGCCAGCGGATAGAAGGCGCTGCAGAGGTCGTGGCGGAAGCCCGGCAGCGTGAGCTCACCGCTGCGGACGGCGCCCCCGGGCTCGTCGGCTGCTTCGAGCACGGTCACTGACCAGCCGGCAGCGGCCAAGTGGTTGGCGGCGACCAGGCCGTTGGGTCCGGCGCCGATGACCACAGCGTCATCCACGGCCGGCCTCCCGTCGCTCGGGTGTCGCATGACGGTCGATCATCGGTCTCATCCGCGGCGACGCCCGGCGCCCCAGGTCGACCGCTGCCAGGACCATCACCTCGATCTCCAGGCGGGTGTCGTCGAGCAGCACGTCGCAGAGGAAGCCGTCGCCCATTGAGCCCGCATTGTTCACCACGGCGAGCAGAGGGCCGGCCCGGAGCTGCTGTCGAGAGACGGCCAGGGTCCATCCCTGCCCGTGTCGGGCGTCGCGAACTGGCGGGCGGCGGCGGGCGCCGCTCCCGAGGCGGTCGACCACCACCCGTCGCCGAGCGGCCGTAAGCTGCGAGCGCGCGGCGACCGCAACCCGACCGCGCGGTCGCCGCAATGAGGAGGGGGTGCCTTGCCGGTCCGAACTGCGAGCAGCCGGTGACACCGGAACGCTGCGCCGCCGCCGCGTTCGCCGCCCGGGCGTTCCTCGCCGCCCTGGTGCTCGCCATCGTCCTGCCGGCGGTGGTGGCGGCGCCGCCCGGCAACCCGGTGGCCGCCGCCGCCTCGACGAAGACCGCCACCCGGTACTACGTCTCGCTCGGCGATTCCTACTCGGTCGGCTTCCAGCCGGGGAAGGGGGCGACCCCGGGCTACACCGCCTACGTCGCCGCCCACACCCGCGACCGCCTGGTCAACTTCGGCTGCGGCGGTGCCACGACGACGTCGATCGTCGACAGCGTCGGCTGCCCCGATCCGCTGCCGCACACCGGAGGGGCCGTCCGCTACCCGACGACGACCCAGGCGGCCGCCGCCGAAGCGTTCATCGCCTCCCACCGCCGGCACGTCGCCCTCATCACCGTCTCGATCGGCGGCAACGACGTCACCGCCTGTGCGGTGGCCCCCAACCCGATCACCTGTGTGGCGACCGCCGCCTCGACGATCGCCAAGAACGTCACCGCGCTCGCCACCGGGCTGCGCCGCGCCGCCGGGCGCGACGTGCCGATCCTCGGGCTCACCTATCCCGACGTCATCCTCGGCGACTACGTCTACCCCACCCTCCCGCCGACGGCTGCCCGGGTCGGGCTGGCCAAGCTCTCGGTGACGGCATTCCGCTCACTCATCAACCCGACGCTGCAGAAGGCCTACGCCCAGGCGGACGGCAGCTTCGTCGACGTCACGGCCGCTACCGGCGCCTACGGGCCGCTCACCAAGACGGTGCGCGTCGCCCACTACGGCGTCGTCCCCGAGCCGGTGGCCAAGGTGTGCGCCCTCACCTGGTTCTGCGCCAAGGGCAACATCCACGCCACGACCGCCGGTTACGAGCTGATCGGGAAGCTGGTGGTCGCCCGGGTTCGGCAGCTCTCGAGGACCTCGAGGCGATAGGCGGCGGGCACCGGTCGCCCGATCAGGCCTCGAGGTCGTAGGCCATCCGGGCGTACTGGCGGACCATCCGCTCGGTGGTGAAGAACGAGCCGTTGAGGGCGATGGCCGATCTCATCACCTCGGCGTAGCGGCGCGGCCGCTCGTAGAACAGCGGGCCGATGTCGAGCTCGAGCTTGTCGTAGAGCTCGGCGACGTCGTCCTCCTCGTCGTCCCCGAGCAGGTCGCTGCCGATCGACCACCCGGTGACCCCCTCGACGTGGCCCTCGACCCACCAGCCGTCGAGGACGCTCAGGCTCGGGACCCCGTTGAGCGCTGCCTTCATCCCGCTCGTCCCCGACGCCTCGGCCGGCTTGCTCGGGGTGTTGAGCCACAGGTCGACGCCGCCGCACAGCAATCGAGCCAGCTCGAGCGAGTAGTCCTCGAGGTAGAGCACCGGGACTGCCTCGCCGAGCCGAACGGCGCCGGCAACCACCCGGCGGATCAGCTCCTTTCCCGGTTCGTCACGAGGGTGGGCCTTGCCGCTGTAGAGCACCTGGATCGGTCCGACCTTGGCGGCGATGGCCCGCAGCCGCTCGACGTCACGCAGCAAGAGATCGGTCCGCTTGTAGGGGGTGGCGCGCCGGGCGACACCGATCGTCAGGGCGCCGGGGTCGAGCGACACCCCGGTACGTTCGGCCACCACCGCCAGCAACGCCATCTTGGCCTGGCGGTGTGCCGCCTCCACCTCGGGCAGGTGCAGCGTCGTGGCGTCGTGGAGGAGGGCGTTGTCGAGCCGCCACCCGGGCAGCCGCTGGTCGAAGAGCGCCTTGAACGGCGGCGACACCCACGTCGGGGCGTGGACGCCGTTGGTGATCGACCGGATCGCCGCCTCGGGGAACATCGCCCGGGTGACCTCACCGTGGCGGCGGGAGACGGCGTTGGCGAACCGGCTCGCCCGCAACGCCAGCAACGTCATGTGGAGCTCGTCGTCCTCGAGGTAGCCGGCCTCGGCCAGCTCCTCGAGGACGCCCGGGCCGAGCACCTCGACGACGAGCTCGGCCGGGAACCGGTCGTGGCCGGCCGGGACGGGGGTGTGGGTCGTGAACACGAAGTGCTGGCGCAGCGCCGACAAGGCGTCGGCCGGGGCGGCGCCACGCTGCCGCAGGCGCCGCAGCAGCGGGAGGACGACCAGCGCCGAGTGGCCCTCGTTCATGTGGAAGGTGCGCACCAGGTCGTGGCCGGCCGCCTCGAGGATCGCCGGAGCCGCCAGGCCCAGCACCGCCTCCTGGCGGAGCCGGTGGGCGAGGTCGCCGCCGTAGAGCTGGTCGGTGATCGAACGGGCGCCAGGGTCGTTCTCCTCGAGGTCGGTGTCGAGCAGATACAGGGGCACCCGGTGACCGCCGACCCCTTCGAGCTGCAGCCGCCACGCACCCACCTGGACCCGCCGGCCGTCGAGGGTGAGCTCGGTCCGGACGTCGAGGCGCTCGAGCCGGGCGGCGGGGTCCCAGCGGACCGGGTGCTCGGACTGGTCGCCCTCGCCGTCGAGCTGCTGGCGAAAGTAGCCGTCGCGGTAGCGAAGGGTCACGCCGACCAACGGCAGCCCGAGGTCGGCCGCCGCCCGGAGGTGGTCCCCGGCCAGCACCCCGAGGCCCCCGCTGTAGGTCGGGAGCTCGTCGTCGACGGCCACCTCCATCGAGAGGTAGGCCACGGCTGCCGGTGCGACGGCGGGAGGGGTCGGTCGTGGCATGTGCTGCTCTCCTCGGGGGGGCGGAGCGCCGGCACCTCTCACCGGGCCCACCGTCCCACTTCCGGCGACACCCGGTCGCCTCCAGACCGTACCGCCGCCAGGAGGGGGTGGGGCAAGACGGCGCCCTGCCCCTCGACGGCGTCTCGGCGCCGCTCGGACCGCCTACGCTGGGGCAACGTCACCCCAGTTCCGAGGGATCGATGACCAAGCAAGCCGCCACCCCGCCGACCAATGACAAGGGCACCCCCACGGCACCGCCGCCCCCTCCTGCCTGGCGCCACTACCTGTGGATCATCGCCCTCGGCCTGTTCATCCTCCTCTACCTCAGCCTTCCCACCACCCATGGTCAGCAGCCGGTCACCCTCACCTACAGCCAGTTCCTCCATGACGTGTCCACCCACAAGGTCAAGACGGTCTCACTCGGTGCCGGGGGTGCCTCGAGCACCGGCACCCTGACCGACGGGAAGTCCTACACCACGGTCGTGCCGGCGCAGGCCGGGCAGGCGCTGCTCGACCAGCTCCAGAGAGACGGCGTGCAGATCACCGCCCAGAGCACCGGGACGTCGTTCGGCTCCGAGGTGCTCTCGTGGGTCATCCTCCTGCTCCCCTTCCTGGTCCTCGGCTATCTGTGGTGGCGCCTTTCGAAGGGAGCGGCCGGCCGGATGCAAGGGGCGCTCGGCGTCGGTCGCTCCAACGCCAAGGTGTTCGACGAGGAGCGGCCGAAGACGACCTTCGCCGACGTCGCCGGCTACGAGGGGGCGAAGGGCGAGATCAGAGAGGTCGTCGACTTCCTGCAGCGACCGGACCGCTACACCCGGGCCGGCGCCGTCCCGCCGAGGGGAATCTTGATGGTCGGCCCGCCGGGCACCGGCAAGACGCTGCTGGCCCGTGCGGTGGCCGGCGAGGCCGACGTGCCGTTCTTCTCGGTGACCGGTTCGAGCTTCGTCGAGATGTTCGTCGGCGTCGGCGCCGCCCGGGTCCGCGACCTCTTCCAGCAGGCCCGGAAGAGGGCCCCGGCGATCATCTTCGTCGACGAGGTCGACGCCATCGGCCAGCGTCGGGCCGGGGCCGGGGTGGTGGTGGCCAACGACGAGCGGGAGCAGACCCTCAACCAGCTGCTGGCCGAGATGGACGGGTTCGACCCGGCCACCGGGGTCGTCGTGCTGGCGGCCACCAACCGACCCGAGGTGCTCGACCCCGCCCTCCTCCGTCCGGGCCGCTTCGACCGGCAGATCATCATCCCACTGCCCAACCTGAGCGAACGGGTGGCGATCCTCCAGGTTCACTGCCGGGGCAAGCGCCTGGCGCCCGACGTCGACCTCGCGGTGGTGGCCCGGGGTACGCCCGGCTTCTCCGGTGCCGACCTGGCCAACCTGGTCAACGAAGCGGCGATCAACACCGCCCGGGCCCACCGCGAGGTGCTCGACGCCGCCGACTTCGACCAGGCGAGGGACCGGATCATCCTCGGACGGCGTGAGGGCTCGAACGTGCTGATCCCCGAGGAGAAGCACGCGGTGGCGGTGCACGAAGCCGGCCACGCCATCGTGGCCGCCTTCTCGGACCACGCCGACCCGATCGCCAAGGTGACGATCCTCCCGGCCGGCCAGGCGCTCGGCGTCACCGAGCAACTGCCGCTCGTCGAACGGCACCTCTACGGAGAGGACTATCTCTACGACACCCTCTCGGTCTTCATGGGCGGCCGGGCGAGCGAGCTCGTGCTGCTCGGACAGGGTTCGACCGGTGCCGCCAACGACCTGGCCAAGGCGACCGAACTGGCGACCAAGATGGTCCGTGAGTTCGGTCTCTCCTCGGCCGTCGGCCCCGTCGGCTACCCGGCCGGGGGCTCGGTCTTCCTCGGTGGTGGCGGGCCCGGCTTCTCGAGCCGCCCGTTCGCCGAGCAGACCCAGGCGGCCATCGACGACGAGGTCGCCCGCCTCCTGCGCCAGGCCGAGGAACGGGCGGTGGGCATCCTGCGCGAGCACCACGACGTCCTCGAGCGACTGGTGGACCGGCTGCTCGCCGACGAGACGGTCGACGGGTCGGTGGTCTACCAGCTGGCCGGTCGGCCGGAGCCGACGAGCGGCGAAGGCATGACCGTGGCGCCGGGGGCGGCGGCAGCCAGTGGGCGAGCCCCCGAGCCGACCCCGGCCGGTGCGCGGCGGGAGGCGCCGGCGGCGGCGGCGGGGCCCCCCGCCGGCCCAGGCGGCTCCTGACCTCCGCTTTCGCCGTCACCTGTGTCTTCGAGCGGCCGAGCGGGCATAACCCATGCCGCCGCCCGTCAGCCGGTCGCCCGCCGACTTGCGCCGGCCGGTCGGTGGGACCGCAGTCGAGACGGAAGGAGACATCCCATGGGCAAGGCCGACAGGGCGTCGAACAAGGCGCAGGATCTGAGCGGTCGGGTCAAGGAGGCGGCGGGGAAGGCCACCGACAACCGGGACCTCGAGGTCATTCCTGAAGGAGCGCTTCGTGTCAAGTGCAGGGTCGGCCCTTCGGGCCGACTCCTTTTCCACTGCTGCGAGTCCTGATGGCGTTCAGCGACGGTTGAGAGGCGCGCCAAACCGACCC
>Ga0080006_1220576_pt1 | contig 27965 bp, 22 predicted proteins | sample RS3BMetagenome_FD_69209 | JGI IMG/M metagenome (GOLD analysis project Ga0080006, IMG submission 69209) | Ferric oxide microbial mat and aquatic microbial communities from Rainbow Spring, Yellowstone National Park, USA - RS3B (SPADES... ...
ATACCTCCTTTCCCGCACCTGCAATACCTTGTCAGTTCCATGCGAGTCTTCCATTCAAGAACGTCAAGACGAGAGCCTTGTTGCTACGAAGGTGCCGCGAACACTGCGGCGTCGACCGCATCCAGAACACTCAGGTTTTCCGTTTAGTTGTTGCCCGAACGACTGGATGTTTTGGACGCACAAGTTCGTTTCTGATAGGTACACGCGTCTTCCATCTTTGCCGATGCTGCGACATGACTCTAACCAAAGCGCTGCAGGCTCATGGTCTTTTGTTTGTAGTGGTGACGGTGTGAGGCTGGTGGCACCCCTGCGCTTTGAACGCTTTTCGCGCAAGCCCAGAGGCTCTCCACAAGCACGCCATCACTATGGCGTCGCCTCGCTGCGTCTGGAACCCGACGAGGTTCCTTCCAGAGTTGCAACCGCGCGTCTGAAGGCTAGCAGCACACACAAGGAGTCAAACTTGCCTTCCAGTCGACAAGAGCTTGTGCCGAAAAGCTCTGACGATCCGGCGGCTGCCTCTGCACTGAGGAACGATGCACAAGCCACCTCACCTGAGACGTATACGGAACCTTCCAGTGATGCTGGTCTCTCCGAAAATCGGACTGCGTCTGACGGTGTTACTGAGGACTTGTCGATTCGAGGCGAGGCTGTTACAAGCGCAGAAACTGGCCTTCGTGATGAAACGAGCCCTGCAGCTGCCGAGCGCTCCGCAGCAACCTCTGGAGTTTACCGAAAAAGCTCTTTACCGCTGGTTGCTGTCATTGGACGCCCAAACGTAGGCAAGTCTATGCTCGTGAACCGCATCAGCGGTACCTTTCGCACTGGTGCTGTCGTAGAGGATACACCGGGTGTTACCCGAGACCGCACGTACCAGTTAGCGAACTGGAGCGGAAGACACTTTCGTGTCGTCGATACCGGCGGTCTCGTTTTCGAAGACACTCCTGGAGACGTTTTTATTCCGCAAATTCGCCAGCAAGCGCTCATAGCTCTACGTGAGGCGGATGTTGTCGTTCTTGTCGTCGACGGCCAGCAGGGCGTTACCACCCTCGACCAGGATATCGCTGTTTTCCTTCGCAAGACTTGCGATGCGCGGGGCATCCTTGGTCGACGTATTCCAATCGTTGTTGCGGTCAATAAGTGTGAGAGCCAAACGATGGGCGAGGCCCAAGCTGCTGAGTTTTGGGAGCTGGGACTGGGCCAGCCGCTGGCTATCAGCAGTATTCACGGCAGCGGTGTCGCAGAATTGCTCGATGAAGTCTGTTACTATTTACCCAATCATGGCGATGATCAGGAGGAGGCGCTATTGTCACAAGAGTCTGGTATGCGGCGTGTCGCCATCATTGGTCGACCAAACGTCGGGAAATCGAGTCTGCTCAACGCGCTCCTCGGGGAAGAGCGGGTCATTGTGAGCGCCGTACCCGGCACCACGCGAGACGCGATCGATGAGCTCCTCATCCAACGCGACCCTCGCACCGGAAGAGAGACCTGCTACCTGCTCATCGATACGGCAGGCATTCGACGGAAGAAGAACGTGGAGTACGGCACGGAGTTTTTTATGATCAATCGAGCATTCAAAGCGATTCGTCGTGCAGACGTGGTTCTTTTGGTCCTTGATATGGAAGAGGGTATCACGGATCAGGACGCGGAGCTGGCGGAGCGTATCGTAGACGAGGGCAAGGCCTGCGTCATCGTTGGGAACAAGTGGGACGCTCTCGGTCGCAAGGATAATCGTCTCCATAACGAGGCACAACTGCGGGTGCGGGAGCGATTGCCAGTGATCCACTGGGCGGATATGATTTTCGTGAGCGCAAAGACCGGACAACGTATTCCACGTATCTTGGCTCTGGTGGACGCTGCAGCGGCACAGCACGCGCGACGCGTGTCAACGGCGGTGCTCAACGAGGTTCTCTTGGAAGCGGTGCAGTGGCAAGCACCGCCGACGAATCGTCGAGGCCAGGGTGGCAAAATATACTACTGCACACAGGTTGCGGTGCAGCCACCGACCCTGGCCCTCTTTGTGAACGATCCTGAACTCTTTCCGGACACTTACAAGCGATATCTAGAGCGCAAGTTCCGTGAAGCGCTTGGATTTACCGGTACACCGATTCGACTGCTGTGGCGAGCGCGGAAGCGCCGTTCCAAGGCGGCATCCTCGCGAGCGACGCGTAAATGAGACGCATTTTCCTCGTAGATGAGGACTTGCGATGAACCTGGCGCGCTGTACTAAGGCCTGGCGGTCATTTCTGTAGCCGAAATGCGTGCCAGACCCGTGGACGAAATAGCACTTGGCTTCGATGACTTTTATCGCGCGTCTGCTTGGGCAAACGTGATTCAAAATGACGGCGCCTTTGACTGTATTCGTATGAGCGGTGGGTATGAATCCACCACACACACACACACAGATAGAGAGAGAGAAACTGAGATACCAGGCAAACCTGTGATATGACGTAGGTGCTCTGTCTCGGGCGTGCACCTCAATGTTTGGGACGCGTACCATTGTGCTCGATACCTGCCTTTGGGGTTTGTTCTGCGATCGCGTCCTTTGCCTATCTCTTATGCTCTGCCTTACGTATGCCGATGCCGCCCATACTCCCAGCTCTGTTGTCGGCAATCGGCAGTTACTGATGACAGCGATAGAGTCCTGGTTTGGGCGCTTTCGGAAGTAATCGACGCATTCCATGCTCAGGCGGAAGTTGCGATCTATGATTCGCTTGCCATGTTCCTGTTCTTTGCGTACTGCCTCGGTACACGCCTGGCAGCTGTGCCTCTTGGCTCTGCACAGCGGTTCGCGTATGTCGAGCGCACCCGTCTCCCCGAATGCTGGCCTGTGGCGCGTCAACGCTTGCACGATTGCTCGGTACATGTTCTCGACGGTACACACAAGTCGCCCAGCGATGCGTTGTGCGGTTTTCGCGCCCAGTCTCGGGCGCCACGATCAACAGCTTCTTCTCTGCGATCAGGCTGGCGAGCACTCTACTCAATAAACGTGCAAGCGTACGCTGTTCGATGGGATCGTGTATCGGTGGAATGCAGAGCGTCCCATGATGAATCAAGCACTTGAAGCGAAATCCAGGTTGGAGAACGAGTCGGGAGCTTCTGATGCGTCTACGCTCCCTTTGTACCAAGCTGTGACGCACGCCCTACTTCGAGCGATCACTTGTATGAAGGAAGGTTGCGTGCAATACCCTTCTCCATGCAAAAAAATAAGAGACGGGAGCCTTCGCGAGCATATCCCATGTGAGTTATCATGCTGCTGTCGAGTGTTGCTCCGTCGATAGTCAGAGAGGGCGTAGGATTGAAATTTCGATCGGAATCGAGTGTTCGATTGCGTGAGAAGATCCGTGACCTTCGGTTTGGGCTCGTGAAAAAGTCGTCAACCGACGACGTCGAGTACGTTTGCTCGTCAATCCACTTGGACGATTTGCAGTGCCCACGAGTAACCCTGAAGTAGAAAGATCGAAATCTTGAAGAATGAATGCATTCAGCGAACGATGCACAAGAAACGATAAGAATATCGGCTTGTACGTATGAACGGTTTCATGATATCGGTTATTTTACGGTACTGGAGTCTTGGGTGTCGCAAACAACTCGAACAGCAAAGCGCCGAACAAGCCATTCCGAATGAACCACTGATGATCCTAGAACTACTTATGAATCCTGAATCCCCTATGACTGCACTTTGAATGTCGATGCGGTACATCTCAAAGTAGCACGAGAAAAATCTAAAGCCAGAAACAGAGGCCTCTAGTTTCCTGTTCTATGCAAATCTACCATGCGTGTCGACGATACTTGTTCTCTCCTCTCGAACATCGGAAGGTTTTTCTGCGGACAAGTGAAAAGCTTCGGTTGCCGGATCAGTGTTCGCTGAAAAGGTTTCGAACAGACGAACGGACGGACGACGTCGTACCGTTTGCATGGTTTCGCCGGTGGAACCGGGGTTCACTGGCGTTCTGGTTACCACAGCAACGGGACGCGTTTCCAGGGCTTGTCGTGAAGCACTCGAGAGCTTTGCTGAACTCTGCTCTGAGAACACTGTATGTGAATTTGCTGGTGCTCAGGGCGTTCACGACGATAGCCGACTGCTGGGCGTCCAGACTGCGAACGACAGCGGCACCGCTGACACCGCATCGACTCTGAGTCCCAAGCAAGCGACGCCGCAGGCTGCATCGTGGGTCAAAGTCCACGACACAGGCGTGCGGAATACGTTTTTTGTACGCATAGAGTTGGAGCAGGCACCCAGACCAGTGGAACTGGTGAAACTGCTCTTTGAACAAACGCGAAAGCAGGGTTATGTAGCTGTACCGTCCTGTGAGAGCTTTTTCCCCATAGATGTTGTTTGCAAAGCCTATACTCGTCACGCGGCACTCGCTTTGGCGGATCATGTAAGCGCATGGTTGCAGGCACCGATGAGCGGTACGCATACGAAGCCGTGTCGCTTTGCGGTACGCTTCAGGTCCAGGAATAATGATCGAGTGCAAGCGCACGACTTTATCGACGTTATCTGCCGTCATGCGGTGCCACTGATTGAGCGGGGCCTCGCTCGAGTGGATCTCACCGAACCGGATGTCATTATTTACGTGCATATTCTGGGAAAGCTGTGCTGCTGCGGTGCAGTGCCTCGGGAGCTGCACCATCTCTCGTCGCCGCGCCTCAACATTCACGCGTGTATCCCGCGCCTCGCAGTCCAGGAGAAACGGGCCTTCGGGGAGCCACGAATTCATGCAGAGCCCGTGGCTGATCACTCAGCATCAGGGAAACGTCGGCGAGTAACAGACTCGCAAGCAGAACGAGATGGAAAGAGCACCGGCATTTCATCCTGTGATGGTGTTCAAGCTGAGTCGAACGGCGTGCCGCCGCCGTGACGGAACCCCAGCGTCTGGATGCCAGACGGGCGAGTGCTGTCGATACTCGAAGTGTACCCGACTCCGATGCATCTACGGATGAATCGTTCTCTCGCAGCTCCGGCATTGTATAGAGCGGGGAACAGAAAACCAGCACTGTACGCGACTCCGATGCATCTACGGATGAATCGTTCTCTCGCAGCACCGGCATTGTATGGAGCGAGGAACAGAAAACCAGCACTGTACGCGACTCCGTCGTCTCGTACATGGCGCCGTCTTTCCCCGCATCATACTTGTAGAGCTCTTAGTGGAGACGAATATTGCGCTGTGCATGCGAATGCACGAATCCTCGGACAGTGAATCGCTCTCGGTACATCGCGTTCGTGCCTGATGATGCCTTGCATTCTGCGAAGGGCGTTCCAAGCGCAACGTTCACGATGCCGCGGCGTTTCACCAGCTGCACTGGAGGATGCTCTCATGCAGCACTTGCTCGCACCTGCTTAACGACTAGAGACGCGTAAGCGCGAAGAACATATCGGGGGCGTCACGTTTTCCTCTGGAGCATGGAGATGGATTTCCTCCTTTTCGAATTCGGGTCAATGCAACGTGTGCATGCACTGGAACCCATTGGATGATTGGATGTTGAAGGCACAGCATCCAGGAATGGAACGATCCCCGAGATGCTCATCGTCATCTCTGAATCGAATTCGAAGCGGATGTACTCAGGGTTTCAGGGGCACGTACGGCTCGTGACGGCTGCGGTAACTTGGGCGACCCAAAATGGTTTGGATAGTGACGTCCTCGTCATACGTCCTCGATAGAGTGCACGCTCGGAAGCGTCGGATGCATCTCGATAGCACTGGGGCTCGATGAAGCAAACCTCAGCTGATCCTTTCTGAGACTCGCCGTCCTGGATCCGCTGCGTTTCTTGTACGAAGTATTAGACTGAGACCCGGGCGTTTTGATCTCCAGAATATCGATTCTGCAGCGTTGCAATGGCACATCAACTTTACCTCGATGCTGGTGCATCCGTTTGCGCTGCTGACATCCGCGACGTCCGACTCTGACGATTGCCAAGGCCAGCGTGCGGAGATACGATCGCTGTCGACCTGGCGGATGCTTAGGGAATGCATCTGATGTATGGATATTTTGGAGCAGCCTTGATCGCTTGGATCACGGCAATAGACTCTGAAATATTGAATCGTGGAGCACTAGTATCGTCTACGCTTTTCGAAGGGAAATCGTTCGCGGTGTGCATAGAGAATCCGTTCCAGCCCTGCTGGATGGCTGAAACACCCCATGCGAGCGCCTCGCTCCTGGCGAGGATCCCATGTCCCGTTCCATGGGAACTGATGGTTTTGCATCCGTATTATGCCGTGCTTCAGCGAAATAGCCACACTGAGTATTAAACGATTCCCTCGAAAGTTCACTTGATTCAAAGACGACGTACGCACGGGAAGCTCGAGACATTTTTCCCGACGCTGATAGGGGCATTCGAGTCTCGCTTGAGAGAGCGCTTGGGCGTATGGTTGCTGGTTGAGCTTCACCAAACCAAGTGTCTCAGATTCGATGACCTAATCATGTGATGTTCGATCAGCGCACCGTCCTTGACCTTGTGTATACGACTCTGTTTCACACTGTTGTTCTCGATTGGTTTCGTCGTCCAGCTATGCGTATGATACGTACCTGCCGTCCTGAGTGCATTGATGGGAATCGTGCAGAATCGATTCCTGCTTGCGTTGTCCGCGCTCGTCGACGAGGCAAGACCGCAGCCCTGACGCGCCATGAAACGCTCAGCATCGTGAGGTACTCGCGAACGACGAGCCTGATCAGGTGTTTGTTCTTGAAAATCCTTGAACAAGTTGGCGAATGCAGGCATCCCGTCTTTATACAAACGAAACCGTCGGTGATCCCAGCGCGGTCTCGAGTACTCGTAATCGAGATTGTTTGCTCGATCCATTAGGACGTTTGTGTACTCTCTACATGAAGCGTAGAAAGCATCCTCTTCAGTGAATTGGGTACTCCGAGTGCAGAGAAGCGCGCGGACGCCACCATTCTAAACGTTTGCATGCATCCTGGCGTCCAGCATGCCCGACTCTCGATCATACCGATGCCTAGAAAACGTGGGTACCTCCATCCGCTTTCCATTAAGGCCGTCGGCTCCGCCCTCTTAATTTAGAAGTGCACTGACGGCGGTGATGTGTTTGAATACGGAAACCACGCACACTAGATCGTCTAGCTCTTCACCTATCTTGAGCGATCGACCGTGAGCTTCGTTACTCGACTCGCGCCAGGTTTCCGTGGAGTGCTTCCACACGGATGTTCACTCGGTCGCTATCGACGCTGTGAATTTCTTTCGTTTTCATCCTTACAGACGAGAGACGTTGGGCGAGCTCCGTCGATTCTCTACTCCGCGACGTTGGAGTGAAGTAGGACTGCTAGTAGAGACAAGTCGAAGCGTTCTGAGAAGGCTATCCAGCACAATACCCATGTGCCTACGGCGACATCGTGAGCTTTCAGCTCAGTTTTGTTTCGCCCCTGATGCGATGTATAGCAGGAGATCGAAATCTCGATGCAATGCACTGTATAGATCGTCGACGAATTGCCTGTAGGATACGTCTTGTCCTGGACAGTGCGAGGAGGACTGCAATCCTCCTTCACGTCAGTCATAATGAAGTACTCTGATGGTTGCGGAACATCAAAAGGAACAAGTAGATGTGTTCCGTGCCAAAAACAGGTATATTCAAAGAGTGGTTGCGGTCAACAGTAGAGAAGGACCGGTTGATCACCCTAGGGAAAGCAAAACCGTCAAATATAGTCGCCACGGACGTCCCTGTTCCTCAACAGCATGTTCGTGTGGTCGTGAAGACACCGGGATACAGTCGCGAAAAAGTCCTAGATTATGCATGGCCATCTTGCACCGAAATCGCAACGACAGCCTTCCTGGAGCGTCGCTATAGGTATGAAGCACAGTGACTTTGATTTGTTTTTTTTTCTGTAGGTGAGACTTCCTTTCGAAGATATGGTCGGAGCGTATGCGGGCATTCGCGGAACAGGGCGCCCATTGTATGTAAAATCGATTTAGATGAGAACGAGGATATCACGATCAGTTCGAGTTGCAGTGGATTCACTCTGCGGCCTCAGATTCGCTCGAGGAGAAAGCTCGTACAACGACACGAACAGCTTTGTCGAATTCTTGAAGACTTTTCCGGACGTTCGATGACGTCCTTCTATGTTACAACCTGGCGTTTGACCATTCTTCTTGCGTTCACGCTTTTGCCGATTCAAACGGGGATAGAGCAGCTTTTCATTCCACTGTACGCTCCGTAATCCAGGCCCAGTGAAAGAGCGTTCTCCATCTTGATACGGTATGATCGCTTCATTGGGCGAATCGCTGAAGTGTTCAGTACGCGGTGACACACCAGGCCATATGCCGTTGTTCTTCCGCGAGTCCATCCACCGCAGAGAGCGTCCTCACCTGGGTGCAGAGACAGGTGCATTCATTTTCAAAAAATATAAGGGATGAACTGAGATGTACACCTCCGGAGGCCGATATAGAGGGAAGGCAGCGGACCGCTTCGGCGATCGAAAATCACGGAGAGCCAACAGAGCACCAAATGGTACAGAAGGCGCGAGTTCCTGGAATCCTTGCATTGGCGAATCCGACCAGCGGCAAGAAATGCAAAGAGCTTTCGATCCGAGACATGAACGCTACTTTCAATATTAGGAGATCTGCGATGCTGAAGACGATACCCGAGGTGCTTACGCAATGTAATTTTGCAGGGCAGCATCTCAGGCTCGAAGTGTACAAGGAGACGCTGAAGCTGATAGCAGGCGGCCGGATATAAATACACTGGGAGGCGTCTGCGGGCGGAGATTAATTTACCAAATAATCGAAAAATTTTTTGTTTTCTTTACATGCACGTCCATGGGCATTTATCTAGTATACAGGACGCAAATCGAATAATCGTTTGGAGAGGCTAGCGCGCTCGCACACGAGCAGGGAATCCGCTTTAGCAGTGGCGTGCTCTGTTCAGCACAATACGTCGCTGAAAAAGGTGCAAGGCAGGCAGGCATCGTATTCCAACTATCCTCCTGGAAACGCGTCCGCCAGTGCGAGGCTCAGAGCAACGACATGAGCCTGGGCGATCTGGAGCGACGCTCGCACGCGTTGCTAACCCGCTTCCGAACTCGCCACCAAGCGGTTTCTTTTCTGCTGCTAGGAGCTCATGAATTGGCTGCATTGACTCGCGAAGAATCCCATCCGTCACTCGTATTTTTTTCTGAGCCAGAACAGTGAGGCTTTTTTTTGGCGTATAACGTCCCTGAGGGTACCTCTCGTGAAGCGCTCGAGATTAACGTGTGTATGGTTTCTGATTTTGGTTTGAAGTTTCCTTAACGTATGCGCTGTAGAGCCCAGGTCGCCGAGATGCCACTGCGACTCGTCACAGGATTCTAACACATGCGTGTGCAAATGACAGGTGCAACGATACGGAAGTATTGCATCTTATGTACCGTGTATCCGTTGTGTGGTTGCATATGGGTTTCGTCGACAAATTCCGGAGCAATGTGGACAGCTGGCTGCCCTGTCGCCAGCATTCCTGCTTAAACTTGCTTGACGAGGTGCGTCATAGAGAGAGAGAGAGGCGAAACCAGGATCCCTCTAATAAGAAGCTACGTGATCCACCACGGTATTCTGTACGTTTCGGTACCGCGGATGCGAGCGACTCTGCTATTGAACCGTGATCGCAGTGAAAACGTTTCACAACAGAAATGACGACTTCGACTGGATTGCACCGGACAGAACAGAACGGCACGAAGAGAAGCTCCGCGCTAGTCACAGCTGCGTTCTCCTCGACGGTTTTTGAGTGGTGGAAAACGGCGGTGTCTAAACACAGGACATGTTTGTTTGGAAATGAGGAGCCACGAAGAGTGTTTCGACGGAGGTTAGGGTGCTTAACGCACTCGTCGCTTTGGCGGCGTTCAGGCGACCACGCAACGGACTCGTCGTCTGGGCAGGTGCTGTTGCAATATTTGTTTGTCTCGTCTTTCCGAACAGCAGTTTTGCCCTTTATGAGTTCCTATACGTAGGTCTGTTATTTGTCCCGAAACAAGTCTCACCGTTTGAGACTACGACCCGTTCAAACTGTAACAGTGTTCGCATTTCAATACAATATAGAGAGTAAGTGGGTCTGCTCGCGATAGTCTCACATTGAAGCATACCGGTTTCTTTGTCCATCGGTGTCCGGTTATCACCTTTCGTATCAGCGGGGCGGACAATTCAGATCCTATGGTTCCTTTGGTAGGATTTCTCAGAGGTCGTTTGTAGTGAAATGAATAGACAAGAGGAAACAGTCCCGTAGAAAGAGTTCAATGAACGCTGTTTCGGATGCACGATGAGAAGGATATGGACGACGAGAAATATGGTCGATCCGCGTGATGAAAGCAGACTTACGGACATCTACAAGTAGGGACGTTTTTTACACGCTCATAGTGACAGTGTAACATGTTTCCACCACCTTTCTCCAATCTGCAGGATACATTCCTGCTGTCGAACAACTAAGAGAAAAACAATCATAAACAAAAGGGCATGCAAATACATGTGCTCCAAAAATCGCTGCTCCTATAATAGGGCGTCTCGTGTGGACGCCAGCAAGTGCCTTCTCTCGATCGCTGTTCTTGAGCAACAGCGTATCGATGTAGCGAACTAGATTCTCCCAGATGCACAGCCTCTGGTGATGACCAGGAAGTAGACCTCGGGCATTAGCCCAGGATGCAGGACCCGACCAACCCCAGTGCAGCGTACCCGGATCAAGTCGGCGCTCGATCAATGCTCCAGTGCCCGGTACACCAGCTCGTGATCGCGCTTGAAACTTTGGAACGCAGATTCCATCCTGGGATCCGCGGAATGATTTTACCCGATCTGGTGTCCATGGGTGATACTAGCTACATCCAGGTACGTGCACGAACAATCGCCGCGACTCCAGATGCAGATATCGAAAGGCAAATCCTTCGTTATAGCAGACGCACCCTTGCAAGCACATGTACGAGTATATCTATATGCGCAGGCGCGCTCATTCGTCCGAGCATAAACATGCACGCCTGAATATACGCACGTACGTCCATGTATACATCCATAGACTTTCAAAGGAGGCAGAGGGCATGAACAGTGGTCTTTTTGTGAAATAACATCTCTGCATACCTGCAAGGCAGGCGGTAGTGATCCCCCACCCCCAACCCCCGAGAAACATTAACATGCCCTGCCGCAGCGCTTACCCGGCCTCGGCACCGATACGGAAAATCGTTCGCGATGGATAAACCCACGTCTGACTCGCCTGCTCCTCCAGCGATGAGAATCGCTGGAGGAGCTCCTCGGGTGCTGTTTCCAGTGCCATGCGCACCGTCTTGGCAACGTGCTCGACGGAGACTGCGAGTATGCCCCCCATGGACAAACGAAGTGTTTTCACAAGCTGCTGGGCAGCGCGTTCTGCTGGTCTGCTCGCACCGCTCGTTCGAGGCGGCGTCAGCAGCATGCCAGGCCTAAGGATATGCAGGGCCGCTCCGTATTCTGCACACAGCGCCTGGACATGTTTCTCCGTCTCGCCTTTGACCCGCATGTAGAAGAAGAGAGATCGCTCTGAAGCACCAGATGCGGATATTAGTGCAATTTTCCGAGCTCCGCAAGCTAAAGCTGTTCTTACGAAACCACAAATATAGTCGTGATCGACCCGTTGGAAAACCTCTTTTGACCCCCCAGCGTCTTTCATTGTGGTTCCCAGCGCACACACGGCAGCGCCAACGCCGGAAAGACTCCATAGCGGACAGTCCTTCGAGCGCCGTTCCGCAGGCGTTAATGTTAGTTCCCCAAAGTCCTCCAGAACGATCACGCGCACTTTACCAGCGTCTGCGAACGGGAGGCGAACATTTGCGCGACGGCAAAGGGCAATGACTTCTTCGCACCGCGGAGTTGCCACCAGCTCACGAACGATAGCTTGGCCACAGGCTCCAGTGGCACCAGCAACGAGAACCTTGTACGAGGCTGCGGCACTCATGACGTGCCCGATAGCCCAGGGGTCGCTTTGTGGCGTTCAGCCGCAGCACCAGAAGCGCCAGTACCAGTACCGGGGTGTCGAGCGGAGTCGAACTGCAGGAGCAGTGTCAGTAGAAGCCACTGTAACAATAGACTCGCAGATTGGCAGTGCAGAAGCAGTACCCGCAGCAGCAACAGGTTTGCGAGAAGCAGCCGACGCTGCAAATCGGCTGCTCCTCGCAGGCCTTCCATGCAGATCAGTCGATGACACAACTTGGGGATCGTGAAACTGTAGAATGAAATTGTTTGCGAATGCAAAAGTCCCAATTGGTCATTGAAATTTACTTCGGGACACGCAGATGCAACTGACTGACACAATCAGGATTGCTGGAGTACAGCCAATAGCTCGGGTTCTGCGACGGAACCGTCGCACGAGACCCATGGAAGCCACCAAAACAGTCGTCTAGCACTCTAATGCGACTTTCTAAAGCAGAAAAGTTAACGCTATCAACTACGAGCGGAGCAGGTGCTCATCACATCTCATACGCCTGAGGATTCTGTTTCACGGCATGCGGTGCCATTGTCGTAGCGACGACAATCTCATTGACAAGATCACCTGCTTTGCTTCGAGCATATCGTCAAGAAGATAACGCAGAGCCATTCCGTCTCCTTGTGGTGATCGTGCATGTTGGCTCGGCATTGTGGCAAGCGTCCGCACTAGGTAAAACACCAGCACCGTTTCAGATCGATCAGCCATCTAAGCTTCACGGGAACATGCACTCGAGGTCCATGGAACCTAGAAGCGTCAACAATCGTCATGCGGTGCGGTGTCCGGCTTGTTGCATTACTCGAGCATCCAACGGCATCTGCGTAGATTCCCTGACTTTGTCCCTAGGATGAAGCTGCTTCGCGTCTGATCCCTGATAAGTCTGAGACTGCTTCGGCGACCGCGCAACCCGCATGCAGAAAACACCGTGGAGGAACTCGGCAGTGTTGCTACGTCTATTGAATCCGCGCAAATGTATGCCAGTGATGCTTCATGTAATGTAAAGCGCACGGACGCTAACGGCAATCCTGTCCAGTCTGGTGACCAGGTCGGCCTGTTTCGCGAGTCACGCCGCGCACGACTTTTGCAGTAATTGCAGGCAACACTAGAGGCAGCCTTTCAACGAACCAGCACCACCGGATGGGCGTCTCATTCGTGGATGGTAGCATGCGAGATCCGCGGGCGGAGCAGAGCTCGCTCCCCTGAATACCGATGCCCGTCGTGCATCCGGGATGCCCGATACAATGGATTGATCCGGCACCATGCAACATGTGAGCCGCGGTTGCTAGCGCAGGCGCGAGCACTGCTCAGTGAACCGCCAAGACGCCGCGTTTCCACCGGGCAGCCCGCAGCAAGGCCCGGCGCTCGAGCACCCACAAGACCGTGCAACGGTCCTAGGGATCAGAGGATTCCGTACCTTCCTTCAAACGCATGGCAAACGCGACTGCAAATGGTTGCGGCAGAACATGCAAATGCGCTAATGGCCATGTGCTCCTCGGTCCAGTCGGGAGCAATATCCCCGTGGCTGATCGCACCAATAGCAAAAGCCACATCCTCATCATTGGCTATATCATGAACAGCAAGTTCACGAATATCTCGAAGTTTTTCACTCGTATCCGTGAGGAGGATTTTACGGCATCCCACGGGGAGATGTTTCGCAATGGGATTCGGCACCACTCTCATCAGTATTTCATTTGAGTTCGTCGCCAAAATTCGACGTTTCTCTAGCAGCTGCGCAACAAGTCCACTAAAGCGACGAAACGTGCGCGGTAACCGCACTCTAGGGTGCACTTCGATGAGAACGTTCTTTTCCGTGTGTATGAACACACGCAACCGACCCGCTTTGTTCAGAGGAGAGTCCAGCAGATTCAGCAGACAATGATGTGTGATGTCTGGGCGATATTTCGCGGGATCGCTCCCCAATGATCGGGTAATGAAGGTGGCGTGCTCCTCGCCCGAGAGCAGCACAAGCGGCTCCGCGGCACCTTGGCGCCGCTTTCCTTTATCGACCCGAGCGGCTTCAAGACAGGCCCCTTCAAGCACTACGTAGACTTTCCCACTGCCTATGTAGTCCTCAGTGGATACCTCTGTTCGTCGACGCTTCATTACACCCGTAAGTTCTACAACACCGAGAATATACTCGAACACCTGACACCGCCGTCCGATGTCTGACGGTTCGGCGGGCAGGCCGGACGCCCGCCGCGACGCTGCGGAACACACACCCCAGCGACGGCTGTGGAGAAGTGTCGACGAGCTATTGGAGTTGTTGCAAACTGACGTTGCTTGCACACCAGTGTTACGGGGTATTCAGCGCTTGTGCTGGCGAAACACTAGGGCAGACATATCCGCAACAGATCCTTTGGGGGTTGTACGTGCGGCTGGTGTACGATTAACAAGGAAAGCGGTTACCGCTTGTGAAGCTTGCCACGTGCTATGCGGCCGCTGCTTTTGAAAGGGCATGAGCGCCCGCTGACCCAGCTCAAGTTCAATCCTGAAGGGGACCTGCTCTTTACAACCGCGAAAGATACGCGCCCAACGGTATGGTGGGCCTCCACCGGCGAGCGTCTCGGCACGTACGACGGCCACACGGGTGCTGTTTGGTCGTGCGACGTTTTCTGGGACTCGACGCGTCTTCTAACCGGCTCTGCCGATAACACTGCGCGCCTCTGGGACGTCCAGACGGGACGAGAGCTTTTTCGTTGGTCGCTACGATCTTCGGTGAGATCGGTGGGTGTGGCGCCCGGCTGCCGTTTGATGCACCTCGCGAACTCCAAGCTCCTGGGCCAGGAGTCCTGCATCCACCTCTTTCGTCTAAAGTCAGACGGTAACTGGCAGGAACAAGAGACGGAACCGTTCCTGGTGCTTCGTGGGCATACGGCGACCATAACTGGAGTCGTTTGGTACAACACGGCCGAGTATATGCTCTCGGTCTCGGAGGACGGCACAGTCCGCAAATGGGATGTCGAAACCGGCAAGGAAGTCGATCGTGCCAAACGTCACAAGAAAGCAATCACCGATATCAAGTTCAGCAAGGATCATCAGATGTTTTTGACGGGATCTGCAGACGGGACAGCGGTTCTCTGGGATACCCACGCCATGCAGGAGATCAGGTCATTCGTTATGGACCGGCCGCTCAATGCGGTGGACTTGTCGCCGCTCATGCCCCACGCAGTCGTCGGCGGTGGCCAGGAAGCGAGCCAAGTAACGACTACTGCTGGCAAAGCTGGCAAATTTGCAGCAACGTTCCTTCATTTGATTTATGGGGAAGAGATTTTCTCGGTGAAGGGCCACTTTGGCCCCATCAATTGTCTCTCTTTTACACCGGATGGACGTGGCTTTGCCTCCGGTGGTGAAGATGGATACGTCCGTTTGCATCACTTTGATGAAGAATATTACCGGCGAAGTAGTGAAATATAAAAGAGTTTTGTTGCACGACGTTTGGACTCGGGCAGGGCACGGGGCAGTTTCCGTCGCGTTCCCCAGCAGGCAGGCTTCCGCGATAGCGATGTCATGTAGTTGCCCTACAATAGGTCTGTGTCCGGAGTTGCTCTGGAAACAGGCTACGAAACGCGCTGTGGAGCACGCGATGCTTCGTTAGCTGGGCTGTGTAGCTCTAGAGGCACCGTGCATGGCATGCGCGCCCATACGGGGCTTGTTCACAGAAGCGTAGGCGCGGTCGTTCATCGAAAGCGCTATGCCACGGTGCCTGCATCGAATGTGGTGAGTAATCGGCGACAGAGACCCGATATCTCCATTGCGAAACGAGTGTCACCAGACGTCCGTCAGACCCAATCCGTCCATGCAACGCCTATGGTTGCTTCTCGGGAGCCAGCGCTCCACTGTTTGGCACGCGACCGTCAAGGAAGCCACCGCTATCCGTCGGTGGCGTTCGGATATCAGCAGACAAGGCTTTTTCGAAGAGGTCATGCACGATGAATCGAACAGATTTGATGTTTGCGGTCGGAACGAAAGACAGCACCCCCAAAGATGCTCGCACCGGCTCCTCGATTCTATATGCTTGAGTTTTCACGCAGATTCTCTCCATGCAAAACCTGATTTCGCTGATCGCACCGGTTCATCGAGCCGCACTCCAACGTCCGAGCATCATCGTTCCGTGCACCTTGACGTCCAATAAGTCCATAGATTTCGCATTTGCATGCGTGTCTGGGCAATGCGCGCAACAAATCGATCATAGAACGCGCTGCGACGCGGCCGCGCGGCTTACGCGTGCGTTGGCGCGACGCACGCATCCGATGGCGGGAATTCGGCACGCATGCGTCACGTCGCATGCAACTGTTTTCTGTTCAACTTGCAACTTGAACGTTTGCGGGCAGGAATGAAGGTTTTTTCAAATGCAGCGCTTCCTTTGTTCCTACGGAAGGATGCCGGATGTATGGTGAAAAACAGGACGCGCTCTTTCCGTTCAAGGCCTTGTGCTGTTGTCACTTCGGCGCTGACTCTTGTGCTTTTTGGCGTCTTGATGTGGTTGCAGCGTGGCGCTAGGTTCGCGTCACCGGCTGCAAGCCGCCAGGAGTCGCAAGCCCGAGGCGTAGATGCCTCTGATGCTTTTGAACAACCTCAGGACAGCGTTTCGCAGACGGGCAACGGCCTGTCCATACGCTCATCTTGTGCTGGTGAAGTCGTCTTCTTTATTCGCAGTCGGAGCAGCGATTTTCCCGAGCGCGTGCAGAGCGTCCTCAGCACCTGGGGCGGGCTCTTCCCACCGGAAGATCTCTTCTTTGTGTCTGGGGATCCTGTTCGAGACAAGTTCGGGGCGCAGGTGATTGTCGAACCGCGCATTGGAGCGGACCCGCTCTATGGACGTTTCCCCGTCCATGACCCGTTGGTGCTGGGTCTCGCATGGAATGTGCTGCAGCAGAGGCAGCAAGTCCGTTTTATCATGATTATTGACCCTGACACATTCGTTTTGCCCGATAATCTGTGCTCGTATGCGATCCCAGAGGTTTCCAGTGGTAGATCGCCCTACAATGACTACGTCTACAGTGGGTTCGGAGTTTATATGGGCCCGCCCTGGGGTGCGAATAACGCCGGCACCTCCTGCCTCGAAAAGGGCAGAGCACCGCGCGAGCTTCCGAACCAAGGCCCTGCGGGAATTTTCGCTTCTGGACCGGTCGGCGTCCTTCTCAGTCGGGCGTTGGTCCGCGACCTCGCGCCATACGCAGAGGCGATCTGGAATGAGACCCAGTGCATCGATACCGGTGATATGCGCCTCTGGATGGGCATGTACTTTCATGAGAATGATGCGCTGCAAGGGAAAACGGTCCGTGATGCGATGTTGTGCTCCTCATTGACAGCATCGGGAAATCTGATGTCTGTATACGAGACCTTGCCGCCGAACCATGCCGTTGTCGAGCGAGACTTCGAGACCTTCTATGCCACACTGCCGCAAACAAGTCCAGATCATGCAAGAATTCTCATGGAGATGTTTCGCAGGCATCAAATGAGCGCGCTAAGCGCCGCCGATATCATGCTCGAGTTCCAGCGTCTGCGGAAATGGCGAGAAAACGTACGTTAAGGGCGTGTTCAGAGACCCGCGATGTTCCACGAGACCCTGCGCCGCCATCTGATGTTTTCGCACATTGCATATCTGCGTTTGAGGTGCTTGATGACGATTCGTTCGGACATCTCAACGGTGCTGTTGCGTGCTGTGCACCGCGGACAACAAATGAAGCGATTCGGCTCTCCGATAAAGCTCTTTGAATCGGATGCTACGCGAGGAACGCAGAAAAGCGCGATGCAAACCTTTTTCAACGCAGGCGCTGGATTCACGTTCACAGGGTTGCCTCGTTCACCGGATCCTCCATGTGCAACAAAGACCTGCGCGATGAGAGACTGCATTGGTCCAAGAACTGGATTCGCCTTGACGGAGTTACCCCGTGCACCGGATGCTCCGTGCGCAACACAGGTACGCGAGCTGACAGGCTGCTCCGGCACACGCAACGAGACAGCTTTGAAATATGTATCGTATTCTGGCAGATTTCAATATCTCGGTATATTATTCATCAGAAACCCGAAGCCTGGTACCATAAAACGAACACGTCGTATCCGTTTTCTGGACATGCGTCCGCAAAAGCCGAGTTCATTAGCGACCAGTAGGGAGGCAAACGAGGCATCTGTGGTTCGCAGATGAGCGCGACAACATCGGCTCAAGCCTCGTGCACCGCTTCATACAGGCGCTGCATGTAGAGAAACGCGGTTGTCAATCCGCACCGCAATTAAGACTCGATTGCAGCAGAGAAAAGGGCAGTCAACGGAAGCGTGCCCCCTGGGTACGTGCACGAAAACAAAATGTGCAGCCTCGTCCGCATGAGGCGATCGCGTGCATCCTATCATACGCTTCGCCAGAGACCTGGCGGATACAGCGTCGTATGATCGGACCATGCTGCGCAGAGCCGAATCCGTTCATGTACGATGTTGCATGCTCTAATAGAATCCCCGTAAACGACCAGAGAGCAGTTTAGAATGTCAGGGTGCGACACACCCGATGGTGCCCCGGATGTACCCGAACGACATCAGATGAAGGGAGACCAGATGTGGTGTTCCCCGTGCAGCGACTCAGTTTCATTGCTTAAACCCAAAACCGCTCTTCTTGGATGACGAGGCATCACTCTTCTTCTTATTAAGTTTTCGACGAGCAGCTCGGTTCCCGATATTGCTTGCCAGATCCCCAGATGCCAGGTTCGTCGCCAAGTCTCCCGGATTCTGTGACGCATTCGAAGGAACCGGTCCAGCGCCACTGCCACCGCCCATCATCCTTCTCGACATCTGGGCCATCACGTTCCTCATGTTCACGAAATCGCGCATGAGGCTCTCCACTTGCTCCAGCGATCGACCCGATCCCCGGGCAATCCGTCGCATGCGACTCGCCGCCGTTTTATCAACGGTGAGTAGATCGGGATTCGCGCGCTCCCGCGGCGTCATCGAATTAATGACAGACTCAGCTAGGCGCAGACGCTTTTCGCCAGCGCGCAACTGGTCCTCCTTCAGCATACCGGAGACGCCAGGCAACAACTTTAGAACGCCGGCGAAGGAACCCATCGAACGCACGAACCGAGTCTGGCGTAAAAAGTCATTGAAATCAAAGCGCGCCTCCAGCATCTTGCGAGCCAGCTGTTCAGCCTCCTTTTCGTCGACCGCCTCCTGCGCACGCTCAACCAGCGTGATGATATCACCCATGCCGAGGATGCGTGACGCCATTCGATCTGGATAGAATTTCTCCAGTTTGTCCAGTTTCTCACCAACCCCGATGAATTTAATCGGCGCCCCCGAGATCTGCTTGATCGACAACGCTGCGCCGCCGCGCGTGTCGCCATCCATTTTCGTGAGGATCGCACCCGTGATCCCAATCCGCTCATGGAATGCTCGCGTGATATTGGCTGCCTCCTGACCGATCATCCCATCGACAACGAGCAGGATTTCCGCTGGAGAGAGCACCCGCTTGATCTGTTCAAGCTCCTCCATGAGTCGCTCATCGATGACTTGGCGGCCGGCTGTGTCCACGATCATAAAATCGAACGCTTTCTGTTTGGCGTAGTCGAGGGCTCTGGTGGCCACCTCCAGTGCGGTAACGGAGCCGGTCCCAACCATAGCTGGGATGAAAACTTCCGTTTCAATTTGTTGACCTAGCGTTTGGAGTTGCTCGACTGCGGCTGGTCGCTGCACATCAGCCGCAACGAGCAGAACCTTTTTCCGCGATCGCTTTTCGGTTTGGAGTAAACGTGCAAGTTTCGCTGATTGTGTCGTCTTGCCAGCGCCCTGCAGGCCGGCCATGAGAATCACGGTAGGTTTCGTGGGACTCTCTGCTAGCGCCGGCAGAGGAGATGCACCCGCCTTGCTGGAACTGGTCGCCGGGTCACCGCCTAGCAGGCGAATCAGCTCGTCGTAGACGATTTTCACGAACTGCTGGCCTGGTGTTACGCCTTTCACAACCTTCATGTTCAGCGCTTGCTCTTTAATCGCGGTAAGGAGGATGTCGACCACTTTGACGTTTACATCAGCGTCAATCAAGGCGCGCCTCACTTCTTTAAGGGTCGGCTCGATATTGGTCTCCGTGATTTTGTCCAGACCTCGCAGTGCGGCCAATGAGCGTTGAAAGTTTTCGGTAAGGGCTTCAAAAAGCATTCGGGTACCTGCAAAGCCATGAGGAGAACCCCGCAGAGCGTGAAACCTGCGGAAAGCAACCTGCTCCGTCTCCAGGTGCAGCACTCTTGCTGTTGCAATACCCGCCCGGTCGTAGCTTCCTAGCCACGCTGACTTGTGACGGAAAGAGCATCCCGTGCTCGCCTGGGGCCCGAACCCGCGGCTGTTTCTTCCGGGGCAAACAGCTCGCAGCTGCCTATTGCGGGAGGTTCTTGACCAACAAACGTGAACCTGAAAGGCTGTTTGCATCTCCAGTCGCTCGAAGCGTCCGAACTGTGCACCCGCTCAGCTGCAAGTACCTGAACTCGCCGGCTGTTAGGAATCAAGCGTCCCCTCGCGAAGGCGACGGGCACGCGCCAGCGTGCGGCCTCGCGCCCACGTACGCCGGGAGGCCGCCCGCCGCCGCCGCATCACCGGGGCGGGATCGCCATCGCACCCGGACCTGTCGAAGCATCTGCGGGTACGCTCGTGCCGATGAAAATGGAACACTGCACTGCATGCTGTTTCCCTGATTTTCGGTATTTGCGAGGTTTTTATTCGATGTCCAGTTTTGGTGTATGAAGTGCAGCAGTAAGCGTGCGCAGACACACAAGTCGTTGTATGAATCTCGGACGCAATTTTGATGTGGAATCCTCGCCGCGTTGCAGATGGAGTTTGCTCTGTTACCGGATTCAGGATAATTTGCAATGCGCTCGAACAAGGACTTGTAAATGAATCGAGTACCTCTTCCAAAGCATATGTGTGAACATCGATTATTTACTTGTTGTTAGGTGTAGCATGCTTAAATCCCCCATGCTTTAAGTTTTTCCAAGCATTTTGTCGCTAGGCAACTCGTCGACGTCCGTGATGACATGTCAACAAGCTGATGCCGAATTTTCACAGAGCTTATCGTGTTCAATAATCGATTCTGTTCGTAAGACAAATCCACTTTTCTTTGTTGCCATTGATGAAATGGCATACCTCTGCATAATGATACCTTTCATGGAATATGCTCCCAGACGCCCCGATGTCTTATGTTCGCATGGAAAGGAGCCTTCGGATTGGATTTCATTTGTGGCAGTGATTGCTTCCAGTGGAGTTCGCATCACAGCTTTGCAGGAATGGAGCGCAAACAGATCGAAATGTCTCGACGTGTTCTCAAGGCTGGATTTGTCTTTTGGTGCTTGTTTCATCATGGACAACATCGCGTTCCACGTATGCTCCATCTATTGGGGAAGTGTGCGCTTGCATGCGCAGCGGACGGCGTAATCGCCGCAAAAAGACGCAATGATGAAGCCACTGATGGCGGAGTGCAGCACCGGACGCGGAAACGGAGGAGTGCATCGAGGCGAGCCCCTGCAACTGTCAAGGGCGTTTATCGAATGGTGGTGCAAGCGTTCGCAGGCCAGAGAACGACGCTAAGAGCAGAATGAGGTGTGATTCAGGTTTGAGAACTCCTGACGACTGCCAAATGTAACCCTTGCCAGGGGTGCACAGAGGCTTGATCTAAATTGGATGAAGATAGTACGTGAAACGTAAATTCCTATTTCCGCCTGTGCATAAATTGGGTGAACAACATCTGGAAGCAGCGAAATTTTGCCTTTGACGCTGCCTTGATTATCCTTCGACCGCTGGTGACGGAACTGTAAAGAAGCGAGAGACCGGCGTCGTTCAAGTCTGTGATCAGAGAACGGATAAGGGAGCAGTCGCAGAATGTCTCGCATATGCTGGTATAGATGGTATTGGAAAGAAAAGGGAAACCTCAGCGTATAGGGGCCAATCAGTGGATCTGCTCTATTTCATACCGACATGGATGTAGTAGGGCGATGCAAGAATTGCCACGAGTGCTGGCCTTGCAAAAGAAAATAGGAATAGAAGCCGCGGTGTCCAAGTCTATTCCGCCATAACATACCATTCGACAGACGCTATGTAGTCGTGAATACGGGCGCTCTCTGTATTACACATCTCGCTCGCTCGCTCGCTCGACGCTTCGAAATACTATGCGTTGATTGGTGCACTCTACCGGAAATGTCTCGTTTTATGGAAGATGTTTCGCACCATCACTTGTCCGCATCTGTTTGTGGTACAGTGGAAGAGGACGGTCCTTCAGTATGCCTCGCTACCTAGCTCGATAAATGTGGTCGAGAGAGACGCGACGTCTCGATGCAGTTCAGCGGGTATCGTTTCCTGGAAACGCTGGCCGTTGGAATAGCAACATGCTTTCATCGCCAATTGCAGTCGTCACAATGGTAAATAAAAGCCCCTGTGGTTTTTACAATGCATTGGGAACGTTGCAGCGCGCCGCTCGGCGGCCAGGTTCCTCGAGCACCTGTGCGCTCTGATCTACTCGGGCGATATTCCGGTACGTGCGCGAAAAGTGATAAAATCCTGGCGCTAGACTCATCGATCATGCACCATCAAAAAGAAGGTCAGCACCAAAAACCTCCGAACATCAAAGCCCGCCGATCCAACGAAAGGCCATTCAGTTTCTAGACGAATCGTGCCGCAGCGCCCGGCCCCAGTTGCCACTGCTCCTCCAGGAACGCTGGTCTGATCTAGCGTCTATTCCCCAAACAGAAACATTTCGAGACTTGCTGATGCATAGAGACATCTGTTATGGTTCGGTGGTTTCTCGCGCCGTTATTTGCTGCCATCACGCGTCCAGACGGGTTTGGCTCGACCCATAGATCTTGTTCCAAAAAATCCCTGCAGTGCCTGCAAAAGGTTACTCGAAAGCCAGGAGGATAACCCATGCCAGACCGCAGAACAATAGCGCGATGGGAAACTGCGCAAGAGGTTTCCGACCAGCTTGGACGCCCACATCCGCTAGCAGTGTCGAGCTCGCGAACACGGACCATCCCAGCGCGACGAGGATCGTCACAACGCGCAGCAAACTCTCGATAACCTGACTAGCGACGGCTGCGTGCCATATCAGACAAAGCACTGCTCCAACGAATAAAGGCGTCACTGCATACCCGAGCAAGCAGATGCTCTGAAATAGCGGTAGCTTGCACCCTAACAGCGAAGCGTTCAGCGTTACGATGGCGCCTCCAACCCAGATTATCACAAACACCAGACTGAACACTGTCGACGGAGCGCTCTTTGAAACAGCGGAGAGCGTCACCGACAGTGCCAGACAGACAAGCAGTGGGCCCCACAGGTCCCAGTCGTGCAACTCTGTCTGTAACTCGGCTGCACGACGTCGAGCTTCGGGAAGCGATAGGCCCCGGTCACTCGCACAACGACACGGTAGCGCGACCAAGCGTGCGCGTTTAAGAACGACCCGCAAGTCTCGAAGAATAGAGTCCAGTAAGCTTTCGTCCAGCGTGCTTGGAGACACCATCCACTTGCAGGTAGAGGCCAGTGAATAGTGGAGAAGCACACGCGGCAATGGCCTGGAAAGAGACGCTTGCCAGTGGACACGTGTCTCGTTGCTGCCCAGGTACGCGAATCGCCCGCGGGATTTGCGCGAAAGCTACGGCGGACCTGCTTCTGGTGTAACGTCGACATCTCGCTTTCTTTTGACAGAGCGTTTACACGGACGTGTGATTCCCTCATGTGCGGTTGATAGCAGCAGTCGGGAAAAGTTCTATCGATTGATTTACCTACATCTAAATTGCACGATGCATAATTTTCCTCGGAGGTACCAGTTCTTTCGTACGTTCGAAAGTGTACCGAGCCTGTTGTGAGCGTCAGCGATAGCACTTGGAGCGCAGTTGCTGACGCATGACGAAAACGGAACAGCTTTGCCGTACCACGGAGCGTGTCAGCTCCCGGGCCGGTATCGTCGATGCACGGCACGCGTGCGCGACACGATACTGGCCTGGTTGCATGATTCTCGCGACGGTAACTCCATGACTGTAGACGAGGTGCGGGCACGCGCGTCGTGGGGCTTCTTCTACGCATCATAGGGACGCATTCCGCCGAATCAAATGTTACGGATGGAGATTGCCTGATACCGGAGAAACAACCAAGTGGATCCTCGGTTACGTTTCACTGGTGATGATGCGCGATTCCGTGGACGAGCGCGTCCATGTTGCTCTGCGTCCAGGGCGGGTCAAGGAGCCTGTTCTGCTGTCGCCATGAGCTCATCGCGTTCGGTATGTCGGGCCGACGATTGCTAGCTTCTAAGTTGAAGTGCTTGGTGTGGCGGAGTTAGGTTATGCGTGTGCACGTGCCGCAGGTGAATACCGCTGTCTCTTTTTTCGACTGAGCGTCGCGCGGTCAAGCCCCGGCAGGATGCATCCCGCTCTGCTTTCTATGCTTGAGCACGCTGGACGCTGCTCCATAGCATGATGCGAGCATCGCGTTGGCGTTCACTGTCGTGCCGTGCTCCTTCGGCAGCCGTTCCTTCCAGACTCATCGAGTGCACGCCCCATTCGTGGAAGTGGAGCGTATTCTACAGTTTTGCCCTGAGTGCCGCCCGGCAGACGACCAAACATGGCATCGAAGCATCGTTCAGGGAAGTCAGCTCGACTGGACTCGGCAATCAGAGACTCGGGTTTTTCTCGAACTCTAGGTTTAGCATCAGCAGTGCAGCACCGAACGAAATCCAACGTACGAGCACGCGGATCGTACCTCGAATATGGACACCTGGGTCTAGAGCAGCGGGGAACCGTCGCGTTCCCAGGGATTCATGATGAGCGCATCACAACTGCCCGCTCGGATGCTTGTCTAGCTGGGCGTTCAACCACAGCGAGTGAGTTTGAACTCATGCTGGCACGGATACCGACCAAGGAATACCGTCTTGCGGTGTGCGACCGCGCACGCATTGGACATCGTCTCTGCACAGCATCAATGCTGTACAAGATGCATGCATCCGCTAATGTTGTGCATCAAACGGCCGGAGTTGCGCACTTACGACCCGTTTGTCCCCCAAAGCATGTGCAGCCTACGCCAAGATCTTTCTCTGTGGAGAATCGATGTTGTTGGAGATATCCAGCGCTGCTTGCATGAGCAAAACAACAGACAAAATGCCTAACGCGCCGCGTTGGCAGGACGCGAGATATTTTTCGCAGCTGCGTGACACGGCCGGCGGAGGCGGCGGCTGGCATTTCTCGCGCCTAATCTGAAATTCGAGCAAGATTTGAGGTTGAACGGCTGGACGTGTAACGCTACGCAGGCACACGGTACAAGACTTTGGAGCAACTTGAGTTTTCCAGGAACACTGGAAGTGTGTGTGCGAAATGGTTGGTGAAAAGGTATCCACCTCAAGGCGTGGTAGTGCGCAGGACGTCTCAAAGAACACACCCGAGGCAGACGCAACCGCAGGAGCCTATGGGTCGCCTGCGCTGCACGGTGCCTCCTGGGGCGGCACCTCGCTTCGACAACGTCAGCGGAACGCACTGGGCTTGCCAAGATCAAGTCCGGATCAAGATGAATCGCGGCAAAGGTCACCGACTCCTGGACGGAGCTGTCCAGCGTCACCACCTGCTACCCGATTACAGGGAAAGGCCGAGGAAGGCCGTCGTCACAGCACGGAACAACGTCGTAGTCTGGGCGACTTTGAAAGTTTATCTTCTCGTTCGAGCCAAAGCAGTGGACCTATGTCGCCGACACTCTCGGGGTTACAGACTGAGCTCATTCCGGAGCACGCACCTCTAGACCCGGGTTTGCCGTCGAGCCTTTTTGGCCTGGGGCCGACCTGCAAGGAACACGACTCGTTCTCGGTGCCAGGTCAGAAGGGCGCACGCCCGCCACATCGACGAACACATGAGTATAGCCACGAACACGCGGCAGGGGCCGACATGGGGCCCTCCACGCGTATCGGTAGCCTGGAAGTTATACCACGCTTGGTCAGCGACGAGGGCATCCACGCGCAGTTGATGGATACACCGCGACTGGGCTCTTTTGACGCATCCGGAGGCAGTATCGCACGGTCGCTAGACTCTTGGCGCCCTTGCTTGCCAAGCGACGAAATTTTTTGCGACATTGATGGGTCACAGGTCCAGAAACTGGAGAAACTCGTGGGTGCGCTGCGCGCTTTGGTCCCGAGTGATGAGGAACGCTGCACAATTCTGGGGAACGAACTGCGGAACGCGCTCGAGCACCGCGGACTGAGTGTTCAGATCCACACGGTCATGCGGATGCTCGAAGACGCTGATCAAATAGAGTTGACGAAGGGACATTGATGTTTTGGGTCCATCGACGTAGGCGAGCGCATGTCGCAAAAAGCGCTCGCCTTTGTTTCCTAACGTGAGCGATTAACACGTACCGATAGATGGCAGCGTCCCTATAAACGCTGCTCGTGGGGTCGGTGTAAAGGTAACCAGTGCTGTCGCCTGGCAACTGGGTGGTAAACGAAATCAGGCGCTGCTGCATCGAGCGGCAGGGCCTTGGCGTAGGTCCCACATCTACACTCGTGACAGATTAAAACGGGAGACTGAGGTGCTCCCTCACTTTTTACCTTTCGATGTTTCCGAAATTTTCAGATATACTGCCTCGATATTCGAAGCGCAACAGGAAAGGCTTCTGGATGCATATGTCGTCTAGGAATGCTCGCTCGTGTTTTCCGAGGGCCACGTTGACGCGTTGCACCTGCAATTCGATATGTCACCGGAATCAAGATGATTCGCGACGCGCTCGAAGACGGTTTTTGCAAAATCATCGAGATTGTGGTCCAGTTCAGACGGACAGATCTCCGCGCTTCGCCCTTTTCTGACGCTTACCGTGATGAATGCGCGAATTGTTCAAGTTTTTGATCTTTCTGTCTCGAGGCAGCTCGTGAGCGCTGCGATTCGCGCCACTCTGGATTGACGAGTGTGAATTCTCGACGCCATTTCCTGTCGAATTCTTCAGAGACTCCTGCCGACGTGTCATTGAACTGGTTACGTGGGTGAAGCATTGAGTTCGTTCCAAATAAAGATCGGCCTCGCTGTATAGTGGGCGGCGCAAGAGCATTCGACAACAGCATGATGCCCCGTACCCGATATGCTCGCAGTTGCTCTCGGTTCCTCGCGTTGCATGGAAAGGCGTTATAGACTCGGACTTGGCCATCGACGCAATCGCTTCCAGTCGAGAGTACGTCAGCGCATGCAGCTTAAGGACCGTGAACGGGCCGAAGTTTCTCGACTTGGTCTCGATCGTAGATCCTGCTTCCAGTGCTTGTTTCATCGTAGACAACATCGCGTTCCACATATCCTCCATCAAATGGAGTAGCATCTGCTTGCTGGTGCAGCGGAAGGAGTCGTCGGCAAAGCTATCGCCCAAAAGAGGCATGGGATCGTAGACTACGTCGTTGGACGCAGAAACGAATCCGGGTATTGAAGCGAGCCTTTTGCGTCGATAGAGGGGAATGCAATCTGTGATGGAACCTGCAGGTCCGTACAATTTATTTTATGATTGCGTATCATGAGGAGCAGGACACTCGCTACATTCCTGCACGATTAAGAACCGGAACCAATTCAGGATAGAAGAGCTTCAACCGGGTATTGTTTTTATTCCAAGCTATCTCCTCGAAATGCTGTTTGCCTTCCCTGTCTTTGTGACGCGAACGTCGAGCACGACGCCCTCGCATCCAAATGGCGAGCGTTAGGAGACTACCTGGAGACGCTGGTGTGGGCCTGCTTAGCAAATACTCACCACAGCAATGAGACTCCAGTTGGCGATTCCTGATAGCACCTTGAAGCCACTTGTTGCCGAGCGCTGAAAAGCTTGTCGATGCGTCCAGTTTCTACAGCGAACAACATGCTGTGGAGCACAGGGCGCTCAACGGGCGTCCAGCGCGCTCCACAACTTCGCGACAGAGCTATATGCATAGCTTTAAATGATGGAATGCAGAAGGCAGCGCAACCTTTTTGGTTTTTCTCGAAGATATTTAAAATACAGAATTGGAACATTTTGATTCGAGAACGATCATGGTAGGGTTTTATGTGTTCATGGCTCGCTTGAGACATAAAAGCCTCATACA
>Ga0080006_1150873_pt1 | contig 27937 bp, 26 predicted proteins | sample RS3BMetagenome_FD_69209 | JGI IMG/M metagenome (GOLD analysis project Ga0080006, IMG submission 69209) | Ferric oxide microbial mat and aquatic microbial communities from Rainbow Spring, Yellowstone National Park, USA - RS3B (SPADES... ...
TGGTCGGCTTCGGCGTAAAACGAGTGCAGCAGCTGACCGGGGCGCTGGGCAAGCGCGCCGCCGCTTTCGAGGCCGACGTCACCGACGTCGGCGCTCTGCAACGCGCCGCCGACGACACCGTGGCCACTTTCGGAGGGATCGACGTTGTCGTCGCCAACGCGGGAATCGCGCCGCCCTCCGACACGATTGCCGAAATCTCGCCCGCGGAATTCGAGCGCACCGTGGAAGTCGATCTCCTCGGCCAATGGAGAACCGTCCGAGCCACCCTGCCCGCTGTGATCGAACGGCGGGGACACATCCTGTTCGTGGGTTCGATCTACGCGTTCTTCAATGGGGCCCTCGCAGCCCCTTACGCCGTCAGCAAAGCCGGTGTCGAACAACTGGCCCGGGCGCTGCGTGTGGAGCTGGCGCCGCGCGGGGTAACCACGGGTATCGCCTACCTTGGCTTCATCGACACCGACTTAGCGGCCGAAGTCTTCTCACATCCACGTGCACTCCAAGCGCGCCGTGCGATCCCGGCCTTCCTGACTCGGCCGATGCCGGTCGCCGATGCGGCCACCGCCATCCTCGACGGCATCGAGCGCCGCGCCGCGCGGGTGACCGCACCGGCATGGGTTGCGCCGATGCTGGCCATGCGTGGCGTCACGACGGCGGTGATGGACGACGTATTGCTGCACAGCCGTGGCGTCGCCGCGGCGGTGGCCGACGGCGTGGAAACCGCCGACGGGGAGACCCCGCCGGGTCCATGATCCGGCCAATCGCCCAGGCGGGCAAAGGTTATGCGAACCGGAAGACCGCCAGACTCGCCGCCACCCGTAACCCATGAGCAGCAACGTCTTTCGACAGTGCTAAGGCTAGAGCCAAGGCTAGAGGTGCGGCGTCAGATCCAGCGAGGTGATGGTCGTCATCCTCGTCACCAGCCAGCGCCCATGCGTCCGTTTCATGAACAGCCGGTAGGAGAGGTATTTCAGCGAAGGAATGTTCTTGGTCAGCGGGCTGGTGGACGAGGTGTTGGTGTAGACGATGACGACCGCGTCGGGGTCGTCCAGCGATTCGACCGCGGCACCGGTGACCTCTGTGCTATTGGTTACCTTGGCCTGTTTGTTGGGCGCAACGATGGCATCGACGAATTTGCGGTACTGGGCTTCGAAGTCGCCGCTCAGATAGGTCGCCGCGCGATCGGCCAGGCCGTCCATGTTCTCGGGTGTGTAGGTCCACAGCGTTGTGATCGCATTCGCCGCGGCCCGCGCCACTTTCATCTTGGTTGCCGCCGTGGCCCGATCGGCCAGATAGGGCTGCATGGCCGCACCCGCGAACGCCGCGGAGCCGACGAAGAGCGCGGCGGCTATTGCGATGGCGATGGCGAGTCGCTTGCCGGCCAGACGGTTGCGCCGGACGCGCGGGGCTGTGACGGTAGGTTCGGCTTCGATGTCATCCGCGGGTTCCGCTGCGACGGTTGATTCGGTTGTCGCTTCGGAGTTCTCGTCGCGCGCCGCCGAATCGGCGGACGTTGCCGCGTCGGCAAACTCGGTGTCCGCGCCCCCCTCGGCCGCGTCGACTGTCAGATCACCTGCTGCAGGTTGCTGATTTTCCACTGCTTCCCCTCCCGCGTAGCGGTTGCCGCCCAACGATTCGTGTTCTCCACAACTTGTTTCTCGTCCGGTGACTTGGTCGTGACCGCGGTGGCCACGATCACGTTGACGCTGCCGTCGTCGTTCCATCGTTCAATCCCGGCGCCGAGAACCGTTCCGGTGGCCGGCTCGGCACGGGCGATTTGCAGCAGTATCTGGTTGGCGTTCTCGTTGAACTTCTTGGCGAAGTCGCCGGTCGCCTGGGCCAGCACCCGCTCCACGTAGTCGTTGGCGTGGAACGGATCGATGGACGTGAACTGGATCATGAAGCCGCTCGCGTAGCTGAGCACCTCGCGGTCCCTCGACTTGGTGCGCTCGCGGGACTCGTGGGAGATCAGCATCAACGTGGATACCGTGACCGCCGCCACCATCAACAGACTGGCGATCGCGCCGACCATCGGCAGAACCAACGAACGCCGCGGCGGCACCGGGCGCTCAACAAGCAGCGGGCCTTCCCCGGGATGAAATTTGCGCCGGGGACTCATTTTCCGTTCCCGGGCGGCTTCGGCCTGGTCAGTACGGTAAGGTCGTCCACGCGCCAGCGGTTGTCGCCGCCTTTGGCCAACACCACCCGGACGGTGGCGCTGATGTAGCGTTCGTCGGGTGCCGCGCCCCGCCGGCCCTGCAGGAACATCAGCATCGTCGCCCGATCCGGTGCCGCCTCCAGAACCGAGCTGTCGACCGGCCAGTACTCATTGATGACCGGGTTCCCCTTCCGCACGATGTCCTGCTGAGCCGCCAACCGGAGGCGGTACTTATCGGTGGCCAGGGATCGGGCGCGCGCGAAGTCGTTGGCCAACGATTTCGGGTCATACGTCAACATCTCGGCGACGATCTTCGGCCCTTGCGTGGCAATCTCCGCCTTCGTGTGCTCGGCGGAACGCTCGGGCGAGTACACCGCGGCATAACCAACCGCGGCGCCGGCCAGGCACACCGCGGTGGCGGTCAGCACCACCACCGCGGTCCATCGGCGAATGTGGGCAAGCGGTTTGAGAGGTTCGGCGCATCGCACCTCGGAGCGCAGCAGCGTGTCGGCCAAGGTGCGGCGCCGGGAATCCCACAGCGGCCACAGCCAACCCACCACCGAGGCGGTATCGAGCAGGTGAGCCACATCCCTGAGAAGCAGAGCCCAGGGAGCCGGGGTTGCCCCGTCGCGCCGCGTCACCGCGATCCCGAACAGGGCGCGCCCCAAGCTCCAGCCGGTAATCACCGGCAGCAGCAACCGGTTGGCCAACATCAGCAGGATGGCAAGCCCACCGACCGAGACACACAGCCACCACCAAACGGTGTACTGAGGCAGGGCCAGAGCGACCAGTGCCATCGTCGCCACCGCCGCGGCGCCCGGCAGTACGTCCACCGCGAATGCACCGACTCGAACACGCCAGGGCGCCAGCTCGTTTCGTGGTGGCTCGGCAACTTCCGTCGGCTGAGTCTCCTCGACCACAGCCGTCACTTCGTCACCTGGTCGAGCTTCGAGATCCTGTACTGGCCGTCGGCGAGCGCCATCGTCACCCGCAGGCGGTAGCCGGTCTCCTTCTGCGACTGATCGCTGTCCACCCTGACACGCAGTGCGACCAGCACATCGATGGAGCCGTCGTTGTTCTGGTGTTCCACCGCCGCCCGCACGTCGGCCACCTGAACGTGAACATTCGCGGCTTGGTAGGCCTGGACGATCAAACTGGTGTACAGCAGGGCTTGCGAACGAAAAGCGTCGGTGCCGCAGTCGATTATCTTCTGCTCGCTGGCGGCCATTGTGGTGGTGTCTGGCGCCTGGGTTGCCGAAACGCATTCCACCGCGGCCTTGAGCGCCGCGGCGTCGGCGCGGGCAATGGCTTGGGCTTCGTGGTGATAGCGCAGGGCGAAGTAACCTCCCGCCCCGATGGCGCCGGCGGCCAGCACGAGCGCAGTGGCAATCCCCGCCAGCCAGCCGCGGCGCGCCAACCGCGACGGACCACGCTGGAAACCAACACCGCCCTCGGGCTCCACCGAAGCGTCTGCCTGCACCTCCGGGATGGTTACCTCGTCGGTGCCGCCCTCGGATTCCGCGGAAGCCTCGACCTGCACCTCCGGGACGATTCGGTCGGTGGACTTGAACGTCCGGTTGCGCCTACGCAGACGACGATTCGTCGGCATCGGTGGGGGGTTCAGCCGGCTGGCGCCAGCATCTCCTTCCATCCGTCGTCTCCTGTTTTGGTCGAGTTTTCGACGGAGTACTTGACCCCGTCCGGCCCCACCAACTCACCGGCTTGCGGACTGTATACCGCAGTCGGAGGCCCGCTTGGAGTGTAGACACACGGGTTTGGCTGCTGGCCGTTGCACTGCACGGTACCCGATCCCGGCCGCGACAAGGCGTCGCTGACAGGTGGGGGCGTCCCTGACACCCGGTCCGACGGGGCCGGGTTCATGCCGTTGTCGACCGTCGGCGCGGGTATCACCATGCCGGGCTTCACCGGTTGGTCGCAGCGCGCCGACGGCGCGGGGCACGTCAGGATCTGGTTCGGGTCGCCGAACCAGGGGTTCGTCCCCGCCGGAACATAGGGTTTGGGATCGCGGCACTCCCGCGGAGAGGCCGCCCGCTTACCAGGGACGTCGACACAAGGGATGTTGCGTGATCCGCGCACGCTGTTGGCCGGCGTGTCCATCGGTATTTTGCAGTACGTGCCGGACGGCAGCGGCGCCATGCTGGTATCCGCCGGAGACCGCCATTGGGACGCCGGGATGAACCCGGTCAGGCAAGGAGGCGGCTGGTTGATCGACAGCGCCAAGTCGAGCGCAGCCGTATTCGGGAAGGGCGCCGTCACCGTCTGCGCAATCGAGGCGCCCTGAGGCAGGAACACCAGCACCTGCTCGACGCCGGCGTGGTAGCGCTTGAGCAAGTCGAACACGACCTCGAGATTCGCCAGCGTCTGCGGGAGCGAGTCCCGAACGCCGCTGAACACCTCGTTGACCTGGTCGGCCGTCGGCGCGGACTGGGACAGAATGCTTTTCACGTGCTGATCGTTGCGGGCGGTCTGAGCGGCCAACCTATTGAGGTTGCGCGACCAGCGTTCGATTGCATCGCCCGAATTGACCTGGCTGTCCAGGATCGGTCCGGAGTGCTGGATGAGGTCGTTGACGTCGCTGACGTTGGTCTTGAAGTCACCGACGATCGCCTGGGTCCCGTCGACGAGCCGTTGCAGGGCGGGACCCAGCCCGCCGACAGCCTGGGCGGTCTCGTCGAGCAGCTGGCTGACCTTGTCCTTCGGCAGTGCTGCCAGCCCGCGGTTGGCCGTATCCAGCGCCGGGCCGATCTCGGACGGCACCGTGCCCTTGGTGATGGTCTGCCCGGGCGAGAGGTCCTTGCCGGGGCGGCCGGTGGACACCAGGTCCAGGTACTGCTCGCCGACCGCCGACACCGAGTGCACGTTGGCCGTCGCGTCGACGGGAATCTTGTACCGGCTGTCGATGCTCATCGTCGCCTGGGCGCCCCACTCGGTGGGCTCGACCTCGGTGACCTTGCCGATCGTGATGCCCCGATAGGTGACGTTGGCCGTGGGATACAGCCCGCCCGAAGCCGGCAGGTTCGCCTTCAGTGTGTACCGGCCGATACCCATCAGACTGGGAACCTGCAGGTAGTACACACCCAGCACGAGTATCGAGATCACCGTCATGATTCCGAAGACGATGAGCTGACGCTTGACAAAGGGAGTCAGCAATTCCGGTCGCCCCTTTCCACCAGCGGCCCACCGGGCGCGTCATTGGGGTTCGACGTGTAGCGGACGTCGGGAATCATCGTCTGGGGATCACGTCCGTAGGACTGCTCGAGGGCGCGCAGGGCTCCCGACAACCCGGTTCCGGTCAGGAAGGCGTTGTCGACGGAACTGTAGGTGACGTCGATGGTGACCGAGAGGTTGAGGTAGTCGCCCCGGAAGATCTTGGGCACCGTTTCGATGTCGAACGGTTGGGTGAAGATCAGCTTCAGCGCACGGATCAGGTACGGCGAGGCGCGGCCCAGTTCCTTGAGCGGGCACTGCAGCGCCTGCAGGTCGGTGTGCAACGGACCGCGGGTTTCCGCGAGGTATTGGTCGGCGGCCTGGCTCAGGCGCCCCACCGAGTCGATCGCGTTGATCAGCAGGTTCTTGGTGTCGGCGAAATGCTTGATCAGCGGCGGGATGTCGGTGAGGACACGGTCGAGCACGTCGGCCCGGCCTCCCACGTAAGTCAGCAGCCGGTTCGTGGAGTCGATGGCGTGGGTGATGTCGTCGCGCTGCTGGTTGAGCTGGTCGGTGAAGGTGTCCAGCTTGCCCAGGAAGGACCGGATCTGATTGCCCCGCCCGTTGAAGATGTTGTAGACCTCGTTTTGCAGCACTTCCAGGTTCGGGATGCCACCGCCGCGCAGGATCAGCGCAAGGCTCGCCAGGGTCTGCTCGGTGGTGGGGAAGGCCGACGAATGCTTCAGCGGGATCGTGTCGCCGTCCCGGAGCGGCTGCGGCGACGGATTGGCAGGGGGTGCCAATTCCACGTGCTGCGAACCCAGCAGCGACGTCTGGCCGATCTTGGCGATCGCGTTTTTCGGCAGCTTGACGTTTTTGTCGACACCCAGCGTCAGGGTGGCGATCCAGTTCTTCAGCTGAATCGACCTGATGGATCCGATGACCACGTCGGCGACCATCACCTTGCTGTTGCCGTTGATCGCCAGGGTGTTCGGAACCTGGACATAGATCGTCATGGCCCCCGGACCACTGCCCGGACCGCCCGGAATCGGCACGTTGGAGATCCCGCGCCAGCCGCAGGAGCTCAGTACCAGCGCGGCCACCAGCAGCACCAGCCCCTGCCACACCCGATGGCGGATCATGTTCGGCTTGCTCCTCGCGCGTCCCGCGCTCATCGCGCGCCTCACAAGCTGTCGGTTCGGCTTGCTCCTCGCGCGTCCCGCGCTCATCGCACGCCTCACTGTCCCAGTCCTGCCGCGACTGGCTCCGGTGTCGGAGCGACGGGACCGGGGATCACGTCAGGTCCGGGCGGCGGAGGCGGTATCGGAACCTGGGGCGGGTTCTGCCCGATCACCGGCGACGGGTTCTCGTTGTAAGCGTTGGGCGGTCCGGGCGGCGTCTGCAAGGTGGACTGGACGGGCGCGATGTCGGGGCCGCCCATCAGTTCGGCGAGCGAGTCCGGGGTCATCAGTCCGGCCGTGATGGGTCCAACCTGCTGCCCTTGCATCCCGGGGGCCACGATCCAGCCCGGTTGGGTGTTACGGTGCGACGTCGGCGTATCCGGCACCCAGATCCCCGGGACGGTGGTGTCCTTGTAGCCGTTCGGCGGCTGCAACCGCGGCTCGGAGTAGGCGATCTCCTTGGGCAGCGCCTCGGCGGTGCTGAACGCGTTGAAGCCGAACGGGAAATAGTTGAACTTGATCGCATCGAGGACTGGCGCCAGATACTGCGCACACAGTTCGGCGGAATCCTGGTAGCCGAGCCGGCTGCCGGCCTGGATCGAGCTGCAGACGAACTGCATCGGGTTGGCGAAGGGGATCGCCGTGACGGCAACCACCGAACCGTGCGACGGATGATAAACCTGGTTGACGTTTGACGAGGCCGTCGGAAGGACGTGCAGCGCGGTCTCCAGCCCATTCAGCGATTCCGGTTGAAGTAGCGCGTTAGTCACGCTGGCGAGGTTGTTGAAATCCTGGGTCAGCACCTCGCGGTTCTTGTTCAGGAACGGCCGCACGGTCGACAGCAGGCCGTCGAACTGCTGCACGGCATTGGCCAGGTCGGTGTCGTTGTGCGCCAGCCGGGTCGTGACGTCGGCGAGGTTCTGGTTCAGCGCCACGAACTGCTGGTCGTCCTGGTGCAGCGCGTTGACGAACAGCGCCAGGCTGTGCAACACCGCGAAGAAGTCCCCGCGGCCCTCGTTCAATGCGGTCAACGCCCGCGACAGGCTGTTCAGCGTGGTGTTGATCTGCTGTCCCTTGCCCGCCAGCCCGTCGGCGAACGACTCGATGACCTCACCGAACGGGCCCTTGGGCTGCTCGGGTGTGGGGCCGAGCTTGGAGATGATGTTGGTGAGGCTGTTGCGCAGTTGGTCCCACTCCACCGGCACCTGGGTGCGCTCTTCGGGAATCACCGCATTGTCGGCCAGCACCGGGCCGCCCTTGTAGGTCGGCTCCAGTTGGATGGCGCGCGACGCGACCAGGGTCGGGTTGAGGATCACCGCGGAAGCATTCGCGGGCACCTTGTATTTGTTCTCGTAGTGGAACGTCACCTTCATCTTGTCGCCGGCCGGTTCGATCTTGTCGATCGCACCCACCGGAAATCCCATGATCTGGACCTTGTCCCCCCGGTAAAGGGCGTCCGTCTCCGGGAAATAGGCGATCACGGTGTTGTTCGTCAGCTTCTGGTACAGCCGCCAGCCGGCGTACCCGACCAGCAGGGCCGCCACCACCACCAGCGAACCGATGATCACCGACGCCCGCGACATCCTCGGCAGGCGCAGGTTGCCGAAGAAATTGTCAAAGATGGTGCTCAATTCTGGCTACCTCCCGCCGCGCCGCTACCACCCGCGCCACCGGGGTTGATGAAGGGCGCCGGCAACTGCTCGCCAGGCCCGGGCGGCGCCGGCGGACCCGGCGGCAGGCCGGGCGCAAACGTCGACGGCGGCGGCGTCGGGCCGGCCGGGGCCAATCCCTCGGTGCGGGCCCCCGGCGGCGCTTGGGTCGGCAGCGGCACCGGCGTGCCCGGGACGTCCGGCGCCGGAGCGCCCGGCAGTCCGGCGATCGGTATGCCCGCTGTTGCCGGCAGTCCGTTCGGATTCGGCGGGGACGTCGCGATGTCGACCGGAGCCGGGAAAGCCGGACCACCGAACGGGCCAACCGTGGCGCCCGCGCAGGGCAGCGGATTGTCCGGCCTGGGCAGCGCGCCCGCCGCCGGGGTGTAGGAACACGGCGTCCCGGGCGGGAAAGCCGGCCCCGGATGGTCCGGGGTGCCTTCCAGCACCGGCGGCGCGGGCGGCGGCGCGCCATTGGGGAACCGGGCGCCGTTGGGGTCGGGGAACCGGTAGGCCGGCAGCCCGGCACTGCGCCAGAAATCCTCCGGGTCCAGACCACGTTTCTTGAACGCGGCATCGATGAACGGCTGCATGATCCAGCCGGGGGCCAGGTTTTGCAGGACCACCTTGAAGAACGGTCCCGACGCGACGGCTTCGTTCAACGACGGCAGGAACATGCCGACCTCGGTGAAGCCCTTTGCCAGATCCTCTTTGCGCTGAACCAGGACATCGCTGACCTTGTGCAGCTGTTCCAGCACGTGGTTGAGGTTCGGGTTGTCGTTGATGAATCCCTTGATCTGCTGGGAGAACGCCGCGATGTTGGCCAGCAGCGCGTCGATGGCTTGCCCGCGCTCGTTGAATGCGGCCAACAGAGTCTTCGCGTTGACCAACAACCGGTCGACCTGCTCGCTACGGTCACCCAGCACGCTGGCCACCCGGTTGGCCTGGGCCAGCAGATGCTTGATCTGGTCGTCGCGTTTACCGATGGTGTCGGAGAACTTGGCCACCCCATCGAGTGCGGCGCTCAGGTGCGGGTAGGTCTGATCGATGGTCTGTGACAACACGTGCAGCGATTCTTTGACCGTGTCGATGTCCCATCCGGTGGCGGCCTTGGTGACGTCGAAGAACGCGTCATAGATCTGATACGGGGTCGTGCTCTGACCCAGCGGCAACGAGGCCCCCGGCCGCAGCGTCCGAGTGCCGCGAGGCTCGATCTCCATGACCTTTTTACCGAGGATGGTGTCGGTGCGGATCGCCAGCCGGCTCTCGGTTCCGATCGTGCTGGTACCGATCGAGAACTTCATCCTGATGCGGTCACCGTCGATCGAGAGGTTCTCGACCTTGCCGACGTCCACACCGGCGATACGCACCTTGTCGCCCTTGTTGATCCCGCCGGTGTCGGTGAACTGCCCGTAGTAGCTGGGCCGGGCGAACAACATCGGGACACTGGTGATGCTCTGGCCGACGCCGATGACGAGCAGAAGCACGATGATGCCCATGAGCCCGATGCGTGGCCGGTTGGCCGGTTCAAGGGTTCTCATTGCGGCGTGCACCTACCCGTCGGCTGGTGGAAGAGCCGGACCGTGCGGGTGGGGCCACCGGGCTGCAGGCCGTTGATTTTGATCGAGATGTCGCAGGCGTAGTAGTTCACGAAGTCGCCGTAGGAGCCGATGGCGCGGCCGATACTATTCAAGGCGGGCGGGACCTTCTGCAAAAAGTCGTTGAGCTCGTTGCGCTGATCGACGAGAGGCTGCTGTACCGCGTCGAGGTAGTTGAGATTTTTGTGCAGCAAGTCACGGTCCTCGGCCAGCAGATCGGCCACCGTGCCCGCCGCGTTGCTGACGTGTGCGGTCCCGCCCGCCAGTTGGTCGCCGTGGCTCTTGAGCCCGGTGATCAGCACTTCGAGGTTGTTGACGGTCTGGTCGAACTGCTGGCGGTGACGGACCGTGGTGTCGAGCACGATGTTGAGGTTCTTGACCACCTCGCCGATAGCCTGGTCGCGCTGCCCGAGCTGGGAGGTGAGCTGCGCTGTGTTGTCGAGGATGTCGTTGATGGTGCCGCCCTGACCCTGAAAGACGGTAATCAACGCGGTCGCGATGGTGTTGACCTTTTCCGGGTCCAGCGCTCGAAACAGCGGCTTGAAACCGCCGATCAACGCGTCGAGGTCCAACGCCGGGGACGTTCGCGCCAACGGAATGAAACCACCCGGCGGCAGGATTCGGTCGGCACCTTCGCCCTCACCGCGTTTGAGCTCGAGATAGCGGTCACCAATCAGGTTGAGGTAGCGGATCTGTGCGGTCGTCGACTGATATAGCGGCACCGATCGGTCGACGTTGAAAACCACCCGCACCCGCCTGCCGCCGTCGACCAGCTGGATCGAGCCGACTTTGCCGATCTCCACTCCAGAGGCGCGGACGAATTGCCCGGGCCGCAGCCCGCTGACGTTGCTGAACTCCGCCGAGTAGCCGTTGGTCCGGTCGAAGCGCATCTGGCCGAACACCACGACGATCATCGCGGTGAACAGCAGCAGCACCAACGAGAAGATGCTGAGTCGGATGACGGTACCGGTGATTTTCATGGGTTGATCGTGTTATCTCCTACCTGACGGCCCCAGACGTACTCGAGTACGTAGGGCGAACCGGTTTCCAGGTGGTTGTACGGTGCGATGCTGTTGCCGGTGTCCATCACCAACTCGGGCGCCGGCCACAGATCACGGGTGATGTGTTGCCAACATCCAGGTGCGCCCCCGGGACCACCACGAGCGTTCACCCGCGGCAGGTTCTCCGGGTACATGTAGGGGTTCGGTGCCCCACCCACCAGTCCGGCGAGCCCGCCGACCTGCGTGGCGAGCAGCGGTATCAGCGATACCGGGTTCAGGATCAGACCCAGGCCGGACAGCACCTTGCTCTGGCTGTTCTGCGAGTAGCCGTTGCCGCCGAGGAATGAGGCGGCAACGGGTTCCATATCGTGATAGTTGCGGACCATGCAGAACAGCTCCGGGCTGTAGGTGTCCAGCAGTTGGGCCGACGGCACCAGGTCGCTGGCTCCGCGCGCCAGATACGGCCCGCCGCGCTCGAAGATGTCGGCGCCGGTGTTGCCGAACCCGGCCGCCGCCAGCAGAGCCTGATCCAGGTCCTTTTGCTGCCGGTTGATGGTGCGGGCGGTGACCACCGCATTGTCGAGGAAGTCGAACAGGTCCGGCGCTGCGCTGGAAAAGACGTCGCCCAGCGCCGCCAGTTGCTGGATGTCGCGGCGAGCCTGCGGCATCTGCGGGTTGACGTCGTCGAGGATGGCGTTGGCGTTGACGAGCGACTGCCCGAACTTATCGCCCAAGCCGGCCAGCGACTGCGCGGCAGCGCTCAGCGTCAGGTTCAGCTTGACCGGATCCACTTTCTGCGCGATCGACGTGATCGTCTGGAAGAGTGTGTTGATCTCCGTGGTCACCGACCTGGCGTCGATCACCGAGTGCGGGTTCAGGTGTCCCTTCGCGATGATGTTGCCCTGCGCGTCCCTCGGCGTCGAGAATGCCACGTACTTGCCGCCGAACACCGTGGTCGCCTTGATGTCGGCATTCACGTTGGCCGGAATCAGCGTCAGATAGCGCGGTTTGACGTCCAGGGTGAATTTGGCGGCCGGCTTGCCGTCGCGCACGATCTCCGAGATGTTGGCGACCCGCCCGATCTCCACTCCGTTGTAGGTGACCTTCGAACCCGGGTCCATCACCAGCCCGGCCCGTGCCGCCACCATGGTCAATTTGGTCTTGGGAGTGAAGTCCCCGCGGAACTGCCCGTACACCAGGGCCGTGATGACCGCGCCGATTAAAAGCAAGGCGACGCCGGCCAGCTTGTTCGGCGGGTTCCGAGGGGCGTTGACCTTTGCGGGGACCTTGGCCGGTGACGTCATCGCGCTACACCGTCAGCGCGAAGTTCGGGTTGACGCCGTACAGCGCCAAGGCGGTGGCCAGAACGACAACCTGCACCGAGGCCAGCGAAAAGCGCATCGACCGGCCGACCGCCTCGCCGACGCCGACCGGGCCGCCACCGGCGTTGTACCCGTAGAAGCAGTGGGTGATCATCACGACCGCCGTGATGAGGATGGCCTCCAGGAACGACCAGAAAACGTCGTCGGGCCGCAGAAAGGTTCGGAAGTAGTGATCGTAGGTACCCGACGTCTGGCCGTAAATAACGGTCGTGACGACTTGCGGCGACAGAAACGACATGATCATCGCCAGCGCGTACAGGGGGATGATCACGACCAGCCCCGCCATGATCCGCGTGGTCGCCAGGAACGAGATCGACTTGATGCCCATCACTTCCAGGGCGTCGATCTCCTCGCTGATCCGCATGGCTCCCAGCTCGGCGGTGGCTCCGGCGCCGACCGTGGCGGCCATCGCGATGCCAGTGACGACGGGAGCCGCGATGCGGACGTTCACCAGCGCGGCGAGGAAGCCGGTAAACGCCTCCACTCCGATGTTGCCCAGGGAGGCGAAACCCTGAATGGCGACCAGTGAGCTGCCGGACAGCGTCACGAACCCGACGATCGCGGCGGTGCCGCCGATGACGGCCATGGCACCGGTACCCATGCCTATCTGGGCGATCAGCCGGAGTGTTTCCCTGCGGTAGTTGCGCACAGCGTGCGGTATCTGCCCGACGGCGACGGCCCCGAACCAGCCCATCTGGCCGATGTCGTCGATCCCGCGGATCGCGGCGCCGCCGTAGCGGTGTACGTTCTCGACTGCCCGGGGGAAACGGGCGCGCAGGACGGCAGCGGTCGACATGTCAGCGCCCCGTTCCGAACCGGACGCCGATGGTGGTCAGCACCACGTTGACCGCGTACAGCGCGACCACGCACAAGACGACGGTCTCGTTGACGGCGGTGCCCAGCCCCTTGGACCCGCCGCGCACGGTCAGCCCGCGGAAGCAGCCGACCAGCCCGGCGATGAGACCGAATATCGCCGCCTTGATCGTCGCGATGACCACCTCGGGCAGGCCTGTGATGGTGGTCAGGGTCGCCAGATAGGCGCCGCCCGAGACGTTTTGGAGGTAAACCCCGAAAATGTAGCCGCCCACCAGCCCGACGGTGATGACCAGCCCGTTGAGCAGCGTGGAGACGAGCGTCGCGGCGATAACCCGGGGCACCACCAGGCGGTGGATGGGGTCGATGCCGAGCACCTCCATCGCGTCGATCTCCTCGCGGATGGTCCGAGCGCCCAGGTCCGCACAGATCGCCGTCGACCCCGCGCCGGCGACCACCAGCACTGTGGTCAGCGGACCCAGTTGAGTCACCGCACCGATCGCCGCGACCGAGCCGGACAGGTCAGCGGCGCCGAACTGGATCAGCAGGATGTTGAGGGTGAAGATGAGCAGCACGGTCAGCGGGATCGAAACCATGATGGTCGGCAGGAATGCCACCCTCATGATGAACCAGCTCTGCAGGATGAACTCTTGCCACTGAAAAGGCCAGCGGAACAGCGCCCGTCCGGTCAGCACGCACATGCGGAAGAAGCCACCGATGAGGGTCAGCGGCGTCTGCACACGGTCGCGCATGTAGCCGACCAGATAGGGTCCTCGTCGGCTCGTCGAGATCGACGTCGTCGGAGTCGTCGCAGTCACCGCTTCTCCCTTGCGCCCGCATCGCCCGACTCTCGGTGCCGCGGCAGATCGTTTCGCAAGCTTCTCCGCCTCGGCCCTAGGTCTGTGAACATCGGCTCCCTACTCGCAGGTAGTAACGGCGACCACAGGAATGTACCCGATGGCCTCGTACGTGTGAACCGGATCCGCACAATTAACCCTTCGTCGACAGCTGGCAAACGTTACAGGTTCCGTCAGCCCCCTTCGTCAGCGGCCGAATCAATTGTCTCAGGACGTATTTCGAAAACACGGCCTGTCCCGTAGCGGACCCTTAGCTCAGTCTTGAGGACCTTCCCAGAGGGGTTGCGCGGCAGCGTGTCGACGATCTCGAGCGCCTTGGGGTGCTTGTAGCGCGCCAGCCGCTCGGTCAGGAACTCGGTCAGATGGTCAAGCCGCAGGTTCTCGTCGGTGACGGCGGCGACCGCGACGGGCACCTCGCCCCACTTGTCGTGAGGGCGGCCGATGACGGCGACTTCGACAATGCAGGGATGGCTGGCGAGGACGTTCTCGACCTCGGCGCAGTAGATGTTCTCTCCGCCGGAGATGATCATGTCCTTCTTGCGATCGACCACCCAGACATAGCCCTCCTCGTCCATCCGCACGAGGTCTCCGGAATGGAACCAGCCACCCGCGAAGGCCTCCGCGGTGGCCTCCGGGTTGTTCCAGTAGCCGCTCATCAAAGTCGGCGCGCGGTAGACGATTTCGCCGACTTCGCCGACGGGTACGTCGGTCATGTTCTCGTCGACCACGCGGGCGGCGACGGTCGGGATCACCTTGCCGACCGATCCGCGCTTGCGGATCGCGTCCTCGCCGAGCAGCATGCAGGTGACCGGCGACATCTCGGTCTGACCGAACGCGGCCAGGATCTGGGTTCCGGGAAAGACTGCCGACATCTCGCGCAACAGCGCGTCCGGCGCGGGCGCGGCCCCCCACGATATCGCGCGCAACCTCAGGTCGCGGGGCCGTGCCCGCTGCTCGGCGCATACCGCCTGCCACTGCGCAGGAACCAAGAAGATGCCGGTGACCTTCTCGGCGGCCAGCACGTCGAGCAACTGTCCCGGGTCGAACGCGCCGAGCGGGTAGATCACCGTGGGCGTGCCGAGCGTGATCCCGGTGAGCAGGTTGCCGATTCCGGCGATGTGGAATAGCGGGACGCCGACGAAGCCGACGTCGCTGTTGATGTCGGCGCCGGTGGTGTAGAGCCCGGTCATCGTCTGCCCGGTCAAGTTGGTGTGGGTCAGCACGGCGCCCTTCGGCCGGCCGGTGGTGCCCGAGGTGTACATGATCAGTGCCGGCGAGTCGTTCGGGATATCCACCGGCTGGTGCGACGCGCCGGGCTCGTCAATCAGGTCTTCGTAGCCGAGCGCGCTGTCCCCGTTAGAGCCGCCGGCCAAGACGATCGTCTCCAGCAGCGGCTGGATCGCACGGACACCGGTGGCCACCGCAGCCAGCACCGGTTCGGTGATCACCAGGCGCGCCTCGCAGTCCGCCACGAGGAGGGCGATTTCTGGCGCGGTGAGCCGGAAGTTCAGCGGGACCGCGATCGCCCCGAGCATGTTGACGGCCAGCACCGACTCGACGAATTCGGTCCGGTTGAGCATCAGGACCATGACCCGGTCGCCGAAGCCGACCCCCCGCCGACTCAGCGCGTCGGCCAGGGCCGCCACCCGCCGCTGAAGCCCGGCCCACGTCACGGTGTTGCCCAGGAATCTCAGCGCCGTCGCCTCCGGCTGCATCAAGGCGTGGCGTTCCAGTTGGTTGATCCAGTTCTGCCGCCGGGCCCGGTACAGCTGGTCTTGCGCTGGGTTCCCGTGCCGTGCCGCCTGCGTCGGATGGCCGGCCAGTTGCGCGGTCAACGCAACACCTCCCCTTTCACTCAAACTTCACTCACGCACCGCTTGCGACAGGTTGATATTTGATAAAACATGGTGTTGTGTGGGTCACACTATGGCTTTAACGTCCCCCTGACAAGCCCCATCAAGACCCGCCGAGCCCCTGAAAGCCCTGGCAGCCGACGTGAACGCACCGATCTCCACGCAGCCGAGGAGCCGGCGCCCGCTGCGCCGGGCGCAGCTGTCCGACGAAGTGGCGGGTCACCTGCGGGCGGCGATCATGTCGGGGGCGCTGCGGCCGGGAGCCTTCGTCCGGCTCGACGAGACCGCCGCCGAACTCGGGGTGAGCATCACGCCGGTGCGCGAGGCGCTGCTGAAGCTGCGCGGGGAGGGCATGGTGCAGCTCGAGCCGCACCGCGGCCACGTCGTCCTGCCGCTGACCCGGCAGGACATTGCGGACATCTTCTGGCTGCAGGCAACCATCGCCAGGGAGCTCGCGGCGGCGGCCACCGAGCACATCAGCGACGCCCAGATCGATGAGTTGGAGCGCACCAACGAGGCCCTCGCGGCGGCCATCGGCTCTGGCGATGCGGAGACAATCGTGGGCATCGAGTTCGCCTTTCACCGGGTCTTCAATCAGGCCAGCGGCCGGATCAAGCTGGCCTGGTTTCTACTCAATGCCGCCCGCTACATGCCGGTGCTGGTGTATGCCGCCGACGCGCAATGGTGCATGGCCGCTGTCGACAGTCACCGGCAGTTGATCGCCGCGCTGCGCCGCCGGGACGCCGCGGCCGCGATCGAGCACACCGTGTGGCAGTTCACCGACGCGGCCGACCGCCTGACCGAGCTGCGCGACCGGATGGGGATCTAGCGGCGATCGCGAGCACGGCGAAGCCGGGCGACGCGGGTCGCCGCCATCGGGACCAGCGGCGATCGCGAGCACGGCGGGCGGCGGCCTACGTGGCGGCCAGCTGCTCGGCGCGCCGCTTCAGGTTTTCGGCGAGGTGATCGAGGACGTTGCCGGCGAGCGACTTCACCATCGGCGCGGGGATCGGCATAGAGGTTTCCACGTCCATGTCCACCGTCAGCAGGCTGGAGGTGCCCACCTCCACCACGCTGAACAGCTGGTCCTGCTTTGTGAACAGGTCACCTTGCTGCAGGACGGTCTGGATCTGGTTGTCTCCCGGGTAGTACACCGCCTGAATGAACGTGGCCTGCATCCCTTGGTAGTCGGCGTCGAGCCGCAGCTGGCTGGGACGCCCGTCGTCGTAGCGGGCGAGCACCCAAAGCCCTTGGACCTCTTGGTTCCACTGTGGATAGGCCTCGAAGTCGGCGACGATCCCCATGATCACCGCGGCGTTGGTGCCGACCTCCACGGTCTTGCTTAAGACTGGCATTCGCCCACTTTAAATTATTGGCCGACATACGCCGTCGACAGCAGTGCGCGCACGTCGTCGGGGATGGGGACCGGCTTGCGGTTGTGCCGGTCGACGTAGACGTGCACCCAGTGCCCCAGCGCGGTGATCGGTTGCGCCCCGTCTTCGTCCCCCGACCGGAAGACTCCGAGCCGGTAGCTGACGCTGCTGCGGCCCAGGCGCGTGACCGCCACGCCGATTACGAGGCTCTCCGGGAAGTGCAGTTCGGCGAAGTAGCGGCAGCCGGACTCGGCGACGATTCCCAGCGCGGGCGCGGTGATCGGGTCGAGGCCGGTGCTGGTGTCGATCCATGCGTTGATCGCGGTGTCGAACAGCTGGTAGTACACGGCGTTGTTGAGGTGGCCGAACATGTCGTTGTCCGCCCACCGCGTTCCCACCGGCCACAGCACCGGAAAATCGTTGCTGGTGAGTTGGTCCGGTGCGGGCGGGACCCCGGGAACCGGCGGGTCCGGTGGACCTGGCGTCATGGTTGTATTCCAACATGGTTCGTATCCGGGGGGCCGTGCTGGATCGGATCGGCGCCCCCCGGCCCTACGCCGAGTCGCGGCCGATCAGCATCGTCGACCTCGATCTGGATCCGCCCGGCAGCGGTGAGGTGATGGTCCGCATCGAGGTGGCCGGCATATGTCACTCGGACTTGTCGGTGGTCGACGGCAACAGGGTGCGACCGGTGCCGATGCTGCTCGGCCACGAGGCGGCCGGGATCGTTGAGGCGGTCGGCGAGCAAGTCGACGACCTCACCGTCGGGCAACGGGTGGTGCTCGTCTTCTTACCACGCTGCGGCCATTGCGCAGCGTGCGCGACCGGGGGGTTGACGCCCTGCGAGCCGGGTAGTGCGGCGAACGCCGCCGGGACACTGCTGGGCGGCGGCATCCGGCTGGACCTGGCCGGCCACCCGGTGCACCATCACCTCGGGGTCTCGGGCTTCGCGACGCACGCGGTGGTCAACCGGGCCAGTACGGTGCCGGTACCCGACGACGTGCCGCCCGAAGTCGCCGCGCTGCTGGGCTGCGCGGTGCTGACCGGCGGTGGCGCCGTGCTCAATGTCGGCGACCCGCGACCGGGGCAGTCGGTCGCCGTCGTCGGGTTGGGAGGTGTCGGCATGGCGGCGGTGCTCACCGCCCTCACTTACGACGACGTTCGCGTCGTCGCCGTCGACCGGTTGCCCGACAAGCTGGCGGCCGCCCGTCGCCTGGGCGCGCAGGAGACGTACACACCCCGGCAGGCCATCGAGTCGGGCGTGAAGGCCGCTGTGGTCGCCGAGGCTGTCGGCCACCCCGCCGCACTGGAAACCGCGATTGCGCTGACCGCTCCGGGTGGCCGCACCATCACGGTCGGGCTACCGCCACCTGATGCCCGAATCAGCCTGTCGTCGTTGGGGTTAGTCGCCGAGGGCCGGTCGCTGATCGGCAGCTACCTGGGCTCGGCGGTGCCCAGCCGCGATATCCCGCGATTCGTCGAGCTGTGGCGGTCCGGCCGGCTCCCGGTGGAGTCGCTGGTGTCGTCGACGATTTGGCTGGACGACATCAACGAGGCGATGGACCGCCTCGCCGACGGCCTCGCCGTGCGCCAGCTCATCAGGTTCGACTGACTACCGCGGGTGCGGCGGTGCGATCGGTTCGACCGTGGTGTCGGGGAGCCGATGGTTGTCGATGTAGTCCCACCGGACCTGGTAGCCGAGTCCGGGCGCCGAGGGTAGCTCGACGAATCCGTCTGGGCCCAGGGGGTCACAGGGCGCGTCCAGGTACGCCGGCGCGGTGTCGTAGCGCGCCCCCGACGCTGCAGACGTTTTCGGGGAGTTTTGCGGCCCACAGTCGGCGCCAGATCTCGGCCCGGTCGAATGGGTCCTGACCGGACAGGAGCGGGCTGAGGAACTGGCCGATCAGTGCCTGGTCACCGGGCAGCAGTCCGTCCTGGTCTCCGTGGAAATGGCCACCGGAGTAGTAGCCCTCGGCGCCCTCGTCGGTGCGCACTTTGGTCACGGTCTGGACCACGCGGTAGTCGGTCATCAACTGGCCAAACGAAATTCGGTCGACGAACGTCTCGAACGGCACGACCTGCACGCCGGTGATCTTCATGGCAGCCTATTTTGCCGACGGCTCGCGCGCTCAGCGGAGAGGCAAAGGCGCCCGACTGAAAAACGCATCGCACCGTTCTCGTTTCGCGCTCCCCGCGCCGCCCAGGAGTGAGTCGTCAGTCATGCCATGCCGGCTTTCAGTTCGTAGGCGGTTCCGACCGAGTTCTGCATGAAGGCGTCGGGAAGCCGGGCAGCGAGGGCGTGGGTGGCTCGCCAGCCGGTGCAGTGGGCGGGAACGACGATTTCCGGGTCGATGGCCTGCATCGCTCGGCAGGTGGCGTCGATACGCGGTTCGAACAGCGGCCCAGCGAGGTGAAATCCGCCGATAACGGCGTAGACAGCGTCGATACCGGTGAGCCGGCGGGCGTAGGAGACGATGTTGATGATGCCGGCGTGCCCGCATCCGGTGAGCACGACTAATCCCTTGCCGCGCACGTTGACGATGAGGGCTTGGTCGTCGAGGATCAGCGGGTCCGGTTCCCAGGTGCTGTCGCGCCATGCCTGATGAAACGGAAAGCCGGTCTCGAAGTCGTTGGTCCGGTCGACCTCGCCGGTGATGAGCACGGAACGCTGAAATAGGAACGATGGCCGTCGACTCTCGAGGACGTTGAAGCCGGCGTCTTCGAGGCCGCGGCGGCTGGTGGTGGGCATCTCGATGGGGTCCGCGCCCGGGATGGCGATACGCCGACGGCTCCAAAACTCAGGGTGGATCACGACGGGCATGCCGGCTGTGCCGAGGCGGCCGACAAGCCCGGACAGTCCAGCGGTGTGGTCAAAGTGCCCGTGGCTCAGAACGATCGCTTCGATCCCGGCGGGATCCAGCCCGAGGCGGTCAAGGTTGTCGGCGCAGCCGGTCGGGGTGATTCCGGTGTCGAAGAGCAGGGTGTGGATGGCCGCGCCCTTCCTGACCGACAGGTGGGCGGAGAAGCCGTGCTGAGCCAGGGGGAAATCGATGACCCGCCCCTCGGCGAACGTCGGCACCGCAACGGTCGGCACCGGGGCGGGGGGATGGCTCATCAGGCGGTGGGCCGGACCCTCGTCGACCAATAAGATGTCGATCGTGTTGTCGCACAACATGGTTACGGTGACCGAATCGACCGGTTCCACATCGATCACCTCACCGGCCCACTCAGTATCGGTGGAGATCGGCTGGATCGGCGGCAGCGGGCCGGGAAAGGTCTCGGTACACATGGATCAGGTCTCCTACGCGCAGATATGAAAGCGAAGGTTAGCGAGGGCCTCCACCGCTTCGGGGCAGGATGTGGCTTGCACGCACGTCACATGACCATGCTCTCGTCACCTGTCCGGCATTGGCAGGGTCGAAGGTCACCAGACCCGGTGATCGTCGCAAACAAGATCACCCGGGCGCTCAACCGTGCGCAACACCGATTATGCATGCCGCGGTGTTCACCAACAGGTCAGGGATTCCCCACGCTTGCAACGGTTTGGGCACATGCAGTGATCACCGACTGCCCGTCGGCCAGATCCAGTGCAGTGGCTGAAACGTTCAGTCCCGTCGCGGTCAACGCGGCTGCCTCCCGTTCGGCACCTTCGATGTTTCGGTCCGCGATCGCTACCGTCGCCCCGGCTTCGGCCAGCACCGTCGCGATGCCAAGGCCAATGCCTCCGGTCGCCGCCGGTGACGATGGCTCCTTGTCGGCGCGTCCGAACATGTTCTCCAGCGGTGTGGGCATCACCGGCCCGATCAGCCGTGCCAGCATGTGGCTGTAGTAGGTGTCGGCGATCCCGCGATAGAGCTCGGGCACCCGGAACATCGCGCACTGCCGCACCCAGGTTGTCGATCCGGCGATCACACGCCGCCACCGAGAATCCCCGCGCACGAAGCTTTTTGGTGATCGCCCAGCCCTGACCGCCAGCCGCGCCGGTGACCAGTGCCACACGGTGACTGGTCATTGCTTGGTCGAGCTCAGCCGAGCCGCGAATAGGCGTCACACAACAGCGTCTCGGTAGGACCGACTGTGGCGTCTCGCAATCCGGCCGCCGCGAGCGCGTGGCACTTGAACCTGCGCGCCGCCGCGCTGAGCAGATGCTGCACTTCGGCCGTCGAGCGGTTGACGCCCAGCGGCCAGCCGCCGCCCCACAGGGCGACCTCGGTCACCCGGTCGTCCAGGGACGTCAGCACCCGCTCGCGAACCCGCGCATCGGCGGTGAATGCCTCGGCGCTGACGGCCAGGCTCTGGCTCGGCGCATCCGTCCCGCCGAGCCCTGAGTGCAAGTCCGATACCGCGACGCCGAGGATCCGCAGCGGCCGGGTGTCCCCGCCGGTCGGGAGCAGTGCGGTCACCTCCCACCCGGCCATCACCCGGTCGTACAGCCAACCCCCGGCCGATTGCACGACGTCCGCGGCGTTGGCGGCAACGACCTGCAGTCGATAGCGCAGGCATTCGCCGTTGGTGCGGGTTGTTGGTGCAGCGGTGAAGCGGCTGCGTGCGCTGACGTCGAACGTTGGAGCGACCATCGATCCATTCCTCACCGCCACACGCCAGTTGGGCTTCGTCTGGGACGTGTCAGGGCTAGGGACAGCGTGACACTTTAGCCGAATTTTGTAAAGTTCCGACCCGGCGTCACGACTCTTGGCGAGCCTTGAGTCCGGCGAGAACCTCGTCCGTGTGCTGCCCGAGTTCCGGTGCCACAGAACGCGGCGCCCAGGGCGTGCCATGGAAATCGGCAGGCGTCGCCACCATCAGAACGCTGGACGCTCCGTCCGGGACGTCCACAATGCCGCCCGCCGCGTGGAACTGCTCGTCGGCCAAGACGTCCTCGAGCGCGTTGACCGGTGACCAGAAGAAGTCCGGTTCGGTTGCGAAGATCTCCGCCCACTCGTCAAGCGGGCGGGTCGCGAAGATGACGTCCAGCTCCGCGATGAGCTGCACCGCGTTGGCGGCGCGGGCGCGCGCGTTGGCGAAGCGGGGATCGGTCAACCACTCCGGGCGGCCCACGGCGCGGCACAACGGGGGCCAATGCCGCTCGGCCTCGAGTCCGACGATCCAGAACCGTCGCCCGTCGCCGGCGGCGTAGTTGTTCATGCACGGGTTGCCCATCGATTCGCGTTGCCCGACCGCGATCGGCTGGCCGGTCAACAGGTAGGTGTTGAGGTCGAAGCTCACGGTGTAGGCGCCCTGGCGATACAGCGACGTGGTCACCAGTTGGCCAGTTCCGTTGCGTTGACGGGCGATCAGCGCGGCACAAATCGCGGCCGCCAGGCTCATACCCGCCGAGTGGTCACCCATGCCGCCCCGTTGGAACGGTGGCGTCTCGCCGGGCCGGGTCAGCAGGTGCGCCACTCCGGCCCGAGACCAGAACGCCGCGATGTCGTAGGCGGCCCGATCCGCATCGGGACCGTTCTCGCCGTATCCGGTGATCAACCCGTAAACCAGCCGAGGGTTGCGTTTTGACACCGACTCGAAGTCCAGCCCGAGACGCTGCAAGGCGCCCGGACGCACATTGGTCACGAAAACGTCCGCTTCGGCGAGCAATTGGAATGCGATGTCGCGGCCCGCTTCCTCGGCGAGGTTCAGAACGACGCTGCGCTTGGAGCGGTTGTCCATTTCGAACGGCGGGTTGACGGCGAGATCGCATCCCAGCATTCGCCCGAACATCCGACCCGGGTCACCCGAAGGCGGCTCGATCTTGACGACGTCGGCACCCCAGTCGGCCATGATGCCGCCCGCGGCCGGCCCGGCCACCCACACGCCGAGCTCCACGACTTTGATGCCTTCCAGCGGTCCCGCCATGACTGGCACCCTAACGAGCCGCGCTAAAAGGGCGGATCGTCGGGCAGGGGATCGGGTATCCGATCGTCAGGCTTGCAGTTCGCAGGCAACTCCTCCGCTTCGGCGGAATCGTTTATCCAGCGGCAGAAAGGGCTGGCGCTGGTGGCGGCATAAACCACTTCAGGTTGCTTGCAAGTCGGGAACCTACCCGTCCTGCCGTGGTGCCGACGTTTTCGGCACAATCCTGTCGCTGCCCAGACCGCTCGGTAGCGGCGGCCCGCTGGCTTAGCAGCGCCGCCACCGCTACCAACGCGGCCGCATCGAGGCCCTCCCGATAATCGAACATATGTTCGAGTCGCCAGGCGGGTGCGACACGTATCGTCATGAATCAGCCGCCTGTGGATAACCGGTCCGGAAAGGTTGACGTCATGACTCTGGCAGCCGGGCGAGGTCCGCTCAGCAGCGACCCGGCCGGCCGGTTCTCGCCCCCGATCCCCGCCGATGTCGTCTTCATCGAACCGCACCCGCGGCGCGTCCAGGCCGTCAAGGACCACCGCCTGGTGATCGATACCGAGCACGCGCTGATGGTGCACCGGCGCGGCCACCCTCTCAGCTACGTCTTCCCCGGCGACGAGGTCGGAGACCTCCCGGCCGAGCCCGAACCCGAGGCGCCCGGCTTCGTCCGGGTGCCCTGGGAGGCCGTCGACACCTGGCTTGAGGAAGGCCGAGAACTCGTCCATTACCCGCCGAATCCGTACCACCGCGTCGACTGCCGCCCAACGCAGCGGCATCTGCGCGTCTCGGTCGACGGCACCGTGCTGGTGGATACGCACGACACGGTGATCCTTTTCGAGACGGCACTCGAACCCCGGCTCTACGTGAACCCCGCACACGTGCGAACCGACCTGCTGCGGCGCTCCGAGACGTCCAGCTACTGCAACTACAAGGGTTTCGCGACCTACTGGTCCGCCGCCGTGGGCGATATCGTCGACGACGTCGCCTGGAGCTACGAGGATCCGCCCCCGGAAAGCCTTCCGATCAAAGGGTTCCTGAGTTTCGACCCGGCCCGCGCAGAGGTCGCGGCCGAGTTGCCGGTCACCCGTAGCTGAGAGGTCATAAGTGTGGCCTTCCCCTCGATCGCGGCTGATCTGGCCGGCGCGTGGGGGGTGTCAACGTGGAGCACGCGTAGCGCAGCGAGCATGAACGACGTTGACACCGAGGAGCGCAGGCTGATGATGGGCCGTCGAGGGATGGCCTGACTCGACCCTTGGTGAGAGATCGGTTGAGCCTTTTCCAGTTTGGTGAGGAGGAAGCCGAGATGTCGATACTTCAGGTGGCTCTTGAGCCTTCGACGGTGGTGGTGGCGGTCGATCCGGGCAAGGTGATGAACCGAGTTTGGGTCAGCAACGGGAACGGACTGCTGGAGGAGCCGGTGTCATTGCCGGTGGCTCGGTCGGGGATCGCGGCGCTGGAGAAGATGCTGGCGGTGCACGCGGGTGATCCGGTGATCGCGATCGAGGCGACCGGGAGTCTGCACCGTGCATGGACTGCGGAGGTTGAACGCCTTCACCCGGGCGCGATCCGCGTGATCGCTCCCTCGGAGACGAAGGCCGCCCGCATCCAACTGGGGTCGGGCCGGTTCAAAACCGACGATCGCGACTGCGCGGCGTTGACGTACCTGGCTCGCCAGGGTGCGGGGCGAAGACACTGCGAGGAGTCGGCGGTCGAGGAACTGCGTGCAGCGGTCCGTTACCGTCATGGGTTGGTTGCGGACCGGAAGAAGGCCCAGCAGCGACTTCATGATCAGCTCAACGTCTTGGTCTCCGGCCTGTCCGCGCCGGCGGGGCACGGCCGGGCGTTGCCGGTCGGGGGACCCACCGGGCAGGCGGTACTGGCGTGCGCGGCGGCGTTTGCGGGACGCCCGCCCTCGACACGCTCGTTGATCGCGAGGTCGCCGGGGCAGAGGGTGGAGGCCACGGCACAGTACTGGGCGCGCCGCTGGCGCGACTGTCTGCCGCCACCACCGGATGCTGTGGCACGGGCGCAGTGGATGGGCCGCGACCTGGACCGCTACCGCACCTTGCAGGCCGATCTGGCAGCAGTTGAGGACCAGATCGCGACCCTGCTGGCCAACACCGATGGCCAGGTCCTGACCACCCTGCCCGGAGTCGCGGTCATCCGTGCTGCCGCGTTCGCGGCGTTCAGTATGCCCATCGCACGGTTTGCCGATGCTGAACACCTTTATTCGGCAACGGGTTTGGCGCCTGCCCTTTACCAGTCCTCGACCCTGCACCGCCGCGGCCGGATTTCCCGGCAGGGCCTGGCCGAACACCGCGACGCGCCATGGGCATCGCCTGGGGCCTGTCGATGTACTCGCCCGCGTTCGCCGAACGCAACGTCGAACTCCGCGCCCGCGGCATGGCACCGATCCAGGCTCGGGTGGCCTTAGCACGTCACGGGTGTCGACTGGTCTTCCGGCTTCTACGAACTCAACAACCTTTCGATGAACAGAGGTATCGTCGAGGAAGGCTCGGTCGCGAGCGGTGACGGCTGTTGTAGCTATGCCGCACGACGGCGCAACCTAGCTTGCCGCCCGCTCGCGCTGGGCCGCTTGACGGCGCACACGAAAGCCTGCCGCTCGGCGGCGCCTGATCAGCCTGCCGGATTCGCGGCCCAACCGTATCCGAACGATCCCCTTGTTCATCGCGCGCAAAAACCGAGCCCACAGCTCGGCTATACGATCATGCCCAAATGTCAGACTTGACGTTCAGCGCGAAAGCTGGGTCGACCCAGCCCCAGCACGTGCTGGGCGATCATGTTGCGGAAGACTTCGAGGGTGCCACCGTAGATCCCGAGCGGTAACGCCAGCCGGTAGAGGTGTTCTGCCGCACCGTTGCCGGCAGAGCCCTGGGTGTCGGTGGGTAACGCCGATGCCGTCCCCAGGATGTCCATCAGATCCGGAGAGATGTCGCGCATCGTCTGCGCGATCGCGACGCGGCCGAACATGCCGGGTGTGGACAGCGCCGCCTCCATCCGCGCAACGTCGCGCCCCAGCCGGTATTTCACCGAGTCGTCATCCACCTCCGAAACGAGCGCCGCAACGCCGTCGACCACTTCGGCCATCACGTCGCCGTGCGCCCCCATCGCGGTAATGTATTGCAAGCCATGGTCTTCCGGGTCCACCATGCCGTGTTCGAAGTCGAGTGCCGCGCGCATCACGGTCCAACCGCCGTTTACTTCACCGATGCGGTAGAGGTCGTCGACGCGGACATCACTGTAGTAGACGATGTTGGTGCGGTCGCCGTCCAGAGTGCGGATTCCCTGGATCGTGATGCCGGGTGAATCGAGGGGTACCAGAAACATTGTCAAGTTCTTGTGTTTCGGCGCGTGGAGATCGGTGTTGGTGAGCAGGAAGACGTATCCGGCGTTCTGCGCGTTGGAGGTGAACATCTTGGAGCCATTAATAACCCAGCTAGACCCGTCCCCGTCGCGCACGGCACGGGTCTTGCAGGTGGCGACGTCGGAGCCACCATCGGGCTCGGTGTAGCCCAGGCACAGCCGGATCTCCCCGGACAGCACATCCGGCACGACCTTGTCGGCGAGCTCCGGCGCCCCGAATTGCCGCACCAACCGGGCGACGACCGATGTGGTGCCCCAGTGGTACCAGGGCGTGTGGGCCCGGGCGATCTCGAGTTGGAAGATGCGCCGGCGAACCGGGCTGAATCCGCCCTCGGACTCCAGCTTCCAATCGGAGGCCAGATATCCCGCTTCGCCCAGCGCCAGATGCACGTGCTCGTCGAAGTTTTCACCGAACTCCAGCTGGCGGTGGAGCACGTCGTCAGTGACGTGCTTTGCGATGAACGCCCGGGTCTCATCAAGAAAGGCCCGGTCCTCCGCGCTGAGCTCGACGTGCGAGAAGTCCATTTACAGTGCGTCAATCACGAGGGTGCGGAAGCGTTGCAGGGTATCGAGGGCATGCACCATGCTGTCGCCGGGCAGGTGGACGCTCACCCACGTCACCCCCAGTTTCGCCAGCTTTTCCAAGCCGTCGAGGTAGGCCCCGGCGTTGAAGTCGTCGTCGGTGGGGCTGCCGCCCTCGAAGTTGGTGAAGGTGATGTCGATCGCCGACCAGTCTCTGCCCGCCGCGTCGCATCGGCGTCGTAGATCGTCGATGCCGTCGCCCAGTCGCTGCACCGAATCGATGACGGCGGTACCGGCCGTCTGCGCCAGCTGGGGTGCGGCGGGGAACGGACACCAGCCATCGCCATACCGTGCGACGCGCTGGCGGGCGGTGGTGGTGTTGCCGCCGATCCAGATCGGCGGATGGGGGTTGCTGACCGGTCTGGGGTGCGCGGTGATCCCGCGCGCGCTGAAATGCTTGCCCTCGAAGGAGATGTCATCTTCGGTCCAGACGGCCCGGATCACCTGCAGCGCTTCCTCGAACAGCTCGGCACGCTCGTCGTAGCTCACACCCAGTGCCGCGAACTCTCGCTTGAGGTAGCCAAGGCCCACCGCGAGCGTGAAGCGGCCACCCGACAGCAGATCCAGGGTGGCACCGGACTTGGCTACCACGAAGGGGTTTCGATACGGCAGCACCACGATGTTGGGAATCAGCCGCAGGGTCGTCGTCGTAGCCGCCGCGAAACCCAAAGCGACAAAAGGATCTAACGCATCGTGACCGCCGGCCGCCAGCCACCGCTGCGATGGCGCCGGGTGATCGGTGAAGCCGAACCCGTGGATCCCCGCCGCCTCGATGGCCGCGGCCACTTTCCCGATGCCTTCCCCACTCACCAACTCCGGGTTGTAGGGATGACTGTGCATCGGGTGGGTGATCGTGAAGTACATAGCGGTCAGAAGCGCGAGCGCGTGTCGATCGAGGTGTCGCTGGTGCGCAGCGGCCGGATCAGCGCCTCCTGCGCGAAGGAGGCCAGCAGCTCACCCTGCTCGGTGTGCACCGTGCCGCGGACATACGACATCCCCGCGCCGACCTGGGGGCTCTCGTGGGGGTAGAGCAGCCAACAGTCCCAGCGCACCGGTTCGGTGTACGCGCAGAAGATCGTCATCGGCGCGTGCGC
>Ga0080006_1155401_pt1 | contig 27895 bp, 26 predicted proteins | sample RS3BMetagenome_FD_69209 | JGI IMG/M metagenome (GOLD analysis project Ga0080006, IMG submission 69209) | Ferric oxide microbial mat and aquatic microbial communities from Rainbow Spring, Yellowstone National Park, USA - RS3B (SPADES... ...
TTAAAATATTATTCTTGTAGCACCTCTACAATAATCCTGCTCTCTTTACTACCAGGCCAACGCAGTAACGTACCTTGCTTATGTGCTTTTGCCTTGCTATTTCCGTAGATACAGTTACAAGTGGTATATGGCCTGCAACTGAATAGGTTATGTAGTCTAGCTTACTGCAGAAAAATTTTGGAAACTGGAAGAAGAAATGTTTATAACTCTTACCTCAAATATTTATTCAACAGTGCATTTATATGACAAAAAATAATAACGAAATTAATAAGAGCGCAATAACAAAAGAACAACACAAAGCACAAAATTTAGTTTTTATAGGGTATGTGTTTACCTTCATATTCATAATTCTAATCTTTTTTCATAAAATCTTAAGTGCGATTATACCTTTTATATCGTTTGCTATATTATTGGTATATACTTACACCACTCTTAAGAATCCAAAATTTAGACTTAGATATTTAAGTATACTGGTTGTATTTTTTCTCGCAATGGTTGCTTCTGCATTCTCTATTTTTTTAACCGCTGCTAGTATTACAAATGTCAGCGAGGCGTTAGTTGTAGCAACAACCATATGCATCTTAATTGATATTGAATTTTATAAGCATATGAAAGAATACATACTAAAAGTGCTGAAAGATCAGAAGACAAAGAGAAGTCTGCTTACGGCAATTGATGTGGCTTTCAGCCCTATGATCGCTAGTACTCTTGCGCTTTTCTTTGCTTTATTAGTTTTAATGGACCCCTTATTAACTTTTAGTACTCTTTTTATTGATATATCAATTTTTCTAATACTCCTTGCATTGGTTATGCCGATAGAATTATTCGCTGAAGATTTACTCATACAAGCACATTATTTTAAATCATAGAAAGAGGAGAGCAACTAATGCTATATAGGGATTTAATTTATCATCGATGAAAAGATTTTAATTTATCAGGATCTATTATATACGAGTTGATAAATATGTTCATGGATCAGGAGGCAGAGGAGATTATAAGGTGGATAATTAAGCTTGTTGGTAGGAACAGAATCATAGCTAATGTTACAATTTACTCCACTCAGAGTAAGGGTTGGAAGGTAAAAATTTATGATGAAAAGGAAGCTCTTGTAGTTTTAGGAAAAATGTTTTCTCCTAGCGAAAATAAAAAAAACAGGTACTAATAAAAAAATACCAAATTTCAAATTTTAAATTTTTTCTACTCTTTAAGAAAAAGGATCATAGTATTAAACTTTTGCCTGTGAATACAACTCTACATGAATTAAAAAAATTATCATACAACAAAAAGTCCATACTGAATAAATTAAAAGAATTAAATGAATTATTAAACGTCATTTTGCAAGGGGAAGGTAACTCTCTGGATAAATTAAAAGAATTATTAAACATCCTTTTGCAAGGTAACTTTCTGCAAGCTAAATTAAAAAAGTTAAATTTCCTTATTTCATTTTCTAGATATACTGATAAAGAGAAATCTAAGAGGACCCACTATATTTTCATTTTCTTTAGTATTAAAAAAGACGTTATCGAAAAAGGAGAACAAGAGCTCTATGAAGTAATGTGGGAATTCTTGGATTCGAAAGAGCTTGAATCTTATATCAAACAGTTTACCGGTATGAAAAAACAGGAGTTCGAAGAAAAATTAGGTCATGAGATTTTATACGATCATAAAGAAAATAATACTAATAACGAAAATTAATGGTTACTGTTCTTTTAGTACCTCTATTATGATTCTGTTCTCTCCGCCATCTGACCAGCGCAGCAGTGTACCTTTGCCTATGCGCTTCCATCTTGCGATTTCTCTGGGCACTGTGACAAGGATCTGGCCGTTCTTGAACTGCATAACTCTGCTTTTGCCTCTGCCTGCGACCTTGTGTGTGTGCTTTGAAAGCAGTGTTTGTGTGATTGCGTTTATCATGAAATCAACGATAAAATTAAATAAGTGATTTGTATTTATGCTTAATAGGTAGTGGTATGAGCACAACAAATAGGCAACGAACCCCTACTTCTAAATCCCAGTGGTAGCAAATATGGTGTTAATATCAGATCAAAAGATGGAAGGATTATGTCCCTAGGTATCCTAAGCGGCAAAAGGCTGGTGTTACTGCTACTCGCTATAATACTCATATACGATCTCGTGCATTCAATAATATACACGCTTGGACCTACAGAGCTGAGTGAAGACTTTGCCTACTTCTTCCTTGCGCTTGGCGCATTGCACGGGCAGGTAAGCCTTTCTAATTTTAATATAGACGGCACAAGGCTGCTGCAGTATCTGCCCATGGCGCTGTTTTATAAGCTGTTTGGGGTAAACATCTATTCCTCCTCAGCCTGGAATATAATAATGTTTATGGGCACCGTACTGGTCGCTTTTTTTGTCGGGAAGAAGGTATACAATGCCAATGCGGGACTTCTTGCTGCACTATTGATTAGTTTCTTTACCCCAGCTGTCAAAAACTCAATCACTGCAGGCATCAGCGAAGCAATGATGTTTTTCGTATCAATCACAATGCTTGCGATGCTTTATGCACATGACAAAAAATCTCCAAAGCTTATGTTCGTGACAGGAGTGCTTGCCATCGCGACACAGCTCACAATACCGATAGGCATTATTGCGATCCTGGCCGTGCTACTATATGCGGTTGTGGAATTTCTAAGGAGGAATCTTTCGATGAAGCTTATTGCGTGGCTTATAATTGGGATGGTTGTAGCGGTTTTGCCTATAATTGCTTTCAGCTACATAAATACAGGCAACCCATTAGTGGTTATCCATGAAAACGCCGAATATTATTCAAATCTATCTATGACTTATACAACTTACGGAATAATAGGCACCCCTCCAAAAACTTACGCAAATTACTCTGGAAACAATCTGGCAGCATACCTGCTTTTTTATCCTCAAAATATGTTTACTTCAAACATTCTACAAGCCTTAAGAACTGCAATTTTGACAAGGAACCTCAATCCGCTGAGCATATGGAGTAGCATATATCATGTTAGCACTGGCAATGCAGGCTTCTACTTTTATGCGGTTTTCATTGCGGCGCTCATACTACTAATACTGGGTGAGCGCAGACTGTATTTTCCGCTCTTCTGGTTTGCTGTAGGCATAGGATTCCTGGAATTTGCGCCTATGAGCGTAAGCTTCTTCCCGTTTAGGTACATGCTGATATTCAGGGCGATGAGGTATACGTCCAGCATTGCGGTTCCGATAGCAGTTATACTCTCTATAGCGATAATGCGCATTGTTGAAGGTAGTGGAATAGGCAAAGGCGGAAATGTAACCAAGAAAGAGTTAAGGAATAAACACAGCTGCCTCAGGCTACTTGCCGGCTCTGTGATAGTTGTTTTTCTTATAGCGACGTCAATACCTATAAACAACGCATGGTATGACTATGTATATGCACAAACTTACCCGTTGCACGTTATAGCTAATTTGGTCAATAGCATGAGCAACAGCACGTACCTGTATATACCAAGCGGCGACTTTTATTTTCTAAGCGTTTATATGCACCAGAACAACATGTCGCGGGTAATTATGTATGACAACATAAGAAACTGCAGTGTTATGAAAAAAGGAGCCTATGTTGTAATCGCAAATGCCACATCAGGATTCGACCCGAATGTACCGTATATAAACAATACAACCGAGGAATGCCCCTCTTGGAAACTTGTTATGGAAGTGCATGCAAGCCCGCAGATTACAGCGTTCTCCGGATGGCCAGAACTCAGGTATGAGCAGATGCTGTATTATGTCTCCTAATTTTTAGCCCATTCAGCAATAAAGGGTGTTTTGCTACATTTAACCGAATAAAGCTTTAAATCATTACAAATTCAAACAAATTTGTAATACAATACAAACATTTTTAAATTTGTAATGTGATACAAATAATATGGAAAAGGATGCAATATTAAATATACTTTATTCATGGAACTTCTGGAAGCACAGTATAGATACAGGAATAGAGCGCAGCTTTTACATAAAAAAGATAATCTCGCTACTAGAACCGGGTATTCCTGTAGTTGTAGAAACAGGCATAAGGCGGGCCGGCAAATCATACATAGCAAGGCAAGTGGCTAAAAAGCTCATCGAAAGTGGATATCCAAAGAGTCGCATATTAATTCTTAACCTAGAAGATGAAAGGCTTATTGAAAAGAATTACAATCTGCTGCTTGAAATGTATAAGGTTTATAAGGATGAGATAAATCCTAAGCAGAGTAGCACAATAATCATAGATGAGGCGCAGAGCATCGAAGGCTGGGAGCGCTTTGTTAGAGGTCTTTCAGAGCGTGGCGAGGCTAGGTTCATAGTTACAGGATCGTCATCAAAGCTGCTTGATTCAGAGTATTCAACACTTCTTTCTGGAAGGCATGTTGTTGTTTATGTGCCACCATTAAACCTTGCCGAATATTTTATGTTTGCAAAGAATTCAGGCATAGACGATTTCCTGAAAGATGGAAGCTTTCCTGCAATAACATTATCAGAGAACAAGGCGGAGCTTGCACGCAGCTACTTTGACACAATTATCCTGAAAGACGTAATACAGAGATTCAGAGTGAAAAGGCAGGATGAACTGGTAAGGCTTGCCAAATTCTATATCACAAGCGTTGGCTCAAAGGTAACTTTCAACAGCATATCGAAGTTTCTGAACCTTTCTGTTAAGACAGCATACAACTTCTCACATTACCTAGAAAATGCATATCTTATATTTCTAGTTGACAGGTTCTCTTTCTCAATAAAAGCACAGGACAATAGCCCCAAGAAAGTCTATTGTATAGACAACTCATTTCCTTCGATGCTAGGCCTGAATGCAATAGAGATCAAAGGCAGGCTGCTTGAGAACAGCATTGCAACGATGCTTTATATGCTATCTAGGCATATTCAGAATTTTAATTTCTATTATTGGTATGAAAGTGGCCATGAAGTGGATTTTGTTATCAGAGAAAACCGAAATTATGAGATTTTGCAGGTTGCATATTCTGTAAAAAAAGACGAGACCAGGGAAAGAGAAGTTACTGCCATACTTGAATGCGCCAATAGACTGAATCTAAACAGTGCTACTGTAGTAACTATGGATTATGCAGGTGAGGAAATACTGAATGACGTTACAATAAAGTACGTTCCTGCAGAAGAATGGATAAAAAGCAAATTAAAAATGCACGGATATGCATAAGAAGCTATAGCCTGTTTACAATTTAAAAGTCTTTTTCTTTCGATATGGATTTCAACATCTCAGGGATGTTGATAATTAAGTATTTAAATCTATACTTGTATAAACTATAATATACTTTTGTATATGGGTGAGTGCATGGGGAATTGGGAGGACAGGGTAGATTTGCCGAATAGAGGGAGTGGGGGCAGGGTTTTCCGCAAACCATCGAAAGTGGTTGGCACCTTTGGCAGGAATATAGGGCACCTGCTGGCGCCCACCCTGCTCCTTGTGCTTCTGCTTCACGTCTCATATGGCGCGGGCAGCATCCAGCTATTATCACAGCTGAACTACATAAAGGTTATACTCTCGCAGGTGGGACCGGCGCTGAGTGGGGTTTTGTTCGTGATAGCGGGGATATTCTACGCCGTAGGCCAGATGCTGCCGCCTGACAAGAAAGCAAACTTCCATACTACAGCAATAAACATAATTATAGGTGCTGTTGTTGTGGGCATACTGAGTGTTGCTTCCACATCGCTTGCTGTGGCATCGACACACCTTCTCAGCAATTTTACATCTGCAAACACTATTACGTAAGTGCCAGAGGCGTGATTGCTTGGTTTATTTTCCGGGCTATGCGATTGCAATAGCCATCATTGCCATAATGCTCGCCGTGGCAGGGATTCTGCTCGGGCTTGGTTATTCGCTGGATGACCGAAAGCTGAAAGAGCTCGGGAGAGCTGAGCTCATACAGTCGCTCATAAACGGCGTTATTGTGGGCTCCCTGTTTATTGCTTTCAGTCCTGGCGGGCTGGTGATAAACCTTATCAACTCTATCGCTGTAATGCCAAACCCGAGCTACTGCACTGGTGCGCTAAGCTCAAATTCTGCGATATGCTTTGCATACAACTACCTGGCCGGCTACACTTCGGTCACAATCAACGGCGTGAAGCACCAGACGCTTCTGAGCTCTGCGCTCTCGCTGCTGGTGCCCCTGTCGATGCTGTATGTAATACTCGGAGTCATAGGTGCACTGAAAGTAGGAATAGGCATTATCTCGTTTTCATTTTCAGGACTGCTCAATCCGCTTCTTTCGCAGCTCAATTATGCAATAAGCGCCATTGTTTTTGCTATAACAGGCATAGAGGTGCAGGCAGTGCTGCTCAAGTTTGTAGGCCTTACGGCAGTGCCCGTGCTTCTGCCCACAGGAATAGTGCTGCGCACGTTTTACTTCACCCGCAGGCTTGGTGGTGCAATTATCGCAGTTGCAATAGGTCTTTTCGCTGTTTTGCCGCTTACATACTTACTTGATGCACAGCTGTCAGGAGAGTATTCCAGCAGCATGAACGCTGCAACAATAAGCTCGCTGATAACAAACTCCACGCAGGTAAAGAACGCACTTTCAGGGATAAACGCGCAGAGCAACACAATAAGCCTCGGCTTCCTAGATCCTGTAATAAACATGCTGAGCGGGATTGTGTCCCAGATTGAGAACGCGCTGGAAAGCCTGCTCAACTATATTGCGCTCCTTATAGTGGAGGTGTTCTTTCTGCCAACATTCAGTATTATACTTACAATTGTGTCGATAAGGGAGCTGGCGAGGATCCTGGGCACTGAAATCTCGTTTGGCAGGTTTGATGTCTTTTAGGTAATGGTATGGAAAGGTATGAGCACATGGAGTATGTAATTGCTGCACTGATCTCTGCAACGCTGATTGCAGGCATTGCGGGAGCAAACATATACATAATATCAACTGCAGCTCTGCTGCTAATTTCCCTGTTTGTGCTTCATTACTTCAAGGACTACGTAGACGCGTTTGTATTCAGGCACAGCAACTTTATACAACTGGTAGGTGGCTACGAGCTCGGAGGAGAGAGGGGTACAGCTGTAAGAAAGGTAGGGGGCAAGTACATAGCAACAGCCTGCATCGCAATAGAGGCAGGAACGGAATCTGAAGGCATTGACAGGGACAGGATGGAGGGAATTATAGCGCGTGCATCATACCCTTTCAAGTTTACAATAGCTGTAGAGAGGCTTGATGTCGGCAAGATGCTTGATGCGTTGCAGACAAAAAGGAGCATGAAGGAAATAGAGCTTTCCAGGATCGAAAACACCAAGCACGGAAGAGGGTTTGAAAGGGCGATGAGGGTAAGGAGGGAGCTCGAGGTTATAGACCATGATATTAAAAGCGTGAGCGGAGGTGCCGTGCCGATGAGGGTAGCATATTATGCGATGGTCAGCGCAGCGAGCGAGCGGCGTTTTATCGCAGAGAATGAGGCAAAGGCGCGCGCAAAAGCGCTTGCTGGTATGCTCGACGGTGCGCTTGGATCACGCTCCACAATAGTACAGGGGAACAGGCTAGCACAGGTTCTTGCTTTTGATTCGACACTGATGGTGATAGAAGACGCCCATTAACAGCTTATCAAATTCAAGGGTAGTTTCAGGACGCATGTGCCTGTTTGCGCCTTCAGAGCAGTACAACGAGGGAGGCAACAGCATCTATCTGGGAAAAAGCCTGATTTATAAGGTGCCGGTCATGCTTGACCTTGGCATGCTCATCAATCCGCACATGACCGTGGTTGGAATGAGCGGGTCAGGGAAAAGCTATATGCTGAGGAGCCTGATCATAAGGGAGCACGAACAGGCAGGAGCAAGAGTATTTGTAATAGACTGGAATGGAGAATACAAGAGCACAATAGAATTTCTGGGAGGCAGGAGCTATATACTGGGCAGCGAATACAGGATCGGAATAAAAAGCCTAAAGAATGAAAGCAGAATGCTGGACTGCATCGCCAGCGCTGCAGCACATACGCTGAAGATCGAAGACAGCGCAATTGGCGAGGTAAGGCATTATGTGTCAGAGATTCTTGAGGTGCGAGAATCATCTGGCGCGGGCAGAAGGAGCACACTAAAGCCTGGCGGAACAGAGTACACAGCACTGAGCGAAGCTGTGCGTGGCAGGCTTGATGCGCTTCGCATAGGAAGCTTTTTCTCAGAAGGGGGCTTTAGGCTGGAGGAATCTCTTGAGGGCGTGACAAGCATTGATCTGTCTAATGCGGAGAATGACGTCCAGCGCGAGTTTGTAGTGCATGCGGTTTTACAGATGCTTATAGAATATATGCACGGGCTGAGCATAGGCAATCCGGGGATGCTGCTTATTGTACTGGACGAGGCATGGAGGAGTGCGGGAGACATACAACTTATACAGCGGCTTTACAGGGAGGGAAGAAAGTATGGAGTTGGCATCATAACGGCGACACAGCAGATAAGTGATCTAGACAGCGGTGTGCTTTCTAATTCGGCATGCACCTTTATCTTTAGACTCCAGGGAGACGAAAGGCTTAACAGGCTCGTTGAGCTTGGATTCATAAAAAGGCGTGATGTACAGAACCTCTCAGATGCAGGCGTAGGCAGATGCTTGCTAAGAAGCACGTACAGGGGCGGCGCCGCGACTTCTTTTTTCATAGACAAAATTGACGGTTTTGAGATAAATATGTTTTGCATAAAGGATGGTAGGATGAGGATAGAAATTCCAATGGAGAGGATAAGCGAGGCGGCTGAAAGGCTTGGTATGGATGCAAACGCACGTGAAGGCATAAGGGCTTTCATAGAGAACGGCGAAAGGAAACTGGACATTGTTGAGCTTGCAAGATATATGATGTCGAAAGGTTTTGACAGGCCAACTATTGTTGCATTTATGAGGCTGCTCGGAATTGAGGACATTGCCATAATCAGGGCGTATGAAAATGCGAAGGACTACAGAATCTCGCTTGAATGATGATAAAACCGATTTCAGAACATCATTTGTGGCGAACGCCGTGCTCAAATGCAGCACTAGGCTACTCGAAGCTACGCTTTCAGAACTGCCTGCGCTCCAAAAGGCGGCATACGGCAGCAGCATATCATACTACATCTTAGAGAAGAGCATGAGGGAGAAGGAAAGGGCTTATGTCACGTTCGGGAAGTCATCAATAACTTACACATTCCGCTTTGAAAATCACGGAAGCGAGCTGCGCAGGAGAAGCCTTATGATGTTCCTTTCGCTTCTCGTATACGTCAAAGACCTGTATGATATAGATTTCGCATCTATTTACGGCTATATAATTGAAGAGCTAGGAGCGGAAGAGCTTATACATGGCAGCGATGTTAACAGGTGCGCCTGGCTTGAGGAACGCATTGCTGCACTTAATGCGGTTAATGTAAGCCTTGCGCACAGGCTCATTGATAAGACTGAACTGTATTCAGAACTCAGCAAGGAGATTCTAGAGTATACCGCACTTGTAGAAGGGATTGCAAAGTCGGTTGAGAAAAGTTTTGGTGTCTCGTTCGAAGCATTCTTGGACAGGCTTGGTATGGACAGGACACTCTGGGAAAGAGCCACACAAAAGCAGGTTGCGCAGCAGAAATGATGGTGATGTGCATGAGATGGCAGGATAACGGAATTGTGTATTTATACATCGCGCTGCTCGCGGCAATAGCGATTATAGTAGCCGTAATAGCGACCTCAAAAGCATTTGCAGGAAGCAGCTTCAAGGGCATGCTGTACATGCTTGCCGGAGCGGCTGCTTTTGCCGCAATAATAAAGTTGCCGAAGAACGTAGGCAAAAAGGTCGTAATAAGTTATGGGCAGGATAGTGATTGGAAGGAGGACGGCACAAAGGCTATTACCGTAAGCAAGAAAGGGCTGAAGAATGCGCTGGAGAACACAGCAAGGCAGAATGATGCGATATTTGCAAGGAAAGGCATGGCGGTAAAGATAAAAGAGGTAATTGACCATATGCCTGTGCCTTTCGGGGTATATGCGGAAGGGCACGGAGTCGGAATTGAAGAAGAGCTCTCCTGCGCGATAGAGCAATCAGGTCTGGGCGAGGTATATGCAGCCTTTGACAGGATGATAGCTGTCGATCGCGAGCCGGTAAGAATTATAGAGAGGAGGCTATACGATACTTATGTCGAGGGAACAGGTATCGATGATAGGAGCTGGGACTTTGAAAAAGCCCTCGGGAGCATAGACAGTGTGGTTTTCTACGATGGTTGTTCTCTCAACATGAAAGGCGTGATTGAGCGCATACGCACGACCGGAGGATGCTTGTTAGGCGTTATAAACAGCATGGCTGAATCTGCATTGAGCTCGCGGCTTCTTTTATATGAAAAAAGCAGCGGCATGCTTATGATGCTCCTTCTGACAGGATTCCTTAAGATAGAGGTTATCACTGCCTCAGGGATCAATAAAAATTATATGGCGTAGACACACTGTGGTCGCATGATAAGCATATACACGGCGATAGCATCATTCGGACTTGTATTGTCACTCTTCATGCTAAATGCAGCTGTATTGGTAGACATAGTAGGGATATCGAGGCACAGTGCGGAAGCAAGAGCTTACGGCCTGCACATGCTTTACGGTGCATTTACGCTAGCTCTCCTGTGCATGCTTCTATTTGCATTGAAATAAAAGCGAGGGTATGCTGGACCATATATCAAAAGAGTTTGGAAGGAGGAATGCGTATGAAGAGGCATTTATACTTCTTGCCGCAACAGCCTCGATGCTTTTTCTGGTTTACACCACTTTTTATGTTTTAGGCACAGTTTTAGACATAGGCCTTAAGGTGGTGGGGATGGCGCTTGCGGCGATTTTATCTGCATTATTCATCTATACACATAGGTCACATGCGGAAACCACATGGCGGGACAAGACGATGATATTACTTGCAATTTCCGCCTCCGCAATTATAATAATATTTTTAGGTCGATGGTATGGTGCTTTCGTTCTTTGAAGTCAGTAGCCTCCCTGACAAGGATTTTGACAGGGTATCCTTCATCGGGCTACTTGGCGGTGCATCTCTTGCAATTATATACGACTTCTCAAGGGGCTCTACAATATTAGGCATTGACGAGGCTCATGTGAAGAACGTGGAGTTTGCAATGAAGGTCGTGCCCGGGTTGGAATTCTCAAAGTTGCAGGATTACGGTGTGGGCTCAAGGCGGCTGGATATTTTCTCTGTGTACAGAAAAAGTGACACCGTGGCTCCAAGCGGCATGCTGAGTGACGTATTTAACCTGGAACGTAAGGATGGTTTCCTGTGCATGCTCCTCATACCTATCAGCGGAAAACAGCTGGATGATGCAAAAAAATTCATAGAGCACTCGCTTGGGAAGATGGGTGTGAGGGAGACAACAGCATTTGTAAGCACTGGGATTTCAGGCAGGGCAAGCAGCTCGCAGCAGAGGGATATCGTAAGCGATTCGGAGGAGAGGCTTCTGCTTGAGGATGCATTGGACTCTGTAAACAATGCGATACTGAGCGGTGCGTCCTCATACAAAATATTTTCTGTATTGGAAGATGAAGAACCGGAAGAAATGGAAGAGTATATACGCACAAGGTTCCTGGTCCTTGAAAGATTCAAAAAAGCAGAAAGACTGGAGAGGCTCGATGAACTAGATCTTAGATCCTTGCCTCTTGGCACAAGGCATGCCGCATCGGTTGTCAATTTTTACAATGTAAAAGAGCTTAAGTACGTTGTACGCACAGTGAATCCTGAGAGCAAAGGCGATATTGCGCTCGGCACATTTATGGCAGAGGGGGCATATGATACAGGGAGAGTAGTTTACATTGATAGGACGCTTCTGAACCTTGGTTTCATGATAACAGGGCTGCCAGGTTCTGGCAAGACCCGCGAGGCCATGCATGTGGTAGCCTCTGCTTCAAGACTTGGAACAAAAAGGATTATGGTAATCTCTCCGACTGACGAATGGAACAGGTTCGCTGAAGAAAACGGCATGCACCTTGTAAGAATTTACAAAGATTCCACGCCGATAAATTTCTTCAGATGCATGGAAGGAGTAGACGCTCCAGTATTCTACGAGGACCTCGCAATGCTGCTTTCATCCGCGAGCGATGCAGGGCCATATAGAAACCCTATGGAAAAGTGCATGCTCAATGCGTTCAAAAAGGTCTATGAAAAAGAGAAAAACCCCGATCCTATACTCACATACGGAGAAATAGAAGAATCAATAATAGGCTTACATGCAAAAAGGACAAATACCGGTGTAAAGTACACAAAGCATGGTGAAAACATAAAGTCCGCACTCGAAAACCTTAGAAGCATACTCAGGCGGCCTGAATATTCCGGGAGGGAAGGAATAAAATTTGAAGAACTTATAAATGAGGGCGTGGTATTTGATTTGTCTAATGTGAGCAACAAGTTTAAGCCATACCTCTATGCGCTGCTGCTTAATCAGGCATATATGCTTGCCAATGCGTTCGATACCGAAGGAGATAGTGAGCTAAGGCTGCTCATATGCCTTGAGGAAGCACAGACCATACTCGGACAGAAGATAAATAATGCTGCTGCAGAGGATCTAAAATATAGGATACAGGATTTCAGAAAGAAAGGTGTTGGACTGCTTCTTCTTACTCACAACGTAGACGATGTAGACAAAGGTATTAGGAGGCTATGCCAGCTGAAGTTGTATCTGAAGCAGGCGCCAGACACTGCAGAAGTTGCTGCAGAGGATCTGGTGTTTACCTTTGCAGAAAGCGACGAGATAGCAAAGAAATTGAAACATCTTGATTCCAGAATTGGAGCGCTAAGCTACATCGTGAACAGCGACGGAGAGAAGAAGGCTAGGGATACGGTTTTCATACGTACTTTGGATCAGAACTTGACGATGGCGGGACCTGTATCTCCTGTGCAAAGCAAAACAGGTAGTGGAGGGGCCGGGCACACGAGCCAATACGTAACAGGCTCATCACGGTACATTAATGTGGAAATCCACTTTCATTTGGCCAGGATGCAAGCTGATTCTAAAGAGACTGTGGAGCAGCAGGCTTTCACTGTAAGGGTTAGTTTCATGTATGAGACAATCTCTGAACATTCCAAGAAAAGCCGCGGAGACTTCAGCATAGAAGATAGAATGATTGAAGGCAGGCCATACAAAATAGAGGTGCTGAACGAGAAAAAGAAAATAATACACTCAGAGACGGTGATCGCCCAGGAGAAAATAGATATAGAGCTGTAATGAAAGATGAAGACGGGGGAATAATAAAATAGTGAAAGAACGACGAGCTTTCTGCAATGCATTCTGTAGGTAGGCAGAATACAATGTGTAGAACATACCTGAAAAATAAAAACAAGATTTTATAAAATTTTATGGCAAATTATATTATTACCTGCTTCCAATGTAGCACTGGTAGGAACGACCTGTGCGAGTAACAAATATATAAATGACTTCTTTAAAATGGATGGCAGAAATGTGCGGCCCTGACAAGCAATGATATATATGAGTGCAAAGAACGCCAAGAAGAAAAAAGGTACAAGTACAAAGAGGACCGTAAGGTCTGACGCCCTTTACGGGCTTGAAAACATCAAAACCACTAATGATATAAAAGTGCCAGAAAGGCTTATCGACCAGGTAATAGGCCAGAACAACGCTGTGGAGATTATAAAAAAGGCGGCAAAGCAGAGAAGGAATGTGCTGCTCATAGGTGAGCCTGGCGTAGGCAAGACGATGCTGGCACAGGCTATGGCAGAGCTGCTTCCGGCTGCAGATCTGGAGGACATATTAGTATATAAAAACCCTAACGACGAAAACATGCCTATAATCAAGGCGGTCAAGACTTATCCTGACGGCTCTCCGAAGGACACGAATATGGACGGGCAGGGCAGGATAATCCTCCAAAAGGAAAGAATGAAAAATAGAATGACACTTTCAAAAGGAAGCTCGATAGTTTCGCCGATCGTGATGATACTGGTGATAGCACTTTTTGCACTGTCACTTAGCGGGCTAATAAAGGGCTATGAGATTATCGTGTTGGCTGCGCTTATACTTGGCATATTCATATTCGGAGCAATGGCGGTATTTATAAGCGGTTTTACGAGAAGGGTAGGGCTGCCAGGAATGACAGAGACAAACGAACCGAAGCTTATAGTGGATAATACAGGGCTCACACACGCACCGTTCGTAGACGCAACAGGCAACAAGGCGGGGGCGCTGTTCGGAGATGTAAGGCACGACCCGCTGCAGTCAGGAGGGCTTGGTACTCCCGCACACCTCAGGGTGGAAAGCGGTGCGGTGCACAAGGCAAACAAGGGCGTGCTTTACATAGATGAGATTTCCAGTCTAGACCCGAGATCACAGCAGGAGCTACTTACAGCGATGCAGGAGAAAAAATATCCTATAACGGGCCAGAGCGAGATGAGTTCAGGCGCACTTGTTAAAACAGAACCGGCGCCTAGTGACTTTATACTGGTGGCAGCAGGAAACCTGCAGGATATCCAGCATATGCACCCCGCACTTAGATCGAGGATAAGAGGCTACGGCTACGAGGTGTATATGGAATCATCAGTGCCGGATACCAAAAAGAATAGGGAGGAGTTTGCAAGGTTCATAGCACAAGAGGTAAAGAAAGACGGCAGGATACCACCTTTCGACAAGGAAGCTATGTATATGATAATAGAAGAGGCGAAGAGGCGTTCGGGAAGAAAGGACAGGCTCACATTAATACTAAGGGACCTTGGCGGTCTTATAAGGGCTGCTGGTGACATAGCCATAGAGAAGAAAAAGAGCATCGTGACAAAGGAAGAGGTACTTAAAGCAAGAAACCTTGCGAAACCTATCGAATCACAGATAGTGTCGCAGGAGCTTGACTACAGAAAGGACTACCAGGTCTTCAACACACACGGCTACAAAGTTGGCAAAGTCAACGGCCTCGCAGTGCTTGGCTCAAGTACAACGCTTTCATCAGGGATGATAATGCCGATCGTAGCAGAGGTGACTCCTGCGGGCTCCAGAGCGGAGGGGAAGTTTATACCAACGGGCAAGCTGGGCAAGATAGCAAGCGAAGCGGTCAAGAATGTGAGTGCCGTGATAAAGAGGCACATGGAAAGGGATGTGGCAAGCTATGATATACATGTGCAGTTCCTGCAGACATATGAAGGCATAGAAGGAGATAGTGCCAGCATAAGTGTTGCCATAAGCGTTATCTCGGCAATGGAAAACGTTCCTGTGGACCAGTCAGTGGCCATGACGGGCTCGATGTCTGTGAGGGGCGAGGTGCTGCCTGTGGGAGGAGTGACGGCAAAGGTAGAGGCGGCAATAGATGCGGGAATGAGGGCTGTGATAGTGCCCAAAAGCAACATGCACGATATAATAATAGACAAGGACAGGCTGAAGAGGATAAAGGTAATACCGGTTAGCACCCTTGCTGATGTAATAAAGTATACGCTACAGCCCGGAAAGAAGAGAGACGATATAATAAAAAGGCTGAACAAGAAGCAGATTTGAATTCGATTGATTGATTAATTTGAATTGATTTGATGATTTGATTTGGCGATCTGATGAAGAAAGCGGAAGGCGCACAGAGCCTGCTTGAGGAATTCGGAAAGGGCATAGTGTCGCAGATAGAAAAGGGTAAGAACCCCTCGTTTGAGACTATATCTAGGACACGGTCCAACATAACTTACAATGAGAAGGAGGGATTTCTGAAGCTTGGCAATGCGAAGGAGGAGCGCAATTTTATAAACGTGGCACAGACGAAGAGATTCATGCAGACGATGGCGATAGCAGGCAAGTGCCACAAATTCATAAAAGAGAATCTCCATACTTCAATAAGAGGCCTTTTCTACCAGCTCAAGTATTCGCTCGGAGAGGATGTGGATGAGAATATATTCAACGAACAGAGCGAATCAAACCCGCTGATAGAGGACCTTGAGGCAGCGCTCGGGATCAGGAGGGAGGAGCTGCATCTCAATGCAAACAGGAAGGGCGTGCTTGTAGGAAACATGCGCGTGCTGGATACATTCGGGGAGGAGAGGCTCGAGATAGACGCGAGCAAAATGGGGAGAAGCGGATGGAGCATACCGAGCGATGTAGACAACGATATAGAATTCGTAGATATAAAGGCAAAGTATGTGATAGTTGTAGAAAAGGATGCGCTGTGGCAGAGGCTTAACGAGGACGGCTTCTGGAAAAAAGAAAACGCAATACTGATATCGCCACAGGGTCAGGCGTCAAGAGGCACGAGGCGCATACTCAGGAAGCTGGCGGACGCAGGCCTGCCAGTATACGTGTTCAATGACTGCGATGCTTGGGGATGGTATATCTACTGGACCATAAAGACAGGAAGCATGAACCTTGCATACATAGGCAAGGACATCGCTACTCCGGAGGCCAAGTTCATAGGCGTGACCATGTCGGATTTGGATAGGTATGACTTCCTGAAAAATATGACCATGAAGGCAAATGAAGTTGATATTAAACGCGCACAGGAGATGCTTTCCTACCCGTGGATAAACAGGCACAAGGAATGGGTAGAAGAGCTCAAGAAGGTCATAACGACAAAAAAGAAGCTAGAGCAGGACACGCTCCAGGGGCCAAGGCTTACTTTTGTTGACGATTACATAAAGGACAAGATAAAGAGCAAGGAGTTCCTGCCATAATACTGTAAGATGCAGGATAGCGTATCATACTGCGTTATACAGCGTTTATAACCATGCGCTTTTTCACGGCGTTTATTACGTGGCCGTAATCGCGGTAATGCATTATAGCAGTGAGTGAGATTGTATATGAGCCCTTATCGGTGTTGAGGCCCCCGAATATATCAACTTTCAGCTCTTTCTCCTTTTTCGGGCCCATAGTTCCGATACGGATTTCCTTCTGCTTTGATATTCCCATCTCATCAAAGCCGAGATGCGCAGGAGTTTCTATAACAAGCGAGGTAAGCACCTCTTCAGAAGTTAGGTTTGCCAGTTTGACAAACAGTGTAACAGAGCTTTTCTTATTTGACTCTAAGCGGTATGGCACGACTTCAGTTACTATCCGGTATGGGGGGTTCTTCATCAACTCTGAGCCGACGTCCTTTTTGCCGAAGATATTGAATATAGACATGCAACCACACTTATGCGCTTTATATTTTACCATGCCCGTTGTAGACATGGCACATAGCATACAATAGCTATAATATGTATAAGAATAAAAAGGTATCTCAGAAAGCGAAAGCGTATAGGGGAGGTTAGGATGAGGAGCGGGATAATTTGGTGCCGCACGTAGTATTTATATTTTTAATTACACAATTATAAATCCAGGTGTCCATGCCGATCAAATATAATTTAACATGGGCAGATACGCTTTCAAATAAAATACATAAAATTTCACAGAAGGACCCGAGCACTTGGGATGATGAAGATAGGAAAATTAAAATAATAGGCACAGTAGTAGCAGCATTCGCTTCGACCCATTCATGGCAGACGTATAAGGCGGTAAAAGAAAACCACAAGGCCCTCAACTCCCCAGAAGTGAAAGAGGAATGTATGCATGCGATCAATGAGGGATGGAAGAATGTAACTTATTCTGATATTAATGAAATTGCAAAGGAAAGCGAGATAGAGCAAGCTTTTGATTCGTGGCTTTTTTTCAATATAGGAAAGAAGGAGCATGCTGACTACAAGGCTGCATGGAGCACTCTCAAGAAATACTTTGATGAAAGCTGTGATGATGTTGGAAATGATCATCAGAGTCAGGCAGAGACGAGATGAGGCCGAAATTCTGTGCTCTCATGGCATATAAATTTTTCCTATGACTTTCTTGTGCGTTTGCTACCTATTTTTGCTACTAGTGCCTGTTGGTTGATACTTTCTTATATCTTCTTACTTTTACAGCGAGCTCAATAAGCAGATCCTTGTTATCATCAAGCGCTGCAGTCACAGCCTTTTCCTCGCCGCAGCGCTCGCACTTGTAGTGGAGCTTGTACTCCCCATGATTATAATCAGCATACAGCGGTTTCATCATACCTTTGCATTCCGACGCCCTGTCGCCGGGATTTATGTCGACATGCTTGCTCCACAGGCATTTGGGACAGTGATCGGTATAGCCGTTGCCTTTGACTTCGTAACCGCAATGCTCGCATTTGAAATCTTCTACGGTCCTTCTAAATCTGCCTGCAGGCAGATTTTCAATCGACATTGCTTCATCACCTATATGTGTTTGTACGAAAGGTATGGACTCCGCGGGATTTTCATGATTTCTGTGCATCAAAAATCAATTTTGAACCCGCAACCTCCTGCATGCCATGCAGGCGCGCTACCGTTGCGCCAGGAGCCCATAAATAGGATTTTCAAAGGCTATGGATATATAACTTTCGATACATTGAATTTGATTAGGGCTTTCGGCCTGCGCAAAAGCTCTACGCTCATACAGGCGAGATGAACAATATGTTCCCTCCCCGAAGCAGTATCGTGCCGAGTTTTGCCTTCAGCTCGCTGCCTTCAAGCTCCTCTGCGTTGTCTATTACTATATTCATGTGGATGTCGAAAGACACCATCTGCCCGCGTATGTCAATGCTGTTCTTGAGCCTGACCAGTATCTTCTGCCCTATCATCTTGTTCAATAAGTCAAAAGGCCTTTCCTGTTGCATCTATTCACCAAAATAAACATAATAAGTTAATCCGTTTATTTTTTAACTATTTGCGTTGCGTCAGCGCAACCTATTTCTTGCCTTTGGCCTTTATCTTTTCCATGTCTTCTTTCTTTACTCCCAGCTTTACGAAACCTGTGCCTACTGAGATCTGCTTGCCTATAAGTATGTTTTCTGCTACCCCTGCAAGCACGTCCTTCTTGCCTGCTATCGCCGCATTGACAAAGTGCTTGATTGTCTCCTCGAAGGCGGCCTTTGCGAAAACAGACTCTTTCATACCTGCAATGCCGTGTCTGCCCACGCCTTTCACTGAACCGTAGAACGTCATCGCGTCTGCAACAATGGATAGATGCCTGAAGCTCGTGGTGAAACCTTCCTCTTTTATTGTGGAGGACAGCTCCCTTGCTATCATATTCCTAGCAGCTTCCACACCGTAAACGTTCATAACCTCAAGTATGTTATTGCTGTATACGCGATTCTTGTCCACACCTTCGATTTCAAGCACCTTTGCTATGTTGCTTCCGATAGTAGTTATATAGAATCTCCCGTCCTCTGTCTTTTCTATTATTGCCCTTTCTATGTCAGGCACGCCTGATATGCGGAGATCCCTTATGTCAACAAACGCGGTCCTCACAGACTTCAAGTCGCTCTTACCTTTTACTTTGACCTTTACCTGGTCGCCATCAAGCTCGGCTGACGCGCCGTATGCCTCTATCTTGCTGATCACGCTCCTTGCGGTAAGCTCATAAGTCGAAAGCTTATCCCTATCGAGTTCCAGCACCATAGTACCAGACTTCAGGTTTTCCGAGAAGTCCTTTATGACGTTTGATACTTTCACGTTCTCAATCTTCTTTATTATCTCCCTCGCCTTTTCATAGTCCTTTTCTATCTTTTTATCCAGGTTTATGTGCATAAGGGGCGACTTCGGGTTCTTCCTTGCATCCAGTATCTCAAGTATGCGCGGAAGGCCGGTTATGATTACCGCAGAAGAGATACCTGCGGAGTGGAACGTACGCAGTATCATCTGCGTTGAAGGCTCACCGATAGATTCTGCCGCCACCACGCCGACCGCTTCGCCGGGTTGTACCTTGTAAGAACCTTCTGCTCCTAGCGTATGCCTGCCGCCTGGACTTTCCTTGATTTTTGCGATCAGCTCCTTGGTTGGGTCAATAGCGTCGCCTCCGTATATTGTCTGGATAAGCGAGCCGCTTGCATCCCTTACGCGCAGGTTTGTATCGACATAAAAGTCCTGCACCGCATTGAGCACTCTTCTATACATGTATCCGCTAACCGGCACAATCAATTGCTTCGATACAGAAGAGTCCCTTGAACCCATGCCGTGCATGTAGTATTCGTCCATTCTCATGCCTTCCATGAAGCTTGAATCTACAAAGCCGTGCGCAGCCGGATTGTTTGAGCCCTTCTTGAAGAAAGGCAGCACCCTTCTGTTGTATCCCCTTGAAGGCCTTCTGCCCCTGACATCCTGCTGGCCCAGGAACATTATTGTCTGGACGAAGTTTATAACATTGCCCCTCGCACCTACCCATGACATCAGGTTCGCATTATTCTCATTTGATAGCATTTTCCTGAGAAGCTTGCTTGCTGTGATTCTTGTCTCCCTCAGTGTTATGCCTATTAGCAGCTCCAGTGTTTCCTTGCGCGTGTTGCCTGGCAGTGCTTCAAGTTTGTTTTCCTTGTAGCTCTTTATCAGCGCCCTTACCTTTGACTTTGCATCATCGAGTATCTTCTGCTTCTCCTTCTCGAGCTCCTCGGAGTTGTAGTAGTCCTTAAGGCTCAGGGTGAATCCATGAAGATATGTAGCGGCGAGGGCCATCTTTGTAGCCTTCAGTATGAATTCAGCGGTGAATGACGGACCGTAGTCCTTGTATAACTTAACAAGGAGAGGAGAGTTCTCTGAAACAGCGACAAGATCCTTCGAGACTACGCCTTTCTCTATGCTGCCGTTCTTTACCACGAATTCGCCTACCATTGTATTTGTTTCGAGATTAAGGTCCTTTGGCAGCAGCATCGAAAACAGCGCCTTGCCGGAATATTTGCCGTTCCTCTCGGGTTTTGGAAGCTCAAATACGCCTGACTGAGACATGATGTATGCGGCATCACTCTTGCTGAAGTATGCGTCATCAGCTGTAAGGAAGTACAAGCCAACAAGCTCATCCTCCTCAAACGCCATTATCGGCCTGCCATCCCTTGGTGAGAGGAGCTGCTCTTCAGAGCTCATCAGCACCTTAGCCTCGGCCTGTGCCTCGAGGGACTGGGGCACGTGAAGGTTCATGTCGTCTCCGTCGAAGTCTGCGTTGTATGGGTTGGTAGCGGCGACATGCAGGCGCAGCACCCTGCCAGGAAGTATCTTGACCCTGTGCGCCATTATCGAAATCCTGTGCAGAGTAGGCTGTCTGTTGAAAAGCACGATGTCGTTGTCCATGAGCTGTCTTTCCATCACATATCCCGGCGCTATCTCCTTTATCAGCTCCTCGCGGTTCAGCTCTGTTACCCTCTTCCTTATACCCTCCTTGGTTATTACGTTAAGCACAACGGGGTGTTCTGTCCTCGCAAGAAAGCTGCGCATGTAATCGATGTTCCATTGCGTTACATACATAGGCACAGTGAGCACAGATGCGATTTTAATGGGCACGCCTACCTGCCCTATCCTCAGGCTTCCGTCAGAAGCTATTACGGATCTCGCCGAGAAGTTGACCCTCTTTCCGCTAAGGTTATATCTCAATCTGCCCTCCTTGCCCTTGAGCCTCTGTGCGAATGTCTTCAGAGGCCTTGAACTTCTGTGCCTTGCTACAGGCACTCCTGGAGTTTCGTTGTTGAAATATGTAGTTACATGGTACTGCAGTAGCTCCCACAGGTCGTCAATTATGATCTGCGGCGTACCGGCGTCGATATCCTGCTCCAGCTTCTTGTTTATCCTTATTATCTCTACGAGCTTGTGCGTAAGGTCGTCCTCGCTGCGCTCTCCCGTTTCAAGCGTTATTGAAGGCCTCACATTCACAGGAGGCACAAGCAGATATGTAAGCACGAGCCACTCGGGCCTGAATATTGCAGGGTCCATGCCGATGAGCCTTATGTCGTCATCAGGTATCTTTGAAAGCCAGTCCCTGAGTTCATCAGGCTTTAACCTCTCGCCGTCAAGATAAAACATCGTTGGCCTTTCGAACTTGACCTTCCTCTGCTTAGCACCGCAATGCGGGCACTTGCTTGATACCTTGAACTTCTTCTGCTCGCCGCCTGCAGTTATCGGCTTGTCTACGCCTTCCGCGAGCTCTGCGAGCTCCAGCTTCTTCTTCTCTATTTCCTCGTCGTTTATAAGCAGCCTGTGGCACTTGTCGCATGTATACTGGAGCAAAAGGTATATAATTTTGGCGAACTCCGGGTGCACAACCGGCCTCACAAGCTCTATGTGGCCGAAGTGCCCGGGGCAGGTCTTCGCAGTGCCGCCACATGTCTTGCACCTGAATCCCGGCTCGACTACGCCAAGCCTCTGATCTATAACACCGCCGTCTATAGGATACCCGTCATCATTGTAGGTGTCAGGCACTATAAGCTTGGCTACGCTGATTCTCTTTATAAGCTCAGGGCTCATTATCATAAACTGTATGCTATCTATAGACTCGGCTTGCATGCTCACTCACTCTTTACCCTTACGTTGGTTCTTATATGCAGGGAATTTATCTCGTAGAGCAGCAGCTTGAACGCGTTGCTTATCTCTACCTTCTCGAGGTTGCTGCCTCCGCACATCGGGCACACGGCCACGTTCTTTATGTAGTTGAAGTATCCTATGTCTCCGCAGTCCTTGCAAATCCAGATTGTAGTCTTGTCGCTCTGCTCCAGCATCCTGTCCTTTATCAGCAAGCTTGCACCGTGGCCTACGAGAGCGTCCCTTTCCATTTCACCGAACCTCACGCCGCCTCCCCTCGCCTTTCCTTCTGTAGGCTGGCGCGTAAGTATCTGCACGGGCCCTCTGCTCCTTACCTGGAGGTGGTTTACGGTCATGTGGTAAAGCCTATGGTAATATACCACACCCATGAATACCTTTGACGCGAACTTCTTGCCTGTCCTGCCATCATAAAGTACCTCGTCCCCAAATTTGTCGAACCCGTATCCTTCAAGGGTCTTACCGAAATCCTCCATCGCCTCGACCCCGTTTACTGAGAATGTCGTGCCGTCAATGTGCTTGCCTGAAAGCGATGCGGCCTTTACACCCAGCATCTCGAGCATGTGCCCTACCGTCATTCTGCTCGGAAGGCTGTGCGGGTTGAGCAGAAGATCAGGCACTATGCCTTCCCGTGTAAAAGGCATATCTTCTTGGTTTACTATAAGCGCTACTACACCCTTCTGGCCGTGCCTGCTTGCAAACTTGTCTCCGAGCTCGGGCACCATTATACTCCTTACTCTTACCTTTACGATCTTGGTGGCGCCTGAGGTTTCGCTAAGCATCACATTGTCCACAACACCGTCCTCCCCCATTCGCAAGGTAGTGGAATTGTCCATGCTTTTCTCTTCGCTTATGCCGAATGAGGTCTGCTCCTCAAGAAATCTTGGAGGAGAAGTCTTGCCTATCAGCACGTCGCCCTCATGCACCTCTGTTTCCTTCTCCACCAGGCCGTCTTCGCTCAGTTTTGAATACGCATGCTCGCCAAGGTAGCCGTCAGTCGAAGGAGGAGGCACTCTTATCTTGTCTTTCTGACCGCCGGGATATCTTCTTTCCTCATCAGAGTACGTCCTGTAGAAGACGCTGCGGCCCAGGCCGCGGTCAACAGCAGCCTTATTGAGCACCACTGCATCCTTCATGTTGTAACCGTAATATGTTGAAAGCGCGACAACGAAATTTTGGCCTGAAGAATGCTTCTCAAGCCCAAGGGTCCTGAATGCCGTGCTTGTCAGTATTGGAGCTTGCGGGTACATAAGCAGATAGGATCTTGCATCATATCTGTTGTTGAAATTGAAAGCGTAGACGCCGTTGCTCTGCTTCATGAAGTTAGAGCTTATCGCATGCCTTCCCATCTGGTTGTGGTCCGTGTATACATTAAGGCTTACTGTAAGGCCAAGCATATAAGTAGGATCAATTACAAGATGCGTTGTCTCAGGAGTTATGCCGGCTTCATCCATTGCTATAAGTGCATCTTCCTCCTCTTCCGCGTCGAGATATTCTATGACCCCCCTGCGCACAAGGTAGTTGAAGTCTATCTCCTTGCTCTCAAGCTTCTGCTTGAGCTCAGGTGTGAATTTGCTAACCCCGTTTTCTACTATTATGTATGGCGCGCGCACCCTGCCTTTGTCTGTATTTATGTGCACCTCGTCAAGCTTCTTCAAATATGAAACATTGACCTCTCCGGAGATAAGCCCTTGCCTCCTGTTGCGCCTTATCTCTGCTGCAAATGCCATGCCGTCGGCTACCCTGGTCAATTCCTTGCCGTTGAGGTATACCCTGCATTTTTTATCTTCGCTCAAACAAACACTTTATAAAAGCTTTAGCTCTTTCAGCTTGCCCTTCAGCTGCTCTTCATCCGCTCCGAATGAAACCCTTGCGGTGATTGCAAGATATCTCGTGAGGCCCACCTCTCCGCCCTCAGGAGTCTCGCTCGGGCAGATCTTGCCGAGATGGGTGCCGTGTATATCTCTTGCCTTAAAGTGCGCATGCTTCTTGGCAAGCGGTGATTTTATCCTGCGTAGATGCGCAAGCGTGCTGATCATGTTAAGCCTGTCGAGAACCTGCGAGACGCCTGTATAACCTCCGGGCCAGGCTCCGGTGCCCATGGAGTAGAGTATCTTATCGGTAAGCGTGTCTGGATTTATGCTGGTGCGCACTGAAAGCTTCCTGCCCCTTGCAATTGTCCTCTCGACATGGTATTTTATGTCTTGGACAAATGACTTGAAGGACTCGTTGAACAGGTCCTCAAGCAAATCACCTGCAAACCTGACGCGCTTGTTGGCGTAATGGTCCTTGTCGTCCTGCTTTATGTACTTGTATGCTATGAGCGAATTCCTTTCTGCCATCCTGAGAAGGTAGTATGCCTTGTCCTTTCTCGATTCTTCGGTAATGCCGAGATGCGGGAGCAAATATGTGTCAATCTGCATTTCAGCCCTCTTCTCCTGATAGCTCTTGGACTGGCTAGGCACTGAGATCCTGCCCAGCTCGCCGAGAGCTTCTGAAGAGCTCATGGACTTTGCCTTGCTCATCTCTACGTTGAGCATGAAGTCGTTTTTAACATCTTCATTTATTGCACTTTCAAGGATCTCGTTCATGGTAAGGCCCATTGCGCGCAGGACAAGCACCAGATCTATGCCTTTTGTGACTTTGGGAAATGAGACCGTGAACATGCCGTATGCGTCCCTTTCAACGCTGCACCTGCTCTTGAAATTCAGGGTTGTGGAGAATATCTTCGATACTACGTTCTTGCCGGTCTTTGAGCTCATGACGCGATTTGGAGCCAGGTCCTCTATACCTATAAGCACGCGCTCAGAGCCCCTTATTATGAAATAGCCTCCTGGATCGTCGGGGTCTTCGCCGCTCCTTATCAGCTGCTCCCTGCTCATGTTCTTTAAATAGCATAGATCGCTCTTCACCATTACGGGCAGCTCGCCGATGAATATCTCTCCAGCGCTGTCGAGCTTCTCTATATTGCTTATCATAGGCACATAGGTTATATACATACCCGCAGAATAAGTAAGGTTCCTTGCTGTTGCCTCGTTAGGCAGAATATTCCTTGTAGAGCTGTCTACCTCTATTACTTTTGGAGGCTCAAGCCTTATGTTGCCGAGCTTTATGGCGAAATCTGATACCTCGGGCTCTATCACGCTGTGGTTCTCAATGATTTTATGCAGCGTTATGCTTGTGAACCTGTTGTAGCTCTCGAGCTGGTGCTGGACCACAGAGTTCGATCTCAGATAGGATTCAAGCAGTTCGTGGCTAGCGCTCATGCATCACACCTGCGTACAGGCTTTATTCCACATCCACTACCACGCGGTAGTAGACGTACTTTCCCGTAGGGTCGTCTCTGTATATTGCGACAAGCTGGCCCGGTTTGGGATTGAATTTTGCTATCTGTGGATCCGTCTTCAATATGCGGGGGAACTTGTCCAAAGGAGTCTCAAGCTTTTTTATTACTTCCTGTGCCTTTTTATCATCAAGCAGTTCATGCTTGACTACAATATCGAAATCATAATCCAACAGCTCACCAAGAGAGCATTACCAATAGAGAGTCGAATATCTAGCGCGGAAGCAGGCCTCAATCTTCTATCTTTTGAGATAGGAAACAAATAAATACCTTATGAAAATTGGTGTTTATCCGCTGACAAGCCGGATTAGCGGCAAAATATCACTCAGCGGGCACGTCTCTTATTTCCCCGCGTGCTCATGGAGTTCATTAGATACTTGAACTCGCCCGCGAACGCCTTTGAGGAGTTGAAAAGAAGCGACACGCCTATCACACCGAAGATAGTTACGAGTGAGACCATTGAAATGAACAGGCTAAACTTTGCAGCCGCGCCTATCTGCTGCACACTTAATTGAGATCCAAAGGAATGCAAACCTATTAAGCCCGCTATAAATATTACCCAAAGCGCAAGCGCACCAAACGCTATTTCGTGGTAGTGGTGCTTGAATATCGCAGTTACAGATAGATAGAAGATCCAGAGCACTCCGCCGAAGCTAAACAGGAATATCAGCGGCTCGAGGTAGTTGTTGAAAAAAAGTATGGGTATGAAAAATGCGACAGCACCCACAGTTATTACGAACAGCCACAGTGCTGTGTGTTTGCTGTGCTCTCTATGCTCAACCTCGTTCATGAATCTTACAATAGAGATATGCGCATTGACAAAGCTTGAGACCAGCACAAGCACGGTAATAAGTATGAGCAGCAGCCAGAACGCAAACACTGCAGCGTAATTAGTATAGAAGAATGTAGATATCATTGCAGTGAAGGTTATACCTATTGCAAGGGCAATGGAGAATGTAAGCATCGATACTCCTATGGCCCTTCGGTAAGAAAACGCCCAGTATCTTTTTATATGCTCTCTCGCATATTTCATACAAGCACTTGGCAGCAGTTATGCCTTTTATACATTATCAATCTAGTATTTAAAACCTTTCCCCACAATCTTTTCAAATATTTATACTGCCAAGTATTAGTTATGCAGGGATAGCAAAGTATGGCCAAATGCGGCGGGTTCAGGGCTCGCTCCCTTAGCGGGTTCGGGAGTTCAAATCTCCCTCCCTGCATACTCTAACGCGCGGCCCATAAAATTTATAACGAGTAATATGAGGCTGCACTGCCTATTTACTTATGCCAAGACATGAGGATATCTTCGTCGGGATAGAGCGTTAGGAGTAGAAGTTCGATGCCTACTTGTTGTGCTCATATCATTACCTATCGTTGAGTTTATGGCAAACGCAATCGCACAAACACTGCTTGCAAAGCGCACACACAAGGTCGCAGGCAGAGGCAAAAGCAGAGCGATGCAGTTTGGCAACGGCCAGATCCTTGTCACAGGCCCAGAGAAATAGCAAGATGGAGGCATCAAGCCTCAAAAGTGAACATTTATATAATTTAAGTGTAGACTATCTATTGGGTGTATGCACGCAATCAAAAGTGGACAAAGAATTAAAAAAAGCGAAGTGGACATCTTCTCCGTGGAACAACATGGAGTTTTCAATAAGGGAGAAGCCAGAGCCGAAAGTCATGTGTAAGCGTTGCAAGGATCCTAGATAACTTCCTAACGTGACTTCTAGTGAAAGCATACCTTGATTTAAATACCGGTGAGGTACATAAACCGCTTTACCGGCATTTTTTTCATGCTGAAACTGATTTTGAAGGGCTTCCAATAAATGAGCAGCTATATTTTTTAGAGGATGATAAAGATATTCTTGTCTACGCACCTTACGATAGATTCGCTGCTTTAATTGATAGACAAGAATACGAATACCTTCTGGCACATCCAGCAAGCGATGACAAAATCCCAAAAGACTTCGTGGATAAAAAGTTTTATGGCGTAAAAAGGCCTGAAGTTGACGCATCGAAAGATATTATTTTTAATCCTACGAATTTAACTGTATTCTTAGGCGATGCCTGCAACTTACGTTGTGTATATTGCAACGCTACTAGAGCAAGAGACGAAAAAAAATTTAATGTAGAAAGCACTCTAGCGGCAATAGATAGCACTATGGAAAGGTATCCTATCACACACGTCTCTTTTTTTGCTAACGGAGAGCCGTTGCTTTATTTTGATGCTTTAAAAAAAATCATAGAGTTTGCTGAAAATCATGGTATTAAAAGTTTCTACGTGGCTACTAATGGAGTTTTTGGTGA
>Ga0080006_1146130_pt1 | contig 27808 bp, 22 predicted proteins | sample RS3BMetagenome_FD_69209 | JGI IMG/M metagenome (GOLD analysis project Ga0080006, IMG submission 69209) | Ferric oxide microbial mat and aquatic microbial communities from Rainbow Spring, Yellowstone National Park, USA - RS3B (SPADES... ...
TCCGCGACCCGCCCCGACCGACCGCTCTCCGTTCCGCAGTCGGCGACTCTAAAGGTGGGTGATGAGTTGATTCTGGGTGGCTCGCCGGTCGGATCGAGGACTTACCTGGCCGTCGGGGGCGGTTGGCTGACCCCATTGATTCTCGGCAGTCGGTCGAGCGAGATCCCGATCAAGGCGGGAGATCTGATTCCCGCCCGAGCTGGATCGACGACCCCAAGTCGTCGACCGTCGGATTGGCCCTGGGAAGTGACCGATCGGGATCAAACGATCCGCGCCATGGATGGCCCCGACGCCGACCCCCTGGTCGGCGACGCCCGGTTGATCGAGTCGACTTCGTTTCGCGTCTCGAGCCAGGCGAACCGGATGGGAATCCGGCTGGACGGTCCGACGATCGCCGCGGCGACCCCGAGCGACCGGGTTTCCGCCCCGGTCGCGCCGGGGTCGGTTCAGGTCGCGGGCGGACAGGCGATCGTGCTCGGTGTGGCTGGAGGGACGATGGGAGGCTATCTCCACCTGGCCCAGGTCATCTCGGCCGACCTCGATCGGCTCGGCCAGCTTCGACCGGGAGACCGCTTGCGATTCCAGAGGGTCGAGGTCGACGAAGCTCGCGAGCTGGACCGCCTCCGACGGTTCGAAATCCGCCGGAGGCTCACGCTGCTGAGGATTCACTCGCCGAAAGGCTCATGACTGAGTTCCTGGCCCCTGGTTGTGACCAGATTCGCAAGGCCGCTCGACCGCACCCTACCATTGGTTCGACCTTCAACCCGGATTGACGAACCGATCGACCCTGGTCCTCGTTGCACTCGACCTACCCTGGAAGACCGGCGACGCTAAAATGTTGGGTCATGACCAGGAGCCAGACGCTTGGCCCCGGCCACCTACCAATAAGACTTATCGGACTACTACAAGATTGATGGACATGAGGTCGCACTGGCGATGAGCTGGAAACCGTCACTGGGAGCCTGGCCGGAAGAAGGTGGCGTCGAGTATCGGGTCTGGGCGCCGGCGGCCACTCAAGTCGAGGTCGTGGTCGAGGACTGGCACAACACGATACCTCTGGAGAAGCACGAAGACGGGACGTTCCGCTGGTGGTCGGCGGAGCAGGAAGTTGGGGAACGTTATTGGTATAAGATCGATGGTCTTGGGCCGTTTCCTGACCCCGCATCCCGCTACCAGCCCGAAGGCGTCCACTCCTGGTCTGAAGTCATCGACTCCTCGAACTTCCGCTGGACCGACCAGACCTGGCGAGGGATCGACCGCGACCAGGCCATCATCTACGAGCTTCACGTCGGCACCTTCTCGCCCGAGGGGACTTTTGAAGGCGTGACGAGACGACTCGCCGAGCTGGCCGACCTCGGCGTGACCGCCGTACAACTTCTGCCGGTCAACGACTTTCCCGGCCGGTGGAACTGGGGCTATGACGGCGTCAGCCTGTTCGCCCCGGCCCGGTGTTATGGTCGGCCCGATGATTTGCGGAAGCTCGTTGACGAGGCCCATTCGTTCGGTATGGCGGTCCTGCTCGACGTGGTCTACAACCACTTCGGCCCCGATGGGAATTATACGGGTCAGTTCAGCCCGGATTACGTCCGACCCGATCGCCCGACCAACTGGGGGCCGGCGATCAACATCGGCGGCGAGCACTCGGCGATGGTCCGGGAGTTCTTCTTCGAGAACGCCCGGATGTGGGTCCATGAATATCACGTCGACGGCTTCCGCCTCGACGCGACTCACGCGTTCGTCGACGACGGGCCTCGCCCCTTCCTCGAAGAATTCTCCGAGGTCGTCCGCGCCTCGTGTCCCGACCGTCAGTTGATCCTGATCGCCGAGGATCACCGGAATCTCGATAGGATCATCCGGCCGACCTCGGAAGCTGGCTGGAACTTCGACGGCGTCTGGGCCGACGACTTCCATCATATCATGAGGCGGTATCTGACCGACGACCACGACGGCGTCTTCCAGGACTTCGCCGGGACCCTCTCCGAGGTCGTCACCACGATCAACCGGGGGTGGTTGTTCACCGGCGAATACTCGGCTTATCGCGAAAAGAACCGGGGGACCGACCCCACCGGAATCCCACCCGAGCGGTTCGTCTTCTGCCTCCAGAACCACGACCGCGTCGGCAACCGCGCGGGGGGGCGGAGGCTTAACCACGACGTTGACCTTGCGACCTACCGGGCATCGACGGTCGCCCTGCTATGCTCACCCCAGACGCCCATGCTGTTCATGGGACAGGAGTGGGCGGCGTCGTCATCCTTCTTCTACTTCACCGATCACAAAGAAGAACTCGGCAAGCTCGTCCGCGAGGGGCGATCCCGTGAGTTCGCCAGATACGCCGACTTCACCGATCCGGTCCGGCTTGCCACGATCCCCGACCCGCAGCTCGAATCGACCTTCCTGGCCAGCAAGGTCGACCATGCCGAGCGTTATCGCGAGCCGCACGCCTCGATCCTTCGACTCTACCGGGCCTTGCTCCGGCTCCGCCGCGACGAGCCCGCGTTTCGAGCCGGACCGCACAAGGTCGCGGCTGCCGGCAATGACTGGCTTTTCCTCGCTCTAGGGGTCGGCACTCCGTCCAGAATCAGCGTACTGATCTGGTTTCGAGGCGAGAACATCGTATCCGCCTTGCCCCAGAAACCAGAACAACTCGAATGGCTCCTCTCGACCGAGGACCAGAGCTTCGCTCCCGACTCTTCACCAATCCGGATCACGGCCACGGACTCGGGTTCCCGTATCCAGTTCGACCGACCCGGCGCCTTGATATTCCGCATCCGGGGCGATTGATTTGTAGGGTGGGGCTCGCCCGAGGCTCGACCCACCCTACAAATCAATTCCTCCGACTTAACCACTCGCCCCGACCGTCTTGAGGTCCGCCCGTTTTCCTTCATAGGTCGTGGCGTAAGCGAGGACTTTCGGGTCGGGCTCGATTCCCCAGTTCCGGCAAGCCTGGAGATAGATCTCGGGCCACCAGTTGGCGTGTTCGGTCAGGCCTTGGTCGCGGACCTCGACCCAGTTGCTGAGGATCTTCGACCAGCAATCGTCGCCGTAGGCCAGGGCTTCTTTCCAGTTGCCAAGCTGGGGGATGTACCACTCGCGGCCGATCTGGGCGTGGAGGACCTCGTCGGCCCAGTCGTAATCCTGGATCGTGGCCATCAATGGGTCGCCCGACCGGGTGGCGACTTCCCACTCGTACTTCTTGCCGGTCTTGGGCATCAGGCCTTGCTCGATGAAGTAGAGCACGGCATGACGTTCGAGCGGGGTGCATTCGGTGTTGAGCCGGAGCGACCAGTTGTGGGTGATCCGGGCCTTCGACCAGTCGATCCCGTTGGCGACGAACCCAACCTCGCCCATCATCGCGTGCCGGGCCTCGTCCCAGAGTTGCCGGGTCATGTCGCGATAGTAACCCCAGGGCTTCCCCTTCGTCTCGACGATGATGCTGGCCATCATCTCGGGGACGTCGATCTCGCGGAGTCGCTTGAAAAGCATCATCAAGCTTTTCGATCGGGCGTCGAAGTCGGGGTCGTAAAGGAACGCCTCGGCGTTCACCCCCTGGTTGAAGAGATCCTGATAACGCGAGTCGCGTCGAGGGACGGGGTCGTAGACATAAGGGGTGGTCGAGAAGACGCGTTCCACCGTCTGACCCGAGCCGGGCCGCGAGCCGTCGAGCCCGCCCGCCGCATCCAAAGGCTTGAGCAGTCGATCGAACCAGGGCGTCTCACCCTGGCGGGCCAGCGCTTCGATCGCCCGGGTACCAAAGGCGATCATGTCGGCCAGTTCGAGCCGGGCGAACCGGCAGACCCGGACGGATGGGGCGTCGGTCAGTGGGTTCGTCTCGGCGATATGGCGAGCGAGCGCGGCGTCAAGCTCGGGCAGGGCGACCCGGTAGAGGCCGACCACCAGCAGCTCGGTCGAGGGTGCGGCAAGGATCTCGTCGAAGAAGATCTCGAGCGCCAGGTCGGGCACGACGTCGAGCCCGAGGGGCGGCTCACGCATCTCGCCAACTCTGGTCCGGAGCGCCTCGACGTGCTCCGCACAGAGATAAGCGTGGTGGGCGAAGGCGGTCTTGAGTTCATAGATCGGCTCGGCGGTGATCCTCGCCGTGAAGATCTCGTGGAGCCGCTTGAAGGCGTAGTGATACCGCTTGAGCCGGGCGACGCTGGCGTCGACGCTGAGGCCGGGCTTCATGGCCTCGTCGAAAGTCGTCAGGCCGGCCAGGGGAGGGATGCCTGGGAACCCTCGCCCCGAGTCCTTCTTGCCTTCGTCGCCCATCTCGGCACCCTTTCGATTCGATCAGTCCTGGGTGATCACGGTCGGTGTCGCGTCGGCTTGACGGACCGGCGCCGCGGTCGGAGGCTCGAACTTGGGAACGGATGACTCGATCCGATCCGAATCCGACGGGGTATAAACCGGCTCGGGATTGTTGAACGAGTGCCGGGTCGAGTGTTCGTCGAACCGGAATTCGTCCTCGATCCCCCGGATGCCTTTCTTGAACTCGACGATCCCCTTGCCCAGCGTCCGACCCACTTCGGGGAGTCGCTTGCCGAACAAGAGGACGGCGACCCCCGCCAGGACCATCATCTCCATCATATTCATGTTGCCGAACATCGTCTCGCCTCCTCCTTTCCTCGGTTGGTCTGAGGGTTTTCAAAAGAGTGGGGTCGACCGATCATTCGTGCGCGGCGGGCTGGGAGACCGTCGGCGCGGCCGTGGGAGCGGCGGTGACGGGCGGCTTCTTGTCGGCGGTGACGGCCGAGTCGATATCGTCCTCGATCCCGGCGATCCCCTTCTTGAATTCGGTGAAGCTCTTGCCGAGCGACTTGGCCACGCTGGGCAGGCGGTTGCCGAAGATCAGGAGGGCGACGCCTCCGATGATCATCATTTCCGTCGGGCCGGGCATGCCGAAGGCGAGCGTCGTGAAGGACATGGCTGGGAACCTTTCCGTGAAAGCGGGGGTGATGGATCGGGTTTCAAGGCGAGGGAGGTCGGTGGACGACGGTCATCCAGGTCACCACCCAGGCCGCGACGGTCGCCGAGGCGATGGCGGTGACGACCAGGACCCAGCGATCGGCCAGCCAGGCTGGTTGCGGAGTCCCGTCCGCCCGGGTCGGGCGGGTCGTCCAGGGTCGGACCACTCGGGCGATCGCTCGCCGGGCCAACTCGGATCGACCATACAGGACCACCACCACCAGACCTACCAGAGCCCACTCTCTTGGGCCAGGCAGGAAACCCCAGAACCATCCCCATCGGGTCGGGTCGATCATGATGATTGGATAAACCCGGGGCGAGGGAAGGCACCAGGGGCCCGGAGGACGGACCGCCTTCGTGACCAGTCACTGGGAGGGCCGACAGATCGGCGCCGACCGGGGAATGCGTCTCGACAGGGACGACGCGAGGAGGGTTGACATCTTCCATCCTACCGTTTCGTCCGGGCTCGTCAACTCCCTGCTGCCCCCGGTCGGGCCTTAACTTCCCGTCCGACGAACCTTCCGGCCGCTCACGAAGCTGTCGAAGACGACCTTGCCCAGCTCGTCAGCCGAACAGTAGGCGGCGATTCCTTGCGAGACCCTCGCCATCTCCTCGACGAAGTTGACCAGTCCCAGATAAAAATAATCCTCGATCAGGGCGAAGCTCGAGACCCGGATGCCCGCCGCGGCGCACCGTCGGACCTCGTTCAGGGTGTGCCGGGCGGTCTTCTCCGAGGGCGGATAGATCAGGACGACCTCGCGCCCCTCGATGTGCGCGGTGGGCTCGCCGTCGGTGACGACGATGATCTGCTTGTTCTGCGCTCCGGATCGGCCGAGGATGTTCCTCGCCAGGCGGAGCCCGGCGTCGATGTTGGTGAAGTGCTGCGGGACCCGCTTGGGCAGGTTGTCGAGGTCGAACCGGAGGTTCACCCGGCTGTCATAAAGGCTGACCGGCTTGGGTGCCGAGTTAAGCAGCTCGCGCTCGGTCATGACATTCGCGAAGCTGTAGAACCCGACCATCTGCAAGCTGTCCTGGTTGTACTGGGCCCGGACCATCGCTTGCAGGGCCAGAGCCACCTTCTTGGTCGTCGCGTACTTGCCGTACCGGCTCATCGAGCCGCTCATGTCGATCAGGACGACCGTGGCGCATCGGGTCTGATGCTCGACCTCGTGGACCACGTAATCGTCATGCCGGAGCTTGATCGGGTAGCCGCCGCCCTGGCGAGCCATCGCGTTCTTGAGGGTCTCGTGCATGTTCAGATTGGCGAGCGAGTCGCCGAAGACGTAAGGCTTCGAGTCCTCGTGACGGATCGAGCCGTCCCCTTTCTGCGGCGTCTCATGCTTGCCGATCGCGTCGCGCTGGAAGGTCTGGAACAGGTTGGAGAGCGCAGAATCCTGGACCCGTCGCAGACCCTTGGGACTGACCCGATACTTTCCCTCGCCGTCTTCCTCGATGAACCCTTCCTTCTGGATCAGGTCGACGAGATCCTTCATGTCCTCGTCCTGGATATCGTCGAGATTCCGGAGGACCTGGTCGCCGTACTGCATCAGGTATTCAGAAAGCTGGTCGAACGCCTTTTCCGCCGACTGCGGCAAGAACTCCTGCGACCCATCCCACTTGGTGTATTCGTTGAAGGGCATGATGCAAATCCTTCGGGGATAATCAGCGGATGAAGAGGATCGGACAGAGTTCGAGCGGGACGAGCGGGTCGAATTCGCCGTGGTCGGAGGTCACGACCCGACCGCCGAGGCGGATGGCCAGGCAGAGGCAGAAACAGTCGGCGAGCGAGATCTTCCCACGGGCCTTGATCTGAGCGACGGCCTTCCAGAATACCTCATCCATGTCTTCCAGAATGATCAAACCGGCGGCACGGATGAGGTCGAGCGACAACTGAGCCGTCTTCTCGTCGGAACTCCTCATGATTTGATAATAGACTTCGCAGAGGTTGACCGCATGGACATAACATTCCCGGTCGGGGTCATCGAGCAACCTTTCGACCTCGGACCCGCCGGGTTCTTGCTTGAGATAGGCGATCAAGGCGCAGGCGTCCATCACCTCGATGCTTTTCAAGGGCGATCCTCACGGTCTGTTTCGAGGCGTTTCTCCGCGATGAAGGATTCGGTGCTGAAATCGAGATGGGCGAACTTGCCCAACGCCGAGACGCGATTCTTGCGCCCGACCGGGCTCGTGACATCGGGATGAGCGGACGAGCGCATTCCCGATCCCTTCGATTCTTGAAGCGAGGAAATGATTTTTTCGCGATCAAGGGGATCGATCGCGCCAGGACTTGAACGACCGATCGTCATCGCGGATGGCCGGACAGAAATGAGAGGGGACGACATGAGGAGAGATGTAATCAATTCCGACGTGGTCAGCCCCCGCCGTTCCGCCTGCACGGTCAATTCTCGTTCGAGGTCGGAAGGTAATTCGATGAGAAATGCCATTGGGTTCACCTGGTGAAATCTTCGAATATGGGTCACGCCTCAAATTTTCGGACCCAAGGCGTGAGCCATAGAATCAGTCGGTCAGGCGGCGCTACGGTCGGGCTGCCAGAGGGCGAGGACGTTCCCCTCGGGGTCCTTGAAGTGGATCATCCAGCCGTGGCCGGGGACGTGCATCTTGGGCATGAGGACCGTGCCCCCCGCCTCGACGAGCCTGGCGGTGTGGGCGTCGATGTCCTGCACGCCGATGTAATTCGTCACCGCCTGCTCGGGCTTCGATCGGGTATACATCCCGCCGTTGACTCCCGGACCGACGGGCAGGCCGGATTCGCCGGTCGCCGTGGTCCGCACGCCATAATACTCGACCGGGCCGGGCATCTGGTGAATCTCCCAGCCGAACACGTCGCGATAGAAACGGGCCGCTCGCTGGAGGTCATCCGCCGGGATCTCGAAATGGACGATCGTGTGATCCATGACTGGCTCCTTGGGTCCGATGGATGGGCGTACACACTGTCGATAGCCGGATGACTATCGGAAAAGCGCACGTCTGTCAACCACATTATTTCCATCCAGGACCCGAGAAACGGGACAGGATCATCGGCGATACGAGGTTCCTCCCGCCTTGGCGGTCTTGTTCAGCTTGTTGTGAACGTGGAGCCCTTCGAGGATGAACTCCGCGGCGCTGGCGGTCGCGGCCTCGCGAGCATCGGCCTCAGTCAGGTCGGGCAGGAGCTTCCTGGCCAGCTCCTCGGCCTTCTTCTTCAGGCCGGGGACCCGGTCGACCCGGTCGAGGATCTCCTTGGCCGCCTGGGTGTCGCCGACTTCCACGCCTTTGCCGGACTCGAAATAATCCACCGACGCGCGGAATTCCTTGACGTCGAGGTGATGATCGAAGACGTTCTTGACCGCCTCGCCCGCCAGTCGACCGATCAGCTTGTCCTCGTGGCCGTCGTCTTCGGCCATCGTCAGTTCGAGCTTCCCTCGCGAGCTGGGCGTGGCGTGGTTGAGGTCCGAGACCCGGGGCACAATCCAGCGCTCCTTGTTCAAGAGCGCCCGACGCTCGGCATTCGAGATCACATTTTCGAGGTTGGCGATCGACATCCGGACCGAGACGCCCGACGCCTGGTTGACGTGCGAGCTGGCCCTGGCGAGCCTCGACATCTCCTCGACCACTTCCTTGATGTAGATCGGCACGGCGAGCCGGCCGCCGTCGCGGTCGAGCCAGGCGTTCTGGTCGTTGATCGCGATCCCGAGTTCCCGGGTCAAGGGATAATGGGTCCGGACGACCGACCCGATCCGGTCCTTGAGTGGGGTGACGATCCGTCCCCGGTTGGTATAGTCCTCGGGGTTGGCCGAGAAGACCATGCAGAGGTCGAGGTTGAGCCGGATCGGATAGCCTCGGATCTGGATGTCGCGCTCTTCGAGGACGTTAAAGAGGCCGACCTGGATCTTGGGCGAGAGGTCGGGAAGCTCATTGATGCAGAAGATCCCGCGATTGGTCCGGGGGATCAGGCCGAAGTGCATGGTCAGCTCGCTCGAAAGGTATCGTCCCTCAGCATGCTTGATCATATCGACCTCGCCCACGAGGTCGGCGATGGTCACGTCGGGAGTGGCTAGCTTTTCCTGATAGCGGTCCTCGCGGCCAACCCAGGCGATCGGCGTCGAGTCCCCCATCGAGACGATCTTGTCGCGGCTTTCCTTGGAAAGCGGGGCGTAGGGGTCGTCGTTCACCTCCGACCCTTCGATGGTCGGGATCGCGTCGTCGAGCAGGTGGACCAGTTGCCGGAGCATCCGGGTCTTGGCCTGACCCCGGAGGCCGAGGAAAAGCATGTCGTGCCGCGAGAGAATCGCGTTCTGAATCTGAGGAACGACCGTTTCCTCGTAGCCCAGGATGTCGGGAAAAAGAGGCTCGCCGGTCCGGATCTTGGCGATCAGGTTGCGCCTCATCTCATCCTTGACTAACTCGCTCCGATAGCCGCTGGCCTTGAGTTCGCCGAGGGTCCGGGGTCGCTCCGTCGCCATATCGATGCGCTCTCCAGCAATAGGTGGGATGGGACGCGGACCGCGCAGGGGAACCCGGCGATCAAAAGGGACGCGGGGAGTCGCAATCCCCTGAGAATCATGCTAGGCAGGCGACCAGCCCGAGTCAATCAAACCGGCGAGAGGCCGGTCCGGATGCGGTCTTCCTGGAAGTTGAGGCGATCGGACCGGCTCAGCGGTTGCCGGCCAGGGCGGCCGGTTTCGTCGGCTCGACGGTCCAGTCGAACGAGGCGTCGAACGGCTCCCACCAGGGGGCGACTCCGCCCGGCCCGACGTGCCGGCCGAGACCACCGGCCGAGGGGGGCTCGATGTGATAGGTCAGGCGGTACGAGCCGGGCTTGGGCATCGCCACGCTGGCGCCGTAATGCAGGCCGTCCGAGGCGATCATCGGCGACATCTCGCCCGAGTCCAGCGTCTTGCCGCCCGACACGTCGGTCAGGACGTACTTGACCTTGAGGTAAGGGATGAACTCGCTCTTGGCGAACCCGTTGGGATTATCGGCGGTCGACTTGATGTCGGCTTCGAGGTGGATCACGTCGTTCGAGGCCGAGGGCATGCCGTCCATCGCCACGCCGGCCAGCCAGACGGCCGCGACCTCGACGTGATTTTTCGTGACCGGGTCGCCGATCGGGTTTTCCTGGACGTTCGCCCCGATCGGAGGCGATGCCGTGGCCAGTTCGGTGGTCTTGATCGGTTTCGGGTCGCTGGCGGGCTGAAAGTTCATCACGAGGATCGCGGCCACTCCGGCCACGATCAAGCCGGTGATCATCGGACCCGTCCAGGACCTGTTCACGATCCACCCCCCCCGCCGAAGATATCAAATCAATGATCGCGAATCATTCTGACACAATTCAGATAGCCGCTTTGATCACCTTGGAGGAATCCGACGACGGGACCGGCTTGTCCGGCCTGGGCTTGGTCGATGCCCCGGGCATGAAGAAGGCCAGCAGGCCGCCGAACACCAGCAACCCCTGAATCGAGAGCGACTGCGTGTTCGGGTGGAAGCCGATCGCCGGCAGGCCCCGGCCGAGCCAGCCCAGCGCCGTGGTCTTGATGTAGCCGGCGCTCTGCAACTCGAACACCCCGTTGCCCGCGAAGACCACCGCCATCGCGAAGAGAAGGAACCCGGTCACCTGGAAGAACGGCCGGAGCGGGAGCTTGACGCTTGACTTGCGGAGGATCACCGCGATGGCCGCCAGGATCACCAGGCCAACCCCGAGCCCCGCCGCGAGCCCGAGCAGCCCCTCGCGAACACCCCCCTGTCCGGCGATCATCGCCTGGTAGAGCAGGGCGGTCTCGGCCCCCTCGCGATAGACCGCCAGGAAGGCCGTCATCCCCAGAGTCCAGAGCCCGCCAACCTGCACCCCCTGCGAAACTCGCCCCTTGAGGAAGTCGGTCCATCGCTTGGCCTGGGTCTGCGAGATCAGCCAGTAGCTGACATAGAAGAGGACCCCCGCCGCCGCGAGCATCACCGACCCCTCGACCACCTCTCGGGTCCGCCCCTGAGAGGAAGCGACCAGCAGGTTCAGGCCGATGGCGGTCAGGATGCTGGCCGCGACCGCCACGCCGATCCCCCATCGGATCGCGCCCAGGCCCTTCACGTTGCCAGTCTTGGCAACCAGGGCCACGAGCATGGTCAGCAGGAGGATGACCTCGACCCCTTCGCGGAGGATCGTCACCAGCGAGTTGGCGAACGCCAGGCCGAACGAACCGGCCGTGGCCGAATCGGCCCGGGCCAGCGAGGCGACGACCTCGCCCCGGAGTTCATCGAGATCCTTCGACAGTTCCTCCCCCTTCGATCCGGTGCCGATCCGCCCCCGGATCGCGTTGAACCGCGACTCGAGCGCCGTGACCTCGCCGGGGCTCCGGACGTTGAGGAGTCGTTCGAGCGGCTCGAAGTCCTGGAAGTAGGCGTCGGTCATCGCCGAGGCCGCGTCTTCGGGCTGGCCCTGGTCGGCCAGTCGCCGGATCGCATCGAAGGAAGTCGCCAGGGCCTTGAGCTGCCTGGTCTGCTCGGTCGCGCCGGGGACCGCGACGGTCTCGCCCGGAGTGGTCGAGCGATTGACGTCGCGACGGTCGATGATCTGCTTCGCCGTGAGTTCCTTGGAGGCCCGCGCCAGCTCGATCAGGAGATTTCTCGACCGGGTGACAAGCTCGCCGGAGGCTGTGGACCCCTCGCCGACCTTCTTGATGGCCGATCGGATCGCCTGGAACTGCGCCTCGATCTCTCCGGCCCGCTGGTAGCCGAGGTGGCGGCGGACGGCGGTTTCCATGTCGGAGGTTTCGAACTCGCCCCAGTAAGCGTCCTCGATCAGCTTCCGGGCCCGCGACTTGCCGTCGGGTCGGGTCGCGACCTCGCGAGCCTCGGAGAGCAGGACGCCGATCCGGTCGGTCACCTCGGGCCAGGCTCGGACGGGCGCGGCGGTCTTGTTGGCGGTCGAAGCAACCGGGAAGCCTTTGAGGACAATCGTGCCGAGGTCGAGTGGTTCGCCGTTCTGGACCTCGACCTCGCGAGTGAGCGGTTCGCCCATCTCGTGCCAGGCGTGAAGGACATAACGGCCGTCGGGGACGTCAGCGAACTTGAACGCCCCGCCTCCCTTGCAGACCTTGGCCCAGGGCGACCCGGCGACGACCACGAACCCTCGCATGTGGCTATGGACGTCGCAGACCAGGCGGATCAGGCCGGCTCGGGTCGGGACAAACTCCTTGCCCTGACCGGGACCCATGCTCTCGTTGAACCCGAAGCCGGGCGTTATGATGTGGACGTTGTGGGTCTCGCCGTCCTGGTTGGTAAACCGGATCGACTGGCCGACCGTCGCCACCTGAACCCGGGGCTCGAACTGAAGCCCGTGCTGGTTCACCAGCGCGACCTTGGCCGACCCTCTGGCCTTCGCCGAAGGCTCCGTCGCCAATCCGCCGACCGGCTCCAGCGAGACGACCGCCGGACTGACCGAAGGAGAGCAAGTGTCGGGCATCTCCACCCGCCCCTTCACCTCGCCGGCCTGGACTGGCCCAGCCGCCAGGGAAAGCAGGCCCACCATCACCAGGATTCGCGGCATGGGGCGTTCCATCGGGGTCAGATCTCGTCGGGCGATCAGCGCCGGGGGCGGGATTTTGTATTGAGACTGAATCTCAACGGCCTTATTGTATCCCTGCCCGAGATGTTCGTCAACGATTTTCCGCAGCCTGGCGCTTCGGGAAACAAGCCAGGTGTCACCGGATTTTCTCGGGAAGAGGGACGAGCTTGGAGCGGCCGGGGTCAGCCCCGACCCCGGAGCATGGCTCTCGGGTCGGGCGGCGGTTCGAGGTCGAGTCCGCATTGGCCATTCAGGAAACCACCGGAATCGGGAAGAAGTTCAGGAATCGATGCTGACCTCCAGAAAGTCGGGTAAAAACAACGCCCCGGCGCAACCCCTTGTGGCGGTGATGTCCCTCTCGTATTGTACGGTGACTGGGCCTCGGGTCAGGCCCAGTTATGGCCCCCTTTTAGAGGAGTGACATCCATGTCTCGTCGTTTGCTGGGTAATGCCTTGATCGTCGTCACGATCACGCTGGCCCTGAGCCAGGGTCAGGCCGACGCGCAGGTGAAGCCGTTCAAGATCGCGGGAGCGGGAATCGCCCCGTCCGGACTGTCGGTAATCCCCGGGGTTTCGGCCCCTCACTACTCGATCGGCGTGGCCACCGAGTTGGGCAACCACACGGGTGCCGGGTTCTTTCAGATCCTGGATTACACGAGCCCGCTGACCGCGCATTTTTCGAGTGCGCCCTATTACGTCTTCACGGCCGCCAATGGCGACAAACTGGCATGCACCTATGGCGTCTCTTCGCCGGGCCTGGTCACTCTCACGCCGAACAGTGACGGCAGCTTCAGCGCGACGTTCATTGCCGAGTTCAATCCGGTTCCCTCGCTCTCCACGGGACGTTTCGCGAAAGTCACCGGCGGTGGCTTCCTCATGTACGCCCAGAGTTCGCCCTTCTTCCTGATCGGGACGGTCTCGACCCCCTTCTTCTATACCTGGGAAGGCGAGGGGACGATCGAGTACAGCCAGGGTCAGTGATCACGAGCGGCGTCGATCCTGAACCTTCGATCGCCGCGGAGTCATACAACGATCGTTCCGAGGAGTCGTCCTCTCAAACGGGCGTTATCGAGAACCGGCGAAGACCTGGGAAGAAGTCACGCGATTCCGCAGGCTTCGGGTTCTCGATAACCTTCTTTGAATGCGGCTTCTCGGAACCAGGATCGGGTTGCCATCGGGTCGGGCGAAGCTTCAAGGTCGAGTCCGCCCCCGACCCTCCCGGAATTCTTCGGGATCGGGAAGGACCCCAAGAAGCCGCGATGACACCCAGATCGCCGCGATGGAGTCGATTCGAGTGGAAAGTCCTTACGACGGCCCGGTCGTCGAGTCGTTGGTCCGGGTTGCCGGTCGGTCGATCAAGCTGGTCCGGCCGGTCGAGCCCGACCGCTTGCTCGACGCTCCCGAGGTGGTGGCCTGGAATGCCGAGGATGACTACATGCCCTACTGGGCCTATCTCTGGCCCGGGGCGATCCTGCTCGGCGAGGCGGTCGCCGCTCTTGGACCGACCCCAGGGACCGAGGCCCTGGAAATCGGCTGCGGTCTGGGGCTCTCGGGCCTGGTCGCGGTCGGGATGGGGCTCCGGGTCCGCTTCACCGATCAGGATCGAACGGCGTTCCGGTTCATCGAGGCCAGCGCCCGGGCGAACGGGTTCGACCCGGCCCTGTACTCGACCGCCTTGCTCGACTGGCGATCGCCGCCCGATGAGCGTTATCCCTTGATCCTGGGCGCCGACGTGACCTATGAGAAGCGGCTGGTCCCGCTGGTGGCCGGGGTCCTGGCGAAGATGCTGGCCTCCGACGGCTTGGCTCTGATCAGCGATCCCAACCGAGCGTCGGCCGAGGGGTTGGGCGAGACCGTCCGGAGCCTGGGCCTGGCCACCGAGGCCGTCGCGGTCGAGGGAGACTTCGAGGGTCTGGGTCCCGTCCGGGGGACGATCCACCGGGTCTGGTGGCCTCGGGTCGGTGGCCGCTGAAATCGGGGACGATACCTCATGGATTCAGCGAGACCGATCCGGCAAAATCGACCTTACCCAGTTTGTGAGGTTCTTCAAGTCGTTCGTTCCCCCGCCTCTCCCGGAGGTTCCGCCCGTGCTTCGATTCTTACCGCCTCGATCGGCCTTCATCATCTTGCTATTTCTGGGCTCGCTTCTCGGATCATCGCCAGGTAGGGCGGGCTGGGACGTCAAGGTCGATCCACCCGCAAAGCCGGTCGAATTCTCGATCAAGCCGGGGATGTCGCTGCCGCTGCCGAAAACCTCGGGAACCAAGCCGATCTACCCGACCACGCCCAGTTGCTTCGTGGCGGTCGGGCAGAACGAGTCGGACACTGACCTTCGGGAAGTCTGGGATCTCCGGTCGTTCGAAAAGGTCGGCGCGGTCCCGGGAAAGCTCGGCTCGAATTCGTCGAGCCCCTTGCGCCTCAGCCCCGACGGCAAGTTTCTCGCTGTCACTGCCAAGGACACTGACGACGACCGCGCGATCGAGGTCTTCTCGACCGCCGACGGCAAGCGAGCCCTCCGGATCGAGCCCAAGCCGAGGCCCAAGAAGATCCTCGGGTTCGATTTCGCGATCGACAACAGGTTGGTCGTGGTGATCGAAGCCGAGATCGCCCGGCTGCTCCAGATCTACGACCTCAAGTCGGGGTCACTGGTCGCGACTCACCCGGTCGGGCCGAAGTTCCAGGAATCTTCGATGGCGATCAGTCCCGGCCTGAAATTCGCCGCCTACCTGACCGACACCGAGCTTCGAGTCGTCGAGCTGGAAAAGGGGAAGCTTGTCGGAACTCATTCCTGTAAAAGGCTTTGTAACGCCATGGTCTTCTCGCCCGATGGAACCGAACTCGCTGCTCTTTGCTTCGACTCGCCGGGCAGTCGGCTCGTTGTCTGGGACGTTGCCAAGGGGGAGCAGATCATCGAGCACACCCTGCCGAGCGGTCCGGGGTTCAAGACCCCCGGTTGGTCGGACGTCGCGAGTCGACCGCTCGATTGGCTCCCCGACGGCAGCGCCTGGCTGGTCGCCGGCCATGCCCTGGTCAACCGCAAGGATGGTCGATGGGTCTGGAACGTCTTCGCCCCGTCTTACATGGGGCCGAACGGAATGTACAAGCCGGGAAGCATGATCTACTCCCAGGCGATCAAGATCCTCGACAATGACCACGCAATCGCGGGGCTCAAGGGGAAGGCGGGGGGGCGGCTCGAAGTCGTGGCCCTTCCCTGGCCACAGATCGACGCCAGCCTCAAGGCGGTCGAATCCAAGGTCCCCGCGCTCCTGAACGCGGGAGGTTCGCTGAGCCTCAAGTTCAGCATCGGCAACGTCCGGTTCTCGAACCCGAAGGAGGTCGAGGCGGGCTTGACCGAGGCAATCCGCGACGGCCTGGCAACGGAGGGGATCACGGTCAGCGATGGCCAGCCGGTCGTCCTGACGGTCAAGCATTCCGAGGAGCCCGGACCGCCCTATCGCGTCATGGGATTCGGGACGTCCGTCACCAACTCCAGCGTGACGTCGACGAAGTTCACCACCGAGCTGAGCCTGACGGTCGCCGGTGCCAGGGCGCCGGTCTGGACCGACCAGAAAATCGAGACCGGTCTGGGACGAATCACCACGAGCCGCAAGACCGGCGGTAAGATCGACGAGCCGAGCATGCGTGAAGGCGGTTTCGAGGGGGTCAAGGAGTCGGTCAAGAGCCTCGGCCTGCCCTACTTCATTCCCAGACCGCAGGACAAGAATCTCTCCATGCTTCCCGGGACCACCGTGCTGGCCGCCTCGGCAACAACGACCCGGGGGGGCGAGTCGCCTTCCAAGAATTCGAAGCTCGAAAAGCCGACCACCCGAGGCCAGATGAAAGGCTCGACCAGGAAGCCCTGAGGAATCATCGGTCGCGGTTCGATCGGAGCGTCCCGACGAGGTCGGCCACTCGTTTGACCTCCGCCTCGTCGAGCTTGCCGATCAGGGCATCGAGCAGGGTCTCGGCGACGGTCGGGTCGGCGAAGGTGGCCGTGCCGACCTGCACGGCCGAGGCTCCGGCGACCAGGAATTCGAGCGCGTCGTCAGCGTCATTGATCCCGCCGATCCCGATGATGGGCAGTCCGGGCAGGGCTCGCGAGACGTCCCAGACCATCCGGAGCGCCAGGGGCTTGATGGCCGGTCCGCTCAGGCCGCCGACGTCGTTGGCCAGGATCGGCCGGCGGGTCCGCCAGTTCACGGCCATCCCCCGAAAGGTATTGATCAGGCTGACGGCGTCGGCCCCGCCATCGGCGGCGGCCCGGGCGATCGCCACGATGTCGGTGACGTTGGGGGTCAGCTTGGCGATGATCGGCAGCGGGCAGGCCTCCCGGACCCGTCCCACCAGCCGCTCGACGATCCGGGCGTCGATCCCCAGGTCGAGTCCATGGCTGACGTTCGGGCAGGAGATGTTCAGCTCGACCGCCGCGACTCCCGGCTCCTGGCCGATCGCTTCGGCCATCTCGACGAACTGGTCCTCGGTCTCCCCGGCGATGTTGGCGATGACCGCCGTGCCAACCGTCCGGAGGTAGGGCAGGTGATGCGACCGGAAGTGGTCGATCCCGTCGTTGTCGAGCCCGATCGCGTTGAGCAGGCCCGAGGCGGTCTCGACGGTCCGGGGGGTCGCGTTGCCGGCCCGAGGATTCTGGGTGACGGTCTTGGGGATCACCCCGCCGAGCCGGTCGAGCTGGAGGAAACCGGCCATCTCGCGGACGTAGCCGAACGTCCCCGACGCCACGAGGATCGGGTTGGCCAGTCTCAGACGTCCCAGGGTCACGTTCAGGTCAACCACTCTCGCCGCCTCCGATGGAATCACTTGGTGCCGATGGTCCATACGGGTTCGAATCGCTCGGGCTCGCAAAGCGCGTTGATGGCTCGCGAGAGCAGGATGAGCGAGGGGCCGTCGTTCGGGTGATTGACCTGGATGTTGGCGAGGAGCCGGGCGGCGGGCCGGAACCGAGCGGCTTCGAAATGGTCGAGGGCTTCTTCATAGTTTTGCCGGACGGTCGCCCAGTCAGGATGATCGCCGGGGACGAGTTCGTAAAGTTCGACCGGTTCGGCGATATTGACCACGCGGACCTTGCCGAGGCGTCGAGCGTCGAAGCTCTCGCCGATCTGCGCCCGGGTCTGGCCGGTGATGATCAAGCGGGCCTTGAAGTGCTTGGTGACTCCTTGCACGCGGCTGGCCAGGTTGACGGTATTGCCGAGCGGTCCGTACTTGAACTTCCGGGCGGTCCCGGTGTTGCCGACCCGGGCGGTTCCGGTGTTGATCCCGATCCCGACGTCGAAATCCTCTTCGAGGATCGGCTTCCACTTGGCGGCGAGGTCGGGCAGCTTGGCGAGCATCTCGAGAGCCGCCTGGCAGGCCAGGGTCGCGTGGTCGGGCTGTTCGGAGGGGGCGCCCCACATCGCCATCAGCTCGTCGCCGATGTAGTCGACGAGGACCCCTTGATGGTCGAGGACGGAGTCGGACAGGACGCCCATGACGTCGTTGATCCAGTCGACCGTCCAGGCCGGGCCGAGCCGCTCGCTGATCCGGCTGAACCCCCGGATATCGCAGAAGAGCAGGGTGACCTCGGATTCGCGACCCTTGAGAAGGTCGGGCTGACGTTCGAGCTGTCGGGCGAGGTCGGGGGTGAAAAATTGCTCGAACTGGACCCGGGCGGCGACGACGGCCTGCTCGTGGCGGAGTCGTTCGAGCCCGGCGGCGATCCCACCGGCCAGAAGCTCGACGAGCCGGGCCTGGACCTCGGTGATCTCGCCTCGATTGCGGCTAGCGGGGATCAGGAGCGAGCGGTCGCCGTAGAGGGCGCCGATCACTTCTCCCTGGCGGTTCAGGATCGGCGCCGCGACGACGGCGGCCACCGAATCGAGGCTGTGCGTGGCCGAATTGCTGATCTCGGGCCTGTCCCAGAGGGTCTTGGCCCGCTGGCGGACCTTGTCGAGCACGCGCTTGCTGGCCGAGGCCTGGTTCACCCCCGGCAGCCCGGGCGCGACCTCCTGCGCCTGGAGAACCCATCGATCTCCCTTGAGGAGCCAGACGCTGGCCGAGTCGAGCCCGACCATCTCCGCCGCCGCCTGCGCGGCCTTGTCGAAAAAGTCGGAAGAGGTCGCCGCCGCCTGGAGCACCTCCATCGCCGCCCGGAGCCATCGGATCATCGCGGCGGGGTCGGTGCTCCGGGATTCGAGCAGGTTCATGGCGCCGACCTGGGTCGCCAGGTTCTCGAAGGCCCCCGGCGGCACGGTGGGCTCGGGCAGCTCGTTGAGGTCGCCGGTCGGGATCTCGACCGCGACGATCCGGAGTAGCTTCTTGCCGAGTAGGATCTGCGACGGGATCGGCAGCTCGATCGACTCGCCGGGCCTGAGGTCCTCGAGGCCGCCGAGGCGGATCGCCAGCGTCTTGCTGTCGTTCCGAACCCGGACCCGGTTTTCGGAGACCGGCTCGAGCGACAGGTGATGCCTCGACACCGTGTCCTCGGTCAGCGGGGCGATGACCAGCCGCCAGTGGTCGCCCACGAGCCGCTGGCTGAACGGGCCGGACTCTCCCCGGTCCTGCCGGCCGATCTCCACTCGCTTCGTGTAATCGCCGGTGAAGACCGGGCGCCTCTCCTCGTCGATCACCCGGAGCTGAAACGCGGCAGTCATGGCAAGCCACCTTGAGTCGAACCGCAGGCCCTGGCGGATCGTCGACGGATCGCGATCGTCGCGATGCGTGTTCGTCCCTCATGATAGCAATTTTTTCGATTTCGCGAGCCTTCAGTCCTTGCCACCAAATTGACCGTGGATCGTCTCGGTGAGATGTTCGATCGGCTTCGGTCCGTCGGTCGCGTACGAACCGGCTCCCCCTTCCTGGTGGCGGCCGTTGGACCACCTCAGAAACCGTCGGGGGGACATCGACCGAAACGGCGAGTAATCCCAGCCCCAGGTCCCCTGATGCGGACAGGGCCCGGCGCCTCCGAAGGTCTTGCCGCCGCCGACGTAGCCGCCGCTGTAATGCTCGTTGTACGAGACCATCGCCACCGGCGAGACGCACTGCGGATCACCCGCCTGGCGGAAGGTGTGCGGCGTCGCCACGGTCGCTTTCGGATGGTGGTGCGAATGGTCGTCGGCAAGGCCCGTCCCGGTCGACCCGAGAAAAACCAGACCCATCGCGATCATGCTGAGGCTTCGCATCGACCTGGCCCTCTCTGACGAAACATTCGGATCGAGTTGCCGGGTTTGTCCGAATTTTCTGGTGATGCACCGTACTCCTCACCCCGACCCTCCCCCGCAAGGGGGGAGGGAGGAAGACGCAAGCGGTCTTCGGTCTTTTCTGGTTCCCTCCCCCCTTGCGGAGGAGGGTCAGGGTGGGGGGTTCGAGACGTGACATCGCCAGAAAACCTGGACACACCCGTGTCGCCCTCGACCCGTATTTCGGTTCGACAGGGGCGATGGATTCAGGTATTCGGGTTCCGGTTGAACTTCTGGTAAGGCAGGCGGACCCCTCGGACGAAGACCTGGTCGGCTCTCGGGATGCTGGGCGGCACCCGGTATCCGAGCGACGCCGAGAACGTGACGTCGTCGTCCTGGTCGACGCCGTCTCCGCTGACCCCCAGGCCGCCGACGAGCACCTTGGGACCCGATCCGCTGACATTCTTGTAAAGCGGGACGCCACCCGGAAAGAAGATGATTCCGTTCTGGTTGAGCGGATTGAACGGGTCGTGGAAGTTGGTCTGCGGGTTCATCACGTCATACCCTTCGACGCTCTGAAACGCCGAGGCGGGCAGGGGAACCCCGATGTTCAAGGCGGTCAAGGGGTTGGAGCCGCCATCCGTGAGGATCGAGAACGGGCCGGGCGGCTGGCCGTCAATCCCCTCGGGAAATCTCGGCTCGGAAAGATAACGGAACGTCCGGTTCGAGAGCGCCGTGCCGATCGGGACGGTCGAGAGTCGATCGATCGGCTGAAGCTGCGCCGGGTTGGCGTAATAGGCGGTGTTCCTCGCCTTGGCCACCGCGACGTCGATCGAGAAGACCGTCGAGTCGGGCATCCGGTACAGTCCCAGGATGTTCCCCTGCTTGTCGGAGACCGCGAAGACCATCCGGACGCTCCGGTCGATCGGCAGACGGATCGCCGCCCGGGTTGATTGCGCCCGGGCGATTCCCTGGCTGACGATCGTCATGACGTCATTCGCGGTCAGGCCATCCCCGGCATGAGGCGTGACCAGCCAGCCATCCGGGACGATCCGGCCGCCTCTCGTGTTCAGGGTCGGGTCGACCGACTGGATCGCATTCAGGGCCGGGGTCAACTGGTTCGTGACCTGGGTCGTGTAGTTCGGATAGAGCGTGGTGTTGAGTGGCGTGGTCGTGAATCCGTAAATCTGATTCGGCTGATCGTTGCTGATCGGCAGGTTCCGGCCGAGGAACGGGTTCCCCTGGCCAAACGTCCCCGGCTTGGTCGACCCGAAGGCCGGAGTCTGCTTCGCCAGGTTGAGAACATAGGTCGCCCCCATCAGGCCGTGCTGACCCAGGACGTCGAGCGTCCCGCCGACCAGTTCGATCGAAGCGAATGCCTGGAGGTCGAGCCCCGGCACGGTCCCGACCGTGCCGCTGGTCGCGTTGCCGAGCGGACCGAACCGGAGCGGCCGACTGCCGACCGGCTCGGGCGTCGACGAACCGTTGACCGCGACGGCGGCGACCGCCTCGGCGACCTGCGCGAGGTCCGGCTTGCTCGGGTGATAGAGCGAGTCGTTGAGGTTCGAGTTTTCCTCGGTGGCGAATCCGGTCGTCCCCGGATAAAAGACGCCGATCCCGCCGACGACGATGTTGGTCTTGACCCCGTGGACCAGCTCGGTCCGGACGATCGGAATCCCGCCGGGAAGTGTGCCGATCCCCCGGGCCTGGGCGTCGGGTTCGAGCCCCGAGATATAGCCATACGACTCGGGCGGGGTCAGTTTGGTCCCGCTGTTGACGATGTTCGCCGGGATGTCCGCGACCGGAACATTGAACCGGCTCGGCAAGGTCACGTCGTTCGCCGCGCTCTTGGGCAGGCCATTGGCGACCGGGTGGCGGATGCTGTCGCGGTTGCTCGCCTCGATGTTCGAGAGGTCGACTGGCGGCGTGAACGGAATCCCGGGCGGAAAGTGCCCCTTGATCCCGATCGGCGCGACGAAGCCGGGGCCTCGGAGCGTCGAGTTCGGATCGGTGACGCTCGGATTCGACTGAATCTCGCGCTGGGTCAGGGTCGACTGGCTGAGATTCTCGATCGTCCGGGAGGTCAAGGGGGCCTGATCGTTGGCGAAGAAGGCGGCGGTCCGGGCCTCGGCCAGAGCGCCATCGACGGCGAAGACCAGATTCGAGGCGTTTCCGGTGATGGCGGTCGAGACGCTGTTATCGACCCGGACGCCCAGGACCCGGCCCCCTCGGTCGACGACGGCGATGATGGCGGCGTTGGTCGGGTCGGCGGCCGTCGCGCGTTCGAGAAGGGTGTTGACCTCGGTCGGACTGAGCTGCGCGGCGAGGGTCGCCGCGTCGACCGCCGGTCCGCCGACCGGGTCATTGGGCGAGGGGGGATGGCCCGCCGGCGTGGAGGCCATCAGGGTCCGGCCTTCGAGCGACTCCACCCGGAGCCGAACTTTCTGGGTCCGCCGACCCCATGGCCCGGAAGAACCGGCTCGACTTGGTCGGTGGCCTGGCAGTGGCATGGCTCTCCCTTTCCGGAGGGACGCCACTCGGGCGTCGGCACCGCGCGGAACATTCCTTTGAGATTTCAGATCGTCAGATAAAGCCGGTAACGTGACTGAAAGATCCGAAAAATCGAAAGAGTCGTTCTGGATCGTCACATCTTGTTTTTTCGGCAATCCCGACGAATCCGGCAAACACCTCAAGATCGGATGCTTTTGCCGCCGATGACTTCGCCATGATGTCGATGGATGGTCGTGGGCCCCGACGAGGCCCCTGGGAGAGCCAGCTCATGTGGCGAACCGCCTCGGTCCTTCGATCGGCCAGACTCTGGTTCGCTGGCCTGGCGATCGTGGGCGGATCGACGGCATGGGCTCGCCCCTCGGACAGCGACTTGCCGCCCTTGCCGACCGTCCCGCCCGCCGATTCCCGGGTCTCCCCCGCGCAGTTCCCGGCGATTCCGGGCCAGCCGCCGACCGGGCTTCGGGGCGTGGTCGATCCCTTCTATCCCACCCTCCCCGACGTCCCCTTGATGTCCGAGCCCGGAGCTTACTTCCGGTCGTTGATGGAGCCCCCCACGGGATTCTCAGGGAAGTCGGGGGTCAAGCCGACCGAGCCGCAGGTCTCGCCCGACTTCGTGCCGATCGAGGATCGCTGGCGGATCGGCTATCCCGAGTGGGACCGCTACGGCAAGGGGCACCCGCTCCTCGACGACTATCCTTACGTCCCCGGCCGGGCCATCAACCCGTTTCGCCAGAGCGTGCTCAAGGGGGATTACCCGATCCTCGGCCAGCACACCTTTTTCGAGTTCACCGGCAGCACCCTGGCCTTCTTCGAGTTCCGCCAGATCCCGACCCAGACAACCCCCTTCGAGTCGACCGCCCGGGCCAATGAATTCGCCTTCTTTGGTCGCCCTAACCAGTTCTTGTATACTCAATTCTTCAACCTCTCGTTCGACCTCTTCCACGGTGACGCCGCCTTCAAGCCGGTCGACTGGCGGATCAAGGTGACGCCGGTCTTCAACGTCAACTCGCTGGCCACGAGCGAGCTGGCGCAGGTGGATCCCAGCGTCCTGGCCGGGACCCAGCGAAACCGGACCTTCTTCGCCGTCCAGGAATTCTTCGGTGAGCTCAAGCTCGCCGACACCAGCCCCTACTATGACTTCGTCTCGGCCCGGGTCGGTAACCAGCTCTTCGTGAGCGACTTCCGGGGCTTCATCTTCGCCGACGTCAACCGAGGGGCCCGGATCTTCGGCACCCGCAACGCCAACCGAGACCAGTACAACCTCGTCTATTTCCGCCAGTTCGAGAAGGATACCAACAGCGGCCTGAATTCATTCAGCGATCGCAATCAGAACATCTTCATCGCCAATTACTACCGCCAGGACTTCATCTTCCCCGGCTATACCGCGCAGGCCAGCATCCACGTCAACAATGATAATCCGAGCTTCAAGGTCAACAAGAACCGGTTTCTCAACCGGCCCGACCCCTCGGGCGTCTATCAGCGACACCAGGTCGACGCGGTTTACTTCGGGTTCGCCGGAGACGGGCACTGGAACCGGTTCAACCTGACCAACGCCTTTTACTGGGTTGTCGGCCGGGACAGCTTCAACCCCCTGGCCAACCGGGCCCAGCAGATCAGCGCCCAGTTCGCGGCCATCGAGCTTTCGTATGATCGCGATTGGATGCGTTTCCGGACCTCGTTCCTCTACGCCTCGGGTGACAGCAACATCAGCAACGGCCACGCGACCGGGTTCGACTCGATCCTCGACGCGCAGGTCTTCGCCGGGGGGATCTTCAGCTACCTCCAGCGCCAGGCGATCCCGATCTTCGGCGTCAACCTCGTGAACCTCGGCAGCTTCCTGCCCGACCTTCGGTCCTCGAAAATCCAGGGTCAAAGCAACTTCGTCAATCCCGGTGAGATCCTCTTCAACGTCGGCCAGGACATGGACCTCACGCCCAAGCTGAAGATGGTCAATAACCTGAACTTCACCCAGTTCGCCCAGACCAACGTCCTGAAGCAATTCCTCTTCGCCGGTCACATCCACCACACGATCGGCGTCGAGCCCAGCAGCGGCTTCGAGTACCGCCCCTTCCTCAACGACGCGGTCGTCGTGGTCACGGGGGTCGCCGCGCTCCTGCCCGGCATGGGCTTCCGCGACATCTACAGCAACTTTGGCAACCGGGTCGACACCCCGTTCGCCGCGTTCGCGTCGCTGGTCCTGGCGTTTTGACCATCGAACCTGGGACGCTTCCGCGTTGATTGCTCGCGAAGTTGGTATCATGAGTTCAGGGCGGTTGAACATCGATTTGCCACGCCCGCGCGATTGCCGAACGTTGAGGATCACATGCCACTCGTGACGTTCGAGGTTCCGGCCGAGACCATCGCCGAACTCGGCGGAACTCCCGACAAGTTTTCGAGGGAGCTTCGACGGGCCGCGGCGATTTTCTGGTACTCGAAGGGTGTCATCTCCCAGGGAAAAGGGGCCGAGATCGCTGGCCTGAGCCGTCGAGAGTTCATCGAAGCCCTCGGCAGGGCCGAAGTCGACGCGATCCAGATCAGCTTCGAGGAGCTTCGGGAGGAAGTCGAGCGTGATCTCCAGGCGCGTCGTGAACGCATCCCCCTTGATCTTCCTGAGCCACCTCGGACTCCTTGAAGTCCTCAACGAACCTGGGATTCCCGTGTTCGTACCCGACATCGTGATCCGGGAAATCAGCGCCCACGGGCGGACCGACCCGTCGGTCGTCGCCGTGCTCGGCACGAGCTGGATCCAGGTCACGCCCGCTCCTCCGACGCCCGACCCGGTCGCCGCCTGTCGCCTCGATCCGGGCGAGACCGCCGTGCTCTCACTGGCACTCCAGGAATCCGACACTCAGGTGATCCTGGATGATCTCGCGGCCCGTCATTGCGCTGTCAAACTGTGCCTCCAGCTCCAGGGGACGCTTGGCTTGATCCTGGTCGCGAAGGCGATCGGCATGATCACCGAGGTGCGACCAATCATCGATTCGGCCCGAAGAGCCGGGTTATATATCTCGGACTCGTTGGTCCGAATGGTCCTCAAACAAGCCGGCGAATCAACATGAATCAAGTTGCCATGAAGTAAAATCATTTTGTAGGGTGGGTCGAGCCTCGGGCGAGCCCCACCACGGATGACTGGTGGGGCTCGCCTTCCGGCTCGACCCACCCTACGCATCAAAATCCAATCGATTTTTTGAAAAAGTGTGATAGACCCTTCGATTCGTTAGTGAAAGTACCTGACGAGAGTTGTGTCAGGTTCTCTCACTTCCGAACCACGAAGGGATCGACCCGCCATGCCCGCTTCCGAAGCTCAGATCCGCGCCAATCAGGCCAATGGGGCTCGCTCGAAAGGCCCAATCACCGCCGAGGGGAAGGCCATCTCCCGGCAAAATTCGGTCAAGCATGGTCTGAGCGGGCAGGGGATCGTCCTGCCCGAAAAAGACCTCGAAGAGATCGATCGGCGGGCCGAGGCGTTTGAAAAGGACATGAAACCGTGCTCGCCTGCGGGCTGGGTCTTGCTCCGACGGCTGGCCACGCTCTCGGTCCTGATGGAGAACTCGACCCGCCACGAGATTTTCGCCCGGGCCAAGAACGTCCGCCACGCCGTCGACGACTTCGACGAGGCCCGGCTCGACGAGGCCGACGACCTCTTCGACGCCCTGAGCGAGAACCCTCGGAGAAACTTGCGCAAGCTCCGCAAATCGCCCGAAGGAGTTGACCGCCTGATCGAAGCCTGGACTCACCTCAAGGCCGACTTGCGGCTCGAACCTCGACCGATCTGGACCGCCTCGCATCTCGAACGGGCGGCGAACATGGTGGGCCTGAGCATCGACCACGTCCGGAGCACCCGGCTCGGCGCCCTGGCCCGGGCGGTCCGGGGCGACTTCGAGGGGCTCGATCCGTCCGAAGGCGGCCACCTCGACGAGAAGGCCCGGCAACTCTGGGCGAGGAATCAACTGGTCGAGCGGATTGACCTCGAAATCGCCGAGCTGGAGGCTCATCGACTCACGCTCGACCTCGAAACGATCGAACTGGATCGCGCCGAGGCGAGCGAGCGAGCCCGGTTCGACGTCTCGAAGGAGGGCATCCTGGCGCGCCGCTATGATTCGGAGTTGCAACGCAACTACTTCAAGGCCCTCAAGGAGTTCCGGCAAGTCGAGGCCGAATGTCTCGAACGCGCGAGCAGCGATCCGACCCCGCTTCCACCCCCTCTGCCGCCGCCTCCCCAGCCCGACCGATTGGGTTCGTCTCGGGAAGCGAGAGTGCCGGCCCCGGTCGAGTTCGACAAGATGTTTGATCGATCGTTCTCCGGGCGGATTCTTCAGGAAATGATGGCCAAGGTCGACGCCGAAACGCTCGATCGGATCGCGAAAATGCCGGTTTGACGCGAAAGATCGGCATGTTTTGATCGAGTAGGGTCCTGGATGGTTCCGGGGGCGTGGAAGGTGCGCGCCAGACCCGGGTGGTCACTTCTTGATCCGGGCCGATCCGTCTTGACCGATTCGCCGTGTCTTGTTTAACTCCCGCGCCATTTCTCCGAACTCATCACATCGTCCGGAAGGCCGGCGGTTGCCATGACTCGAAGACGACTTCTGACCGGCCTCCGGATCGCGGCGATCGTTTTGTTGGCCTTCCCGATCGCCCCTTCGGTCTCATCCGGGCAGTACCATTTCCGACCGGCGAAGCCTTCGACCGAAGCTTATCCGATCCCGCCGAGCTTGCGAGGGGTCGACCTCCTCGGGCAGTCGACCGCTGATGTGAATGCCAAGAGCGTCGGCTGTCTTCAGTGCCATCAGGGGTCGCGCGACCCGCACTTCAAGGCGACGGTCAAGCTCGGCTGCACCGACTGCCACGGCGGCAACCCGAATTCGAGCGTCAAGGAATTCGCCCACGTCCAGCCTCGTTTTCCGGAAGCCTGGCGAAGCTCGGGAAATCCGGTCCGGTCGTACACCTTGCTCAATCATGAGTCGCCCGAGTTCACGATGTTCGTGAACCCCGGCGACCTCCGGGTCGCCCACCTCAGTTGCGGGACGTCGGGCTGTCACCCGAGCGAGGTCGATAACAACCGCAAGAGCATGATGACCCACGGGGCCATGCTCTGGGGCGCAGCGCTTTATAACAACGGGGCGTTTCCGCTCAAGCAGGCCCGCTACGGCGAGAGCTACAGCATGAACGGGGTCCCGCAGATGATCGTCGCCAACCCGCCGCCGAGTGAGGAAGACACCCGGCTCCGGGGCGAGCTGCCCTTCCTGATGCCGCTCCCCCGGTTCGAGGTCAGCCAGCCCGCCAACACGCTCCGGATCTTCGAGCGGGGTGGGTTCGGACGGACCGAGATCGGCATCCCGACGACCACCGCGGTTCCCGGTCGACCGGGGGTCCGCCTCAGCGATCGTGGCTTCGGCACCCAGAACCGGACCGACCCGGTTTACATCGGTCTGCAAAAAACCCGGCTGCTCGACCCGACGCTCAACTTTCTCGGGACCAACGACCACGCGGGCGACTACCGGTCGAGCGGCTGCTCGGCCTGCCACGTCATGTACGCCAACGACCGGTCGCCCGTCCACTCGGGCTCTTACGCCAAGTTCGGCAGCGGCGGGGCCCGCTTCAGCGGCGC
>Ga0080006_1174389_pt1 | contig 27729 bp, 22 predicted proteins | sample RS3BMetagenome_FD_69209 | JGI IMG/M metagenome (GOLD analysis project Ga0080006, IMG submission 69209) | Ferric oxide microbial mat and aquatic microbial communities from Rainbow Spring, Yellowstone National Park, USA - RS3B (SPADES... ...
GACGGACTAGAACGCGACGCACCGGAACGTGACGCGCTAGTTTGTCTGCAATACGCGTTCGGGGCGACAGCCCCTGCCCTGCCGCCCTTTTTAGCATTCATGGTGTAGCGCGGGTGCGTACTCCCTCTGGGTGCTACGGGGTTCGTCGTGCGGGGGCGATCGCACCTCCTCCAGAATATCGGCAGGTGTTGCGGTTCGTAGCGCTGCAAGATCGCTCTATGCAACCAGGCCTCCGCAGTTACCCACTCGTTATCGTCGTCGATCTGGACCACCGGTTGCAAGTGTATTCCGGAGCAAGCCGGCCTCACAGTGCTTCCCCGCCAGACTACCCGGCTCGCGTCTGCTGCTGCGCGCTTTAGAACAGGTCAGCGCGACGTGGTGGCAAAAGCGAACTTGCGTCACTCCCGTTTCCCGTGCGATCCCTCATCACAGTACTCAGAGAGCCCAATGCTGCTTAACTTCGCGATTCGAGATGGGACGCGGTGTTTCCAGCTATGGTTTGAACGCAAGTGATGATTGAGGTTCTGTATTCATATATATACCCGTGCGCATTCGATCCGCCTGCGCTGCGGCGACGGCCGCCAGTGCAGGATAGCGCTTGACGGTGCGTCGCGCGCTGTGCGTAGCGCTGCGGCCTCGTGGCGGCTGTCTGCGATCCGTTGCGTACTCGTACTGGAGCTGCAGTTGCGAGCTACTGAGCGAGCCGCTCATTCGTCGCTGACTGCGGCTGTTTGTGGACCGAGTACGTTGCGTTGCTTGCTGCTGCTGCTGCTGCTGCTGTTATTGTCGGTGGTATTCGTGCAACTGCGAGAACTCGTGACGCGGACTGCATCGATCTGCAGCACCCCCGTGCATCGCGGATCGGTTTTGTTTTCCGCTGTGCTCAGCTTTTGAGCGTGCGTGTTGTCGTAGTGACCGTGAGAGACTTGAGCGAGCACCAGACGTCAAGTCGCCGAGTGCTCGCGCCGGGGCACAGGATCGGCAGCTGAGGAGTCCCGGAAGCAGCACCAGACGGCCAGTCGCTGCGCGCTGCCCCGTCTAGAGCGCGGCAGACCGAGGAGGCGCACCCGGTGAACAGGCCGGCCGCCCTCGGTCACGCAAACCACCTGTGGATCGCCTCAAGGATGGCGACGACAGCGGGCACTCGCCGGAGTCCCAGTGGCGGTGCGCTGTGCTGGGCCGCTGCACCTGTCGCTGCGGTGCGCTTCGGACGCTGGGCGCCTCCGCGTGCGCACTCCTGGACACCCAGGCGTACGTACCCGACATGGAGCCTGAGCTTGGTCCGAAGCGCTCGCTGGTGCCTGCTCCGAGGCCGCCGCGCACAAGCATGTGGTGCTGCCGTCATGTCTGCGACGGAGGGCTCGTCTCCGTCGAGTGCTGTCCGGGAAAGCGCGTCGTCACATCCTGCAGGTCGCGCAATATCGGACGCGGGTGTCATTGGCCTTGCGGTCATGGGTCAGAACTTTGCACTGAACCTAGCGTCGCACGGCTGGCGAGTCTCTGTGTACAATCGAACGTATGCGCGGACGGCGGAGACTGTTGAGCGGGCGCAGCGGGAGCTCGCGGCAGATGACACGACAGCCAGCGGGAGCGTTACCGGCTTTGCGGACCTGCGGTCGTTTGTGCTTTCGCTGAAGCGTCCGCGGCGGGTATTCCTGCTGGTGAAGGCGGGGAGCGCAGTCGACGCAACCGTCGAGGCGCTGGCTGAGGTTCTGGAGCCGGGCGACATCATCGTGGACGGCGGCAACGAGTGGTACGAGAATACGGAGCGACGTGCTGCGTCTGTCGCGGCACGCGGCCTCCTGTACGTAGGCATGGGCGTAAGCGGTGGCGAGGAGGGTGCGCGCTACGGGCCTTCCCTGATGCCGGGCGGTTCACGGGAGGCGTACCAGCAGCTTGCGCCGCTGCTGGAGCAGGTTGCGGCGCAGGTGCCCGGCTCTGGGCCGTGCGTTACCTACATTGGGCCGGGCGGCTCGGGGAACTATGTGAAGATGGTGCACAACGGGATCGAGTACGGCGATATGCAGCTGATCGGCGAGGCATACGACCTGCTTCGGGGTGCCGTTGGCTTGGATGCGATGGCGGCTGCGGAAGTATTTGCCTCGTGGAACGCGGGCGCCCTGCAAAGCTTCCTCGTGGAGATTACCGCGCGCATTCTACGCGTGCCTGACACGTCTTCGTCGGCAGCGTCGGCGCCAGCGCTCGTAGACCAAATCCTCGACCGGAGTGAGAGCAAGGGCACTGGCCTGTGGACGATGACGGAGGCACTGCGGCGGGGCGTGGCGGTGCCGACCATCGCGGCCGCGCTCGACGGGCGCTTCCTCTCAGCGCGGAAGGACGAGCGCGAGCGTGCGTCGCGGGTGCTCCGCGGACCCGAGCGGCTCTCGGGTACGGGGCACGCCTCCGAGTTGGCGGCCGCCGGTGCCTCACCCGGAGCCGCTGGCGGTGTAGCTGAAACTGGACCGGACACAGTTCCCGAGCGTGTCGCCGCCCTAGCGTCTGGCTCTGTACGAGCGTCGGCGTCGACGTCGCGTTCGGATGCATCGGCGGAGCGAGCGTTGATCGCTGCTATTGAGGACGCACTCTTCTGCAGCAAGCTCTGTAGCTACGCGCAGGGTCTCAGTCTGCTGCAGCGAGCGAGCGGCGAGCAGGGCTGGTCGCTGGATCTCGGGGAGCTTGCGCGCATCTGGAAGGGCGGCTGCATTATTCGGGCACAGCTGCTTGAGCGGATCGAGGGCGCTTTTCGACGAGACCCCAGCCTGCCGAATCTGCTGCTGGACGCTGACCTGGCTGCGGAGATTGGACGTCGCCACGAGAGCTGGAGGCGTGTTGTCGGGCTGGCGGCATCGCTGGGTGTGCCGGCGCCGGCGCTGACCGCGAGCCTTTCGTACTACGACACGTATCGACAGGCGGTGCTGCGCTCAAGCCAGCTGGTTCAGGCCCAGCGGGATTGCTTCGGCTCGCACGGCTACGAGCGTCTGGACGATCCGGGGCGGCGGTGGCACACGCGCTGGCTCAGCGGTGGCGACTCGGCGGAGGTCTCGAGCTAGGGCCTTGGGCGGGACGCAGGTCTGTGTGTATGATCTGGATGTGTGTACGTCCAGTTTTCCTGGTTGCCGCCCAGAGTATCTGCGAAATGTTTGCTTGCATGGATCTTTCGGGTGGTGTACTGTAAATGCTCCTGGTTGCTCGCCGAAATCCATGCTTTATAGGTGTCCATTTGCATCTCTCTGTCAGTGCATTCTGACTAGGCCAGCTCACTGCCAGAGTCCAATGTCGCACACGTGTCCGTGGGCGTGTCTCCATCGATGCACCGCGTACACTCCTGCACGTCGCAAGCTCGATGCTGCTGAGGCGTTACTACTTGCTCCCTGAGCCACGTGCCTGTCGCTGGACCCGGCTGCAGTGCCAGAAAGAGCGCCCGCCAATGCACAGGCCTCAATACCGCCATACGCCCGCGTGTGTGCATGCATGCGTGCGTGCGTGCATGCGTGACGGCGATAGCGACTGCACGCATTCAGCAACGGACACGTGGCAAAGCGTTGGAGCACCTGTCGCATTGAAGGCGAGCGGATCGCGCGATCCGAGCATGCGCGACGATCCACACACAGCGACGCTGGCTGGGGCGATCTGCATGCCGCCGTTGTGGATGCAGGGCGATGCGGCAGCACCGGGGTGCCTCTCTGTGGAGGCCGAGTCAGGGCGCACCGTCCCAAGTGGCGGTCGTCGAGTGGACGTGCCAGTGCTCCGCGGTACCGTGACCCCATCACGTCATATGGCCTTTCGAAGCGCAATGCGAGCACCCAGGATGATGTCTGGTCCAAGACAGTCAGTGAAACGGAAACATTCCCACGAACACAAAGTGAATAAACATACCCACTCACAGACGCCACCCAGCCTTTTTATGACAGACCGCCTGCAATCCGTTTCAGTTTCTGCTCACACACTACGAGCCTGAGAGGCTGCCCCACAAAGATGGATCGTGGCAGGTCCTAGGGTCTCGTCTTTAGCACCATACATCGTCTGATACCAATAGCGTCGTTGAAGTGTCGGGTCACAAACTCCATGCGTGCATTGACGCTGACTGAACTCACAAGTGCAAAAATTCCTAATACTCGTGCCATATATGCCACTACAATCTCGTCATCATCTCGTTGGGCAAACACCTTCCCTCGAGTATCGTCGCTCTTGTTGCTGTTCTTTTTCGCCCCATGGTCAGCGAAAAGAGGATTTCTTCGTGTTTTCCTGCAGCCGGCGATGCCGACCCTAGCAGATCCCCGACTTCTTCGCCCATATCTCTCCTATGGATTTTTTATTTCTTAGAGTGAACTCACTTGGAACGCGTCTGCTATACACCGCGAAAACGCACTTGATGAAACTCACCTGAAGGTGGAACAATTTTGTGGTCGAAGGCCGTAACTTTGTGCCGAGGGTGTCCCTCGCATATCACACCGGCTGATTCTTGCTATCGTTTACTACGAACCGTACTTTCGAAGATTCCCATATGTCACGGCCCGCAGATTACGTATCATAGCTATCCATGGTTTGCACCAGAACCTGGACAAAAGCTGTTCATAAGGAAAACCTGGTCCAACACGTTGAAGCTGTTCGAACGAGTCTCGCAGCGAGAACGCTGCCTTCTGTGTCTGCATTGCCGGTGCCGATCAGCGGGTCTTTCCCAGCGCGCACCGCCTGGAAGTCGCTACGCGTGAGAATCTCACGCGCAAGCGCTGCGGAGCTCATTGAAGTGCAACTCCCGTTCCTGTGCTTGTTCGTTACCTATGTTGAGAACAGAGTATTATGCGTTTTTGCCGTGTATCTCTAGGGCTTTGGAAGAGCGAGATTCGCTAGGCATTCGAAGAGAGCTACGGGCTCGCCAGCAACGTTTGTCTATGCAACAGTCGCGCAGCAAACTCGGACGAGTTTGCGTCACAGGCGCGAATTCGCCGCTTGGTCAAGAGCTCGTCGGTGCAATGACCCGTACACCTGATCCATCTCTTCGGCCAGATGCTATCGGTGTTATCGGTGCGCGTGACCCGGTAGAGAGCCACAGCGCTGGAGCTGGTTTGCACTTTCCGGGTCCAGGTGTAGATTTTCTGGAGTGCGCTGCAACAGATCTGGAACACTACAACCCGAGAACGCTCTTTTCGATAAACGATGAAGATCTAGGACTGAGGAGACGAAGCATCTTTCGCGAAAACCAGGTCGTGATCGACCTTCTACGAGCGCAAGGGGAGACGAACGAGCCCCGATCGAAAACGCGACTGGTTCTCGTGACTTTACTCGGTTGCGGTGACTCTGAAGACGCTATACCGTCGCAGGCATTTGATGTACTAAGGCCGCTTCTCCTGGAACTATCTCGAGTCGAACAGTATGTCCGTGAGAGTGGTCTGCCGTATACGATTGTGCGCCCCGGCGCGCTCGAGCATGGTGACGCCGACAGCCGTGCTATTGTCAGTGAAAGCAAGGTCGGTTTTGGAACCATACATCGAAGCACTTTGGCGCATCTGCTTCTGAACGTAGCTGCTTCCGAAAAAGCAGTGAATAAGACCCTCATGGCACTCGATATGAATCGGCTGCTTGTTGCAGCACCGTATGTACGACCATTTGAGGTTTGGGAGTCTCCGCCTTTTGAAGTATTTGATCTCTGAATGTATAGATGACTGAACATCTCGGAATGCGCGCTTTTCGAGCACATTTCTTAGCCGCTTCGGAAACGCACGCGCATTGACTGTAACCTGGCATCGTCATGTTCATCGTGTGTCCGTCGATCTGGGGGAAACCGCTTCCAGTAGAGAGCGACATTTTGCCGGCCTCCGCAGCAGTCGTCGGACACGGGTCCGGACGGTGCATGAATCCTAGAAATACAATGTTTGCCAATTTAGACCCCATGCGTGGGTATTTCCGGAGGTCCACAGCGCTGAGCAAACCGAAATACCACAGAGCGCGTACCGTTCATAGAATCGTGTCAGAATGGAATGGAAGTTCTCTAACTCAGATGTACATGTTAGAGTTTGGGCCTCGTCCAATTGTCATCAACACCAGCCGTTGCAGGACTTTTCTGCGACTGCATCCTGCTCCTTTTATCTTTGGCTTCAAACACGCTGATCTCTCCTTTCACTACAGCTCTCTTGTCAGCAACGGAAGGATGTTTTTGGCAAATTTAAGCCCCGATTTCGCCGCTTCAGACTGGAGTCGAAACGGTGCATACACAGACGGTAGTTGCGATGCAAGCTGCTCTTGCAGTTTCCATCTTCTTTCCATATAGCCTCGGTGCGTCCATCGCAGCGATGACACTTGAGCGTAATCAGGTGCGCCCGTACGTCCACCATACCGCCTCATCAGGGCTCCGGCCTGTGGTATGCGAACGCCTGCTTCATGGATCGGTGCATGCCCCTGACAGGCACAGAAGGCTTCCCAGGATATGCTGCTCCGCTTCCGCGCCCAGTGCCGTACCCTACGATTACGGGCATCGTCTGGAAGTTGGCCCCGGCGGCTGCTTTGTCTGCTGCAGGTGGAGGCGCACGCTGCCCCATTCGACAGAGGATTCATGGAGCGCGATGCTGTCCATACTGAAACATGTACCGGAATGAAAATCCAGGCTGGAGATCATGTCGCGAAGTTTCGGTCCATCTAAGCTCCCGTCTTCCGAAGTAGTGACGCGGTCGCCACTGAAGGCGAACGCTGGGATGACTGGAGACCGAGTTCATGATTTTTTTCCATGGAAACAGACAGGGCGGGATCCTCTGGGGCCTATCCGATGAGGGATATCACGCTGATACCGAATACCGTTTCTTTAATGGGCGCAAAGAGAAGAGGATTTGTCTTTTGAATGGTATCGACTCTTTGACTTAATAAGCTCAGTTAACTTTTAGTATGTGATTATGAACAAGTAATCAAGTGAGGACTTTGGGCGTTTTTCTTTGCACATGGAGCGGCACGAATTGCAGCACTCATTATTTGCCCTGAAACAGAAAAATGCATAAGCTTTAGAATTCAGGATTTGGGCATGCTACGCGTAAAGAAAGCAGATTAGCGGAGACGTGCACGCATGCATTGATGATGATATCGGTTATTTCACGCATCCTTCCTTGAGGGAGTCACAAATCATCTTGATTCCTGGGACGTACCGAATTCCAAAGGCAAAGAATCGAAGCTGCCACCATGCAAAGACGACCGCGAATTCTAAATCGACGTGGAAGTTCGCAAGTCCCAATTGCTGCACTTTGAGTGTACATGCTATAGATCTATAAAAAAATTCGGAGAAAAAACGCAAATCTGGAACGGAACGAGCAGTTTAGTGATGCATTTCAATCCGACGCGGGTAAGGACCACGTCGCTCGTGCGAAACCCGGTGCTTCTTTCACGGTGAGCCTGTGCTTCGTTGCCAATATTTCAGTTCCTTCGCGTTTCAAGGTTAGGAGAAACTTTTCCACCGCTTGCTGCTTGTATGAAAGTTGCAGAGGATACCTTCGCGCGGTGGGAGTCTCTTGATGCCGTCTACGACGGGGACCCCGCACTACGCGAGACTCAAGAGCAACTGTTCCTGAGGGCGCGTGAGCTCTTCAGCAGGGCCGATTTCTTCGAAACAGTCGCAGAAGATGATCAGGAATCAAGCGTTTTCCGAGCGGATACATCCGGAGACTTTACGCCTGAACAAGAATCGGCTCTCGGCACCGAACTCGACGTGATTGATCTACAGCTAGAGGACGTACGACGCAGCGCTCTCGAACGCATTCAGCACGACATAGAAGTGGATCTGGAGAGAGTGCGGAGCGCCCTCGAGCAAGTACAAAGTTTCCTAACCACTCTTGAGGAAATGGAGACTCGCTGCACGCAAGCACAAAAAGATCTCTCGATGTTTCGAGCTACACTCAAGGACGCGTACACAAAGAAGACGGTGCTGGAACGAAAAGCACAAAGCATGCGTGAGCGCTTGGAGTTATGGGAAGAATTGGAGCGCTTAAGTCAGAAGCTGGATACGGTCGAGATGGCCTCGCTTCAAACCTCTTCGTTGGATGCGGACGGTGTAGGTAACGATATTCACGACGTGCTCGTTGCGTTGGGTATGTGCCAGGAGCGTATGCAGCACAGCGGTGCTCTCGCACACTCAGCGGAACTGGCTGCAGCACACGGGAGCAGCAACAGCAGCAACAGCGTTTGGAGCGCCACGGAACATGACCGGCTCGAAAAAATCCTGCAGCGAGCGCGAGAGCTCACTTGTTCGCATCTTGGAGTCCTGGTGAGACACCTAACGTCAGGCCTTGCTATGGAGCTTTCCCGATTACCTGCCGACCAGCGACGGCTACAAGCTCCTGATCGCGAAGATGCAATCGTCAACCTTCGCTTCCGGCAGCTAAGCAAGCAGACTCGCCAGTTCATGGATGCCATCTGTAACCTGGCACCCGCCGATTCTCCTGAGACCATGCAGTTCTTCGCAAAATGCGAGATGCTTTTTGTGGAGCAACGACGACGACTCGTGCTTCCGCTGGCCCAAGAGCAGGCACGACTTGCTGCAAGCGCTGAAGAGCTGGATCTCGCAGCACGTTCGACAACGACGATGCTGCTTAAAGTTTGTACCATGGAGCTCCAGCTCTTTCAGGCTCTGATGCTGCCCTCATCCGAGACTACCCAAGATATGCTGCTTCGTGTATCTCTTGGGGCAAAAGCGCAACCCTTATCTGCGCTCCGTCAGTGGCTGCGATCAATCGCTGACCTTATCTCGATCTACATTCTGCCGCGAGTGCTGCAGGAAAGTGATCTTGACGCGCTCGTTCGATGCATTGATTTTCTGCAGAAAGAAGCGATGGAAACTGAGCTTTCGCGTTCGACTTCAGATCTGGTTGCGTCATGCTTTACAGAGCCGGTTACTTCGTTATTGGCGGACACCCGTGAGCGCACAATCTATCGAGCGCAGTTATTCATTCGTGATCAAATTCTCCGTTTTCAGCCATCAGACGGAGACCTGCAGGCTCTCTACGCTCATTTCCAACGTCCTAATCGGGGACATGGGCCACAGCAGTCGTCACTGGAGGGCCCTAACACGCAGCCAGTGACTAGTACACCGTCGTCGGCGGTCTATCGAGCAACACTGCTTACGCTTCAGGTTTTGGCACTTCTCCATGGTCGCATTGACGCCCTGGTGTTCGCGGGTCTCTCCCGAGAGGCCATCGAAGCTTGTATTCGAAATCTGCAAACGGCAGCTAGGAGGCTTGCATTGCTAGAGCCGCCGGCTTCTAGAGAGAGCCTTGAACCCGACAAGAGTTCCGTGTTAGCGCTAGCGAGTTTGCGAAAAGCCTCGGCGCCTGGTCAAACACAGGGCAGTGTCCAACGCAGCCCGCTGAGTTCGCCTCGTCTGGATCCGCATGCCGCCACCAGTGACAGTGCGGAGCTTTTCTATCTCAAGCAGCTGCTGATTTTGCACCAAAATCTTATGCTCTTTGAGCAACTCGATATCGTGGATCAAGAGCGACAGCTCCGATATTTATCGTTTGACGAATTCCGCGCAGGGGTTTCCCGTATCATTCGAGGTCAGGTGAGTCTTCGTCATCTGTTCGGCTCTGTGCGAGACCTCATTCCAAAACGTATGGACCTCAACTCGAAGGAAACTTTAAGAGACGAGCTCCGAGCTGCATACGAAGCTGTGGTATTTCGTGCACTTCGAGAACTTTTACAGCCTCTACTTGTTTTTCTCGCTGAGGTGGCGGCATCCAGCAATGTTGCCGCTCTGAAGGGAGAAGCTGGCACTACTGCAACGGTCGATTGCGTTCGAGAGATCTGGGCTACCGTTCTGCTGCGTTTTGACCGCGTCCCCACCGATCCGAACCTCGAAACGCAACCTGTTGCTTTACGGCAAATCCTGGATTTTTGGCAGCGTCTCTTTGGACCACATGGAAGTCGAGTCCTGACCGAGATCTTGCGGGAAAACGTACAAGAAGTCCTAAGCGAATTTGTTGCTGTCCTCCATCGCCACTACTCCGTGGAGGAACGCCGTGCGGTCGGTGTCGATGCTGAACGCGTCCGCGCCCTAATGGAGGCATTCGCGCCAGACGCACCGTCTCAGTGACGGTAGATGCTGAGGCGGTGCAGGTGCAGGTCGACCACGGCACCGTTCTTTTGGAACGTTGCAGGCTAGCGCGGCCTACGTCGAGGCTTCGCTTTGGCTGCCGAGCTCCTTCAGCGTGCCATCCAGCACCGCTCCCGGCAGCAGGCTCGCCTGCGCATCCATTTTAGAGCCCAAACCGAGGACGAGACTTCGGTCCGCGTCGGATAAACTTTGCGCCAGGCCAACACCCGCAAGGGCAATCCAAAACCGGTCTTTATCTGGAGGGCAACAGCAGCGCCAACGCTGGTTGCGCCGCAGGAGGCGCCCACTGTAGGTCAAGCGCCCGCAATGCCTCGGTCGCCACAGCGCTCTGACCTCTGTCGTCGACGACAAATTTCCTCCGAGGCCATTTGAATCTGAGCTGATCTCTACAAGTTCCGGGGTCTCTTTCCTGATCTTCTATAGAAATCCCTTGTACTAGGGAGTCTGGTTCGGTGCACCTCACTCCAAACGTAGCTTCAGCGAGTACGCAACTGCCGTACCGAACAACGGTGTTTGGATACAAAAATGGACACAAGCGGTGCTGCGCCTGCGCCGGCGGCATCGCTTCAAGTGCCCGGAATGCCTGACGCAGGTACGAAAGGTACACTACCTTGACGTTGGTTCGGTTTGGTAGCGATGCCACGCTACAGCTTACATTTAGGTGAGTTAAGTTTCTTAACAACTTGTGCTGGCTACTCTAGGATTTGGTCACCCGCGACTCGATGGTCAGGCCGCACCAACCCAGTGGGCAAGTCGCTGCGGCAGGGCGTCCCGCGGCAGCAACCAGTCGCAGCGCTGCCGGCTCCTCTGCGACTGCGTGGATGTCAGTTTGGTAGCAGTGATCGAGACGACATGCAAAAGCTCCAGGCGAAATCCTCTCTATCAGGGTCTGGTGCGGCGGGGTCACCGCTCGGATCGGCTGCCGGTGGTAGCGTACTCGCGCCCTCAACAACACTGGAAAGCTCCAGTCCGGTGCGCGCGTCGCTATGGGAGCGCTTTGTTCGGTACTCGACGCTGGCGACAAATCTTTTTCCTCTCTGGACGCTCATTTCAGCCGTCATTGCTCTGCGGCGCCCAGAGACTTTCCTCTGGGTGTCTACTTCGTATTTTACGCTAGGCCTCGCCATACTCATGCTTTCCATGGGCATTACGTTGACGCCGCGTGACTTTGCTCGAGTCCTCCGACGCCCTGGTGCGATCGGCGTCGGCTTCCTTGGATGCTACGCCCTTATGCCTTTACTGGCGCTGCTGCTAGGGCACTTGATGGGGCTCTCCCCGGAGCTAATCGCCGGCCTTGTGCTCGTCGGTTCCATCAATGGTGGCCAAGCGAGCAATCTCTGCACCTATATTGCTAATGGAAATGTCGCGCTTAGCGTGATGATGACAACGTGCTCCACGATAGGTGCCATCTTCATGACACCGTTCCTTTGCAAGGTCCTCATCGGTGCCGTCGTTTCCGTGGATGCCCTGGGGATCGCCCTCTCTACGCTGCAGGTGGTGCTTGCTCCGATCGCTACGGGCATGCTATTGAATCGCTATGCGAATCGCATTGTACAGCGGATTTTACCTTTCTCTCCCTTGATAGGCGTGATTTCAACGTGTCTTCTGGTAGGCAGTGCAGTTGCACAGGTGGCTCAACCTATTCTCGCAGCGGGCCTCTCGCTCCAGATCCCTGTATTTCTACTGCACTTACTCGGCGGTGGCCTTGGTTACTTTATCCCCCGTTTTCTCGGGTACAATGAAGTCGTTTGTCGAACAATTGCTATCGAAACTGCGATGAAGAGCTCTGCCTTTGGGTTTCTGCTCGCGAAACTCCATTTCAAAGAATTTGCTGTTCGGGTGCCCTCAGCGGTGAGCGTGGTGTGGATGGCGCTTATGGGCAGCTCGATGGCAGTGCTGTGGCGGTATATACCGGTGAAGCGCACCACGAGGTTCGACCGCACCCTCCTTAGACGCAAACTGTTTAAATGAGATGCGGGTTGGTCTCCACATCGCCCGACTCATGAACCTGCGTACGGCCGTGCCCTATGAAAGCGCGCTGACCGCCTCCGAAGCCCTTGATGATCAAAGTACGCGAGAAAGGTCAAGATGCCGTCGCGAGACCGAAAGGCACGCCTGACACGTAAGTGTTCGTTCTGGAGCGTGATGACAGGTGCAAACGCTCTTGCTTACTCAGCAGCGGAGAAGGCGGCGCCAGAGCCTGGCACTTTCGAGGCTGCTTGCCGCTCTGAATTCTTTTAAAAACGAAAACGACTTGTTTTCCGCAATGTGATACATGAATAGAAACAAATGCGGTCGACGAAAGCTGATAAATCTTGAACACATCGTGCTCTACATCTTTAAAGCGTACCGTTGATTCAAACTTTGAGACTGTTGTCGTGTGATGCCTCATCTATGCCGTACATTTGCCGCTGAAACGTATTGAAAAGATGGCGAGATGAGGAACAAACTACGAGAGAGAGCGGCGCCGGGCTTTCTGTCCGTCCAGCGAGCTGGAGATTCTCCGACGCGACCGCACGGAACCTGGCTACTGTGGTGACATTGGACGAGCAGGTAGCAAGTGCACAAGCTGCAGACGCAGTACGGATTATATTCGGCAAATGTGCTCACAACTCGACGCAACCGATCGCAACGAAATGCGAGGATGTGCAAGTGAAAAGGAGCGAACTTAAGCCGCCTGAAGCGCATTCCCGAGGGATACTGGTCGATCGCAAACGCCAGGGCAGGCGCATTGGTTCAACCACTCGTGGAACTCGAGTATTCTACCGTCTGGCTCGTTAACTGCGGCGCCAGGGAACGAAAAACTAGCGTGAAGCAGTTTTCACAGGCATCTTGGGCAGCGGTTTGGACGTTACGCGCAGCAGCTAAACATGATTGCCCTCATTCTGTGCACTGTATACATGGTTCGGATGCAGGTTTTGGGGCGAAATCGACACAAAAACAGGAACGGAGCATTTCGTGGAACCTGATCGAGATCTGAGATCACGTGTACACATCCCGTCCATCAACACGGTTTTCAGCGCGTCTCTGGCATTGACTTTGGCGTTTTTCATCCACCATTCGGAAGCTGCTGCTCCTGGATTTGAGTATTGACCTGTGGATGCAACCTCCGGTGCATGCAATCGCAACCGCTGGTCATGCAGATGGACATGCCCTGCGTCTCTTTCTCGAAGACCAAGCGAAACGAAATGCTTTAGAGGCCTGCTGCATTGACACCTAGGGACACTCATCTGACTCTAGCGTCATTTTTCGGCAGGTACCCGCGCCTGCACCTAGAATATGCTGGCTTCATGATGTTGCTATCCACCAGGCAGGATAAGCAGTGTTTACATGGAACGAGCACTCGTTGACCATTGCACCGGAAATCATTGCCAAAAAACCGTAGAGGCAAGAGGTAACCGCTCAACGCGTGCTTACACATCGTTGCAACGTCGTGCCAGCTCGTTGGGTTCGCGACCTGTACCTCCAACTTACTGTTTGATTTTTACCGGTTTTATGACGAACCGACATGACAACGTTTCACAAGTCTTTTGGAAAATTTGAACAACATGGAAACAAGTCGGCCTTTCCCAAGCAGGCGATCGGGTGAGATTGCAGTCTGCAGTGGATGCAGCGCTCCAACAGCCACTGAAGAACTCTGTTACTTACAAGACAACCATACTCTGCAACGCTGCGAATCACCTATCCCGTGTCCCAGAGAAAGCGTCTCGAACTCACCAGCATGACCCATGTTATCATGTTTACCTCTTATCAACACACATTGTGGGCAGTTTTGTTCCTATATGCATTATGAACTTTTTGCGCGCGCTTCTGCAGCACGCATTCCCGGCTGAGCTCTCCGAGCGCCGATAGCAAGCGCACAAGCGGGAATTCCTTTCAATGCGAACGTTCCGTCAAACGAACGAAGAGCCCCCTCAATGCGTACACCGGGCGTACAGGCATTAATCGACGTGTTTTCGTACCGTGCGTCTGTCGCGTGTATTTATATACACCGACCTGCAGACGCCTCCCAGCCTTTTTCGACCGGCCGATTGCTGTAAGCTTCAGTTTCTCCTTGTGCGCTTCGACCCTGAGAAGCTGCCCACAAAGTTCGCTCGTGTCAGCTCCTCGGGTCTCCGCGCCAGCACCTCATATCCCCTGATATCAATACCAGCGTTGAAGTCCAGGTCCACAAACTGCATGCGTTCCATGCCACCGCTTGTACTCACCAGTGCAAGGAGTCCTCGAACTCGCGCTCACTGTGTCATTTTGTGCTCTGTCCGCTCTCCGTACTTTTCTGTATCCTCAGCGTTCGGTTGGCACCATCCATCTCGACCGGCAGGAGTGTAAACCCCCGTTCATGATGCACGTAGGCCGTTCGGAACTCATCCACCAATTCAGTGACAAAACGCTCTGCGCACTCCTTGTACGCTCTTGTCGATGGAGCCTGTATGCTCCCATTTTCTGGACGCCCAGCGCCCTGCTCCGCTACCCACTACGAGCCTTTGACTCGTGTCCTTCTTGAGGGCGTACAATCATTGAAGGAGTTGGTGAATGTACGCTGTCTCCCTCCGTACAAGTTCATACGCTGACGAACCCACCGGGGCTTTGTATACTCTTTCCACTGCTTCTCCTGATGAGCAGCTTGAGTTTCTATCAAATCCCGAAAAGCTTGACAGTTTGCTTCGCGGCTCGCTATGCTACCGATCGCTTCTAGGTGCTTCTTCACTCCTGCGTTCCGCTTCTCATTCTATATCCTTGGATTCATTAACCCAAACTCTCGGCAGTACACAGCTCTTGAGAACTTCCAAAGCCGTATGTCTTTCTGACGCAACTTGCCTTCGATACCATCTTCCTCTCGCGTGGGTCCTGCGATTGTAACGATATTCGTGTTCCCGGGGTCAAGGCCGACAACGAAAGTCGTTCTCCTGCATCTGCTGCGTCGCAGGATCCATCTCCTTCTTTATTTCATGCTTCGTCACGGACGATATCGAAGACGGACCAGGACGATCTGCCATCAACATCCGATAGTGTCCACAAATGGTTACCCCATCGGTTTCGATCAACCCAGTGAATACCTTTTGCTTACTCGTTTTGAGACGTTTGAAATCGAGGATATTCTTCCAGTACGTCTCCCGGTTTTCACCGGAGTTCTCCTTCCTGCTAACATCGAACTCCGGACAGATCTCCCTGATCATGCCATGAAGGACGCTGGAGTCTATAGCCACAAAATGTGACTTGATGTTGCATAACGGAACGACATCGAAGCGGTTCTCCATTAGGACAGCCTTCCATTTCTGCGACTCTTCATTTTCTTCCTCATTCAGCGTCATCTCCAGCATGCGTTCGAGTTCTCGCTCCAGAAACACGAAATAGCGCAGGATTAGGGGATAACATCTTTCATCATCTTTTTTCATATTTCTTAGCTTCTCTGCTGGGTTGACAAGGCCCAAGACTGCACGGTGCTCTTTAATTGCCGCACGGATTACAGAAGCCTCGTTCTTTCTCCTGTGTGATGTCTTATCGTCGACGAATTCGATCTTCTGTTCATTCTTACTATCGTTCGCGATGCCGTCGATGATGGCCTGTGTCCCTCTGCGAGACAGGCCCGGGTACAGCGCAAAGATGGAGCGTATCATGAAGCCTTTCATGTTCATGGTGAATTGGTTCTTCAAATTCGTGAGGTACTTCATTGTCCCGTGGCGGTAAATATCTGCGTCGCCCCTGTATCTAGTACCGTTGAAGCGGTATTCGGCGTGATTTTCGTGTAAGGCGTGTACTCGTTCATTTCTCCTCGACGTTTCCCCGGTGCCAAGCATCATGTGACGAATAAAGGTCTTGTTGAAAATTTCACCCGGAATATCGACTGCTATGATATCCGTCACGTCCTCTTCCATCCCATTAACCAAATGCATTAGTCCGAAAAGATGCGTTACAAACATTGCTGGAGTACGACTCGGCACGGTTTCTGATAGCCTCTTGCTACTTTTGCTCGTAGGAATCCTTGATTAGGCGTAGAGGAAACGCTTTCATATCCATCTCGTCGTACTGTCGTCTCTCGGGCAGCTTCTGATGTCTGGCTCACCCTCCTGCTTCTTCGTCATCACCTGTTGCTCTTTGCTCGGCACTGTTTTTCGTTTTGTTTTTCGGCGGCCGGCTACAGCCACCCTCCAGGATCCTCTACTTCCTTTTCCAGAACTTTCTATCTTTAGTTTTGATGAAGAACCCACTTTGAACGCGTATGTTATAAACTCGTAATGATCACTTGAACATAGCCACTTGAAGGCTGAAACAAAACTGAGATGAGACACTATACTTGGCTACGACTGTAACGCAAATACATCTTGTACGATAGACTAGCACGCTAACTATGAGCATCGCGTTTCGCTTCAAAGGCGAGATACGCGTCGTGTCTCGTTACAGCCAGATCTCCCAGGTGCGCGTATCGAGCGCCCTATTAAGAATAAGGAACAGAGATTCTCGATACACCAGCATGTATATACATATTTCTTTCCCCCTCTACGGTAAACTTTAAAACAGGGGAAAAGGTTTCCATATTGTCGAAAGTTTGCCTCCTAGGCGGAAGGTCCCGCGGGCCGGACGAGTCCGCCAGGCGCTTGCTTCATGTTCCACCCATTCGCGGGTGCCGTGCCGAGATCTGAACAACTCGTCCGGAACGCAGTTTATTCCGGGATTAGGGGCAGTTAGGCTGCGTCTAAGCGTCGCTCTGATTCTAGTGGACTCCTAGTCTATCGCTTCGCGCTGCCGCGGGCAGCAGGTCAGTCTGCGCAGGTTGCTGGCCCCCAGCATGATTATGTACTCCGGACCCGTATCGCGCAAACCACGCCTTGAGCCGACGCCCTCAGTTGTAGGTCAAAGCCGTTCTGTCCCCGTGATGCATTTGCTTCAACGGCACAGGCGCTATTGCGGGTGCTCAAGACAGCTTAGGCGCACAGTGGAACCTGCGAGAATAACCAGTACACCCGGGAACAGGTAACGGATATCGGAGATAGGGTGCAGCAGCATGATGGACGCTTTTCCGTAAGTCAGTGTGTATCCCGCTTTCGAAGATGATCCATAGTCCACGGAAATGCTTTGCGATCGTCGCAGCGCGCATCAAACGTCGACGATTCCAGAATGCGCCGGTGGGCGCTCAGTGGCAGTGGCGCCAGCAGCGGCGGCGGCGGCGGCGGTCATATTCGTGGCGGCGGCGGCAACAGCTGCTCGAACATTGCCGGGTTCTGTGGGCTTCTACCGTAAGGACACCCTCGAGTGCGTTTCGTTGAAGAAAAGCTGCTACTTTCGTGGCAAGCCCTTAAGAACGAAACAGAAAAGAAACTTTAAAAAATGTTTGGTCGTTTGTCCGGTAGGGGGCAAGTGAATAACACCGCTTACTACGAACTGCTCGGGGTAAGCCGTGACGCTACCACAGAGGAAATCAAGAAAGCGTACAAGCGGATGGCCCTGCGACTGCACCCGGACAAGAATCCTGATGCCGATACTCAAGAGAAGTTTAAAGAGCTAACAGTCGCATATGAGGTGCTTTCGGATCCTGAAAAGCGCAGAATTTACGATGAGCTCGGTGAAGAAGGCCTCAAAGAAGGCGGCGGTATGCCCGGCTTCCGTGACCCCATGGACATATTCGAAGCATTATTCGGTGGTGGTCTCGCAGGTCGCTCGCGCGGACCACGCAAGGCTGAAGACGTTGTCCATCCGCTGCGTGTAAGCCTGGAAGACTTGTATAACGGCAAAACGACAAAACTCGCGATTCAGCGCAAACGCGTGTGCACTGCGTGCAAAGGCTCGGGTGCCAGTCCAGATGCCCCGCGCAACGTGTCATTTACCTGCAGTGGATGCCGGGGCACCGGAATGGAGGTTAGAATACGGCAGCTTGCTCCGGGAATGGTGCAGCAAATTCAGTCCGTTTGCTCTGAATGTAGTGGCTCTGGACGTTCCGTACCACGCAAGTACCAGTGCCCAACCTGCAAGGGTGAGCGCGTTATTGAAGACCGCGCCGTGATTGAAGTTCATATCGACAAAGGCATGTCGCATGGACAAAAGATTGTTCTCAGAGGCGAGGCCGACGAGGAACCCGGTGTGGAGCCTGGTGATATCGTTGTCGTTCTGCAGCAGAAATCTCACCCGGTGTTTCAGCGCCAAGGCTCCACGCTGCTGATGGAACAACCCATCAAGCTGGTCGAGGCACTATGCGGTGTCTGTTTTACGATACGGACGCTCGATGATCGCACGCTTGTGGTGCGGTCGCGTCCCGGTGAGGTCATTGATGGATCGATGCCGCTCAAAACCATTGCCGGAGAAGGTATGCCAATTTATCGGAGACCAACCCAGCATGGCGTCCTTGTAGTCAAATTCAAGATTGAATTTCCGCGTACTATCGAACTGAAGTATCGACCAGCACTTGAAGAGGCACTCGGCCAACGGTGCGCAGAACCGGAGCTCGATGGCGTCGACGGCAGCGAAAAGGAAGACGTTGAGCTCATCGACTTTGATGAATCGCAACTGCGAGCAGGTATGGATGAAGGCCCTCGTGACATTTACGAAACCGACGATGATCATGGCGCGAATGGGATCCCCGGTGGTGCCCAGCGAGTGAGCTGTGCGCAGCAATGATCTGCGTTTGTACATTTCCAATGGACTGAACCAAATTTGCGCGCGGATACACGACGCCACGCCTCCCGGCAGGCACCGTTGAAACAACTGGTGAAAGGCCGATGATCAGTCGTCACATGCAAAATAGAATGACGCTGCCGGGTTGTGCTTATCGCGCACCATGCTAGCAGCGAGAAACCCGTGCACTGCACGAAATCCTGTGGATTTTTGTCGCTTTTTCGCTCGTACTGGTGACAGGTTTCGTACGCTCCCACCGAGTGCAAAAGACCTGTCGCGTGAACGTCATTTTTAAATATCTGCCTAGCATGCATCGTAATCCGTTACTTTTGAAGCGCAGAGGCCCCGGCAACAATTTCAACTAGCTCTGTCGTAATGACAGCTTGACGTTCGCGGTTGTACTGAAGGGTTAATTTGTCGAGCATTTCCGCAGCATTCGTCGAGGCGTTGTCCATCGCCGACATTCGCGCTGCTTGCTCGCTGGTCGCGTTCTCAAGTAAAGCCCCGTAAAGCTGTGTGGCTACTTCGAACTCGAAAAGATCCACCATTACCTGCGACGAATCCATGTCTGAGTCGAACTCGTAGCCATCAAAGACGCTGGCGTTGTCCATGAGCAGTTGCAGGCCCAGTAAGGGCTGCTGCGTTGGCACCTGGCTAATCGCGGACTTGAAACGGTTGTAGAAAATGACGACCTCATCAGGACTTTGCGCTAGAATTTCCTCGGCAATGATCACGGCTTGCGGGAAAGATACTGGAGCTTTGAAAACGTCCCGGAACGTGGTCGTGAAGAAAGCTGCACTCGTGCGTTGGAGCGCGTCCCGGCCCTTGTCGCCTATCACCATGATGTTGGTCTCGACACCATCGGAGACGGGGCTTGCTGCGCCATGCGGGAGCATTTGGCGCGCCAGACGGCAGACGTTGGTGTTGACTGAACCACACAAGCCGCGATCCGAAGTAATAACGACCAAGAGACGTCGTTTCGGCTCCGCCACACCGGCCTTTGTCTCAGAACCGAGCTTCTCAAGTGGTAGCAAGTCAAAGAACTGACGCACGCTTGCCGCGAAAGGTCTGCTTAGATCCTGACGGGCCTGTGTACCGCGAAGCTTCGCAGCAGCCACCATTTTCATGGCTTTTGTGATCTTGCCGATCGATGCTATGGAACGCATGCGGTTCCTCACGGCTTTTAAACTTGCAAAGCGCACACCTCCGAGCGCCTTTTCATTGCTTGAGGACAGGAAGTTTCCAACACCACCACCACCACCACCACCACCAGGTGTGCTCGACTGCACGTGTACACGCGCCGCTGCGTACACACGTCGCACGCTGCTGAGGCCGACCGCGCGGACACCCTGCATCCTGCAGCGTCTAGAGCGAAGCAAAAGCACTCTGAACTGAGTGAAATACTGACGTTTCTGCCAAAGAGCTGCAGCCAGCGTTTGCTCGACAATCAACACGAGTCGAGACGCTGCACCCGAGGACGTGCCCTGTATGCGTGCCTGATATACAGGAATCAAGCGTGCGTGCGTGCGTGCGTGCCGCAGCCCACACGGAGCAATGCGCCAATCCGGACGGCATTCGCGCCGCGCTGCCGAGCGATCGCGCAGGCACCTGCATCCGCGCGCCTCGAGCTGACGTCCTCTGTGTGGTACGGCAACGCCGTTCTGTCTCTATGAACTATCCGCCCCAGCGGTTCAAGCGCAAAGGCGGATGATTAGGGCAGGTACTAGGCACAAAACAGAACGTATGAAACGACCTGAATATCCGAGAAGAAGTATGGGTAGTGTAACTTGGAGGTAGGGCGTTTGATGGATACTTCACCGTGCACTGAACCCCCACAAAAAGAGAGGAAAAAGCACATAATCGGAGAACGCTGGCCTATGTAAACGTTTTGTCCACTAAAAAATACCTGCATCCGCGCAAGCGCACACGCCGCAGTCGATCTGGCCATGATCCGTGCAGTACCAGTGGCGCACTGCATGCATGTGGACATCATCATATGTATACATAGAATGAAAGACAGATACAGACAGCATGCACCTATGTGAGATTGGAATGGGACAGGTTCACTGACCGAAAGCAGGTGTATATGTTCATGATTGGAAAGCTCCTCACAAGGAAATTCAGCCTCAGATTTGGCAGGCTTCATGGTCGACTGCTTCCTCTTTTCGCTTTTTTGTATCCGGTTTTGAATCCACCGGTCTGTCCTCCCGTCCAGCTTCGTTTCCAGCAGTCGAAGCACGTTCCCGCCGTATTTTATGCACAAGTGGACTTTGGCATCGACGTTTCGCTTGCCAGTTTCATCGTCTATGTCGATAGCTTCAGTGGACGCTTCGCAGCGGTGACGCGCTGCTTTGGTCAGGTGTTCCCGTATGTCCATTATACGGCGTCCTTCGCAGGCTGCCCTGTGGCGCCTGAACGCTTCCGTCATCGCTCGCTACATGTCCATGACTAGTAGAGCAGGCTCAAGTCGATTCGCACCTCCATTCCCGTGCAGTGCCGTGCAATACGATGATGGGCTTGTTTCCGGGCGCCCAGTCTGTGGGTAAACTGTCCGCTTCGCACGCAAGCGCACACTGTCCCGTTTGGTAGAGGATTTTGGGAACGCATTCTTGTGCATGATGAAACAGGTATCGGAAGCAGGGTCCAGGCTGGAGAACGAGTCGATACATGCCGTTGTGTCGACGCTTTCATGGAACAGAGCGATGACGCTCGCTCCACTGGGAGCGGTCGCTGCGATGGCTCAAATCCGAGTCAAAGATCCGTTTCCAAGCGAACAGAAGAGCAAGGATCCGCTGAGAGCGTGGACTCTGAAAGGCATCATGCTGGAACTGAGTATCGGGTCGTTGATGGCCAAAAAGAGATGAGGGCTTTTTTCTAACGGAATGAATTGTTTGACGTAAAAAGTTTAGTGAGCATTCGCCGTGAGCTTGTGAACAAGTCGTCAAAGGGTGACGTCGATTCTTGTTTGTCGTCAATCCAGGGGCGCGATTCGCTTCGCCCACGAGCTGCCGTGGAACTGCGAGATCGATAATTTGAAGAATGCGTGATTTGAGCATAGTACACATAAGGGAAGGGAGAAGAGTTTAGACCTGTACATTTGCATTGGTTTATGAGGTCGCTTCTTTCATAAATCCTTGTACGATTCTGTCTCGAAACATCTCGATTTCGGTAACGTAACGATTTCCCTCAAAATAGCGTTGAACAAGATGCATCGAAGAAATCAAAGACTAAGAATGCTCAAGCTACCTGTGAATACGCAAGTCCTTTTTGCTTCACTCTGAGTGGCAATTCTATGTATCTAAAAAAAGTTGGGCAAGAAATCTCAACGCAGGGAGAGAGTAAGGAATGCATTGTTCCATTGGAATCCAAGAAGGGTGCAGCCGTTCCGCACCTCGTCTACCGTACTTGGTCGGTCCATGCCATCGGCATGCAGCCGAGGCAGAAATGATGCCTGTCTTTTACCGTATCAGATGCGTCGTTCGAAACAGAATACACCGGCTATGCGATTCCTACCGGCACCAGACGCTGGGATTGGTGTTCCTCTCCAGACGTCACGAGGCTCGACAAGTCTCATGCGAATGTGCCCATGAGGTACGGAGGAAAGATTGACGCAGCAACAGGGGTCGCGCTGGCGCCGTGCCCAGCGCTGCCAGTTGTTTTGACGCTGCGTACGCCATCGTTCTCAAGGTGCAGTAATTGTACGGCTGCGCAACGACGCACGTGCGTGGGAAGAGGCTCGAGGCCGTTGTGCACATGCGCGCCCACGATGCGTCTCATCTGTTGCGACTCGCACTCCGCGTGTACGGGTCAAAAATCATAGACTGCTGTCCATCTGTAGAAACCGGATATGCATCGGCGGCTGCAGGCACGCCCATGTTATGGTATGAAGAATCGCGATACGGTCACTAGCTAAGCGTGCGTACCGAATAAGGATTTTTTCCTTGAAAGGGCGGCGAACGCTCTCGCGCGGTTCAATGACGGAGCGGATCTTTGAGAATCGTTGGATCACATACATAACACTGTGACGCGAGCGTCAAGCCAGGATCGCGCGTCGGCGTTCAAGTCTCTTAACAAGAGCCAGAGTTTCCGTCCTCTTGAGGTTGTCTCAAACAATAACCAGGGGACCTCGTTCTGAGAGAATTGAACAGGAGAACAACGCGTCAATTTGTGGTTGCTCGCCTTCATTACTCGAAAGACAGCACAAGAAAGCAGGTTCAGCTGGAGATTTTTTCGATCCTTTGCGATCGCGTTGTCATCGCAGAGACAAAAAGCGAGCAAAATTCTCATCCACAGAGCTCAGACAAAGAAAGACAAGCTGAATGGGATCGTGCAATTGCTGTGTGTATCGCTTGCAGAGCGCCAACCGATTCGTGCACCCTTGAAGTCTCTGTTGGATTGCGCATCACGCAACCGGTTCGAATTTATACCACAAGATAATCTGGCTTTGTCTATGCATGCACGTCGATATATAGAATCCTGCAAGAACAGAGGCCTCGACTCTGCAGGCCGCGTCGAGTAACACCGGCCCAGACGGCTATGCATGCGTACGAGCTGGCGATCCTGTGGATCGGGTATGCGTCCTGGTTGCATGCACACGGCTCCCACATGTCAACCAGGAACAGTCCCAGATATGCACACTTATCCGGGGAATGACATCTGCAGTCCGCTCTCTGTTACCGACAGCAGCTGAGCCCCATCCATAATGATTCACGCTCCTTGAGATCGGGGCGCTGGGGTTTCTGTCAGGTGCTCCGGCCGGTATCGTGCCGTTCGACCCGGGATCACGCTCTACCCGACGCTGGCACGGGAGTCGACATGCAAAGTGACATGAGGTTTTTCCTGGAGAGCGTTGCATCGGGGTAGATTCTGTCGTGGATGCTCGTGCTCTCCGGTAGCATGCATCGCACTGTTCCATGGATCAAATCGTCATTTGCTTGTCGCCGGGCGTGCATCTGCGTCAGTGAGCTGTAAGGCATTGGAACGTTCTCTGAAAGCTGTGGCTCCGCACGGGTGTGCAGTCGTCGCTGGGTTCTTGCACAGGTACTGCGTTCACGAATGGACCAGTTAGGAGATAACGATGTGAGCGCAGCGTCCCAGTTGCAGGCAAGCGCGTCCACTAAGGAAGCTACGCGTGTTTGCGAACTCGGCGATGTGCAATACTGGGAAGCGTTCTACGCGAACGAACTGGAGCAGTTCGAAGAGAACCCTGAGGTTCTCGAGGATTGGTTCCAACGCTGGACACGACCGCATCTCGGTCGTTGGCTTCAACAGACAGCTGGGTGTGACGTCGAGCGGTTGCGGCTGCTCGACGTCGGCTGTGGTAACGGTGAGTTTCTACGCGAACTTGCGCACAAGTACGGTTTTCGACGCCTCTATGGCTTTGACGCTTCCATCTACGGCGTTCGGGTCGCGAAACGAAGTTTTGTTCAGCTCTGGGATGAGTCAGTCCGAAAAGAGGTTCACCTGGACCTCCAGGTTAGTGACGTGCTTACGTATTCGCCGCCGACGAGCGACGGCCATGTGGAAATCGTGCACGACAAGGGCACTCTGGACGCCATCCTTCTCAGCGGCGACATGGCGAAAGTACATGCGTACATTGGTCGATGCATATTCGAATGGCTGAACCCAATTAAAAACAAGTCGATGCTCGTGATAACGAGTTGCAACTGCACCGCTGCAGAACTCGAACATCTCGTCATGTCCGTGTTCAAGTCGCACTGGCGAGATGCCTCCGATCAAGGCGGATCACCTGGCTGTGTCTTGCGGTGCCTAGAAGAAGTGCCTCGTTATCGCGAGCTGCAATATGGCGGACAACGCGGCAGCGCTGTTGTAACAAGTGCGTGGACCTGGCAGAGCCCAGGCGACATCATTATCAAATCGCCAACAAGCGTCTGAGTCTGTACTCGTGAACCGCTTGCGGCATGCAGTCTGGCTGCAAATGTGCGGCTAATAGAGTATGCTACAACGACAGGTATTTTGAATTCATGCACGACGGCGGGCGTTGCGCCGATATGTGCAGGCTGAACCGCATGAAAAGATCACGAAAGAGGTTTTGCCTGCCGGATATCGCTGTACGCGGAATGCTGAGTTCTGCACTATTCATACCAGCATGTATATTTTGTTTTTGATTCTTTTTGTCGCAGGTGTTCAACAAAAAGAATGTTTCCTGCAGGTTGTCGAAAGGTTGCGGAATGACTTTATGCTGTCACCGACATTACGAGAAAATGGACCTGTCTCTACAAGCTAAGAATTCTGCTCTCAGCAGCTTAATGAACCACTCATCGCGTAGGCGTTGTCTTGAACGATGTGCACCTATATCAGACATTATCAGACTCCATTTACGCGGCTGTCTCCTTGTCAATCCACTCCAATCTGTAGACTGTCTAAGAAACACTGCCGAAGAAGCGATTGGGTATGAATTTTCCGTAGTGTTGATATGGGCGGTGATGAAGAGCCACGGATGGACGCAGAAAGAAGCGCGATTCTGTACGAGACCGTCATGCATTGCATCGTACATGATCGGTTTTGGATCGAAACGCAGAGGCTTATTACGGGAGCGATGAGTGCTCGCCTCACTCAACAAAAGGAAACGTTTCAGAGTTGAAGTAGTACCTGTCACGCTGAATCGTTCTGAGCTGTCCAGAGACCGAATTCGTGGATTCTTGAGAGTCCATTACCCTTGCAACATGTGCGCGCCAGAGAATAGGTGCTAACCGAGGATCCGTTCGTTCCTCTGGAAAAGATGCAAGCTGAGCGTCTACTCATTTACCCTGATCGCTCAAATTGGTAACAGGATTCGTTGTTCATCGAGGCAGGCAAGCTGCGCGACACAAGTCGAGCTAGCGCTGCGAGAGATGCGAGTCTTGCGCGCCTGCTTGGCGCCGTTGCCTGGAAATGATTTCACGAACTTTTGGGAAAGCGTCTCTCGGAGCATCGCTTCGTCGAACGACTATGGCAACAAATGGAAGCAAATCCTACCCCAATGAGGTGATCGATCAATAGGACGTTGTATTGTACCGTGGCAGTCTAGTCGACTTTCTGAAGGCTGTTTCCGACCCGGGTGCCGCCGGTTGCGTTCGCTTTCCCAATAGTTCGTGCCAGAGCACGATTGTCCGCTCGGATTCTACATGTGCTGGCTGTCCATATATAAGGATAAATAAAGATGGCGGAGTATCTTTGGTGCTCCTCAAAACGAGCTGGTAAATGAAACAGTCCGCTTCAGGATGCTCTTGGAAATACGTGATCAGCGATCGACCACGGAGCGTCGAGAAGGGTTGTCGAGCGCCAGTTTCCCTCCATAGAAGGCTCAATCCCCCATGGGTGCACTGAACAACGAGATTCTCTTCACTAGGTGTGTCGCCATTGGTATCTTGCATTGCAAAGGCGAAAATCGAGAACCAATGGAGCAATATTCGGAAGATGTGGGAGCATCTACTCCAAGGTAATCTGCTCTGTTCACGACACCCATCCTTTCGCTTCAAATACCAGAGCACATACCGTAGCATACGGAGAATCTGATTGCTCGCACTGACAAAAGTCTTTCTCAGACAAAAAAATCATAGATGCCCTTTGTTGGCGAGACTCCTGCAACCGAGACTCTTTGCGTTACCGTCAGATCCAAGAGTATGGATTCATTCCCGGGTCCCGAACCGAACATGGTTCCCGGACGATGAGTGGTTCCATGTCTTGTCGGCGGTGAGTTATTCGAAGCGGACATCAGCTTAACGGTTTGCATATTAATCACCGTTGGGAGCCCCGATTGCAATCTCGCAATCACCTAAAGCTCAGTGCCGATGTAAATCGAGAACGCTGTCTTGATGCGCTTCCCTGTACCCGTGTCAGTATAGAATGGAGTGCTGAGCTGCATGCTCCATGCATGCCTGGCGATGTAGTTCCGAACGTTTCTAGATGCCCAGCATCGAGAGCCCAGGTACAGCAATGGGGGATCACGGATTCATTCGTACTTCTAGGATGATCGGTGGTCTGGTCGCGGGGGTCTCTTCGACGCCCGGCTGCTGGATTTCCTGGCGTCACCGATATCAAGATGCTTCACGACGCTTTCGTACGTGCGTTCGTCAACCAACCGATACAGTGACACCATGATACACTTCATTCGCACGTATCTCGACTCTTCTCCATTTCTGACATGCAGTATGTTTAAATCACGAAGTCTCTACATGATCGATCTTATCTTTTGGGGCTCAAGGCAACTCGTGTGCGCACTGCGAGTCGTTCAGCGGGGCTCGCAACGCGAGAAACCCCGACGTGTCGTCCTCTGACGCATTGTTCACGAGCGCTTGCTGAACGTCCACTGGCCTTGTCACGTCAAATGATCGATTCATTTCGGAAAACAAATCCTCCTTTCGTGATGACCAGTGAAGAATCGACATTCAGTACCAGCGTGATGCCTCTCAGGGCGCGTTGGTGCTGCTGCTGCTGCTGCTGCTGCTGCTGCTGCTGCTGCTGCTGGTGCCAGAAGCGCTCGTCTCTCCTGTTCTCGCATGGAAAAGTGGACTGAAGCGGACTGGGGTCATCGCAGCACTCGGTACCAGTAGGGCATGCGCCACCGCTACGTACGAGACAAGCGTCGACGGATCGGAGTCTATCGGCTTGTTCTCCGGTTTGAACGTACGTTTCTGTACACGTTTCATGGCGGACTAGATTGCATTCCATAACTCCTCCGCCGAATGGAACAGCGTGCGCTTGCGCCCACAGCCGATACAACACTCGCTGAGGATATCGCTCAGCTGAAGCGGATGATCCCAGTGTAGGGTACGGGGCTCGGGAACGGAAGCGAGCGCCTCGCTGGGTGCTTTCAGTATGCGTCAAGGGCATCCACCGAGTGATGCCGCGAGCGTTCACGCGCTGCAGGACAGCTCGTGGGGGCGGCGTTGTCGAGCACGTGTTCGATCACCTGCTGACCACAGCCGAGTGTCACTGGTGTGAAGGGCGCACTCAGCTTGTGTACGAAGAAGACATGGGAACTGTGACTTGCGTCTATGCATGCAATACGTGAAAAACTGCAGGATGCTGTG
>Ga0080006_1117762_pt1 | contig 27726 bp, 26 predicted proteins | sample RS3BMetagenome_FD_69209 | JGI IMG/M metagenome (GOLD analysis project Ga0080006, IMG submission 69209) | Ferric oxide microbial mat and aquatic microbial communities from Rainbow Spring, Yellowstone National Park, USA - RS3B (SPADES... ...
CAACGCCGGACCCGCAGACCCCACACAGTTCGCACACGCCATCACCGACGCCTACTCATCGCCAGAACTGTGGAACACAGTCCGCAGAGGCGCCCTCAAACGCCTCGAGGCGGAAAATAGCAGAGACGGGTTCGAGCGGACCATCGAGCACATTCTCGACGACATGGCGCAAGACGAGATCGGCCAGACGCATTGAGCGCACCGGAAGACCGTCGGGCCTCTCGATCGGCCTGTCTCCGAACGAAGAGGAACGCCCGACCGGCCCTCTGCCCTGCCGGTCGGCGCGGCAACGGGGTCGAGCGGATGGCGACAAGAACCACCGCCATCTGGCACATGCGTGCGGCGCCTGCATCATTGAAGCCCAGGCTTGTCAGGCTCCGGTAGACGCCGTTCAGACACGAGCCTATTGCTTGTCGCCCCTGACTCGGCCACGGACTAACCAGATCGCTTGTCGCAAGGTCGCCGTCTCATCACATCTGCTTGCAATGGCTATGTCGATACGTACGGCTACTCGGAGAGTGCCGGCGGATTTCTGGTAACAGGATGGGTCGATTTCGGCTGGAGTCCGGACGCCACGTCGTGTTCGGTAAGCGCGGACCTCGTCTCGCAGACGATCACCGCCGAGGGAATTGTGTGTCTCTATCCGAGGCCCGACGTCAAGGATGTGGGTAACGGGTTCGTTCTGTTCCTGCCCACGGACGGCGACAAGCCGGGCAACGTCGTATCGCTCGTGCTGAAAGCGGGTGGGCTGTCCTACACGTTGCTGGCATCGCATACGTCCGAGCGTCTGGCAGATTCGGATGCGTCGGCCCGGGCGCGCCACGCCCTGACCTTGTCTGCCCGAAGCGAACACAGGACCGACCTGCTGAAGCGGGTCGCCCGGGCGGGCTTCACCGGAGAGGACACGGTCTCGAAGCTGCACTGGCCTGTGTTCCTCGAGCTCGACGCCGTTCATCTCGCTCCACCCGACGGTCTGCTGCTGCGCGGCTGGTTTGCCGACCCGTTCGAGCAGGTGATCCGGATCAAGGTGCGCTCGAAGGAGCGCTGCCAGGTACTCGACCCGAACGAGTGGGTTCGCACCCCGCGCGGCGACGTGGTGGACTCGCTGGGTCCGAACATGGCTTCACCGACGAGGATTGCGGCTTTCTGGCGTTCTTGCCCGGGATCTATGCGGCCGGAACACCGAGCTATTTCGAGGTCGAGTTGAAGGACGGTGACGTCGCGTACAGAAGCATCGCGCCGCCGCGAAGCACCGGCATCGCCGCCGTGAAGGATGTGCTGGGGACATTCGAGCTCCGCCACGGCGAGCTTGCCCGGGGCTTCGACCGGGTCCTGGGCCCCGCCATACGCGCCATGAACGACTTCCGCCTGGCGAAATCGTGCCAGAGTTCGGCCATGGAGTTCGGCAGGCAGTTCCACATGACGCGCAGCTCTATCATCATACCGCTGCACCGACGCATCGACTTCATGGAGTATCAGCTTGCCTTCTTTTCCAGGACACTAGCGGCGTCGCACGAGATCATCTATGTGCTCGACGATCCTGCGGCGAAACGAGAGGCGGCGGAACTCGCCCAATCCTGCTTCGAACGCTTTGCCCGGCCGTTCAAGCTGGTCTGTTTGAGCCAGAATGTCGGCTATGCGCCGGCCAATAATATCGGTCTGCGATATGCCTGCGGCGAGTTCGTGTGCTTCCTGAACTCCGACGTGTTCCCCCGGGAGCCGGACTGGCTGGAATACATGCTCGAGATGGCGGCCAACCATCCGGAAGCAGGAATCGTGGGTGCGCTGCTCCTGTTTGAAGACGGCACGGTCCAGCATGAGGGCTGCGTGTTCAGGAACCGTCCGGAACTGGGCGGGTGGAGCTTCAGCCTTCATCCGAACAAGGGTCGCTGTCCCTCGGCCGACAAGACGCCCACGATCGCCGAGGCGGTCACCGGAGCCTGTCTGGTGATGAGCAGGCAACTCGCCACCGAGCTGGGCGGGTTTGACGAAGGCTACATCATCGGCGATTTCGAGGATGCCGATCTTTGCCTGCGCGTCCGGTCGAAGGGGCTGCGCTGTCTCGTCGACCGACGTGCCGAGCTCTACCATCTGGAGCGTCAATCTCAGGACGATCCCGGCCAGGTCTGGCGGACCAACCTCACGCTCTACAATGCGTGGCTGTTCCACCAGAGATGGGGCGTCGGAGATGCCGCGGCAGTGGCGGCGAGCAAGCAAATGGACGCAACACCCCTGGGTGCGGTCGCCTGACGAGCATGGCCGCAGACAGGATCCGGACGGCGAGGCGCGGGGCCGGATCGACCTACAGCCCAAGCGTCCTGGTCATGGCCCATTCCCACCCAAGGCTGACCCGCGGCGGGGCGGAAATCTCGGCCTACGCCCTGTTTCGCGCTCTGCGGGAAACGCCCGGGACGCGCGCCTGGTTCATGGCGGTTGCCAGCCAGCCATCGTCGAGCCGGCTGGGCGCCAGCCTGACCCAGCCTTTCGGTCCGGACGATTTCGTCTACACGCCACAGGCTGCCTTCGACTATTTCAAGTTCGCTAACCGCGATCCCGATTTTCCGAGGACCATCTCCCAGCTCGTCTCGGAGCTTCGTCCTGATGTCGTGCATGCGCACCATTACCTGCAGTTTGGCGTCGAGATCTTCTCGATCATCAAGCGAGCACATCCCGCCTCCAAGATCGTGCTCAGCCTGCACGAATTCCTGGCCATCTGCCTGAATCACGGCCAGATGGTCAAAACCGGCAGCTTCCGGCTGTGTGACACGGAAACTCCGAGCGACTGCGCCAGGTGCTTTTCCGAGCGGGCGCCGCGCGACTTCTTCCTACGCAAGAACTACATCCAGATGTTTCTCGACGATGTGGACCTGTTCGTCTCGCCGAGCCGGTTCCTGGCGGAGCGCTACATCGCCTGGGGACTGCCGGCGGAAAAGCTCGTCGTGCTGGAGAACATGCCGCCATCGGCGGGCGGTCCAAGCACGCCGAGTCCTGTGGACGGCAACGGCGAAGCGGCTACCCCGCCGGCGACCGACCTGCTCAGGGACGCGGACCGGATCCATGTCGGGGTTTTCGGTCAGATGTCGCCGCTGAAGGGTATACCGTTGGTGGTGGAGGCGGCCAGGCAATTGCATGCCGCAGGGGTCGAGAACCTGATGATCGACCTGCACGGCGATTATTCGAACCAGCCAGCGGACTTCAAGCTGGCCGTGACCGAGGCGCTCGAGGCGGCCGGCGAGAACGTCGCCTACCATGGGGCCTACGACAACAGCCGGGTGCATCATCTCATGCGGTCGGTCGACGCCGTCCTGGTGCCGTCGATCTGGTGGGAGAACTCGCCAGTGGTCATCCAGGAGGCGTACAGCAACGGCAAGCCGGTGATCTGCGCCAACATAGGGGGCATGGCGGAGAAGGTCCGCCCGGGTCTGGACGGCTTCCATTTGGAGGCGGGCCAGGCGAGCAGCCTGGCACAGCTGCTGCTTCGCGTCTCCCGCAACCCCGCGATGCTGACCGATCTCACCCCTACCCTGCAGCGCCCGCTGTTGCCCGCCCAGGCGGTGCAGGCACATCTGGCGCTCTACCAGGCGACAGGCGAAGGTGCGGTCGGTGCGAAGGCCAGGGGCGGCCGCTGACGGGCGCGCGATCGAGGCGCCGCGGTTCACCAGCCGCGAGCGGATGTGGGCCTCAGGTTCCCGGGGCCAAGGTCAGGGTGTAGTCTGGCAGGGTCCGGCCCGGCGCCGCAACGACCAAGGACGAGATCTTGCGCGGCGCGATCCTGGTCCTGTGCTTCCGAGAACCGAACGTGCTGAGAGCAGCCTTGCCGGTCTACAGAGCAGCCGATCTCGATGTCTTCCTCCATGTCGATGCGAAGCTGGATCAGGCGGCCTACCTGCGAGCGCTTGGGCCGCCTGCCGCGGACTGCCGCCTCGTTGAGGATCGACAGACTGTCTTCTGGGGCGGCTTCTCGATGATCCGGGCTGAGATGGCGCTCCTGCGCGACGCTCTGCAGCGCGACGCCTATGACAGCTTCACCCTGGTCTCCGACGACAGCTTTCCATGGCTGACCGCCTAACGGCTAAGCCACTTCCTGCTCGCTGGGCTGGAAAGGATCGGACTGCGCAAGCTGGAAACGGGCGACGAGTTCCTCCAGCGCTACGACCGCTTCTACTTCCTTGATCATCCGGCGACCTCTCTGCTTGGGCGCCCGATCGAGAGTTCGCATATCGACCAGCCCTTCGCCGAACGCCTCGCCGACCTCGCTGAACTGCGCAGGGCGGGCAAGAAGAAGATCGACATCTATTACGGATCGCAATGGTGGTCACTGACCAGGCCAGCGGTCCTGGAGGTCATCCGCCACTACGAGTGCGACTCCCTGCTCAGGAGATCGTTCGAGTTCTCCGCCGTTCCGGATGAGAGCTTCGTGCAGACCGTTGTCGGCAACTTCATCGATCGGGAACGCGTGCGCGGCAGTGTGATGCATGTCGACTGGTCGGGCATGCCGAAGCCGTTCGTCTACAACGGCGTCGAGACCCTGCCGGCACCGGTGGCGGCGGAGTGCGCGCTGATACGCAAAGTCTCCTCTGCGGATCCTGGACTGCTGCGTCATCTGAGCCGGCGCTGCCTCGAGCCTGGAACCTGACAGCAGACACTCTCGTCGCAATTTGCGACCAAGCCCGGTCCGCTGAGGCCGGCATCCGCACAGGGAGGTTTCCAGAGGCCCATGCAACCGTTCAGGCCGCCAGGCCGGAGGCACACCATCACGCGGTGGTCGTGGCGGAGGCGCACGTCAGGCCCTGGTCGCTCAGCAACGCTGAGCAGTTCGGCGGTTCGAGGTCACAGTTGCACCGCCTGATGAAGCTGTGATCATGGAACCGCCGGCGTCGGGGGTCGTTGCGTTGCCCGCCGGCTGGCGCTTCCCGCCGGTTGCTTGCCGACGGCACGCTGGCACCAGGACGCGCGCTCGGTGACGCAAGGATAATCTGTTCTCGGACCGAACGGTCGCCTTGCCTGGGCGTCTGTATCTCCCGCGAGATCGGGCCGGGCGCGGCAGAGGATTGGTCAATGCCTGACGAGATCGACCCGGCAGCTTCGCCGCAGGAGGAAGGACACTGGCACAAGGCCGGACTGCCGGTCCCCGGCGGGAACAACGACATCTTCTTCGCCGCCGTCGAGAAGACGCGGATGCCGATGATCGTGACCGATCCGCATCAGCCCGACAACCCGATCATATTCGCCAACAACGCGTTCATCAACATGACCGGCTACGCGCCCGACGAACTCCTCGGCCGCAACTGCCGCTTCCTGCAGGGCCCGGAGACCGACCAGCAGACGGTGGCCGAACTCCGCGAGGCGGTGGCCGAGCGGCGGGAGATGGCAACCGAGATCCTCAACTACCGCAAGAACGGCTCATCGTTCTGGAACGCGCTGTTCGTCTCGCCCGTCTACGACAACGACTCGCAGCTGCTTTATTTCTTCGGCTCGCAGCTCGATGTCAGCCGCAGGCGTGACGCCGAGGAGGCGCTGCGACGAAGCCAGAAGATGGAAGCGCTCGGCCAGCTGACCGGAGGCATCGCGCATGACTTCAACAATCTGCTGCAGGTCATGCTCGGCTACCTGGAGCTCAGCATCGGCGCACTCGAGGCGCCCAGCTTCAGCCGCGAGCGTACCCTGCAGCAGCTCGGCCATACGCAGGCGGCGGCGCGGCGTGCGGCGACCCTGACCCAGCAACTGCTTGCCTTCGCGCGCAAGCAGCGGCTGGAGGGACGTTCGATCAATCTCAACGACTCCGTCGGCGAAATGACGGAACTCGTGCAGCGCACGCTGGGCGGCGACGTTGCCTTCCGCACGGAACTCGGCGAGCGGCTCTGGAACAGCCGGCTCGACTCGAGCCAGCTCGAGGTCGCGGTGCTCAACCTGCTGATCAACGCACGCGATGCGCTCGAAGGGCGAGAGGAGAAGTCGGTCAGCATCGTGACGCGGAACGTCGAGCTCGCATCGGATGATCCCGAGAACGTGATAGGGCTTGCGAGCGGGCGCTACGTGGTGCTGAGCGTGAAGGACAACGGCATCGGCATGACCGAGAGCGTGCGTCTGAGGGTGATGGATCCGTTCTTCACCACGAAGGAGGAGGGCAAGGGAACAGGCCTCGGCCTCAGCATGGTGTACGGGTTCGTCAAGCAGTCGGGTGGCGCGGTGGCCGTTGCGTCGGCGGAGGATAGCGGCACGACCGTCTCGCTGTATTTCCCGGCGACCGACAACGAGATCGCCAGAGCGGGCGATCCCCCCGGGCGCCCCGTCGACCATTCGGGCGACGAGACAATCCTGCTCGTCGAGGACCGGTCCGACGTGGCGGGTCTCGCCCGGGCCTTTCTCGAAAGTTTCGGCTATTCCGTGCTGCGCGCATCCGAGGGGCGCCAGGCGCTCAAGATCCTATCCGAGCATTCAGGAGTTGATCTCCTGTTCTCCGATCTGATCATGCCCGGCGGCATGAACGGGGTCTCGCTGGCGCGCGAGGCCAGACGGCGGCAGCCGGGGCTGAAAGTGCTGCTGACCACCGGCTACTCGGAAGCCTCGATCGAACGGGTCGACGCCGGCGGTTCGGAGTTCGAGATCATCAACAAGCCCTATCGGCAGCATGAGCTGGCTCGCAAGGTCCGGCAGGTCCTGGAGGGCCCGAATGGCGTGAGCTGATCGCCAGGTTCAGCAACGTGGGGCTCAGCGCCGCGGGGCTCAGCGACGCAGGGCATGGATATTCCCCGGGTAGTTGTCCGCCCCTCCTTTGAACACAGCAGAGCCGGCGACGAGCGTATCGGCACCCGCATCGATCGCGGCGCGCGCGGTCTGCGGGTTGATGCCGCCATCGACCTCGATGCGGATCAGGCGGTCGCCGACCAGCTCACGGATACGTCGCAGCTTGTCGAGTTGCGAGAACAGGAAGCCCTGGCCGCCGAAGCCGGGATTGACGGTCATGACCAGGATGAGATCGAGCCGGTCGAGGACGTGCTCGATCGCCGCAGGCGGCGTGGCCGGACAGAGACTGACGCCCGCCTGCTTGCCGAGTGCGCGGATCGCCTGCAGGCTGCGATCGAGATGCGGGCCGGCCTCGGCGTGGACAGTGATCAGGTCGGCGCCAGCCGATGCGAACGCCTCGAGATAGGCATCGGCCGGTGCGATCATCAGATGCACGTCGAAAAGCTTGCGGGTCACCGGGCGGATCGCGCGGATGATGTCCGGACCGAAGGTGATGTTGGGCACGAAATGGCCGTCCATGACGTCGCAATGGATCCAGTCGGCACCGGCTTCGTCGATCGCGCGCACCTCTTCGCCGAGGCGGGCGAAATCGGCTGACAGGATCGAGGGGGCGATCAGGAGGGGCTGGGGCATGAGCTGGTCTCGCTTGCGGCGCCGGGACGGTTGAACAGCCGGCTGGCGAGCACGTCGGAGGCCTCGATGCGTGTGACGTCCTCGCGGGTCAATGCGCGATCGAGGTCGCCCACCAGGCGGTTCGCCTGGCGCAGGCGGATCCGGTCGAGAGCATTGCGGACCGAGCGCGCATTGGCAAAATGCGGCATCGTCCGCCGCCGCGCGATATAGTCGGCGAACGCCGCGCGTGCCGGGGATTCGAACTCGTAGTTCTGCTCGCGAAGCATCAGCTCGGCGATCACCAGAAGCTCGTCGTCCGCGTAGTCAGGGAACTCGACGTGATGCGCGATCCGCGACCGGAAACCCGGGTTGCTGCGGAAGAAGGTCTCCATCTGCGCTTCGTAACCGGCCAGGATCACCACCAGGTCGTCGCGCTGCGTCTCCATCACCTGCAGCAGGATCTCGATCGATTCCTGGCCGTAGTCGCGCTCGTTCTCCGGGCGATAGAGGTAATAGGCCTCGTCGATGAACAGCACGCCGCCCATCGCCTTCTTGAGGATCTCCTTGGTCTTGGGTGCGGTGTGGCCGATATACTGCCCGACCAGGTCGTCGCGGGTCACCGAGACGAGATGACCGCGGCGCACGAAGCCGAGCCGGTGCAGGATGCCCGCCATGCGCAGGGCGACAGTCGTCTTGCCGGTGCCCGGACTGCCGGTGAAGGACATGTGCAGGGTTGGCGGCTCGGTGGCCAAGCCGAGCGTCTTGCGCACCCGCTCGATCAACAGCAGGGCGGCGATCTCGCGGATCCGGCCCTTCACCGGCTTGAGGCCGATCAACTCGCGATCGAGCCCTGCCAACATCTCGCCGATGCCGACCCGCTCGAACTCGGCCCGCAGATCGACCGCCTTCTGCTCGCCAGCGCGTGTTGGATCAGGCACTGCGGTGTCGGGTAGCGCAGTGGCAGGTAGCGCAGTGTCAGGCATAACGCTGACCTTCCGGCCGATCGGCGGCATAGGAGTGGGTGGCGTAGGTCATGCGCCTGCCGGCACCTTCCTGGCGCTGCAGCCGGAAGCCCGGCTCCTCCTTTGGCCGGTTGACCAGGAACGACAGGCGCACCGACTCCCATCCATGGCTGGCATCGAAGCCCGACAGACGGATGTAGAGATCGCCATAGACACGGCGGCACTCGGAGAGCTCGCGCATGATGCCGGCCGCGTCGCGCAGGTCAAACATCGGCAGCCCCCACATCTCCCAATAGGTGTTGCGCGGATGCGGATCGTCGGTGAACTCGATGTTGACCGCCCAGTCGCGATCGATGCAGTACTGGACCTGGGCGGTGATCTGCTCGTCGGTGAGGTCGGGCAGGAAGGAAAAGCAGCCTTGTGTCACGCGCATGGTGGAAGCTCCTCGTCAGCTCTGTGGTCAGGCTGCAACGGTCGGGGTGGGGACAAAATCGGGCATGTCGGTTGACTGGTAGTTGAAGCTTACGTCCTTCCAGATCTCGAGCGCCTGACGCAGCGGCGTGCACGTCTGGGCGGCGCGGGCGAGGATCTCCGGGCCCTCGTGCACGTAGTCGCGGCCCTCGTTGCGCGCCAGGATCATGGCTTCGAGTGCCACGCGGTTGGCGGTGGCACCGGCGGCGATGCCGAGCGGATGACCGATGGTCCCACCGCCAAACTGCAGCACGACGTCTTCGCCGAGAAGGTGGAGGAGCTGGTGCATCTGGCCGGCATGGATGCCGCCCGAGGCAACCGGCATCAGCTTGTTGAGGCTCGCCCAGGCTTGATCGAAGAAGATGCCGTGCTGAAGGTTGGTCTTGTTGAAGTCCTCGCGGCAGATGTCGTAGTAGCCGCGCGTCGTGTTGGGATCACCCTCCAGCTTGCCGACCACGGTACCGGCATGGATGTGGTCGACACCAGCCAGCCGCATCCATTTGGCGATGACCCGGAACGAGACGCCGTGCTGCTTCTGGCGCGTGTAGGTGCCGTGGCCAGCCCGGTGCAGGTGCAGGATCATGTCGTTACGGCGTGCCCAGCGCGCCATTGACTGGATCGCCGTGTAGCCGATGACCAGATCGATCATGACGATGTTGGAGCCGAGCTCGCGGGCAAAGTCGGCGCGCTCGTACATGTCCTCCATCGTGCCGGCGGTGACGTTGAGATAGGTGCCCTTCACCTCGCCGCTCGCCGCCTGCGCGCGGTTCACCGCCTCCATGCAATAGAGGAAGCGGTCGCGCCAATGCATGAACGGCTGGGAGTTGATGTTCTCGTCGTCCTTGGTGAAGTCGAGGCCACCCTTCAGCGCCTCGTACACCACGCGACCGTAGTTGCGCCCCGAGAGGCCGAGCTTCGGTTTGACGGTGGCACCGAGCAGCGGACGGCCGAACTTGTCGAGCCGTTCACGCTCGACGACGATCCCGGTCGCCGGCCCCTGGTAGGTCTTCACGTAGGCGACCGGGAAGCGCATGTCCTCCAGGCGCAGCGCCTTCAGCGGCTTGAAGCCGAACACGTTGCCGATGATCGAGGCCGACAGGTTGGCGATCGAACCCGGTTCGAACAGGTCGAGATCATAGGCGATGTAGGCGAAATACTGGCCTGGCGCGTTCGGCACGGGATCGACGCGGTAGCATTTGGCGCGGTACTTCTCGGCCGCCGTCAGCCGGTCGGTCCAGACCACGGTCCAGGTGGCGGTCGAGGACTCGCCGGCCACGGCGGCCGAGGCCTCGATCGGATCGACGCCATCCTGCGGAGTGACGCGGAACAAGGCGATGACGTCGGTGTCGGAGGGAACGTAGTCGGGCTCCCAATAGCCCATGCGCTTGTACTCCATGACGCCGGAGCGGTAGCGCTCCTTGCCGTGCACAGTGCCGGTTGTCGTGTCTACGTCCATGGTCTCGGTCTCCTCGAAGGGTTGCGGCCTACTCGGCGGCGCTGTGCAGTCGGCCGATGCGCGGCGCGAGCGCACCGGAGCGGTAGCGGCGCGCCATCTCGGCCAATGGGACGGGCTTCAGTCGCGACGCGTTGCCGGCAGTGCCGAACTGCTCGAAACGATTGCGGCAGAGGGTGCGCAACGCGGTCATCGCCGGAGCCAGGAAGTTGCGCGGGTCGAACTCGGCCGGCGAACGCGTCGCGACCTCGCGGAACGCGGCGGTCATGGCAAGACGACAGTCGGTGTCGATATTGACCTTGCGCACGCCATGCCTGATGCCGCGCACGATCTCCTCGACCGGCACACCCCAGGTCTGCGGCATCTCGCCGCCATGGCGGTTGAACCGGTCCTGCAGTTCCTGCGGCACCGAGGAGGAGCCGTGCATCACAAGGTGGATGTCGGGCAGCCGCTCGTGGATCGCTTCGACCACACGCATGGCGAGGATGTCGCCGTCGGGCTTGCGGCTGAACTTGTAGGCGCCGTGCGAGGTGCCCATGGCGATGGCGAGCGCATCGACTCCCGTCGCGGCGACGAACTCGACCGCCTGGTCCGGATCGGTCAGGAGCTGGTCGGCCGCGACCTCGCCTTCGACTCCATGCCCGTCCTCCTGCTCGCCACCGCCATGCTCGAGCGAGCCGAGCACGCCGAGTTCGCCCTCCACCGAGGCCCCGACCCAGTGCGCGAGGTCGACCACACGGCGGGTGATGGCGACGTTGTAGTCATAGGTGGCCGCCGTCTTGGCATCGGCCTCCAGCGAGCCATCCATCATGACCGAGGTGAAGCCGTGCTGGATGGCGGTGGCGCAGGTGGCCTCGTCGTTGCCGTGGTCCTGGTGCAGGCAGAGCGGGATCTGCGGGTAGCTCTCCTCCAGCGCCTCGACCATCTTGGCCAGCATGACGTCGCCGGCATAGGACCGCGCGCCGCGCGAAGCCTGCAGGATCACCGGCGCGTCCGTCTCGGCCGCAGCCTGCATGATTGCCAGCGCCTGCTCCATGTTGTTGATGTTGAAGGCAGGAACCCCGTAGCCGCGTTCGGCTGCATGATCGAGCAACTGCCTCAGGGTGATGCGGACCATGCGATCGTTCCTTCAGGCCGGGATGGAAGGGGAGCTGAGCGCCGCGTCGGCCGACGCGGCCACGGACTCTGGTGTGATGCCGAACTCGCGGTAGAGCGTGCCTGCCGGCGCCGAGGCGCCGAAACCGCGCATGCCGACGAAGCGGCCGGACGGTCCGAGCCAGCGCGGCCAGAAGCCCTCGATCGCAGCCTCGACGCCGATGCGGGGCGCGCGGCCGAGTACGCGATCGCGATAGTCGGCGTTCTGGCGCTCGAACAGCTCGAAGCAGGGGACCGAGACCACGGCCGCACGCACCGATCTCGCGCGCAGCAGTTCCGCCGCCTCCAGGGCGATCGACACCTCCGAGCCGGTGGCGAGCAGGGTGACATCGCGGCCGCCGTCCGGCTCGACCACCACCCAGGCGCCGCGCGCCGTGCGGTTCTCCTGCCAGTCGTCGCGCGGCAGGGCCGGCAGGGCTTGGCGCGACAGGCAGAGGGCGCTCGGCGCACTGGTGGATTGGAGCGCGCAGCTCCAGGCCTCGGCGGTCTCCAGCGCGTCGGCCGGCCGCAAGACCAGCAGGCCCGGTATGGCACGCAGGGAGGCGAGATGCTCGACTGGCTGGTGGGTCGGTCCGTCCTCGCCGAGACCGATGGAATCGTGCGTGAAGACGTGGATCACGCGAATGCGCATCATCGCGGCGAGGCGAATGGCGGGACGGCTGTAGTCGGCAAAGCTGAGGAACGTGCCGGCGTAGGGGATGAACCCGCCATGGAGTGCGATGCCGTTCATCGCCGCGGCCATCGCATGCTCGCGCACGCCGTAATGGATGTAGCGCCCGTCATAAGCGTCCGGGCCGACCGGGCGCTGCGCACGGGCGCGTGTCAGGTTCGAGTGGGTGAGATCGGCCGAGCCGCCGAGCAGGTTGGGTTGCGCGGGTGCCATCGCGTCGATGACGCGTTGCGAGGCCTGGCGGGTGGCGATGCGCGGCGCCTCCGAGGCCAGGCGCTGGCGGAGGGCGAGCAGCGCTTCGGTCAGGGTCTCGCGCAGCACGCCGCCGACGCCGGCACGGAACTCGGCGAGTGCTTCGGCTCCCACCGTCCTGCTGCGCGCCACCCAGTCCGCGTGCGCCCTGCGGCCGCGCTCGCCGACCGCCCGCCACCGTGCGCGGACGTGATCGGGGATCTCGAAGGGTGCGTGCGGCCAGTCGAGAGCCTGGCGCGCCGCCTCGATCTCCTCCGCCCCGAGCGGGGCGCCGTGCGCGGCCTCGGTTCCCTGCCGCTTTGGAGCGCCGAAGCCGATCACCGTGCGGCAGGCGATCAGCGACGGGCGATCGCAGCCCCGCTCCTCCTCGATGACCTCGGCGATGCGTTCCGGGTCATGGCCGTCGACGCTGCGCACCGACCAGCCGCATGCGGCGAACCGGGCGAGCTGGTCGTCGGAGCAGGCGAGAGAGATGGGGCCGTCGATGGAAATGTGGTTGTCATCGAACAGCACGACGAGCCGGCCGAGGCGCAGATGCCCGGCGAGCGAAATCGCCTCGTGGCTGATCCCCTCCATCAGGCAGCCGTCACCGGCGATGACGTAGGTGTGGTGATCGACAAGGGCGTCGCCATATCGGGCGTTGGCGATACGCTCGGCGAGCGCCATGCCGACCGCGGTCGCGAGCCCCTGGCCGAGCGGCCCGGTGGTCGTCTCCACACCAGGCGTGTGGCCGTACTCCGGATGACCGGGCGTGGCGGAGCCCCACTGGCGAAAGGATTTGATCTGTTCCAGCGTCATGGCCGGATAGCCGGTGAGATGCAGCAGGGCGTAGAGCAGCATGGAGCCGTGACCAGCCGACAGGACGAAGCGGTCGCGGTCGGGCCAGTCGGGTGCGGCAGGGTCGAATTTGAGGAAGCGCGAGAACAGGACGGTGGCGACGTCCGCCATGCCCATCGGCATGCCGGGATGGCCGGACTTGGCGGCCTCGACCGCATCGACGGCGAGGAAGCGGACGGCGTTGGCCATCTCGCGATGGGCGAGCTCAGCGTAGCTCCGCGGGTGCAATGGCGCGTTCAAGGAAGCGTCCTCCAGAAGGCTGTGGGCGGCTCAGACCGGAACGGCGCGGCGGGCGCGCTCGACGAGCTGCAGGATCAACGGCGTCAGGATCAGTTGCATCGCGAGATCGAGTTTCGATCCAGGAATGACGATCGAGTTGGCCCGTGACATGAAGCTGTGCGGAATCATCGATAGCAGGTAGGGGAAGTCGATGCCGCGCGGCACGCGGAAGCGGATCACGACGATCGATTCGTCCGGGGTCGGGATCCAGCGCGCGATGAACGGGTTGGAGGTGTCGACCGTCGGCACGCGCTGGAAGTTGATGTCGGTGCGGGTGAATTGCGGGCAAATATAGTTCACGTAATCGGGCATGCGACGCAGGATGGTCTCAGTCACCGCTTCGGTCGTGTAGCCACGATCGCGGCGGTCGCGATGCAGCTTCTGGATCCATTCGAGGTTGATCACCGGCACCACGCCGATCTTGAGGTCGGCGTGGTGGGCCACGTTCACATCGTCGGTGACGACGGCGCCATGCAGACCCTCGTAGAACAGGATGTCTGTCTTCTCATCGATCTCGCGCCAGGCGGTGAAGCAGCCCGGCGGCGTGTCGTGCAGCCTTGCCTCCTTGTCATCGTGCACGTAGTGGCGCAGGCGGCCGCTGCCTGACTCGCCATAGTCGCGGAACAGCGCCTCGAGCTCGCTGAACAGATTGGCTTCCGGGCCGAAATGGCAGAAATGGTTGTTGCCCGAGGCCGCCTCGTCGGCCATCCGGGCGCGCATCTCGGCGCGGTTGTAGCGGTGGAAGGAATCGCCTTCGACGTAGGCCGCGCTCACATGCTCGCGGCGGAAGATCTGCTCGAAGGTCTGCCGCACGGAGGTCGTGCCGGCGCCGGACGAACCGGTGACCGAAATGATGGGGTGCGTGATCGACATGGTGCCAGCCTCAGATCCTGAACAGGCCACGGCTCGTGAAGAGCGGCGCGGAGGAGCGCGGCCAGATCTCCGGGCGATGGTGATGGCGCTCGATGCGACCGATGTCGTTGCGTGATCCAAACATAAGCGGCACGTGCTGGTGCAGGCGCCTCGGCTTAAGATCGAGGATACGCTGGCGTCCGGTCGAGGCAGCCCCTCCCGCCTGCCCCATGATGAAGGCGATCGGGAAGGCCTCGTAGATCAGCCGCAGGCGGCCGTCGCGATAGCCGGGCCGTGCGTCGGACGGGTAGAGATAGATGCCGCCGCGCAGCAGGATCCGGTATGCCTCGGCGACCGCGGCCCCGTGCCAGCGCATGTTGAAGTCGCGCCCCATCGGGCCGTCGCAGCCTGCCAGGCAGTCATCGACGAAGCTGCGGATCGGCTCCTCCCAGTGGCGGTAGTTCGAGGCGTTGATGGCGTACTCGCCGGGCGTGTCGGCCGGCACGCGCAGGCCGGCTGCGCTCAACACGAAGCAGCCCAGGCGCCGGTCGAGCGTGAAGGCATCGACCCCGCCGGTGGTGGCCAGGACGAGCATGGTCTGCGGGCCGTAGACGACGAGCCCGGCGCAGCTCTGGCTGGTGCCGGCCGGCCAGTGGAAGGTCTCGGCTGCCTCGTAGACGACCGGCAGGCCGGCGGCCGGCAGGACCGAGAAGATCGTGCCCACTGGCATGTTCAGGTCGATGTTGCCCGAACCGTCGATGGGATCGATCGCCAGGAACAGCGCGCCCTGCGGGTCGAGGATCTCGACGGCTTCCCCTTCCTCTGAGGCGAGCACCGCGACCGGGCTGTCGCGCAGCGCGTCGCGGAACAGCCGGTCGGCCTCGACGTCGAGCGCCTTCTGCTCGTCGCCGCCCGCGCTGCTGCCGCAGACGGCACCCGGGCAGCCCTCCAGGTTGCCGAGCGAGACCAGCTCGGCCACGGCGATCGCCACCCGGGCGATGGTCTCGACCACCTCCCGCTCGGCAGGACCGATCGGGCCGCCGGCGCCGGCGAGGCGCTCTAGGTGGTCATGCAGCGGCAGCCCCTGGGTCATCTCGTTCTCCTGCGAACCGTAGCCGGGTTCGGGTGTGCAGCCGGCCAGGGCAGGAGCTTGACGGAGCATCTTCCATAAGCGAAATTTTATAATACTTCAGGGCACCATAGTTTCTCTTATAGTCAGCCGATGGCTAAGAGCCTGCCTCACCTCACCCTGCGCCAGCTCCGCGCCCTGGCGGCCCTGGCGGAGACCGGCTCGATCACGGCGGCGGGGCGCAGGCTGCACCTGACCCAGCCGGCGATCACGCTGCAGTTGCGCAGCCTGCAAGGGCTGGCCGGACTGCCGCTGGTGCAGCGGGCCGGTGGCGGCATGCTGCTCACTGATGCCGGGCGGGAGCTGCTGCAGCTGGCCGGGCGGATCGAGACGGCGATCGCCGACTCCCAGCAGACGCTGGCGGTGATCTCGGGCAAGTCCGGCGGCCGGGTGCGCATCGGTGCGGTCAGCACCGCGAAATACTTCATCCCGTTCGTCATCGCCGCCTTCTCGCGGGCGCATCCCAAGATCGAGGTGGTGCTGCAGATCGGCAATCGCGAGCGGATCATTCGCGCGCTGGTCGGCTACGAGCTCGATTTCGCGGTGATGGGGCGCCCGCCACCAGACGTGGAGACCGAGCGACGCGAGTTGGGCGAGCATCCGCACGTCATCGTGGCGCCGGCCGGGCACTGGCTGGCGGCCGATGCCGGGCTTTCGGTCAATGACCTCACGCACGAGGTGTTCCTTACCCGCGAGCGCGGCTCGGGCACGCGGATCCTGATGGAGCGGCTGTTCGCCGCCTCGGAGCTGGTGCCGACGATCGGCATGGAGTTCGACAGCAACGAGACGATCAAGCAGGCGGTGATGGCTGGCCTAGGCATCGCCTTCATCTCGGCGCACACCGTCGCAGGCGAACTCGAGGATGGCAGGCTGATCACGCTCGACGTGGCCGGCCTGCCGCTGGTGCAGCATTGGTACCTGATCCGACGCCGCGATAAGGTGCTGCTGCCGCCGGCGCAACTCGCCTTCGACCTGATGGCGGCGGAGGCCGGCCGGTTCCTGCCGCGCATCCCACCGGCGCCGGACCGATGACGGCGTCTGTCGAGCGGGCCGGTCACGACACAGGCTGAGCCCTCATGCGGTCCGCACTGCGCGGGGCCGAACGGAGAGAAGATGCACGCACGTCAACGAACCCGAGCCGTGGCGGCCAGCCTTGTAGGGCTGCTTCTCGCCTTGGCGACCCGCGCCGACGCCAGCCGGATGACGATGCCCGGCGTGGACACGGCCGACCAGGCAATGATGCGCGACATGCAGCGCATGCAGCAGACGATGCGTGACGCCCCGACGACCGGCGATCCGGACCACGACTTCGTGGCCATGATGCTGCCGCATCACCAGGGCGCCGTCGACATGGCGGAGGTCGAGCTGCGCTTCGGCCGCGACCCGCAGATGCGCCGTCTGGCGCGCGACATCATCGCCGCGCAGCAGCGCGAGATTGCCGAGATGCGCGGATGGCTTGCGGCGCACCGGGCACGCTGATCTCGCGGGTGTGGATTTCGCTCCCGCGATCGCTGATCCGGAGCGACAGGAGAAGAAACGAAGCACGCGGCGCATGGGCATTCGTGTTCTGCGCAGGAGACGGGAGCAGCATGACGGGTGGCACGAACGTCCGGTCCGGGCAGTGCCATTGCGGTGCAGTGCGTTTCGAGGTTGCGCTCAGCGAAGGGTTCGGTTCGGTCCGCCGTTGCACCTGTTCATACTGCCGCATGCGAGGCGCAGTGGTTGCCATGGCGGCAAGCGGCGGAATCAGGATCCTGCAGGGTGCGGAGACCCTGACAAGCTACCGCTTCCATACCGGATCAGCGCAGCACTTCTTCTGTTCGCGCTGCGGGATCTACACGCATCATCAGCGACGATCCAACCCGGGCCTATACGGCGTCAACGTGGCGTGCCTGGACGGAGTGAGCCCGTTCGACTTCCCCGAGGTGCCGGTCATGGACGGCGTCAATCATACCAGCGACACCGGCAGGCCGACGCGCAGGGCTGGCACACTCCGCTTCATCCCGGAGGAGTGAGGATGGAGTGTCTCTCAGCAAGGAAAACCGTCCGAGTCAATCGCGGCTCATGGCGGCACTCGCCGGTGGCTTACGAGCCGCCCGCTGCGCTGCCGGTCAGTGCGCTTCGGCCAGCGTGAGCAGCGTGCGTGCCAGCACCCGCGCGCCGCCGGCCAGGTGTTCGGGCGAGGCGTATTCGGCGACGTTGTGGCTCACGCCGTCGCGGCATGGGACGAAGATCATGGCTGTGGGACAGACCGAACTGGCGAACTGCGCGTCGTGGAAGGCGCCGGAGGGCATGCGCCGGCAACGCAGGCCCTCATGTTCGGCGGAGCGCTCGATCAGGGCGACGATCGCGGGGTCGAACTGGGTGGGCTCGGCGTGGAAGATCTCGCGCAGGCTCGCCGTGCAGCGCGCCGTCCGGGCGATTGTCGCGGCCACGGCGTCGCCGCGCTCGCGCAACACGCCGGCGTCCGGATGACGCAGGTCGATGGTGAACAGCACATGACCCGCCACCGAGTTCGAACTGTTCGGCGTGACCTCCATGCGACCTATGGTGAAGCGCAGGATGTCGGCGGGATCGGCCATCAGTTCGTTCAGGGCGGCGATGATGCGGACCGCGTCCTGCAGCGCGTCGCGCCGCGTCGAGAGCGGCGCCGTGCCGGCATGCGCCGAGGCGCCCTCGATGCTGACGGTGAACCAGCGGCTGCCCTGGATGGCGCTGACTGCGCCGATCTGCTCGCCGGCCGCCTCGAGCACGGGCCCCTGTTCGATATGGGCCTCGACATAGGCGTGCGCCCGGCCGCCGAGCGGCCGGCGCGGCAGATCGCGCTCGTGCTCGAGCTGCTCGGCCAGCGCCGCGCCGAAACTGATCCCGTCGCGATCACGGATGTCGGCGAACATGTCCAGGCCAGTGTGGCCGGACCAGGCCATGCTGCCCATGCAGCCCGGGGCGAAGCGCGCACCCTCCTCGTTGGTCCAGGCGACCAGCTCGATCGCGCGGTGCGTCGGCATGGAGCAGTCCTGCAGGGCGGATAGGACTTCGAGCCCGGCGAGCACGCCCCAGATGCCGTCGAAGCGGCCGCCGCGGGGCTGGCTGTCCATGTGGCTGCCGGTCAGCACCGGCGGCAGGTCAGGCGCCGCGCCCTCGCGACGCAGCCAGAGATTGCCGGCCGCGTCCACCGAGGCGCGTGTGCCCGCCTGCTCGGCCCAGCCGATCAGCAGCCGGCGCGCCTGGCGATCGAGCCCGGTGAGGCAGGGCCGGTCGACGCCTGTCTCGTCCACCGCGCCGAGGCGTGCCATGGCCATGAGTCGCTCCCACTGCCGCTCCCGGCTGACGGCCCGTGACAGCCGGGCCGAGCGCGCCTCGAGGCTTTCCGCAGCCACCCGTCGCCCCGTTCAGAAATGCGCCGCCGCGCGCGGCCTGGCATGCTCCGACAGGCCGCGGGCGAGAAACCGGCCGCCGCCGGGGGCGCCGCGCAACACGCCACGTTCGACCACCACCTCGCCGCGCAGGATCGTCGTCACCGGCCAGCCGGTGACCTCGAGGCCCTCATAGGGCGTGTAGTCCGAGCCGTGATGGAGGAGCGACTGGCTGATGGTCATGCGGCGTTCGGCGTCCCACAGCACGATGTCCGCATCCGAGCCGATGGCGATCGTGCCCTTCTGCGGATACAGCCCGTACATGCGCGCATGGTTGGTGGCGGTGAGTGCCACGAAGCGGTTGAGGCTGATGCGTCCCTTGACCACGCCTTCGGAGAACAGGATCGGCAGCCGCGTCTCCACGCCGGGAATGCCGTTGGGCACGTAGCGGAACGAGGTGCGCGCCTTGGGGTGCAGCTTGCCGCTCGCCTCGGTGAACTTGAACGGACAGTGATCCGACGAGAAGACCTGGAACACGCCGGTCTTCAGCCCTTCCCAGCAGGCGACCTGGCTGTCGGCGTCACGCGGCGGCGGCGAGCAGACGAACTTGGCCCCTTCCATGTCGAAGCCGTCCATGTCGCTCTCGGTCAGCACCAGATATTGCGGGCAGGTCTCGCCGTAGATCTGCAGTCCGCGCCCCTGCGCCCAGCGGATCTGCTCCATGCTGTCGCGGCCCGAGACGTGGACGATCATGATCGGCACGTCGATCAGCTCGGACAGCGAGATGGCGCGGTGCGTGGCCTCGCGCTCGACCGGCATCGGCCGCGAGGCGCCGTGGAACAGCGGCGCTGTCTTGCCGGCGCGCTCGAGCTGCTCTGTGAGATAGCGGATCGCGTCGAAGTTCTCCGCATGCACCATGACCAGCGCGCCATGCTCGCGCGCCACCCCCATCACCTGCAGGATCTGCATGTCGTTGAGCGCCATGCCCTCGTAGGTCATGAACACTTTGAACGAGCTGTAGCCATCCTGCACCAGCGCCGGCAGGTCCTGGCCGAGCAGCTGGTCGGTGGGATCGCTGATGATCAGGTGGAAGCCGTAATCGACATAAGCCTCGCCGTCGGCCTTGGCGTGATAGTCGCGCACCGCGTCGCGCAGCGCCTGGCCGCGCTGCTGGAGTGCGAACGGCAGCACGGTGGTGTTGCCGCCGAACGCGGCCGAGAGCGTGCCGGAGCGGAACCCGTCGGCCTGCACGGTTTCCGGCCCGCTCGGCTGGGCGAAATGCACGTGGCTGTCGATGCCGCCGGGCAGCACGAGCAGTCCGGAGGCGTCGATCTCGCGCTGGCCGCGGCCGAGCCCCGCGCCCAGCGCTGCAATCCGCCCGCCGGTGACGCCGACATCGCAGGCCATCGTGTCGGCCGCCGTCACCACCGTGCCGCCACGCACCACCAGGTCGAAGTCGCTCACCGCCGGTCTCCTCGGTCTGTCGGCTGCCTGCATACGACAGGAACGATCATTCAACCCAGCCCGTCATAGAGCGCGCGCTCGAAGCCCTCGCACAGACGCAGCATCGCGGGGTCGGCAAAGGGGAGAAGCTGGGTGGCGACCAGCCCGGCCACCCCGCTGGCGGGATCGATCCAGTAGTAGCAGTTCGCAAGCCCACCCCAGGACAGGCTCATGGCGCTGCGCCCGTGTGGCGACGGCTCGAGATTGACCAGGAAGCCGGCACTCCAGCCCTGGCGCTGGCCGGGGAAGAAATCCGAGGAGCAGGCCAGATCGGGCCGCACGGAGCGCAGCGCGCCCGCCTGAAGGTCGCCGATCAGGTTTCCCGACAGGGCCGCCATCGAGGCGGCCGACAGCACCCGCCTGCCGCTCGGTGCGAGACCGCCGTTCAGCATCATGCGCAGGAAGCAGGCGTAATCGGCCGCCGTGCCGTACAAGCCGCTGCCGCCCGGCTCGAACTCGCGCTCGGCAGCGGCCGCGGGAGCGGCTGCGGCCTGGAGAGTCCCATCCGGCAGGCGCACGTGCAGATCCGCCAGGCGCGCCCGCTGCGCGGGACCGGGCTCGAAGCCGGTGTCGTGCATGCCGAGCGGCTCGAGCAGGAACTCGGCGAGGAACCGGCCGAGCGTCGTGCCGCTCGCCGCCTCGATCATCAACCCCACCCAGTCGATGCCGATGCTGTAGGTCCAGCCCTCGCCGGGATCGAAGACCAGCGGCACGCGCAGCGCGGCGCGCCGGCCGCTGCGGGCACCGGGCAGCGCGTGACGCTCGGCGTAGCGCCTGATCGCCTCGTTCCAGGTCTCGTAGCCGAAGCCGGAGGTGTGGGTGAGCAGGTGGCGCAGCGTGATGGGGCGCCGTGCCGGACGGAGCAGCGGCGCGCCGTCGCTGGCGAAACCCTCCAGCACCTGCGGGTGGGCCAGTTCGGGCAGGAGGTCGGCGGCCGGCTGGTCGAGGGCGAGCTGCCCGCGCTCGACGAGAAGCAGGGCGCAGGCGGCGACCAGCGCCTTGGTCAGCGAGGCGTACCAGAAGACGGTGTCGGGACTCATCGCGGCCGCGTCCGGATCGAGGCCGCGCCGCCCGAAGGCTCCGGTATAAATCGCCCCGTGCTTATCGAGGCCGAGTGCGACCAGCCCCGGCACCTCCCCCACTGCCACGGCACGGCCAAGCAAGGCGTCGATCGCGCCGCAAGCCTGTTGGCCGAGGCGGGCGCGGCCCTGCGCCAAGGCGGAGCTAGTCGGGGCGACGCTTGTCGGGGCGGAACTCATCGGGGTGGAACTGGTCGGGCGCATCAATCCTGATCGTAGCCATAGAGTTCGGGCAGCAGGAAGATCGCCGCGAGCAGGCCGAGCAGCGGGAAGATCGCTACGAAGAGCGTGGAGTTGACCTTGCCGACCGCGGCGAAGAAGGACGGGAACAGGAAGATGGCAAGAAAGCTCGGCAGCTTGACGAACATGTAGGCGAACCCGGTCGCGGTGCCACGATATTCGGGGCGGGCGACCATGGCCGGGATCGTGATGCAGTTCTGCGCGTCCCAGTTGTGGCCCCACAGCATGGTGGCCACCGCCAGCGGCAGCAGGACGAGGATGTTGCTGTACAGCGCGTAGGCGGCGAGCAGCAGCGAGACGAAGACGATCGAGAAGCCCCAGATGCTCAGCCCGCGCTGGCCGAGCCGCGGGGTGAGCAGCGGCCCCACCCAGCCGGCGGTGATCGCGACAAAGGAGAGTGCGACCAGCATCAGGTTGGTGCCCATCAGGCCGGAGACACCGACCAGGACGAACAGCACCGGCACGTAGAAGCCGAAGGTCGAGAACTCGCAGCCTTCGGCCAGGCAGGCGATCCAGCCGAACACCGTCGCGCGCAGGCGCAGCGGATCGCGGGCGATGTCGCGCAGGAACGCCATCGGGCGTGGCCGCGCCACCTGTGCGTCGGTCTCGGGCAGCATGGCGAGCGGATCGCCGTACATCTGCAGCGTCACCGCCCGCGCCTCGCGGAAGCGCCCGCGCCGGATTAGCCAGATCGCGGTCTCCGGCAGCCGGTAGCGCAGCACGAAGACGATCACCGCCGGCAGCGCGCCGAGCCCGAGCGTGATGCGCCAGATCAGGTCATGCGGAACGTGCAGTGCCAGCATCACGGCCACGGTTCCCGGCCCGAGCAGGCCGCCGAGTGCGAACATCAATTGCCAGCGATTGCCGACGATCTCACGCTCGCCTCTGGGCAGCACCTCCATGATGTAGGTGTAGCCGTTGGAGATGTCGCTGCCGAGCGGGATGCCGAGCAGCAGGCGGATGGCGATCAGCCAGCCGATCGAGGGGACGAAGCTCTGGGCGAGCGCGAGCACGAAAAAGCTCAGCATGGTGGACAGGAAGATCGCACGCCGTCCGATGCGATCGGCGAGCCAGCCGCCGGCCAGCGCGCCGAGGATCGCACCACCCTGGGTGCCGGCCGCGGCCAGCCCGAGCAGGGTGGGCGACGGGTGGAAGCTGCTGCGGACGAAGATCAGCACGTAGCTGATCGCATAAAGGTCCCAGGCCTCGATCAGGATCGAGACCAGCATCAGCCAGCCGATACGCGCGCCGCGCGGGCTGTAGCTGCGCACCAGATGTCGCACCGCCTGGTCCATGGCGGCCTGCGGTCCAGCCTCGGTTAGCATCCGCCCTCCACTCCGCAAGCCCTTCCCGGGGCGCCAGCTCCAGCGCTCAGGACACGGCGAAGCCGCCATCGACCCGCAGGTCGATGCCGTTGATGTAGCTGCCCGCCTCCGAGCAGAGCAGCAGCGCAGCACCGGCGAGATCGTCCGGGCGGCCGAAGCGGCCAACCGGTATGCGCGACAGCAGATGCCCGCCGTCACGCGCCAACTGCTCGCGGTTGCGCGCGGTGGCGATGGCGCCGGGTGCGAGGTTGTTGACGGTGACGCCGCTCTGGCCGAATTGCCGGGCGAGGTTCACCGCCCAGTTGGCCTGCGCCGCCTTGGCGCCGGCATAGACCAGCATCTCGGCCGCCGGACGCCATTGCTGTATGCTGCCGACCGTCACCACCCGTCCCCAGCCGCGCGCGGCCATCGGCGGCACCAGCGCCTGCAGCAGTTCAAGGCTGGCGCGCAGATCGACATTGATCTGGCGGTCGAAGGTCTCGTCGGTGACCGTGCCGAACGGCTCGGGGATCTCGATGGAGGCGTTGAGCACCAGGATGTCGATGCGGCCCAGGCGCGAGATCGCCTCCGAGGCAAGCTGTGCCGCGCGTCCGGGTGCGGTGAAATCGGCAGCCAGGATCTCGCAGCGACGCGGCAAGGCCAGCACCTCGCCTGCCACCGACAGCGCATCGGCCTCCTCGGCCGGCCCCGCGTGGTGCAGTGCGAGGTCCGCACCGGCGCGCGCCAGGGTGAGGGCGATCGCCCGCCCGATCTCCCGGCGCGCACCGGTGACCAGTGCGGCGCGTCCGGTGAGGTCGAAACCGTCGATCATGCCCGCCGGTCCTTGCTGCTCATGCACTCACCCCGGGCGGCCCTCAGGCGGCGAAGAGCTGGTGGCCGCCATCGACCCTCAGCACCTGGCCGTTGACGAAGCGCGCGCGCGGGCCGGCAAGGAAGGCCACGGCGTCGGCGATCTCGGCCGGCTCCGCATAGCGCTGCAGCGAGCGGCCGGAGGCATCCATCATCTGCGGGTCGACCACGCGCGTCGCCTGGAAGCGCGCCGTCTTGGTCGGGCCGGGGCTGACCGCGTTGACCCGCACGCCATGCTCGATCAGTTCCATGGCGAGGCAGCGCGTGTAGTGCACGATCGCGGCCTTCAGCGTTGCGTAGATCGCGCCGTTCGACAGGCCGACATGGGCGGCGGTCGAGCCGATATTGACCACCGCGCCACGCCCGCGCTCGCGCATCGGGGGGACGAAGGTCTGGCAGACCAGCATGGTGCCGATCAGGTTGTTGTTGGTCAGCGCCTGGATGTCCTCGATCGGGATGCCCAGCACGTCGTTCGGCTGCGGCTTGCCGCCGGCCGCACCGATATCGCCGCCGGCACAGTTGACCAGGATGTCGACCGCGCCGAGCCGCGCCTCGATCTCGTCGCGCATCCTGCGCACCGCCGCCTGGTCGCCGACATTGCCGGCAACCGCGACGGTGCGCACGCCGAGTGCAGCGACCGAGGCGGCGACCTCGTCGAGATCGCGCCATTCGCCGAACCTGGCCGGCGCACCCGGGCTGAGGTCATGGATCGCCACATCGGCACCCAGCTCCGCCAGCCGTCGGGCAATGGCCTGGCCGAGCCCGCGGCCCGAGCCGGTGACGAACGCGACCTGGCCCGCGAGCTCGCGGCTCATGACGGGCGCTCCCACAGACCTAGACCGCTCATGTTGTCGATGCTCCTGGCGATGGTGGCACGCTCGTACTCGACGAGACGATGATCCTCGCCCAGCTCCCAGGGCGTGCGGTACTCGTCGCCGTCGGGCAGGCGGTTGCGCCGTGCCGCCAGCAGGCAGGCGGCCAGCGACCGGGCGTCGCGGGCCGGGTAGAGGTGCCACCAGGCCTCGGTGAACAGGCGAACATGGCGGGCCTCGAGCGCACCGGGCTCGATCGCGGCCGGCAGATACGCGTGATGCTCGCCGAGCAGGTCAACGAGGGCTGCGAACGGCACCGCGCCGTCGCCGATCGCACAGCGCACCAGACGCAACCCCTCGTCGGTCCACTGCACGCGGTAGTCCTTGAGGTGGAGGTAGCGGACATGGGGCGCGGCGGTGCGCGCGAATTCCAGCGGCGCCTCGCCCACGGGAAAGCTGTTGCCGGTATCGAGCACGATGCGCACTGCGTCGCCGAACTCGTCGCAGAAACCCGCCAGCTCCGCGCTGGTGAAATCCTGGTGGTTCTCGATGACGAAGGTGAGCCCGGCCGGGGCGGCGGCCGCAGCGCAGGCAGCGAGACGCTGGCGCACGGAAGCGACGAGATCATGCCAGGCGGGGCCGAGTGCGGAGCGGTCGCCGCACAGCACGCCGGTCAGCGCGACCCGGATCAGACGCGCGCCGAGCCGGCCGGCCAGGGCAACGGCGCGCCAGGGCTCGATGCGCTGCAGGTTGGAGCTGAGGACGGGCTCGATCCGCGCTGCGCGCAGCCGGGCGAGCAGAGCCTCGAAGGACGTCTCGTCGAGGGCGTCGAGCCAGGCTTCGGGGATCTCGAGCACGCGCGCTCCAGCCTGCTCGGCGAGCCGCAGGAAGCCTTGCAGTCCGGTGGCAGCGGGGTTGGCGCGAGCGGTTCCCGCAGCCTGCAGGCCGAGCGTGTAGGTCAGCCCGTAGGGGTTCAGCCCGACGGCAAGCACATCCTGGCTCCCCATCCCAGTTTCCGGCTCTGTTCGGCCCTTTTTCCGGGGAGCCTAGGAAGTTCGGGCGAAGCCCGTCAACCGGGCGGCCGGCTGCGTCAGTAAATCGCGGGCTCGTCCACCGGTCGGCCGTGCGCGGTCTCGAGGAAGTCGAAATCGCAGCCGGCGTCCGCCTGGCCGATATGGCGGGCGAACATCGCGCCATAGCCGCGTTCGTAGCGTGGCGGCGGCGGCTGCCAGGCGGCGCGGCGGGCGGCCAGTTCGGCATCGCCCACGTCCATGCGGATGCTGCGGTTGGCCACGTCGACGGCCACCATGTCGCCGTCGCGCAGCAGGGCGAGCGGGCCGCCGACATGGGATTCGGGGGCGACATGCAGGATGCAGGCACCGTAGCTGGTGCCGCTCATGCGCGCGTCCGACAGGCGCAGCATGTCGCGGTGGCCCTCGCGCAGCAGGCGCTTGGGCATCGGCAGCATGCCCCATTCCGGCATGCCCGGGCCGCCCTGCGGGCCGGCATTGCGCAGCACCAGCACGTGGTCGGCGGTGATCTGCCAGGTCTCGTCATCCACCGCGCGCTTGAGCGAGGCGTAGTCGTCGAACACCACCGCCGGGCCGCGATGGTTGAGGAATCTCTGGTCCATGGCGGCGGGCTTGATGACGCAGCCATCGGGGGCCAGGTTGCCGCGCAGCACGGCGAGCGAGCCCGCGCCGTAGACCGGGTTGTCGAGCGGACGGATCACGTCCTCATGGAACACCTCGGCACCTTCGATCGCCTCGCCGATGCTGCCGCCGGTGACGGTGAGGCAGTCGGTGCGCAGGTGTGGCGCGATGCGCTGCATGAGCGCGCGCAGACCGCCGGCATAGAAGAAATCCTCCATCAGGTAGCGCTCACCCGAAGGCCTGACATTGGCGATGACCGGCACGGTGCGGCTGAAGCGCTCGAAATCATCGAGCCCGACATCGTGCCCGGCACGACGGGCCAGGGCGGTGAGGTGGATGATGGCGTTGGTCGAGCAGCCCATCGCCATGGCGACCGCGATCGCGTTGTCGAAGGCCGCGCGCGACAGGATCCGGCCCGGACGCAGATCCTCCCAGACCATGTCCACGATCCGCCGCCCGGAGGCCGAGCAGAGGCGGATATGCGCGCTGTCGGCGGCCGGAATCGACGAGCCGCCCGGCAGCACCAGCCCGAGCGCCTCGGCGATCGCGGTCATGGTGCTCGCCGTGCCCATGGTCATGCAGGTGCCGTAGGAGCGGGCGATGCCGCCCTCGACGCCGAGCCAGTCGCCCTCGGTGATGCGCCCGGCGCGCAGCTCGTCCCAGTATTTCCAGCTGTCCGAGCCGGAGCCGAGCACCTTGCCGTTCCAGTTGCCGCGCAGCATGGGGCCGGCGGGGACGAAGATCGCCGGCAGACCGGCGCTGATCGCGCCGAGCAGCAGCCCCGGCGTGGTCTTGTCGCACCCGCCCATCAGCACGACCCCGTCGACCGGGTGGGCGCGCAGCAGCTCCTCCGCCTCCATGGCGAGCAGGTTGCGGTAGAGCATGGAGGTCGGCTTGAGGTAGGTCTCGGACAGCGACAGGGCGGGCAGCTCGACCGGAAAGCCGCCGGCCATCAGCACCCCGCGCCGGATGTCCTGGGCGCGGTCGCGGAAATGCATGTGGCAGGGCTGCAGGTCGGACCAGGTGTTGAGGATGGCGATCACCGGCCGGCCGGTCCATTCCTCCGGCGCGTAGCCCATCTGCATGGCGCGCGAGCGATGGCCGAAGGAGCGCAGGTCGGCCGGCCCGAACCAGCGCCGGCTGCGCAGATCCTCGGGTCCGATGCGGCGCTCGCCCTGTTCCATCCCCTGCCTCCGCCGTTTGAGCCCCCATACCCAGCACGCTGGAACGGCCCCAGGCAAGCGCCCCCAGACCGGGGTCCGGGGCCTGCGGCCCCGGCGGGGCCAGGGGAGAGCCCTGGAACATTCGGCCCTAGCCCCTCGCCCCGTCCCGCCGTGCCCCAAACCCGGGGCCCACCCCGCCCCCGCGCGGCTTTCCCTTCCCGCCGGGGGCGGAGCTTCTCGACGGATCCGGCCCGCCGCCCTGGGCCGCCTCGGCGGACAGGCCGGCGCGCGCGATCCCGTCCGGGGCCGACGGGGAGGCGCCGACCCG
>Ga0080006_1191091_pt1 | contig 27725 bp, 19 predicted proteins | sample RS3BMetagenome_FD_69209 | JGI IMG/M metagenome (GOLD analysis project Ga0080006, IMG submission 69209) | Ferric oxide microbial mat and aquatic microbial communities from Rainbow Spring, Yellowstone National Park, USA - RS3B (SPADES... ...
CCGACGGCGAGATGGTGCGCGTCGAGAACCCGGCCAAGCTGCCGCCGGTCGTGCACATCGAGCGCATCGAGGAGCCGCTCGTCACCATGACGGTCCACGTCCCGGTCGAGTTCGTCGGCGCCGTCCTCGCGCTCTGCCAGGAGCGGCGCGGCGTGCAGAAGGGAATGCAGTACGCCGCCGCCGACCGGGTCATCGTCAGCTACGAGCTGCCCTTCGCCGAGGTCCTGTTCGACTTCCACGACAAGCTGAAGAGCATCTCGCGCGGCTACGCGTCGATGGACTACGAGCTCGTCGGCTACCGCGCCGACACGCTGGTCAAGGTCGACATCCTGGTCAACGGCGACCCGCTCGACGCGCTCTCCATCATCGTGCACAAGGAGAAGAGCTACCCGCGCGGGCGCGCGCTCGCCGAGAAGCTCAAGGAGTTCGTCCCCCGCCAGCAGTACGAGGTGGCCATCCAGGCGGCCATCGGGGGGAAGATCATCGCGCGCGAGACCGTGAAGGCGCTGCGCAAGGACGTGACGGCCAAGTGCTACGGCGGCGACATCAGCCGCAAGCGCAAGCTCCTCGAGAAGCAGAAGGAGGGCAAGAAGCGCATGAAGCAGGTCGGGACCGTCGAGATCCCGCAGCAGGCGTTCCTCGCCATCCTCAAGGTCGACTGACGGGCCGAGCGGCGCAGACGGCCGACGACATCTGGAGGTCCCGCTCGGTCCTCGCACCGGTCGGGCCGCCGTTCGAACGGACGCTACGGGAGATGGCGTAGGCGCGCCCGGAGGAGCGTCATCGTCGACGTGCCACGCGGAAGACCGGTGCGAAGGTCCGTCACGGCACCCGGGATCTTCGTCACAGCGGCTGTGATCTCCGGAAGACACGCCGTGATCTTCGTCCCACCCGCTGGGATCTTCGGCGAAGCGTCACGGACATCGCGTCGGGACGCCGAGAGATTCGGCGATGACGCCGTGACGGAGGAACCAGCGTCTCTTCCGGAGATCCCGTCGACGACGATCGAGAACATCGTCGACGGACTCGACGTTCGCGCGTCGATTCCGGAGATCCATGACGCTCGCCCGAGAATCACAGCACGTCCGACGGACGACAAAGCGGCAGGAATGGACGTCCACGACGCTTCGACATCTGGAGGAGCCTACGGGATCGATGAACCTGCGGACGGGACGAACGAAGCAGACGCTCGAATGGAGATCCCCGACGACGGGGCGAATGTCATCGACGCGATGACGAATGAAGGTGGCGACCGACTCGACGTCATCGACGCGATGCCGAGACGAACAGCCGAACCGACGGCCCCACCTGCGAAGGGAAGCGAAGTGGTCGACGACGCGATCGACCGAATGGACGACCGAATCAGCCGAAGCGTGAGCCGAATTCTCCCGAACGGGGCGAGCCACGAGGGGATGGCCCGCCCGCGCCCGCCGTATCATCCTGATGCGATGCCCTACCGCGAGCCGCCGACCGAGGCGCACGAGCCGCAGACGCCCTCGTGGCCGCCGACGCCCGGGCCGCCCCTGTCGAAGGCGACGTACTGGAGCGCCTACTCGGTCGCGCTGTTGCTCCCGATCCTGGTCGCGGGCGTGCTCGCCGTCGACGCCATGCCCGCCACGGACGACGCCGCGCGGCAGCCGCTGCTGCTCGGCGCGACCGCGCTGCTCGTGTGGGCGTTCGGCGCGTTCCTCGGGCTGCACCTCTGGGCTCGCGTCGCGGGTGCGTCGTGGAACAAGGCGAACACGATGGCGGTGCGCCTGATGGGCGAAGGGCAACCGGAGAAGGCGGTCGCCGTGCTCGACGAGATCCTGCCCAAAACCCGCCTCTTTCCGGTCGCGTACTCGCTCTACCTCTGGAACCGCGGCATCGCGACCGGGCAGACGGGCCGCTTCGAGGAGGCCCGCGCGATCCTCGCCGGCGTCCACGCCGCCCACTGGTTCGACCGGCGCCTGTTCAAGCACTTCGTGCCCGCCGTCATGGTCTCGCTGGGCAAGGTCGAGGCGCTCGCGGGCCATCTCGACGCCGCCGAGCGGTGGAGCCGCGAGGCGAACGCCAGGCTGGCGTCGGCGTCCTCGGCGACCGCCCTGCCGCTCGCGGTCCTCCTCGCCGCCCGCCGTGGCAAGCTCGACGAGGCGGAGGCGCTCTGCGCCTCGCAGTGGACCGCCGCCGAGGCCACCCTGCCGGCGCGCGACGTCAAGCTGCTTCGCGTGCTCCGCGCCTTCGTCGCCAGCCGCCGCGCCGGGGTGGGCCGCGCCGAGGTGGACCAGTGGCTCGCCGGCGCGAAGCCCGTCCCGGCGGGGATGTTCGACTACGTCGGCGCCGCGTGGCCCGAGTTCCAGGCGTTCGCGCGCGCGGAGCTGTGAGAGCTCTCGAACGTTCGTCCTCGCACCGGACCGCCCGTCGAGCAGACGCTACGGAAGGCGGCGTAGTCTTCGACGGAGCGTCACGGACGTCGCGTCGTGACGCTGGCAGAGGCGGCGATGACGCTGCGGCGGAAAAGCCGCCGTTCAAGGATTCACATGAGACGACCGAGACCTCACGGGAGCGGCGACTCGTCACGGACCAGACGATCCGTGACGCTCGGACGTGCGCGAACCGGTTGACGTACGACCATCGCTACGATTGGCTACCCCGCGGCGACCGAGGGTGGAGAGTATCGACATCATGGGGGCACACGTAAGGCGACTACGTTTCCACATGAAGAGCCGCGTCTGGAGCGTGGCGTGCACGCTGCTGGTCGCCCTTCCTCTGGCGGCGGCGTGCTCGGGAAGCAGCGGCTCGCGCCCCGGTTGGGGCGGCTCGTCAGGATCGAGCTCGGGAGGGTCGTCCGGATCGAGCAGCGGATCGAGCAGCGGATCGGGCGGGGATGGCGGCGGCTCGGACGGCTCCGGCGCGTGCGCCGTCGGCGGGCAGAGCTGCGCCAGCCTTCCATGCTGCAGCGGCGCTTGCGTCGCCGGCACGTGCGCTTGTACGAACGCTGCGGGCAATTGCCAGCAAGGCTCCGACTGCTGCAGCGGGGTCTGCGCCTCCGGAATCTGCGCCGCCTGCAACGGCGCGGGGGCCATCTGCCATCAAAATGCGAACTGCTGCAGCGGCAGCTGCGTCGGCGGCGTCTGCGCGTGCGGGGCCTACGGCGTCGATTGCACGGTCGGCAGCGACTGTTGCAACGGATCGTGCTCTTCCTATCCCAACGCCAGCGGCTCGGGCGCGCACTTGGCGTGCTGCCAGCTCCTCGACCGCTCGTGCCAAGCGGCGTCGGATTGCTGCCTCCCGAGTGACACGCCGTCTTACGACGTCGCATGCCAACACAACCTGTGCTGCGTTCTTCCAGGGGCCCGGTGCCCTAGCGCGGGCTATTGCTGCAGTGGCTCGTGCGGTCAGTACAACCTGTGCAACTAAGCTCCCCACCCGCGTAGCCGCCGGCACCTGCCGCGGACGACACCCGTACCATCGGCTCGCTGCCGCGGCATCAGGTTTCGGGCCTTGGGTTTGGTACGGAACGACCCGTCGATTGGTTCAACTTCGGTCCTGCCTTCGCCCTTGGCCGAGCACGACGGAGGTAACCGATCCCCTTGATACTTCCCCGCCGGAGAATCTACCCTTGCCCGGCAAGGAGATTTCCCGATGCGGATCGCATGGATTGCTTGTCTCGCGGGCTTCGCGCTCGCGTGTGGATCGAGCTTCCCGCCCCCGAACGACGAGTGGTCCGCCGCCCAGGCCGACGTGGGTCGCGCCGAGGCCGGCGGAGCGCCGGGCGTACCCGACGCGAAGCTGCATCTTCAGCTCGCGCAGGAGGACCTGGCGAAGAGCAAGCAGCTCATCGACCAGGACAACAAGCGTGCGGCGAGCCTCATCGCCGTCGCCCGCGCGGAGGCGCAGCTGGCGCTCAGCCTCGCCAAGGAGCAGATCGCCCAGGACGCCGCGCACACCGCGCAGGCGGCCGCGCAGAAGGCCCAGGCCGACGCCCAGAAGGCCGCCAACGGAGGTAAGTGATGCGCACCCCGACCGTCGTTTCGTTCGTGCTCGCCGGGCTCGCCGGCGCCTTCGCGCTGTCCGCCTGCGGCGGCGAGCGCATCCCGCCCCGGGCCCTGGTCGACGCGCGCAACGAGTACGCGCGCGCCAAGACCGGCGTCACCATCCAGCTCGACCCGACCGACGTGCACGAGGCCGACCTCGCGCTGCAGAAGGCCGAGAGCGCGTGGAACGACGAGCCGGACGCCCCCGACACGATCGACCTCGCCGTCATCGCGCAGCGCAAGGCGCAGATCGCCGAGGCCGAGGCGGCCGCCATGCAGGCGCAGAAGGACACCGAAGCCGCCAAGGCGGCGCAGGCGCAGGCGATGCAGGCGCAGCTGCTCGCGGCGCGCGGGCAGCTCGATGCGGCCCACCAGATGCTCAACCAGACGCAGTCGGCGCTCGACCAGACCAAGACGCAGCTGCAGATGACCGCCCAGCAGGCCGAGGAGCAGAAGAAGCAGCTCGCCGACCTCGAGGCGAAGCTCAAGGACGCGCGCGACACGATCGCGAAGATCGCCGCGGTCAAGGACGACAGCCGGGGCATGGTCATCACGCTGCAGGGCGAGGTGCTGTTCGAGACCGGCAAGTGGGACCTCAAGCCGGCGGCGATGGCCAAGCTCGACATCATCGCGCAGACGCTCATGGGCAAAGAGCAGTCGATGGTCGTCTACGGCTACACGGACAACGTCGGCACGCGCGACCGCAACATGGAGCTGTCGCAGAAGCGCGCGCAGGCCGTTCGCGACTACCTCGTGAGCAAGGGCATCCCCGCGGACCTCATCACGGCGCAGGGCAAGGGCCCCGACGATCCGGTGGCGGAGAACACCTCGGTCGAGGGGCGCGCGCAGAACCGCCGCGTCGAGATCGTCGTCCAGCCGAAGAAGTCGTGAGCGTGCGGACGCGAACGTAGATGAGATAAGATCGCCCCAGCTTGCGAAAGCCGTCCACCTCCCGAGCGAAGAAGCGCGCGGCGACGCCCGCATCGGCCGCCGCGCGCACGCGCTCCTGGCGCAAGGGGAAGCTGACGGTCGACCCGACGCGCCTCGCGCTCGCCGCGCTCGAGCGCATCCGGAGCGTCCTGTCGCGCAAGGGGCACGCCGACAAGTTCGGCCCGCCCGCGACGATGCGCGAGCTCGCGGCGCGCGCCGCCTACCTCGGCGTGCCGCTGCCCCCCAGCTACTCGGCGGCGATGCGCCTCGCGGCGACGATCGGCGACCCGGAGCGGCTGCTCTCGGCGGCCGAGATGCGCGCCGGCTTCGACGACGGCATCGCGCCGCGCGCCACGCGCCCCGACGCCGAGCGGCTCGCGCCGTTCGCCAGGCTGAGCGAGCGCTCGTACGCGTGCTTCGACCGCGCGCTGCAGGCCGAGGACGGCGAGCTCTCCGTGGTCGAGTGGACCGACGGCATCGTCCGGCCCCGGGCGAGGCACTTCGGCGAGTGGCTCGATCAGGTCGCCGACGTGCGCGAGGAAGCGCTCGAGCAGGCGGCCGACATCCCCGACGCGCTGCGCGAGCTGCTCCTGTCGCTCGGGTTCAACTTCGACGACCCCATCGTGGGCCGCCTCGAGACCGGCGACACCGAGGCCGTCGAGGCGCTGCTCGGACCCGCGCGCACCCAGGAGGTGCGCGGCGACGCGGGGCGGCTGTTCGACTCGAGCGGCAAGGCCTCGCTCACGCTCAACCTCGACGAGTTCACGCTCGCCGTCTCGCTGCGCACCGGGCTGTACGTCTTCGAGCCGGAGGACGTGTTCCGCTGGCTGCGGTGGTTTCGCGACGAGAGCTTCTTCGGCGAGCCGACGCGCGAGGCGAGACACCCCGAGCGCGTTCGCGACCTGCGGCGCGCGCCGCGCGAGCCGCCGCTCGTGCTCCGGGGGGTGCTCGAGGTCGCGTGCCTGCCGGCGCGCCGGCACCATTTCCGCGCGGCCGCCGGCCGCTCGGCCGACGATTTCTACCTGCTCGGTCGCACCGGATCGACGAGCGACCGATCGCCGTCGCTCCTGCTGCACGTCGTCGAGGGGCAGGTGCGCGGCGCACACTCGCTCGAGGAGCCGCTGACGCACCTGCACGTGACGAGCGACGGCACGGTGTGGGGCCTGTCGCACGCGGGGGTGGCGCTCCGCTTTTCCGAGGGGGTGGCCCGCGCCTACCCGCTGACGCGCCCCGGGCGCGGCGCGCCGCGCTGGTACGGCATCGGGGGCGCGGGCGCGCGCGTGCTCGTCTGGGGAGCCGGCGCGCTGCTCGAGTTCGACGGCGAGCGCTTCGTCCCCTTCTCGCCCCACGCCGACCTCGAGGAGCACGAGACGGTCGTCGCGCTGAGCGCGCAATCCAAGCAGGTCTCGCTGCTCGTCTGCGGCGACGGCGTGGGCGCCGTGGCGCGCTTCGACGGGCGCAAGTGGCTCGCCATCCCCGAGGGGCACGTCATCGAGGGACAGCTGGTGGACCTCGACGTGTGGCGCGGGATCGGGATCGTGCTGGCCCGCAGCGGCGAGGTGTGGCGCGTCGACGAGGGGGCGCCGCGCGCGGTCATCTGGGACACGCGCCAGGCCGCGTTCGTCAGCGACACCGGCGCCCCGCGGGCCGCGTACGCGGTGCGCGGGTTCGACGGCGGGGCGCTGCTCGCGAGCGACGGCGGGGTCATCGCCGTCGGCGCCGGCGATCCGGTCTTCCACGCCGCCGAGCGAGCCGCAGGCGCGCACGAGCCCGCTCGCCTCTCGCGCGTCGGCGGGGGGGCCTCGGTCAAGAGCGAGGCCGAACGGCGGCCCGCCGTGGTCGCGATGTGCGGCCCGAACGCCTGGATCTGGTCGTACGGGCCCGACTCGAACGACGCGCGCGACGCTTTTTGGGTCATCGACCTGCGCGACTGGTGATACAGCCTCTCGCATGGCGACCCGACGCGCCTGGCTGCAAGCCGCGAACGAGGGCGTTCCCGAGGCGGCTCGCCTCGTGCACGAGGGCGATCTCCCGTTCGGCGGCGAGGTGGTGCACCGCTGGCGGCTCGGCAACGGGCTCACCGTCCTTCTGCTCCTGGACGAGAGCGCCCCGGTGGCGAGCTACCACACCTGGTTCAAGGTGGGCTCCCGGCACGAGCGGCCGGGCAAGACGGGCCTGGCCCACCTGTTCGAGCACCTGATGTTCAACGAGACGGAGAACCTGCCGGCGGGCACGTTCGACCGCAAGCTCGAAGAGAACGGCGCGGAGACCAACGCCGCCACGTGGGTGGACTGGACCTACTACTACGAGAGCCTTCCGGCCGACCGCATCAAGCTGGCCGTGAAGCTCGAGGCCGAGCGCATGGCGCGCCTCGTGCTGCGCGAGCCGCAGGTCAAGAGCGAGAAGGAAGTGGTCGCCAACGAGCGGCGCTACCGCGTCGACGACGACGTCGAGGGGTCGGCCAACGAGCTGCTCTACAAGACGGCCTTCGCGCGGCACCCCTACGGCTGGCCGACCATCGGATGGATGGAGGACATCCAGGGCTTCACGCCCGAGGACTGCGCGGCCTTCTACCGGACGTACTACGCGCCCAACAACGCGACCGTCGTCGCGGTGGGCGACGTCCGCGAGCGCGACCTGCTCCTCGCCATCCGCGATGCGTACGCCTCGATCCCGGCGCAGGCCATCCCGCCGGAGGACATCCACCCCGAGCCGCCGCAGCTCGAGCTGCGCGAGATCGAGGTGCGCAAGCCGACGGTGACCGAGAAGCTGCTCCTCGCCTTCAAGGGGCCCGCGCTCGGCGACGCGGACCACGTGCCGATGTCCGTGCTCAGCGAGGTCCTCTTCGGCGGGCGCGCGTCGCGCCTGTACCGGTCGCTCGTGGTCGAGCGCGAGCTCGCGACCGACGTACGCGGGTGGGTATCGACCTTCCGCGACCCCGGCCTCTTCGAGTGCTGGGGGACGGCGCGCGACCGGCACACGACGCGCGAGATCCAGAAGGTCATGGACGACGCCTTCGCGCGCCTGCGCGACGAGGTGGTCGGCGAACAGGAGCTCGCGCGCGCCAAGGCGCGGCTCGAGCTGGGGCTGCTGCAGCAGCTCGAGACGATCCCGGGCAAGGCCGAGCAGATCGGCTTCTACGAGACGGTGCTCGGCGACCCGGCGCACGCCTTCCACCGCGTCGAGGGATTCCGGCGCACGACGGCGAGCGACCTGCGCCGCGTGGCGCGCCGTTACCTCGTCGACGGGGCGCGCACCATCGTCCGCGTGCTCCCCGACGAGGGCGGCGCGAAGGAGGAGGCGGCCCAATGAGCGCGGCCCGTGTGCGCGCACGCACGCAGCCGCTGCGCTTCGAGCTCGACGGCGGGGCGCTGGCGATGCTCGAGCCGTCGCACGCCGTGCCGCTGGTGTCGATCGTCGTCGCGCTGCGCAGCGGGTCCGCCGCGGACCCGGCGGCCAAGAGCGGCCTCGCGCGCATCGCGATGCGCATGCTTCGCCGCGGCTGCGAAGGGCTGACGGCGCACGAGATCGACTTCCGCATCGACGCGCTGGGCGCCGAGATGGCGGTCGACACCTCGCCGTCGACCGTGGCCATCCACGCCCAGGTCATCGCGCGCAACCTCGACGCGTTCGTCGAGCTGCTCGCGAAGACGCTGGCGACGCCCACCTTCCCGCAGGACGAGCTCGAGCGCCTGCAGCGCGAGAGCGTCGCGGAGATCGTCGAGGGGCGCGACAACGACCGCGTCGTGGCGCAGAAGGCGCTGCAGCGGACGCTCTTCGAGGGTCACCCCTACGGGCGCAACGCGGGTGGCACGACCGACAGCATCCGGGCCATCGGCCGCGACGACGTCCTCGCCTTCCACCGGCGCCACGTCGTGCAGGGGAACGTGGTCATCGGCTTCGCGGGCGACGTCACGGCCGAGCGTGCCCCCGTGCTGGCGCGCCGGATCATCGCCGAGCTGCCTCGCGGCGAGGCCGCCCGCGACGACGTTCCGGAGCCGACGCTGCGCCCCGGACGGCGGCTGCTGGTCGTCGACAAGCCGGAGCGCACGCAGACGCAGATCCTGGTCGCGACGCTCGGGACCTCGCCGCACGACGAGGACCACGTCCCGCTCGTCGTCGCCAACGCCGTGTTCGGGGGGACGTTCACCTCACGACTGATGCGCGAGGTGCGCTCGAAGCGCGGCTGGTCGTACGGGGCGAGCGCGCGCACGGTCATCGATCGGCACCGTCAGGCGTGGGTGATGTGGACCTTCCCCGCCGCGGAGGACGCGGCGCCGTGCCTGAAGCTGACCGTCGAGCTCATGGAGGCGTGGGTGCAGGGCGGCGTTCTTCCGCGCGAGGTGGCGTTCATCCAGCGCTACCTCATCCGCTCGCACGCCTTCGACGTGGACACGGCGGCCAAGCGCCTGCACCAGGCGCTCGACGTCGAGCTGCTCGCGCTGCCGGCGGACTACTACGGCGGCTGGGTGGACGCCGTGCGCGCCGTCACGCCGGAGGCGGCCGGCGCCGCCGTGAGAAACCGCATCCACACCGGAGACCTGCTCGCCGTCGTCGTCGGGACCGCGTCGCAGGTGCTCGAGCCGCTGCGCGCCGCGCTGCCGGGGCTCACCGAAGCGAGCGTGGTGCCGTTCGACGCGGAGTAGCCGTGGCTCGCGTGTTCGTCAGCTGCCCGCTGCCGGGAGACGCGGTCGAGCGGCTCGCCAGCGAGCACGACGTGGTGGTCGGCGAGGAGCACGTGGGGATCCGCGGGGACGCGTTCGCGCGCGGCGCGGCGGCGTTCGAGGGCCTGGTGGCCCTGCTCACCGACCGGGTCGACGTCGCGCTGCTCGCGGCGATGCCGCGCCTTCGCGTGGTGGCCAACGTGGCCGTCGGCGTCGACAACGTCGACCTCGGCGCCTGCCGCGCGCGCGGGGTCGCGGTGACCAACACGCCGGGCGTGCTCACCGAGGCCACCGCGGACCTGGCGTTCGGGCTCCTCGTCGCCGCAGCGCGGCGCATCGCCGAGGGCGACCGGCTCGTGCGCGCGGGGCGGTTTCGCGGCTGGACCCCGTCGTACCTGCTGGGCGCGCGCGTGCACGGCGCGACGCTCGGCATCGTGGGCCTGGGACGGATCGGCCAGGCGATGGCGCGGCGCGCGCGCGGCTTCGGCATGAAGGTGCTCTACGCCGAGAGGAGGCCGCTGCCGGCGGAGCTCGGGCGCGCGCTCGGCGCCACGCACACGAGCCTCGACGACCTCTTCGCGCGCGCCGATTTCGTGTCGCTCCACTGCCCGCTCACCGCCGACACGCGTCACCTCGTCGACGCCGGCCGCCTGGCGCGCATGAAGCCGGGCGCGGTGCTCGTCAACACGGCGCGCGGCGGCTGCGTCGACGAGGAGGCGCTCGCCGATGCGCTCGAGCACGGCCCCGTCGCCGCCGCCGGACTCGACGTCTTCGAGGACGAGCCGCGCGTGCACCCGCGCCTCCTCGCGCGCGACGACGTCGTGCTCGCGCCCCACATCGGCAGCGCCGACCGCCCCACCCGCGAGGCCATGGCCCGCATCGCGGCCGACAACGCCCTCGCGGTCCTCGCCGGCCGGCCGCCGCTCACGCCGGTGACGTGACGCCTACGGGCGCTTGGCCAGCGCCTCGGCGAACTTCGTGTCGTAGCGGCCGGCGCGGAACTCCGGATCCGCCAGGACCTTCCGCAGGAACACGACGTTCGTCGTGCACGGGGCGATGGTCGTCCCGGCCAGCGCGCGATCGAGCTCGTCGAGCGCGGCGTCGCGCGTCGCTCCCCAGGCGACGACCTTGGCGATCATCGGGTCGTAGAACGGCGTCACCTTGCTCCCGGCGCGCACGCCCGACTCGACGCGCAGCGACGCGGTCTGCGCCTCGCCGGCGCCGCCCGCCCAGACCAGCTCGTCGACGGCGCCCGGCTTCGGGATGAAGCCCTTGCTCGGGTCCTCGGCGTAGACGCGCGCCTCGACGGCGTGCCCGCGGCGCGCGACGCCCGACAGATCCGGCAGCTGCTCGCCGGCCGCGACGCGCAGCTGCAGCTCGACGAGATCCAGCCCGGTGACCATCTCGGTGACCGGGTGCTCGACCTGCAGGCGCGCGTTCACCTCGAGGAAGAAGAGGTTCCCGGCCGAGTCGGCGATGAACTCGCACGTCCCCGCCCCCACGTAGCCGACGTGCTGGACCACGCGCAGCGCCGCCTCGAGCAACCCGCGCCGCCTCGCCTCGCCCGCCTCCCCCGCGAAGAACGCGGCCGGCGACGGCGTCTCCTCGACGATCTTCTGGTGCCGCCGCTGCACGCTGCACTCGCGCTCGCCGATGGCGTACGCGCCGCCGTGCGTGTCGCAGAACACCTGCACCTCGATGTGCCGCGGCTGATCGACGTAGTGCTCGAGGTACACGCGTGCGTCCGCGAAGGCCGACCTCCCGCGGTCCGAGCAGCTCTTGAGCGCGCGCTCGAGCAGCTGCGGGTCGCCGACCACCTGCATGCCGATGCCGCCGCCGCCGCCGACGGCCTTGACGACCACCGGATAGCCGACGCGCGCGGCCACGCGCCGCGCCTCCTCGAGCCCCTGCTCGGTGTCGATGGGGATGGGCTCGTCGGTCCCCGGCACCGGCTGAGTGCCGGCGGCCAGCGCCACGTGGCGCGCCTTCATCTTGTCGCCGAACGCCTCGAGCACGTCCGGCGGTGGCCCGACGAACACGGCGCCCGAGGCGGCCACCGCGCGCGCGAAGGCGGGCTTCTCGCTGAGGAAGCCGTAGCCCGGGTGCACGGCCTGCGCCCCCGTGCTGCGGATCGCGGCCACGATGGCGTCGACGTTCAGGTACGAGTCCTTCGCCGGGGGCGGCCCGACGAGCACGGCCTCGTCCGCGTCGGCGACGTGCGGCGCGTCCTTGTCCGCCTCCGAGTAGACGGCGACCGTGCGGATGCCGAGGCGCTTGCACGTACGCATCACGCGCCGGGCGATCTCCCCCCGGTTGGCGACGAGGACCTTGTCGAACGGCTTGCTCATGGCGAGGCTGGTTTTTCGCGCGCCCGGCCGGCGGCGTCAACCAGCCTCCGCCCAGGTCAGCGCCGGCGCGCTCCTTCGCAGCACGCCGCGCATCACGAGCGCCTGGGCGATCGACGCCGCCGCGAAGAGGAGCACCACCAGGGTGACCGACGACGAGCAGGAGTGCTGCAGGCCCTGCTGACGGTCGAGCTCGACCAGCGCCAGGTGTGCCCCGGCCATGACCAGCAGCGCCACGTTGGCCAGCATCGAGGCGGAAGCCGCGGCGCGCCCGATGGAGTACGCCGACGGCGATCGCGCGAGCAGCAGCCAGGCGCACCACCAGTCGAGCGCGGCGAGCGCCACGCCGGGGAGGAGCGGGATCGCGATCCCGTCGAACGGGTACTTCGACAGCGCGATCACGACGAGCGGCGCGAACACGTGCGCGAACGCCAGCGACACGAACGCCGCCGCCTTCACCGCCCTCGGCGCGTGGGGCAGTCGCGCGGCGACGACCTCGCTCGCGCGGTACGGACCCGAGGCGACGGCGACGCGAGAGAGCGGCACCGCGGACCAGCGGTTGCGACCGCGCCGCTCGAGCCATGCGTACAGCAGCCCGGCCCCGACCACGGCCGAGGGAACGACGACGGCGAGGTGCAAGTTGCTCGCCACCGCCGCGAGCGGCTCGTCGAAATGAAAGGTGGTCGTCGCCGTGGTGCTCATCGGGCCAGTCCGCCGCGTCAGAGCATCTGCGACAGCAGGATCGACCCGTTGACGACGAGCTTCGCACCCGCCTGCAGGCCCTTCTTCACGACCAGGAACGGGCTCGCCTCGCCCTCGTCGACGTCGACGTCGACCTTCTTGAAGCTCACGTGACCGTCGACGTCGCCGACCTCGATGAACACGACCTTCTCGTCGCCGAGGCGCAGCAGCGCGTTTCGCGGGATGGCGAGCGACTTGGCCTGGTCCACCGAGATCTGGACCGTGGCGTACATCATCGGCCGCAGCAGCCTCTCGGGATTTTCGATGGACAGCCGGACCTTGGCCGTCCGCGTGTTCGGATCGAGTGTGCCGCTCACCCAGTCGACGTGCGCCTTGAAGCTCTTGCCGGGGTACGCGACCACGCTCACGCTCGCTGGCGATCCCACGTGAACCCGCGCCAGGTCCATCTCGTACAGGTCGGCCATCACCCACACGCGATCGAGCTCGCCGATCGTGAAGAGCTCCTGGTTCGCGCCACCGCTGTACTGCCCCTGGATCTCGGTCCCCGGGTTGATGTTGCGACTGAGCACCTCGCCGTCGACCGGTGACGTGAGCGTGTACTGCTGCGTGACCGTGTTGGAGCTCGCGACGCGCAGCAGCCGCTCCTTCTCTTGCGCGCGCTCGAGCTCGGCCTTCGCCTTGCGGTACGTGTCCTGCGCTGCCTCGACGTCCGCCGCCGGTCCGGCCTTCTGCTCAAACAGCTCCTTCTTTCGCTTGAGGTCGTGCTCCGCCGTGAGCACGTCGGCCTCGGCCTTGTGCACGTCGGCGACCGCCGTTCCAATGTCCGGCGACTCGATGATGGCCAGTGGCGCGCCCTTCTTCACGCGCTCGCCGAGTGCCGCGAGGATGCTGACCACGCGCCCGGTGACGGGGGAGAACACGTGCCCGGATCGCAGGTCGTCCAGCGAGATGGTGCCGCTCGTGAGGATCGTGTCGTCGACGTCGTGCACCTGCAGCGGTTCGACGTCGATCTTCGCGTCCTTCACCTGTTCGGGCGTGAGCCACACCTCCCCGGCAGGCGCATGAACCGACGGCGCGACCGTCTCGGGCCGGCGGCACGCCGTCATCGAGGCGGCGAGCGCCACGACCGAGATGGCGAGGACGCGAGCGCTGATGGTGGTTGAAGACATCGTCTCTGTCACAGCTTCTGGAGCAGCGTCGTCGCGCCGTTGACGACGATCTTCTGACCGGCATCGACCCCGTGCTTGACGGCGACGTACGGCGTCTCGTCGCTCTCGTCCACGTCGATCGGCAGGCGCTCGAAACGCACCTTCCCATCGGCGTCACCGACCTGCACGAACACGACCTTGTATTCGCCAAGCTGCATGATCGCGGTGCGCGGGATGGCCAGCGCCTTCTTCTGGTCGACCGAGATCCGTACCGTCGAGTACATCATCGGGCGGAGCTTGCGATCCGGGTTCTCGAACGTGCAGCGCACCTTGGCCGTGCGCGTGTTCGGGTCCAGGCTGCCGCTGATCCAGTCGACGACGCCGTCGAACACCTGGCCGGGGTACGTCACGGTGGTGACCTTCGCATGCTCGCCGACGTGCACGCGCGCGAGGTCCACCTCGTAGATATCGCCGAGCACCCAGACTTTGTCGAGCTCGCCGATCGTGAACAGCTCTCCCGGGTTGGCGGTCGCCGCCAGAGACCCGGTCGCGGGCGCGTTCGCCCCGCCGCTGTATTGCCCCTGAACCTCCATGCCCGGACCGATGTTCCACAGCAGCACTTCGCCTTCGATGGGCGAGGTCAGCGTGAACGTCTGCGAGACGGCGTCCACGTTGCCGCTTCGGAGCAGGAACACCTTCTGCCGCGCGCGCTCGAGCTCGGCCTTCGCGTTGCGCTCGGCGTCCTCCGACGCCTCGACGTCGGCGGCCGCCGCGGCGTTCTGCGCGAACAGGTCCCTCTTGCGGTTTAGGTCGTGCTCGGCGGCAATGAGATCCGCCTCCGCCTTGTGCTCGTCGCTGACCGCGGTGCCGACGTCCGGCGACTCGATGATGGCCAGCGGATCGCCCTTCTTCACGCGCTGTCCGAGCTGCACGTCGACCTTGACGACGCGGCCCGTCACCGGCGAGTACACGTGCGCCGTCCGCATGTCGTCGAGCGTGATCGTGCCGCTCGTGACGATCGTGTCGTCCACGACCTGCTCGGTGACCGGAGCCACCTCGATGTGATCGTTCGCCACCTCGGCCGGGGTCAGCCACACCTCACCGGGGTGCAGCGAGGCAGCGGCGGCTTCGGACGCTTGTGTCGCGTGGCACGACGCCCCGAGGGCCGCCAGTGCGACGATGGGGAGAGCAAGCCAGCTCGTTCCGAGGCGTCTCATTGGTGCAGCTCCGTTCCGACCGCTTCCTCGAGCTCATACACGGCGGTCCAGTAGTTCGTGAGGTCGGCGTTGTATTCGACCTTGATCGCGATGTAGGTCTGAAGCGCCAAGAGGAAGTCCGTCAGGCTCGCCGCGCCCCTCTCCCATTGCAGACGCGTGATGTCGAGCGCGACCTTGGCGCTCTGCAGAATCGGCCGCACCTTCCCCTCCGGCTCGCCCCTCTCCATGCGATTGACGAGCTTCTGCGTCGTGACGAACGCGACGTAGGCGGTGTCCACGTCGGTGACGACCTGCTTGGTCGTCACGGCCTGCTGCAGCGCGTTCGTGTCGACGGCGGCTTCGGCTTGCCTGGTTTCGCCCTGCAGCTGGTAGAAGATGGGCAGGGTTCCGGAAACGCCAAAGATGAACGTCGGTTCGGCGCTCGGCGCGTTGGTGCCGCTGCCGCCGTACTGGGCCGAGCCCAGGCCGCCGCCCGTGTAGCCGAGGGAGACCGCGACGTCGGGGAACCTCTGCCGCTTGATCAGCGAGAGCTGCGCCTCGGCCGAGTAGAGGTTGTACCCCGCCGCGACGAGATCCGGGCGGTGGCTGAACGCGGCGCGCAGCAGGCCGACCTCGGTGGCATCCGCCAGACCGGACGGGACGCGGTAGTCGAGGACGTGCGTGTCGACGTCGAAGTCCGGGACCTCGCCGCGCACCCCCAGCAGGAAGGCGAGCCCGACCCGCGCCTGCCGCAGCGTTTCGCGCGCCGTGTCGAGCGCCTGATCCGACTCGCTCTTCTGCGTCTCCATGCGAGCGACGTCCGCGTCGGTGATGCCGCTCTTTCCCTCGCGCAGCCACACCCGAACCTTCTCGAGCAGCGTGACGTTGGAGTCGGCCACGGCCTGCGCGAACTTCAGCCCCAGCACGGCCTGGGCGACCTGCAGGTACGCCGCCTTGACCTGGAACGTCAGCGTCCGGTCCGCATCGACTCGCGACATCTTGGCGGCGGCGAGCGCGTTTCGCGCGACCTTCTGCCGGAGATCGCGCTTGCCCGAGAGCGTGTCCTCGAGCGCCGCGTTGTCGCTCACCGTCACGTTCCAAGACCAGGATCCGCACTTGGCGTAATTGCCGGGCGCCGCGTTCGGCGCCGGACCGTAGCCGGCTCCCCCTCCCCATCCGCAGCTCGGGTCGTTGGGAGTGTACGTGAACGCCTTTCCCCAGGTCGCGCTCATGCCGGGGTTCGGCACCGCGCCGGCGATCTTGACCGCGCCTTCGGCGTTGCGGACGTTCGCCTCGGCAATGAGGAGTTCCAGACCGCGCTCGTGGAAGATGCGAAGCGCTTCATCGAGCGTGAGCGTCTGCGGGAGCTCGGTCGACTTGGGCACCGGACCCTCCGCTCGTGCGGTTCCAGCGGTCATCGTCCCTGCCACGCACAGTACGAGCATGAACGAGACCAGTCGGAGCGTCATGGCGGCCGCCGGCCTCAAGCAACTGCCGCACCAGGCGGCGGAGCCATGACGCTCGATCGGCGCCTGCGACAGGATGGGGCAAAGTAGCACGCTCAGCCTCCAGAACCAGGGCGGCGCGCCCCACGCCTGCAGCGCCGCGCGATGACTGCGACCAGAGCGATCGACGCACCCGCGACGACCGTGCGATCGATCGGACCCCATCCGACGGAGCCTCCGGCGACGCTGCACGTGGGCCGGCCTTGCAGGGTGTCGCAGAGCGCGCCGTCGCACGCGACGACGATCGAGGCCGCGTCCGCCGAGGCGTCGGGCGCGCCGCAGACGCCCCCCTGGTCGCAGCAAACACCCGCATCGTCGGCGCCAGCGTCGCCGCAGCCCGCGTCGACCACGTCGTCGCTGCCTCCGCCACCCGCGTCGGCGGCGCGCGCCGGCCGCGCGGCGGCAACACAGAATGCGATGAAGCCGAAGATGATGATCCGCAAAGGCATGCGCGCCGTGCTAGCACAGCGCTTGCCACGGCGCGCGGGCCATGAGTCGCCCCTTGCCGCGTGTCAACATGCGGAATCACAACTATCCGTTCCTGTCGAAACTCCTCGCTTGCGCCGGAATCCTCTCGATGCTCGCGGCGGCTCGCGCGGCGGGCGCCGAGGGGCCGCCCACGGACCAGACGGTCGACGTCCAGCTTCACGAGGCGCCCTCGCCCCATCGGTTCTTGACGATCGAGTGGAACCCCCTCGCGCTGTTCATCGATCGCATCAGCGTCAACGCGGTCATCGTTCCGGGCGATCACCACGCCCTCGTCCTGAGCCCGTTTTACACGTGGGCCAACACGGCGGAGTACTCCACGGGACTCGCCGCCGACGGCACCCCCCTGGGATACACGCTGAACGTTCCCAAGCAGGACTTCGATGGATTCGGCGGCGAGATCGGCTACCGCTACTACGCCAGCAAGGGAGGTCCGCGCGGCTTCTTCGCGGGGCCGTCGCTGATCCTCGAGTCCATCACGGCCAAGTCGTGCGCCAACTGCAGCGGTGTGCCGGCGCTCGCCGCGTACCACGGCAGCCAGACGTCGTTCACGGGCTACGGGCTGGCGCTGGACGTCGGCTACGAGGCGCTCATCGACGACACGATCGCGGTGAGCGTGGGCGTCGGCGCGCAGTACACGGCCACCAGCCAGACGATCCCGCCGCAGCAGCTCCCGGCGTCGATCTACGCGAACGACAAGTTCTACCCGCGCATGCTGCTCTCCCTCGGCTACGCGTTCTGATCGGAGCCCAAGACCATGAGAGCTCACCGAGTCCTGATGACGTCCACGGGCTTGCTCCTCGTCGCGTGCTCGACCGAGACCGTCCCCCCGCCGCCGCCTCCGCCCACCGGCCCGCTGCAGCCCGTCGCCGTCCGCGAGGCCGGTCCGGACATCGTGACCGAGAAGGAGAAGGCACTGCCGGCCCTCTACGCCAAGGTCCTTTCGTCGCCGACGCCGGACGGCGGAACGCGGTTCGGCCAGCTCGTGCCGCTGCTCAACCCCGATCTCGCGCAGTTCTCGTTCCCCGGCCTACCGCCGGCGAGCGAGCCGGACGGCATCGTCGCGGCTCACCAGAAGCTCTTCGGCGGCTTCGACGACCGCAGGATGCTGCTCTCTCGCGTGTGGCGGACCCCCAACGAGCAGACGATCGAGTGGACGATGACGGGCAAGCACGCCCGCGAGTGGATGGGCATCGCGGCCACGCAGAAGCCCGTCGCGTTCAAGGGCGTCACGCTGATGTGGACGAAGGACGACGGCAGCATCATCGACATCCACGATTACTTCGACGTCGACCTCCTGAAGGCGCAGCTCAGCGGCGTCGGCCCCAAGGAGCTGCTCGCGGCGGCTCAGCCTGCGCCGCCCGTGGGACCGCCCGCCGTGTTCGAGCGGACGCAGACCGGGACTCCCGACGAGGCGGGCAACGCCGCCCTCGTCAAGCACTCGCTCGACGCGCTCGAGAACAACAAGGAGGCCGACTATCTCGGCTCCTTCGCCGACGACGTCGAGATCCACACGCTCGAGCGCACCGAGCCCGCGCGCGGCAAGGACGCGGTGAAGGCCTACTACCGCGGGATGCACAAGGTCGTCGGCCAGCTCGACACGACGATCAACAACGAGTGGGGCGTCGCCCAGTTCGCGATCGTCGAGTACTCGATCGCCGGCGAGCAGCTCGGAGCGATCGGGTGGATCCCGGCGCAGCGCGACCAGGTCATCAAGTTCCAGCTCGTCGACGTCTGCGAGATCGCGAACGGGAAGATCGCGCGGGTGTGGCGCTACGACAATCCGGGGCAGGCCGCGCCCGGCGGCATCGACGCGCCGCTCCCCGCCACGATGGCGGCGTCGACGACGGCGGATGCTCCTTTGCCTGCGACGCCGATGAGGCTCCCGACCGCGGCGCCTGCGGCGAGCGCCACCCCTGCGTCGACTGCGCCCGCGCACGCCACGTCGCACGCCGCTCCGTCGACGAAGCCGCGCAAGCGGGGCACCACGAAGTGACCTGCGGGCGCGGGTGCGTCGGCTGAGCCGTCGAGCGCCGGCCGCTCGGGCGCGCGCAGGTCACCATCTGCGACCCCGTCCGGGATCGCGTGCCCCGACGGGGACGCGCCCCGGAGGCACTTCGCCCCGCGCATTCGATACGACCCGGCGCGTCCCCGTCGATTATTACCGAGCCGCAATCTCACTTTCGAGATCGTAACCACCGGCACGACCGTTGCCCTGGGGCGCGCGCGCGCAGGCGCCGCAACCGTCCTTCCGACCCCGTACGAGTCGAGATCTCCAGAATGATTCAACGAATCGTCAACGCGGCGCTCCGCATGCCGTTCATCGTGTTCTCGTGCGCGGTGCTGCTCATCGTGCTCGGGCTGGCGGCGTACAAACAGCTCGACATCGAGGCATATCCCAATCCGTGCCCGCCGCTCGTCGAGGTGCTGACGCAGCCGCCCGGCTGGAGCGCCGAGGAGACGGAGCGCTACGTCACGATCCCGCTCGAGATCGGCCTGTCCGGCATGCCCGGGCTCGAGCACATCCGGAGCTTCTCACTCTTCGGCCTCAGCGACGTAAAGGCGTACTTCACGTGGGACACCCCGTACAAGGACGCGCGCCAGGAGGTCATCAACCGCCTCCAGTTCGTGCAACTGCCGGCGGGGCTGCAGGGGCAGCTGTCGCCCTGGAACGCCATCGGCGAGGTGTTCCGCTATCGCCTGGTCGGCAAGGGCTACACGCTCAAAGACCTCAAGACCGCCGAGGACTGGATCCTCGAGCGGCAGTGGAAGCAGGTCCAGGGCGTCATCGACGTCACCAGCTACGGCGGCGAGACGAAGCAGTACCACGTCCAGGTGGATCCGTTCCGCCTGCGAGGCCACGGCGTGACGCTGAACCAGCTCACGAACGGCATCCAGAACGCCAACCAGAACGTCGGCGGCCAGCGCCTGTTCATGGGCGAGCAGAGCTACGACGTCCGCGGCATCGGCCTGCTCGGCGCGCGCAGCGGCCAGCAGGTGCACGACATCGAGAACGTCGTCGTCGCGGAGCAGAAGGGCACGCCCGTCCGCGTGAAGGACATCGCCGACGTCGACGTCGGCTACGCGCCGCGCCTCGGCATCGTCGGCTACAACGATGACCCCGACGTCGTGCAGGGGATCGTCCTGATGCGCTACGGCGGCGAGACGCAGCCGACGCTCGAGGGGATCCACAAGAAGCTGCAATACATCCGCGACAACCACATCCTGCCGCCCGGCATGGACATCGAGCCGTACTACGACCGCGGCAACCTCGTGAAGCTGACCACGCACACGGTCATGGAGAACCTGGTCGTGGGCATGGCGCTCGTCACGGTCGTCTTGCTCCTGTTCCTCGGGCACGCGCGGGCGGCGCTCATCACGGCGCTCAACATCCCCCTGGCGCTGCTCATCGCCTTCTGCGGCCTGGTGGGTACCGGGACGTCGGCGAACCTCATCTCCCTCGGCGCGGTCGACTTCGGCATCGTCGTCGACTCGACCGTCATCATGATGGAGAACATCTTCCGCCACCTGGGGCCCCACGGGAAGGGCAGCATGCTCGACCGCATCGAGCAGAGCTCGCGCGAGGTGGCCACGCCGATGACGTTCTCCACGCTCATCATCGGCGTCGCCTTCCTGCCGCTCTTCACGATGACGGGCGTCTCCGGCGTCATCTTCGCGCCGATGGCGCGCACGTACGCGTTCGCGATCGGCGGCGCGATCGTGCTCGCGCTGACGCTCACGCCCGTGATGGCGTCCAAGTTCGTCCCGGCGCAATCGGAGGAGAAGGAGAGTGCGATCATGCACTTCCTCCACAAGGTGTACAACCCCGCCTTTGATCTGGCGATGAAGTACCCGAAGGGGGCCATCGCCTTCAGCTTCATCCCGATCGTGCTCTGCGTCGTGCTCTTCCCGCTGCTCGGGCGCGAGTTCATGCCGCACCTCGAGGAGGGCAACTTCTGGATCCGCGCGACGCTGCCGATGTCCATCTCGCTCGATCAGAGCGCCAAGTACGTCGGCCGCATGCGCCGCATCCTCCGGGGATGTCCCGAGGACGAGAATCAGCCCTGCGACGAAGCACACCGCAAGTACCCGGAGGTGGAGACTGTCGTCTCGCAGCTCGGACGTCCCGACGACGGCACCGACGTATCGGGCTTCTACAACATCGAGTTCTTCGCGCCGCTGAAGCCGTTCGACGAGTGGCCGCGCGGGCTGACCAAGGAGAAGCTGACCGAGCAGATCAGCGCCGAGCTCGAGAACGCTTTCCCCGGCGTCGTGTTCAACTTCTCGCAGTACATCTCCGACAACGTCGAGGAGGCGATCAGCGGCGTCAAGGGCGAGAACTCCGTCAAGGTCTTCAGCCAGGACATCGAGGCCAACGAAAAGGTCGCTGACGCCATCGTCGACACGATGAGCAAGGTGCGCGGCGTCGCCGACCTCGGGCACTTCCGCGTGCTCGGGCAGCCGAGCATCAAGATCACGCCGCGCCGAGACGCGTGCGCGCGCTACGGCTTGAACACGGGCGACGTGGACGCCGTCATCCAGGCGGCGATCGGCGGTCAGGCCGTGACCGAGGTGTACGAGGGCGAAAAGTTCTTCGACCTGACCGTGCGCTGGAAGCCCCAGTACAGAAAGAGCTTGGAGGCGATTCGCGAGATCACCGTGTCGACACCGGACGGAGCCCAGGTGCCGCTCGGGCAGATCGCCGATATCCGGACCGCCGAGGGACCGGCCATGATCTACCGCGAGGACGCCGTTCGCTACTCGCCGGTGAAGTTCAGCGTGCGCGGACGGGACCTGGCCAGCACGATCACCGAAGCGCAGCAGCGCATCGACAAGGAGATCCCACGGTGCGACAAGGCCCCGTCGGGGTGGACCAAACTGTGCCGGCCGTACGACATGCGTCTCGAGTGGGCCGGCGAGATCAACGAGCTACACGAGGCCGAGGGGCGGCTGAAGATCATCATCCCGCTCACGATGCTGCTCATCGCCTTCCTCACCTACAGCGCCGTCAAGCACTGGCTCGACACGATCCTCGTCATCATCAGCATTCCAATCGCGTGCACCGGAGGCGTGCTGGCGCTGCTCATCACGCACATCAATTTCTCGGTATCTGCCGCGATGGGCTTCATCTCCATCTTCGGCATCGCCATCCAGGACGCGATCCTCGTCGTCACCTACTTCCAGCGGCTGCGCGAGACGGAAGGCCTCTCGATCGAACAGGCGGCACGCGAGGCCGCCGAGAAGCGGTTCCGCCCCGTGCTCATGACCACGCTCGTCGCGACTCTGGGCCTCATGCCGGCGGCGCTGTCGAACGGCATCGGCGCCCAGACGCAGAAGCCGCTGGCCATCGTCGTCATCGGCGGATCGCTCATCCTGGCGATCCTCACGCGAATCGTGCAGCCGCCGCTGCTCGTCGTGGCGCACCGCTGGCTCGAGCGCCGACGCAGCGGGGGTGGACCCGGCGCCGACGAGAGTCCCGCCTCGATCCCGCCGCCCCCGGGCTACGTCGAGGGATAGGCCCGGTCACTTCCGCAGCCGATAGCCGGCGCGCCGGACCGTCTCGACGATCTCGGCGTCGGCTCCCAGCTTGTCTCGCAGTCGGCTGACGTGCACTTCGACCAGGTTCGACCCCGGATCGCTGTCGCGGCCCCACACCTTCGCGAGCAGCTCGGCGCGCGAGACGGTCTGGCCAGCGCCGTCGAGCAGTCCCGAGAGCAGGGCGTACTCGCGCGCAGTCAGCGCGATCTCACGGCCTCGCAGAAGGGCCCTCCTCTGGACCCGATCGATCGTGATGCGCCCCCAGCTCGCGTGGGCCCGCGTCACGACGCGCCGGAGCGCCATCCGGACGCGCGTCACCAACTCGGAAGCCTGGGCGGGAGTGGCGACGAAGTCGTCCGCGCCCGCGTCGATGAGCGGCCCGACGTCGTCCGCCCCAGTGCCGAGCGCCACGATGGCGCCGAGGTACCCGCCGGCGCGCAGCCGCCGGCATAGTGTGGCCCGGTCGTCGCGTGCGCCGCTCGTCCCGATGGCGACGACGTCGAATGCCGCGGCTCCTATGGGCTCGATGGTTTCTCGCTTCGACTCGATCCTCGCCTCGAAGCCCGCCTGCTCCAGGGCGTCCGCGAGAGCCCGAGCGTCGGCTTCGTCGTCGTGGATCAGCAGCACGGACACGGGGGCGGCGGCGTACGCAAAGGGCGAACCACCCCGCAACGGGCCGCACGCGCGCCGCCTCGACCCGGAGCGTGGGATCGCGTGTCCCTCGCCGTCGGAGCGATCGCGCCATGTCGCCCCGACCGCGCGCGTTACGCGCCCGTAATCCGTGCGCGATTGCAGACGATTACGCGTTCGTAATCTTCGCGTTGCATGCGGCGATCGACGCCCCCGCGCGTTCGCGCTTTGTCGCGTGACACTCTCACGGGGCCGCGCCATTCGATCCCGCCGAGCGGCTGAGGCTTTCGAGGCACGACGGTTGCTCACTGCGCTCACCCGCAGCACGATGCGCGACTCGTTCATTCGCCGAGGCTCCCGATATTGGGTATCCGGATTCCCGCGGCTCGTCGCCGAGTGGGACCGCGAGCGCAACGGCTCGCTCACGCCGGACACGATCAGCGCCGGATCGGGAGTGCGCGTCTGGTGGCGTTGCCCCGAGGGCCCCGACCACGTCTGGCGCGCGAAGCCGAACAACCGCAGCCGCGGCAGCGGGTGCCCCTTCTGCGCGAACAAGGCGGTGTGCAGCACCAACAACCTCGCCGTCCGCTCCCCTCGCACGGCGGCGGAGTGGCACCCGACGAAGAACGGGAACACGACGCCCGCGGACATCCTCGCCGTGTCGTCGCGCGTGGCCTGGTGGCGGTGCACCGCCAACCCAGAGCACGAGTGGAGAGCCGCGGTTCGCGACCGGACGCGCCACCAGACGGGCTGTCCGTATTGCGCCCACCGTCTGGCCTCCCCCGGATGCTGCCTCGCCGAGGCTCATCCGGCCATCGCCGCCGAGTGGCACCCCACGCGCAACGAGAGCGTGTCGCCACGTGACGTAACGCCCGCCTCCCCGAGGCCGTTCTGGTGGCGTTGCGCCTCGAACCCGACCCACTGCTGGCGGACGAGCGTGGCCAATCGCGTGCTGCGCTCCTCCCGCTGTCCCCACTGCGCTCGCCATCGTCGTCGCGCTCGGCGTGCGCCCGAAGCGAGATCTTCGTAATGATCCAACGAATCGTCAGCGCTGCGCTCCGCCTGCCGTTCATCGTGTTCGCGAGCGCCGTGCTGCTGCTGGTGCTGGGGCTCGCCGCGTACCGCGAGCTCGACATCGAGGCGTACCCCAATCCATGCCCGCCGCTCGTCGAGGTGCTGACGCAGCCGCCCGGCTGGAGCGCCGAGGAGACGGAGCGCTACGTCACAATCCCGCTCGAAATCGGCCTGTCCGGCATGCCGGGGCTCGATCACCTTCGGAGCTTCTCGCTGTTCGGCCTGAGCGATGTGAAGGCGTATTTCACGTGGTCGACCCCGTACAAGGACGCCCGCCAGGAGGTGATCAACCGGCTGCAGTTCGTGTCGCTCCCGGCCGGCCTGCAGGGGCAGCTGTCGCCCTGGAATGCCATCGGGGAAGTCTTCCGCTATCGCCTCGTCGGCAATGGCTACTCGCTCAACGATCTGAAAACCGCCGAAGACTGGATCATGGAGCGCCAGTGGAAGCAGGTCCAGGGCGTCATCGACGTCACCAGCTACGGGGGCGAGTCGAAGGAGTACCACGTCGAGGTCGATCCGTACCGCCTCCGCGGCCACGGCGTGACGCTGACGCAGCTCACCAACGCCATCCAGAACGCGAACCAGAACGTCGGCGGCCAGCGCCTGTTCATGGGCGAGCAGAGCTACGACGTGCGCGGCATCGGCCTGCTCGGCGCGAGGAGCGGCTATCAGGTCCACGACATCGAGAGCATCGTCGCCGCCGAGCAGAGGGGCACGCCGGTGCGCGTGAAGGACGTCGCCGACGTGAAGATCGGGCACGCCCCGCGCCTCGGCATCGTCGGCTACGACGACGAGCCCGACGTCGTGCAGGGCATCGTCCTGATGCGCTACGGCGGCGAGACGCAACCGACGCTCGAGGGCGTGCACAAGAAGCTGCAGTACGTCCGAGACAACCACATCCTGCCGCCCGGCATGGAGATCGTGCCGTATTACGACCGCGGCAACCTCGTGAAGCTGACCACGCGCACGGTCATGGAGAACCTGATCGTCGGCATGGCGCTGGTCACCATAGTCCTCCTGCTCTTCCTCGGGCACGCGCGCGCTGCGCTCATCACGGCGATCAACATTCCGCTCGCGCTGCTCGTCGCGTTCTGCGGCCTCGTGGGTACCGGGACCTCGGCGAACCTCATCTCGCTCGGCGCCGTCGACTTCGGAATCGTCGTCGACTCGTCCGTCATCATGATGGAGAACATCTTCCGCCACGTCGGGCCGCACGGCAAAGGCACGATGGTGGAGCGCATCGAGCAGAGCTCGCGCGAGGTGGCCACGCCCATGGCCTTCTCGACGCTCATCATCGGCGTCGCGTTCCTGCCCCTGTTCACGATGACGGGCGTCTCCGGCGTCATCTTCGCGCCCATGGCGCGCACGTACGCCTTCGCCATCGGCGGCGCCATCTGCCTCGCGCTGACGCTCACACCCGTGCTCGCGTCGCGGTTCGTGCCCGCCCAGGCCGAGGAGAAGGAGAGTGTCATCATGCGCGCTCTCCACAAGGTCTACAACCCGTTCTTCGACTCGGCGCTGCGGCACCCGAAGCTCTCGCTCGTCGTGCGCCTCGTGCCCATCCTTCTCGGCATCGCGCTGTTCCCTATGCTCGGTCGCGAATTCATGCCGCACCTCGAAGAGGGCAACTTCTGGATCCGCGCGACGCTGCCGATGTCCATCTCGCTCGACCAGAGCGCCAAGTACGTCGGCCGCATGCGCCGCATCCTGCGCGGGTGCCCGCAAGACGAGAAGACGCCGTGCGACGAGGCCACGCGCAAGCACCCCGAGGTGCTCCACGTCGTCTCGCAGCTTGGACGCCCAGACGACGGCACCGACGTCACCGGCTTCTACAACATCGAGTTCTTTGCGCCGCTAAGACCATTCGACGAGTGGCCGCGCGGGCTCACGAAGGGGAAGCTCACCGAGCAAATCAACAAGGAGCTGAGCGAGGCCTTCCCAGGCGTCGTCTTCAACTTCTCGCAGTACATCTCCGACAACGTCGAGGAGGCCATCAGCGGCGTCAAGGGCGAGAACTCGGTCAAGGTCTTCAGCCAGGACATCGACGCCAACGAGAAGGTCGCCGACGCCATCGTCGACACGATGAGCAAGGTGCGCGGCGTCGCCGACCTCGGACACTTCCACGTGCTCGGCCAGCCGAGCATCAAGATCACTCCCCAGCGCGACGAGTGCGCGCGCTATGGCCTGAACACGGGCGACGTCGACGCCGTCATCCAGGCGGCGATCGGCGGACAGGCCGTCACGCAGGTGTACGAGGGCGAGAAGTCGTTCGATCTGACGGTGCGCTGGAAGCGTGACTATCGCACGAGCCTCGAGGCCATCCGCGAGATCACCGTCCCGACGCCGGACGGATCGCAGATCCCGCTCGGCCAGATCGCCGACGTGCAGACGGTCGAGGGTCCGGCGATGATCTACCGGGAGGATGGCGTCCGCTACTCGCCGGTGAAGTTCAGCGTCCGAGGGCGCGATCTGGCCGGGACGATCGCCGAGGCGCAGCAGCGCATCGACCAGGACGTCCCGCGCTGCGACAAGGCGCCCGCCGGGTGGACGAAGCTGTGCCGGCCCTACGACATGCGCCTCGAGTGGGCAGGCGAGATCAACGAGCTGCACGAGGCCGAGGGGCGCCTGAAGGTCATCATCCCCATCACGCTGCTGCTCATCGCGTTCCTGACCTACAGCGCCGTGCGCAACTGGATGGACACGCTCATCGTCCTAATCGACATCCCGGTCGCCATCACCGGTGGCGTGCTCGCGCTCCTCGCGACCGGCGTGCACTTCTCGGTGTCGGCCGCGATGGGCTTCATCTCGATCTTCGGCATCGCCATCCAGGACGCCATCCTCGTGGTCACCTACTTCCAGCGGCTACGCGAGACGGAAGGGCTCTCGATCGAGCTCGCGGCGCGCGAAGCCGCCGAGAAGCGCTTCCGCCCCGTGCTGATGACGACGCTGGTCGCGACGCTCGGCCTGATGCCTGCGGCGCTGTCGAACGGCATCGGCGCGCAGACGCAGAAACCGCTCGCCATCGTCGTCATCGGCGGATCGCTCATTCTCGCGATCCTCACGCGAATCTTGCAGCCGCCGTTGCTCGTGCTCGCCCACCGCTGGCTGGAGTCTCGCCGCGACGGAGGCGGGCCGGGTGGCGCCGGCGTGCCCGTGTCGCTGCTCCCGCCCGCCGACCAGGAACAGGTGCTCGGCTAGATCAGGGTCGTGAGCTTCGATCACGAACCCTGATTTAGCCTGGATTTCGCTCCATTCGCGCGCTTCGCATCGTGACGTCATGAGCGAAAAGGTCGCGCACAGGGCTTGAAATGCAGCGCGGCGTGTCCATCCCTTGGTCACTTCCACATGATCAAGACCAGCGACACGCCGCGCACCCGCAAGGTGCGACGAAGGAGCGCCGGAGGCAAGCCCTCCCGGGGCTGGGAATTGCAAAGAGCCGGACGCCGGATTCGACGCGCCGACGTGCGCAACCTGCGAATCGGCAAACCCGA